>Ga0208863_1000479_pt1 | contig 39115 bp, 32 predicted proteins | sample RifOxyD3_FD_184040 | JGI IMG/M metagenome (GOLD analysis project Ga0208863, IMG submission 184040) | Soil microbial communities from Rifle, Colorado - Rifle Oxygen_injection D3 (SPAdes) | ecosystem: Environmental > Terrestrial > Deep subsurface > Rock core/Sediment | place: Rifle, Colorado...
CCTTCAAGGGATAATAGAATGAAAAAAGAGGAAAAACAATATCAATAAAGACAAACAGTCAACTGCCTGTAATTACGAGAGAGTTACAGAAAATGTTGGCTTTGCAAACAGTTAACTCGCATAACCATGTCCGGCCTTCGAAGCCGGGAGTCGGGGGTTCGAATCCCTCCGGGCGCACCAAATGAAACCCAAAACGCCCGACCAGCTATATAGCTGGTCGGGCGTTTTGGGTTGGTGCATTATCCTGTGGCAGCTTATGCCTGCAACAGTCGTTCAGCCAGGTTGTGGATGTAAGCTCTCAATTCTGGGTAGGTGTTGGTGGCGTCGATCTGCCTGCGGATGGTGGGGCCAGTGGTTGTGCCACGAAAGTATTTCCAGGCATGATTTCTGATCTTGGAGAGGCCTGGTTCCGGCCCAAGGTGGGTCTCGGCAAGTTCAAGGTGGCGGAGCAGGGCCTTGATTCTGTAAGCCATGGAGGGTTGTTGATTTACCGTGCCGGAAAAGATCCATGGTGCGCCCAGAGCGGCCCGGCCGATCATCACTCCGGCGCAGCCGAGTTTTTTAAGCAGAGCCTGGCCTTGTTCATGGGATGTAATATCGCCGTTAGCAAAAACCGGGATAGAGACGCTTTCCATGGTTTGCAGGATTACCCTGTGATCAATGGAGCCGGTGAATCCATCGCTCAAGGTGCGGGCATGGATGGCAATGGCTTGGGCGCCTGCACCTTCTGCTCTTCGGGCAATCTCAGGGGCGGTAATGAGGTGCTGGTTCCAGCTGGAGCGGATCTTGACCGATATTGGTATGGTTGATTTTTTGCAGACAGAGGTGATAATTTTTTCAGCCAGCCGTGGGCTTTTCATCAAGGCTGCTCCAGCGCCGGTCTGGATAATTTTTTCCATGGGACAGCCCATGTTGATATCGATTCCGGCAATGGGCTGTGCGGAAAGGATTGCCGCAGCCTCTCCCATTGTCTCGGGATTGCTGCCGTAAAGCTGCATGATCACCGGTTGTTCTGCGGTGTTGGTCAGGAGTAGTTCCAAGCAGTCTTGCTGTCGCGCGACCAGAGCATGGCTGTCGATCATCTCTGAATAGCAGAGATCAGCCCCATATTCTTTGCAGAGCAGACGAAAGGGCAGGTCGGTGCAACCGGCCATGGGTGCCAGAATAAAGGGAGTGTGCATGGAGTTTACCATAAACCGAACCCCCTTGCCGGGTTCGGGGAGGTTGGCTGCGGAGTCTTAGATGGTGGGCAAGGCGCCGACGGCCACAGGGATTGCAATATATCTGGCTTGAGCGCAAAGTGCAAACAGCAAAAGAAATTTGACGGGGAAAGTGCCTGGTTGGGATTTTTCTGACGGGGTAAAAAAAAGACCGACTTTGCGGGAAGTCGGTCTTTTTTTCAGGAGAAAGGAGATAAGAGTTATCTTTTGGTAAAGCAACAAGCGTGCCAGAAATTTGATCGCGGGGGGTTTTTTATTTTTTGTAGTAATTATAGGATGTTACTAAGTGTAGCGCAGAAGTCCGGAGACGGGTCGGATACAAAATTTTAAACCAACAGAGCGGTGGCAAGGGAAGTTTTTTATTTTTATCTTGTTATTTCAACATGTTGTAGTGGTATAAGTTTTTTTGGTGTTGGCGGGGAGGTTGTTTTGTTGGGGGAACTCTGAAAAATTCCTTTAGATACTGTAGGGATTTAGGGGAAACGGGTTGAACCGGGTATAAATATTTGCACCCAAAGGGTATAAGTTTGTTGAAAGCGTAAAAAGCCACGATTACAACGGGTATTAATGTAAGTGTTTGATTTAGTGTGGTGGGCCTGTGAGCTTTTCAGGTTGTTACGAGTTCATCAAGTTTCGTGTGAGCGGACAAGTTGCTCCACTCAGCTTTAGACTGAAGAATGAAGGCTGTTGTCCCGAAAACCTGCCCGGTCGATCTGTTTGTCTGAGGAGTCACGAAAAATGATGGACTTGTAAAAAAGGAAAAAGATAATAGGGTTAGACGCATGATTAAACCTTACAGCAGCGAAGCGGCGCAGTGATCCCCGTTGTAATTGCGTCTTGTTGCGATTTTCACAAAAATATGTAGTAAAAAAGTAAGAGCATACGATATAGTAAAAAACCTGTGGATATGAATTGTCCATCTATATTGCGCAATGGCATAGGCAGAAGATTGACATGGCGTTGTCTTTATAAAAAACAGGGGGCGGTTTTGTAGAGGCAACAACAGAGACACATATGAGGAGTCGCTATGAAAGGATGGTTTGAAGGTTTGAGTTTGCGGGTAAAGCTTTTTTGTCTTGTTGGCTTTGTCGGGTTGTCCATGGTGTCAAGTGTGGTGATTGCCATGTTTATCATCCATCGGGTGCAGGTCGGGGGGGTGCTGTATAGCGCCATCGAGCTTAAAGCGAGTTATGTTGATAATCTGGCGCGAACCCGCTTTAACCTCAGTAATTTCCACAGTATGATCAAGGATCAGCTTGCGGCTTACGACCATGATTCCGTGGGCGGTCTGCAAAAAACCGGCACACGGTTTGATGAGGCCATTGTTGAGATGCAGGGAAATATGGTCAACCCAGGAGGGAAAAAACTGTATTGCGGCTCATGTCATGATACGGCTTTGGCTCCGTCGGTGACGGTATCGCATGACGAACTGGCTGCCTTATGGCCGCAGATGCGTGAGATCCTAAACAAAAAGATCCTGCCCTCGCTGGAAAAAGGTGATAAGGCCGCTGCCCTTGAAGCCTTTGACGGAGAATTTTCTGATAAATTCTCCAGCCTGATGGCCAGCACCAAGGCCGCGGTTGACGAGTTGCGCACCGGGCAGGAGATGAGCAAGAAAAAGGCCATGGGTGAGGTAAAGAGCTTTGGTCTGTTCTTCATCATTGGCGGGGTTATCTCTCTTGCGGTTGTCGCAATGTTTGCTTTTGTTATCGTGCGGATGCTTGTCCGCTCTATCAACAACATTGTCAACGAGCTGGATGAAAGCGCTGACCGGATCTCTGAAGAAGCCCGGGCCACGGCCAGCGTTTCTCAGGTTGTGGCGGAAATGGCTTCGGAGATGGCGGCCTCGCTTGAGGAGACCAGCGCTTCCCTGGAAGAGATCACCGCCATGGTTCAGCAGAATGACAACAACTCGGCTGAGGCAGATTCCGGGATGAAGCAGAATGAGGCGATTGGTGCCAGGGCGAATGTCAATGTTGCAGCCATGCAGGCTTCTATGCATAACATCAAAAAAGATAGTGATGCTATCGCTTCAATTATTCGGGAGATTGAGGCGATAGCCTTCCAGACCAATCTCCTCGCCTTGAATGCGGCGGTAGAGGCGGCCAGGGCCGGGGTTTTGGGAGCAGGTTTCGCCGTGGTTGCCGATGAGGTGCGAAATCTTGCCCAACGCACCGCCCAATCGGCACGAAATTCCAGTGATTTGATCGAACGGGCCATTGGTAATGTCAATGACGGTCTGCAAAAGGTGAATGAGGTGGTAGCTGAATCTGCGGACGTGATTCATGGTTCCAAGAAGATAGCGACGTTGGTTGCAGAGATTGCCACCGCCTCCCGCGAGCAGACCCAGGGGGTTCTCCATATTAGCAAGTCGGTTAATGATATGGATACCAGTACGCAGCAAATGGCGGCCAATGCCGAAGAGCTGGCTGCGGCCTCTGAAGCGGTTACTGCTCAGAGCATGATGCTGCGCGACAATATCGGGCATCTTACCCGGGTGGTTGAGGGAAGAAAGGCCTGAAGCAAATAAAGCGGGTGGCAGGCCTGGCCTGGAAAGCTCCTGAGCTTAGAAATTAAGAAGGCCACACCTTATCGGGTGTGGCCTTCTTGTTGGTGCCGCGCTGGTTCTGGCAAAAACTGTTTCCCCATGCTTGGGAGAAAATGATGAGCTATTTTCTGGCAGGAGATCTGGGTGGGACAAAAGCCATTCTGGCCTTGTATGCCACCACAGGGCAGGGATATGCCCTGGTCAAAGAGCAGCGTTTTGCCAGCAGCGATTATGACGGGTTATTCGGAATAATCGCTGATTTTTTGGCTGGTTCCGAGCAGTATCCCCAAATAGCCGCCTTTGGTGTAGCCGGGCCGGTTGCGGGCGGGAGAGTCAGGATGACCAATCTTGGCTGGCACCTTGACCAGGAGATCTTGCGGGAACAGTTTCAGTTTACCGAGGTTATCTTGCTGAATGATCTGGTGGCTGTAGCCCAGGCGGTATCAACTCTGGCCTCGGAAGATCTGCTGGTGGTTAATGCCGGAACGTCGGTTCTCCAAGGCAACAGGGCGGTTCTTGCGCCGGGGACAGGGCTGGGTGAGGCTTATCTTTGTTGGGATGGCACTGGCTATACAGCCTATGCCTCAGAGGGTGGGCATGTCGATTTTGCGCCAACTTCGGAGATAGAACAGGGGCTGCTTTCTTTTTTGCGGGAGGAATATGCGCATGTGAGCTATGAGTTGATCTGCTCTGGCAAAGGCATCCCGAATATCTATCGTTATCTGACTGCAGGGGCCGGGATGAAGGTGCCAAAGGCTTTACAGGCGGCGCTGGATGCGGCCCCGGATATTACTCAGGTGCTTATGGCCCAGGCCCTGGAAAAAGAGGGTGCAGTTGCCCGTTTGAGCATGGAGATCTTTTTTTCGGTTCTGGCGGCTGAGGCAGGGAACATGGCACTTAAGTTTCTCTCTACCGGAGGGCTTTATCTGGGGGGCGGACTGCTTCCTCGCCTCTTCCCCCTCTTTGATGCGAAAAAATTCATGGAACGCTTTGTCAGCAAAGGGCGCATGGCAGGGATTCTTGCCACTGTTCCGGTCAGGATTATCACCACTGACAGGGCGGGGCTCAACGGCGCTGCCCTGTCTGCCTTTCGCAGGCTGAAAACGGACGATTAAAGCTGAGTTGAGCAGCTTGTCTGCTCAAACGAAACTTATACCCGCAGGGTGTAAAAAGGTAGGCGTATGTCTTTACGGGATCTGGCAAGGGAGCTTTATCGGGCGCAGCAGCAGGTTGAGCGGCTGGAAAAGTTGCTGCTGTCTGCCTCGCCGGAGGAGGAGCTGGTGCTACAGGGCGAGCTGCAGGAAGCGCAGGCAGAACGTCAGCAATTACAAAAAATGCTCAATGGCCGCAAGGATACCTCTCCGTTGCCAAGGAAATTCTGATTCGCTCCGACCTGCAAACAAACTTCAGTATTAAGCTTTAAGCTTTCAGCCTTTCACTTCTCCAGGCAGGCAATTGTCTGTTCGGCAATCTCCAGTTCTTCGTTGGTGGGGATCGCCAGGATTTTCACCCGGCTGTCCCTGCTCTCCAAGGCGGCGCCTCCATCTCTCAGACCCCGGTTTTTCTCTTGCTCCAACTCTAGGCCCAGATGGGCAAGGCCTGCGCAGCATCCCTCCCGGATAAAAGATGCGTGTTCCCCGATACCGCCGGTGAAGATCAGGGCGTCCAGTGGCCCCAGCACCGCATAATAGGCACCGATGTATTTCTTGATCCGGTAGCAATACATACTGATGGCAAGCTGTGCTTCCGGATCGCCGTCTGCTGCCAGCTCTCCCACGGTGCGCATGTCGTTGGCCCCGCAGATCCCCTTGAGACCGCTTTCCTTGTTGAGAATCGTCTCGATCTCTCCAGAGGAAAGTCCGGTTTCCCGCTCCAGATAAAAGATGATCGCCGGGTCGAGATCCCCGCAACGGGTGCCCATGATCAAGCCCTCAAGGGGGGTGAGGCCCATGGAGGTGTCGATGCACTTTCCTTGCTGGATGGCGGCGGCGCTGGCCCCGTTGCCCAGATGCAGGCTGATCAGGTTGAGGGAGCCCAGTGGCCTGCCAAGAAATTCGGCAGCCTTTTTTGCCACATAGCAATGCGAGGTGCCGTGGAAGCCGTAGCGCCTTATCTGATGCGCCTTGTAGAGTTTTTTGGGAATGGCGTAGCGGTAGGCATGGGCTGGAAGGGATTGATGGAAGGCGGTGTCGAATACGGCCACCTGGGGCACAGTTGGCGCGCTTTCCATGGCGACTTCAATGCCGAGAAGATTGGCGGGGTTGTGCAGCGGAGCCAAGGGGATCAAGGCCCGGATTGCGGCTAGGACCTCGGGAGTAACTCGGGCAGGCTCCTTGAATTTCTCGCCGCCGTGCACCACCCGGTGGCCGATGCCTTTGAGTTCCCCAGGGTCGGTGAGCACCCCGGTTTCCCTTAAGATTGAGGAGATCAGTTGAAAGCCCTGCCGGTGATCAGAAATCGGCAGGTTTCGGATCGTTTTTTCCATCCCGGATAGCGGTGTTCGCTGAGAGTGGCTGAGATGGCTGCCCTTTTCGCCGATCTGTTCGACACTGCCCGCAGCTAGCACCGATTCGTCTCGCATGTCGAAGAGCTGGTACTTGATGGACGAGCTGCCGGAGTTTAGCACCAGAACCTTCATGGCTTGCTTCCTTGAGCTTGGATGGCGGTGATGGCCACCGTATTGACGATGTCGGGTACGGTGCAGCCTCGACTCAGGTCGTTGACCGGTTTGTTCAAGCCCTGGAGTACCGGGCCGATGGCCACGGCGTTGGCTGAGCGTTGCACCGCCTTGTACAGGTTGTTGCCGGTGTTCAGATCCGGGAAGATAAATACCGTGGCCTTGCCTGCCACCTGGCTGTCCGGCATCTTGGTTTTCGCCACCCCGGCATCGGCGGCGGCATCGTACTGGATTGGGCCTTCTATCATGAGGTCGGGCCGAAGTTTTTTCGCGATCAGGGTCGCCTCGCGCACCTTATCCACGTCGGCGCCCTTGCCAGAGGCGCCGGTGGCATAGGAGCACATGGCGACTAAGGGTTCAATGCCATAGAGTTTGGCCGTTTGGGCCGAGCTTATGGCGATCTCCGCCAATTGCTGAGCGTTGGGATCGGGGTTTACCGCGCAGTCGCCGTAGACCAGCACCCGGTCGGCCAGACACATCAGAAAAACGCTGGAGACAACGGAAACCCCGGGCTGGGTGCGGATGATCTGCAGGGCCGGGCGGATGGTGTCGCCGGTGGTATGCACTGCCCCGGAAACCATGCCGTCGGCCAGGCCCTTGTGGATCATCATGGTGCCGAAATAGTTGACGTCGGCCACCGTGTCAAAGGCGGTCTTCTCGGTGATCCCCTTGTGCTGGCGGAGCGCGAAGTAGGTCTGGGCAAAGTCCTGGCGCAAGGCGGAGGTGGCCGGGTCGATAATCGTGATGCCGGTAAGGTCGAGGCCGAGATTGCTGGCCAGGCCACGAATCTCGGCGGGATTGCCCAGCAGGGTGATCTCGGCGACTCCACGGCGGGTAAGAATTTCACTGGCTCTCAGCACCCGTTCTTCCGTGCCTTCGGGCAGGACGATGTGCTGCCGGTGTCTTTGCGCCATCTCCACCAGGTTGTATTCGAACATCAGCGGGGTTACCCGAATGGATTTTATAAAGGAGATGCGGCTTTCCAGTTCGGCCAGGTTGATGTGCGTCTCAAAAAGGCCCAGGGCGGTGGCGATCTTGCGGTCGTTTTCCGGGGTGAGCATGGGGGGCACGGCACTGGCGTTGATGGCGGTGGTAAAGGTGTCGGTCTGCACACTAATGATGGGCACGGTCATCCTTAATCCTTCAAGGAGCAGGGCAATCTGAGGATCAGGGACGAAGCCGCCGGAAAGCAGCAGCCCGGCGATGCTCGGGTAGGTGCTGGAGAAATTGGCAGTCAGGGTGCCGAGGATGATCTCCGAGCGGTCGCCCGGGGCGATGATCAGGTCGCCTTCCACCAGATGGTCGAGAAAATGCGGCAGGCTCATGGCCGCAACCTTGAAGCCGGCCACTCCCCGGTTCATCTCCTCCGGGTCGCCCATGAGGATCTTCGCATTCAGGGCCTTGGTGATCTCGCCAACCGTGGGCTTGCCGAGAAAAGGCTCCTCTGGCAGGATATATACCGGACCGCATTCCATATTGCATTTTCCGCATTCCAGGTCGTCTGCCGCGATTTTTTCCCGTACCGTTGCTATAAGCGCTGGCTCCACCCGGTTGACCACACTGGCCAGGATGGTGCAGCCTTTTTTGAGGAAGGATTCCTGGGCCACATGCAGGGCGTCGAAGATATCAGCCGGAGATTTGTTATGGCAGTTTAGCAGCAAGAGGATGGGGCAGCCCAGGTTGTTGGCCATCTCGGCGTTGAACTCGAATTCAAAGGGCAGGGAAAGTCCGCTGAAATCGGTGCCCTCGCAGAGGACGAAATTGCATTTGCTCTCCAGTTGCCTGTATTTGTCGAGAATGGTTTTGATGATCTGGTCTGGTTGACCGTCTGCGGAAAGATGCTGGGCCTCGTCGTGAGACATGGCAAACATTTCTTCGTAGTCAAAAGCAAGACGGTAGCGGGCCTTGATCAATTGCAGGTTGTTGTCCACCAAGGTTCGCGAAGGAATAATGGGACGAAAATAGCCGACCCGGCGCAACCGGCGGGACAATAGCTCCATGAGGCCCAGAGCGACTACCGATTTGCCGCTTTGTGGGCCGATTGCCACGATATACAAGCTTTGTGCCATGATAGTGGTCCTTGTGGTGTTTAACCGTTCCCTATCGAATAATGTTTTCGCTCATGGTCGGCACTGCTGCCGACGATTGACACTCAGCAGACATCCTGTCTGCTTCCGAGGCGTCTGCTGTCCCGCCCTTCCGTGGTCGGGACAACGCAGCCGAAACCGCGAAAACATTGTCCGACAGGGAACTCCCTACAGTAAAGTTATATGGAAGATCACACTTTTGCTTCCAGCAAAAGCATGACTTCGAGATTGGCCGAGCCTGGGAACATGTCCAGAGGAACGACGCGTCGCACCTGGTAGCCATTGGCCTGCCATTCCCTTAAGGACGGCGGGATCTGATCCACCCCGCAGAAGATATGGAGCGCCTTTTTCGGCTTTCGGCGGGCCAGGGCCGCGATCACCCCTGGCAAGGTGCCCTGCCGGGGCGGATCGAGAAGAATCACCTCGTTGCTCATGGGCGGGGGCAGTGTTTTTTCCAGATAGCCGACGGTGATCCGGTGGGCGAGAAACTTAGGAGCCGTTGCAAGATAACTTGTACCTTTTGGCCATTCTTTACGGCTCCTTATGCCGTTTTCGGGATCACAACTGTTCGGGTTGTTTGGCAACGACGGCTTAGGAGCCGTTGCAAGATAACTTGTACCTTTTGGCCATTCTTTACGGCTCCTTATGCCGCTTTCAGGATTACAACTGTTCGGGTTGTTTGGCAACGACGGCTTGGCCTGGCCGCCCTGTTTCTGGTTCAGGCGGCTGTTGGCCTCGGCAGCCCGGATGGAATGGCCTTCGCCGTCAACGGCCAGCACCTGCCGGTAGTCCGGCGCGAGATAATGGCTGAACAGGCCGTAGCCGCAGTAAAGATCAAGAAGCGACTGGTCCGGGGCCGGGGCCAGCAGCTCCCGCGCTTTCCCCAGCATGGTCTCCACTATGGATTCGTTGATCTGGGAAAATGAGGTTGGATGGAACTGGTAGCGGCAGCCATGGTAGATTGCCCCCAGCTGATCCGGGCCGAAGAGCTTTTTGAAATTCAGGGTCTCCGCCGGACGTTTACTTTCGAGATAGTAGTCGGACTGGCTGGGATCAAGGTAGACAAAGGCTGCGGAGACTGTGACGGGAAGCTTCTGCAGATGGGCGCCCAGCAGTTTCATCTTGCGGACCAGCGGCCCATTCAGCAGATTCACATTGAAGATCACCGCCTGCTCGGTGTAGCTGCCGCGGATGATGAGATAGTTCAGATGGCCGGCAATCAGCCTGAAGGCTGGTTCGCTCAGTTTCTGCTGGAGAAAGCGATAGATGATCTCGTGTTCTTTGGGCTCCAGCGGCGAGGCGGTAAAATACTGCCGGTTCTTGGGCAGGGCGGCCTTGTCGCCCAACAGTAGATACAGGGTGGAGCCATGGAGAAAGGCCTTGCGTTTTGAGGTGGTGCGGTAGCCCCTGGCCCTGGGAGAACGGATTACCTGTTCCGGCAGGCCGGGCAGCCGGTGCTGTTTCCAGAAGGTCATCAGGCCCTGGTCTTTTATTTGCAGCTCTATGGAATAGTCGAGATGGGCCAGGGGAGAGCTATAGAGAATGGCCTGGCCTTCCGGGCCAATGGTTGAGGGAATGAGCGGTTTGAGAAAGCTGGCAAAAGAGCGATCAGAGGCCGAAGCAGGCGCCCAGAATATATCTTCTTCTGATTGTTCCGCTTGCGGTTCACTGGCCCTGTTGAAGGCCCGGCCGCGAGGGGAAGCAGTGGCCGGCCCACGGGTCTTTGTACCGAGGGTTTTTTCTGAGGACGAGGTTCTCTTGCGGCTGGTTGGGCGATCGGTTGCTGGAGCAGAGGTCCGGAAGGTTTCCTCTTCGGCTTGTTTTGCCCGTGGCTTTCTGCTGCCGGTAAACTCACGACCGGGTAAGCGATCACAGGGCACCACATCTGCTTTGTCATCGGCCCGCTTATGTGCAATAGCACACTTCGCAGGCCTCTTCCGCGCATCTGCGGCACCCTGTGATCTCTTACGGTTTGGTATGCAACGCTGGTCTTGGTCGCATCCCCTATGATCAATGACGCGAGCGGTTTTTGAGGCTGCGGCCTGGCTGTTTTGTTTTGCGCGGGCTGGTTTGTGGCGGGTTTTTTTTTTGCTTACAGACAAGGGATCACCAATAGGAAAGAAGGAAAAGAAGCCGTTGTTCAAAATGTGTAATATTTAAAGATCGTGATCGGCATAAGGGGCCTTAACTAAAGGGTCTGAAATGTAGTGGTTATTTGTTAACGGCCCCTAAATAAAAAACTATACACGCCAGCAGAAGAAGCATAAAGCAAATTCGGGGAACTTGCTGACAAACTGTGTTTTTTGCGGTATATACCCTGTTCCGTGGGCTATATTCCGGTCCGGAAAGCATAGAGGAAAAGACTACATGAGCAGTATATTGGAAAAAGAAGTCAACCGTCGCCGCACTTTCGGCATCATCAGCCACCCGGACGCGGGTAAAACCACCCTCACCGAAAAGCTCCTCCTCTTTGGCGGAGCCATCCAGATGGCCGGGGCGGTCAAGTCGCGCAAGACCGACAACCATGCGGTCAGTGACTGGATGGCCATTGAGAAGGAGCGCGGCATCTCGGTGACCACCTCGGTAATGCAGTTCAACTATCGGGATTTTGAGGTCAACCTGCTGGACACCCCAGGGCACAAGGATTTTTCCGAGGATACCTACCGGGTGCTCACCGCGGTGGACAGCGCCCTGATGGTTATCGACAGCGCCAAGGGGGTCGAGGCCCAGACCGAGAAGCTCATGGAGGTCTGCCGGATGCGCAATACCCCGGTGATTACCTTCATCAACAAGTTGGATCGCGAGGGTCTTGAACCTCTGGATATCTTAAGCGAGATCGAAGAAAAGCTGCAGATCGAATGCACCCCGCTCACCTGGCCCATTGGCATGGGCAAGCGCTTCAAGGGGGTCTACAACATCCTGCGCCAGGAGTTGAACCTTTTCACCCCCAGCAAGGATCGGCGGCCTCAAGACAGTATCATGGTCAGGGACTTAAATGATCCTCTTTTAGAGCAGATGCTGGGCAGTCAGGCAGACAGGCTCCGTGAAGATCTCGAACTCTTGGCCGGGGCGGCCAGCCCCTTTGATCATAATGAGTATCTTAAGGCCAGCCAGAGCCCGGTGTTCTTTGGCAGCGCGGTCAACAACTTCGGGGTAAAAGAGTTGCTGGATGCCTTTGTCGAACTGGCTCCGTCGCCCGGCCCCCGCGCCACCACCACCCGCATGGTTTCTCCGGAAGAAGAGGCTTTTTCCGGTTTCACTTTCAAGATCCAGGCCAATATGAATCCGGCCCACCGTGATCGGATCGCCTTTTTTCGCATCTGTTCGGGCAAATTCACCAAGGGGATGAAGGTCATGCACCACCGGTTGGGCAAGGAGGTCGCCCTGGCCAATGCCACCATCTTCATGGCCCAGGACCGCACCAACGTGGAGGAGGCCTGGCCCGGCGATATCATCGGCATCCACAACCACGGGACGATCAAGATCGGCGATACCTTCTCCGACAAGGAGCCCCTCAAGTTTACCGGCATCCCCAATTTCGCGCCTGAACATTTCCGCCGGGTGCTGATCAAGAACCCGCTCAAGATCAAACAGCTGAACAAGGGGTTGGTGCAGCTGGCCGAGGAAGGCGCGGTGCAGTTGTTCCGGCCGCTGATGGGCAGCGATTATATTCTGGGCGCGGTGGGGGTGTTGCAGTTTGAAGTGACCATGGCCCGGCTCAAGGTGGAATACGGGGTGGACGCGGTGTATGAGGCGGTGAGCTATGCCACTGCCCGTTGGCTTGATTGCGAGGATCGTAAGAAATTTGACGCATTCAAGAGCAAGAATCAGGCTCATCTGGCCCTGGATGCCGAGGGGCATCTGGCCTATCTGGCGGAAAGCGAGTGGCGGCTGGGCAGGGTACAGGAGTTGTTTCCGGAGATCGTCTTTCGCAAGACCCGCGAGCACAGTTGAACGTTTACCGGCATAAGAAAGCCCCGATGAGGCTTCGCCGCTGAAAAGTTGAGGGGAACTTCCATGGGGTGAAAAGCGGCCATCGGGGCGTAATTATATTGTTGATGAAAAAAACGGGGAAAGCAAGAGAAAAAAACCAGTTCATCATTTTTGAGTGGCGGGAAGGATAAATATTGGTATCCTGTATCAACTGAGCTACAGTCCGATTGATTTTTTTTGAGAAAGCTTTGGCAGCATGGAGTTTTAGCAATATGGAAGATCTTGACGATGAAATTATTCGCGATCATGGAGCGATAAGCCAGATTTTCGAGCTGATGCGGGAACAGCGCAAAACCCTGAGTATTATCCAAAATGGGCAACGCAGTGATGCCCTGGTAGTCAAGGTCTCCCCCTCACGGCTTATTCTGGCCAAACGAAATCGGGCCTTACAATTTACCGAGGGGGTGCTGGAGTTACAGTTCCGTTGTGTGCTTGGGCGTAATATCGTAGGTAAGAGCCAGGTTCTTCGGCTGAATGGTGATTTTCTGGAGATTGCTTACCCCGCAGAGGTTATGGTAATTCAGCGGCGGCAGGCGTATCGGGTTATGCCAACTGTTGACAGTGTCGCCATCTTTATGACCCCTACGGACTGGATTCTCTCTGGGAGGATCGAAGATATCAGCAGTAGTGGAGTATTGGTTCGGCTTCCCCAGACAACGCCGGTGGAAGTGCCCTGCGATATAAAGCTGCTTTGCCTTCATCTTAAACATGCGGCGTCTGCGAGCGAATTTACGCATAAGGGGACAGAGGAGAGTTTGCTACTTATGATTAAAGCTGCGACTATGAATATTGTCCGCAAAGCTGATGATGGGGCAACGCAATTTGCCACCTATGGCATTCGCTTTGTGACGACCACTGCCGAGGAACGGCAATTGGCTAAGATGATTGTCAGCTATGACCGGGCTGCCCGTTTGACAAGGGTCGGCCTCAAAAGCGTTTTGCGCAAATAAGCTCAATAATGCAAGGGGCGCATAAAACAGTTGTTTTGTAACAGGCTTTAAGTCTGGTTATTCGGCCTGATACCCAGCCTTGCGAAGATAGTACTCGTAATCCCCTCCGTAGGACCGCATTTCCCCATGATCCACTTCCATAACCCGGTTGACCAGTGAGCGAAGAAAATGCCGGTCGTGGCTGACCAGCACCACGGTGCCGGTGAATTTTTGCAGCGCGCCCAGCAATATCTCCCGTGACTGGATGTCGAGATGGTTGGTGGGCTCGTCCAAAATCAGGAAATTCAGCGGCCTGGCCAGCAGGGTGGCCAGCACCACCCGGCTCTTTTCTCCGCCGGATAGCAGCTTGATCTGCTTGTCCACCGTGTCGCCGCTAAAGAGAAAGGCGGCGCAGAGGTTGCGGATGGTGCCGATATGGGCCTGGGGCAGGGCCTCCTGCACGGTTTCAAAAACGGTTCTTTCCGGCAGCAAAATATCCATGGCGTGCTGGCTGAAATAGCCGAGGCTGATGTTGGCCCCGATGGTGGCGTTGCCGGAAGTGGGCTTGGTTTGACCGGCCAGGACTTTAAGAAAGGTGGACTTGCCCGCGCCGTTGATCCCGACCACCGCCACCTTTTCCCCCCGCCGGATCACCCCGGAGATGCCGGAAAACACCGGTCTTTCCCCGCCCTCGGGCAGGGTCCAGGCCTTGGCCAGATCCTCCAGCCGCACCACATCGTCGCCGCTGCGGGGCGGTTCGTTGAACTCGAAGCTGATCAGTCGCTGTTCTATGGGCAGCTCGATGCGTTCGATCTTCTCCAGCTTCTTGACCCGGGACTGCACCTGGGAGGCGTGGGAGGCGCGGGCCGCGAAGCGGGCGATGAAATCCTCCTCCTTGGCCAGCATCTCCTGCTGGCGGCGGAAGCTGGCGATGAGCTGTTCCCGCCGGATCTCCCGCTCGCGGAGATAAAAATCGTAATTGCCGCTGTAGGTGGTGATGGTGCCATTTGCCACCTCGATGATCCGGGAAACCAACCGGTTCATGAAATCGCGGTCATGGCAGGTCATCAGCACCGCGCCCTTGAACTCCTTGGCCAGCCATTCCTCCAGCCAGACGATGGACTCCACGTCGAGATGGTTGGTGGGCTCGTCGAGCAGCAGGACATCGGGATTCAGGGTCAGGATGCGGGCCAGGGCGATGCGCATCTTCCAGCCGCCGCTGAAGGATTCCACCGGTCGGTTGAAATCATCCGGCCCGATGCCCAGCCCGGTCAGCACCGCCTGGGCCCGGGCTTCCAGATCGTAGCCGCCGCGATGCTCAAACTCCTCCATGGCGTCGCCGTATTTTTCAAGCAACAATGTCATGGCCTCATCCTCCATGGGCAGAGCCATGGCCGCCTCCATCTCTTTAAGCTCCTCCCCCAAGCGGATCACCTCGCCCACTGCGGCCATGGTCTCTTCCAGAGCCGAGCGGCCAGACATCTCGCCCACTTCCTGGGAAAAATAGCCGATCACCGTTTTCTTGGCGCAGGAGATCTCGCCCTTGTCCGCCTCTTCTTCGCCGGTGATCAACCGGAAGATGGTGGATTTGCCCGCGCCGTTGGGGCCGACCAGGCCGGTGCGCAGGCCGGGGAGGATCTGCAGGCTGGCATTGGCAAAAAGGATCTGGGAGCCATGCTGTTTGCTGAGGTTGCTGAGATGTATCATCCGGTTTCTCCACAAAAAAACGCCTTTTATAGCACGACTGGCGTTGAGGCGCAACTCTTCTCTTGCCTCTTCTGCGTGTCGCTTGTATGACGGACAGAGCAATGCTATAATCGGTTTTGTTTGATTCTCCTTGGCCAGTGCCGTGTGTGGCCTCAGCGGGGAAGGAGATAGAAGAAATCATCGTCTGTTATTGATGCACTCGCAACAACTCGTCACCCCGGCGAAGGCCGGGGTCCAGTCTTGCTGCAACTATCCGAAGACACTGGATTCCGGCCTTCGCCGGAATGACGAAAAATCGAAAACTCGACTTTTGCGAGTCCATCATTCATTATTCCGCAAGGAGAAGTTGCATGGCCAGGCTGAGCGAACAGGAACAGCAGGAGATCGTCCGCTACATCGAGGCGGGCAAGCCCTTGCCGGACAAGTACCGTTTTCTGCTCTTCGAGGACAAGCGGGAGGTGGAGCTGGTCTGGAACGGCAAGACCAGCGAGGTCTGCAACGTGGTCCTGCCCTTTCAGGTGATCGAGCAGGTGGACGAGCCGCGCGCCGAGAGGCCCGCTTCCCTGCAACTCGGGCTGTTTGATATGGACAACCGGGGCCGCCAGCTCAAGGGCTGGACCAACAAGCTGATCTGGGGCGACAACAAGCTCATCCTCTCCAGCCTTAAAAACGGCCCCCTGCGGGAGGAGATCGAGGCCCAGGGCGGCCTCAAGCTGATCTACATCGACCCGCCCTTTGACGTGGGCGCGGATTTTTCCATGGACATCGAGATCGGTGGCGACACCTTCACCAAGCGGGCCAATGTGTTGGAAGAGCTGGCCTACCGCGATACCTGGGGCAAGGGGGCGGACTCCTTCATCTCCATGATCTACGAACGGCTGGTGCTGATGCGCGACCTGCTGGCGGAGGGTGGGAGTATTTATGTGCATTGCGATTGGCGGGTGAATAGTTATATCAGGCTGGTTTTAGATGAGGTGTTTGGAAAATCTGCATTTAATAATTCGATTGCATGGCACTATTCCGGTTGGAACAAAAAACTGAATCGTTCCTTTGAGAAGCGACACGACAATATTCTGTTCTATTCCAAATCAGAAGAGTCAATTTTTGAGTCATATTTTGAGCCATGGGCATCAAAAGAAGAATACGTGAAGGCGAGAAAACAGAAGGTGCATGTTGATGAGAATGGCAGGGAGTATGTCTTGTCTGATGCAGGTGGTGGAAAGCGAATAAAGAGATTTCTTGACGAAGTTATGGAGCAGGGCGTGGTTCTTGATGATGTTTGGGATTTAGACAAAATCAACAACTCTGCAAAGGAGACAATAGGCTACCCCACCCAAAAGCCCGAGACCCTGCTCGAACGCATCATCAAGGCATCCAGCAACGAAGGCGACCTGATCGCCGACTTCTTCTGCGGCTCCGGCACCACCGCCGCCGTGGCCGAGCGTTTGGGCCGCAAGTGGATCGTCTCCGACCTGGGCAAATTCGCCATCCACACCACCCGCAAACGGCTGATCGGGGTACAGCGCCAGCTCAAAAAAGACCACCACCCCTACCGCGCCTTCGAGATCCTCAACCTGGGCAAATACGAGCGCCAGCATTACATCGGCGTCAACCCCAACCTGCGCGAGGCGGAAAAACAAAAACAACTGGAGGAAAAGGAGGCGGCCTTCCTCGACCTCATCCTCCACGCCTACCGGGCCGAGCGAACCACCGGTTTCGCCACCTTCCACGGCAAGAAGGCGGGGCGGCTGGTGGCGGTGGGACCGGTGAACCTGCCCATCACCCGGCTCTTCGTCGAAGAGATCATCCTGGAGTGCCGCAAGCAGCATATCACCAAGGTGGACATCCTGGGCTTTGAGTTCGAGATGGGGGTGTTCCCCAACGTGTTGGACGAGGCCAAGGCCAAGGGCATCGACATCGCGCCCAAGTATATCCCGGCCGATGTCTTTGACAAGCGGGCGGTGGACAAGAACCAGGTTGTGTTCCACGATGTCTCGTTTATCGAGGTAAAGCCGATCATCAAAAAGAAGACGGTGGCGGTGGAGCTGACCGATTTTTCGGTCTTCTACTCCCAGGATTCCATCGCCGCCGCCGAGGCGACCCTCAAGGACAAGCAGAGCAAGATCGTGGTGGAAAAGGGCCAGATCGTCAAGGTGAGCAAGGATAAGGACGGCATCCTCAGCCGCGAATCGCTGACCAAGGTCTGGACCGACTGGATCGATTACTGGTCGGTGGATTTTGATTTCGAGAGCAAGCGGGAGATCATTCGGGTGCCGGTGGATTTACCCTATCCCCCGGCCCCTCTCCCGCCTGCGGGCGAGGGGAGTTTTGAAGAGGTCTGGACCGGCGACTATGTGTTTGAAAATGAGTGGCAGTCCTTCCGCACCAAGAAAGACCGGTCGCTTGAGCTGACCAGCGTGGCCCAGGAGGTGCTGCCGGGCCGCCGCAAAATCGCGGTCAAGGTGGTGGACATCTTCGGCAACGATACCATGACGATTATTGAGGTGCAGGTGTGAGCTTCTTCGACCCGCTCAAGCCCTATAACGATCTGCCGCCTCTGCCGCCGCCCGGTGAGTTGGAATCCAGGGCGGTGCTCAAGAAAGCCATTGCTGCCAACAAGGCCCTTGCCGAACTGAAAGGAGCAGGGGAACTGATCCCCAACCAATCCATTCTGATCAAAACCATCGGCTTGCAGGAGGCCAAGCTCTCCTCTGAAATCGAGAATGTCGTCACCACCAACGACGAGCTGTATTTGGCCTTTGCCAGCGAAGGCCAGCGAACGGACCCGCATACCAAGGAGGTGCTGCGTTACCAGGAGGCGCTGTGGCACGGATACAGCGCCATTACCTCCGGCAACCGACCGCTGGCCACCAACCTGTTTGTCGAGATGTACCGGATCATCAAGGAAACCTCCGCCGGCATCCGGGTCACGCCCGGCACCAAGCTGGCGAACCCGCGCGGCGAGGTAATCTACTCCCCGCCCGAAGGGGAATCGATTATCCGCGACAAGCTGGCCAACCTGGAAAAGTTCATCCATGCCGAAGACGATCTTGATCCGCTGGTCAAGCTGGCGGTGATGCACTACCAGTTCGAGGCAATCCACCCCTTCATCGATGGTAATGGCAGAACCGGTCGCATCCTGAACATTCTGTATCTGGTTGAGCGTGGCTTGCTGGACATTCCGGTACTGTATCTCAGCCGCTATATCATCGACCACAAAGGCGACTACTATCTGAAGTTGCGGGGGGTGACGGAAACAGGGGAGTGGGAACCGTGGTTGCTGTACATGCTGGAAGCGGTGGAGCAAATGGCGGCAAGAACGCGGGAACAAATCCTCGCCGTCCGCCACCTCATGCTGGAGAGCGCCGAGCGGGTCAGGCAGGAGTTGCCCAAGGTGTATTCCAAGGACTTGCTGGAAATCCTGTTTCGTCTGCCGTATTGCAAGATTCGCTTTCTTGAGGAGGCTGGCATTGCCCAGCGCAAGACCGCCTCCTTTTATTTGCGGGAATTGGCACGGATTGGCCTGTTGCACCCAGTCAAGGCGGGGCGGGAGATTTACTATGTCAACAAGGCGCTCCTTAAGGCGTTGGTTTCCCCCTGAATAGCATGGGGGTCCGCTTTACCCCTATTTCAAAGACATGGGTAATAAATTGATAATTTTACCCATGTTGAGGGGGCTTGAGCAAATGAAGCCCAGATATGTGATCCCATAAGGAGCGATATTAATGGCCCTGCATCCTGATTTTCCCGACTCCCCCCACGCCATCCTCGACCCGGCCATCCGCTGGTTCCCGGCGGACGAGGCCCTGCGTGCTTCGAGCTTTGAGAAGCTTCTGCCGCCATTGGTGCCGGAACTGCGTAAACAGGTAAAGGCCTGGCGAGACAGCGGCTACACAGGGGCCACGGAAACCAGCCGCAGCCTGTTGGCCTGGTGGTTCAAGACCCCGCATCTGCTGCCCAAGGCAGACGGCACCATGGTCGAGTTTCAATACTATTTCGCCCAGCGGGAGGCGCTGGAAACCATCATCTATCTCTATGACGTGGTGGGGGTCAAGGACAAGTACGACCTGATGCGCTTCGACCAAAGCGGGGCGGTATCCACCGGCATGTTCGACGAAACCTGGCGGCGCTTCGTGGTCAAGATGGCCACCGGTGCGGGCAAGACCAAGGTGATGAGCCTGGTGCTGGCCTGGAGTTTTTTTCACAAGCTGTATGAGCCGGGTTCGAACCTTTCCCGCAATTTCCTGGTGATCACCCCCAACATCATCGTGCTGGACCGGATCTACAAGGATTTTCAGGGGTTGAGAATTTTCTTCGAAGACCCGGTGCTGCCGGACAACGGCGTGGATGGGCGCAACTGGCGGGATGATTTCCAGCTTACCCTGCATGTGCAGGACGAGGTCCGCATCACCCGCCCGGTGGGCAATATCTTCCTGACCAACATCCACCGGGTCTATTCAGGTGAGGATATTGCCCCATCGCCCGATGATGACAACAGCATGGATTATTTCCTGGGCAAGCGGCCCAGCGGGGCGACCACCGACTCCAAGGTGGATCTGGGCATGATCGTGCGGGACATCGACGAGTTGATGGTCTTAAACGACGAGGCCCACCATATCCACGACAAAAAGTTGGCCTGGTTCAAGTCCATCGAGGATATCCACAACCGCTTGCTGCAAAAGGGCGATGCCCTAAGCCTGCAAGTGGATGTGACCGCCACGCCCAAGCACAACAACGGCGCGATTTTTGTGCAAACCATAGCCGATTACCCTTTGGTGGAAGCGATCTCCCAAAATGTGGTCAAGCATCCGGTGGTTCCTGATCCGGCCAGTCGCGCCAAGCTTACTGAGCGGCAGAGCGCCAAGTATACCGAGAGGTATGCCGACTACCTCAACCTGGGGGTGGTGGAATGGCGCAAGGCCTATGCTGAGCATGAGAAGCTGGGCAAGAAGGCCATCCTCTTCGTGATGACCGATGACACCAGAAACTGCGACGATGTGGCCGAGTATCTGAAGGGGAACTATCCTGAATTATCCGACAAAGACGCGGTGCTGGTTATTCACACTAAGGACAACGGCGAGATTTCCGAGGCGGCGAGCGGCAAGAATAAAGAGGAACTGGAAAAGCTGCGCCGCCAGGCCAACGAGATCGACCGCCCGGATAGCCCCTGCAAGGCCATCGTCTCGGTGCTGATGCTGAAAGAGGGCTGGGACGTGAAGAATGTCACCACCATCGTCGGCCTGCGTGCCTATGCGGCCAAGAGCAACATTCTGCCAGAGCAGACCCTGGGCCGGGGTCTGCGCAAGATGTACCCTGGGGGCATCGAGGAATATGTCAGCGTGATCGGCACCGAGGCCTTCATGGATTTTGTCGAATCCATCCAGGCCGAGGGCGTGGTGTTGGAGCGTAAACCCATGGGCGAGGGCACCGGGGCCAAGACCCCGCTGGTGGTGGAGATCGACACGGATAATGATAAAAAAGACCTTGCAGCCCTGGATATCGAAATTCCGGTGCTGACGCCTAGGGTGTACCGGGAATACAAGAACCTGGCCGATCTGGACGTGAGCCTGTCGGCTGACGCCAAGGTTGTTTACAAGACATTCACCGAGGAAGAACAGCGGGAGATTGTTTTTAAGGACATCACCACCGGCGAGGTGACGCACACCACCATTCTTGATACGGCGGGGATTGCCGATTACCGTAGCGTGATCGGCTACTTTGCCCACATGGTCATGAAAGATCTGCGCTTGGAGCATGGGAAGGGTTCCGCGCCGCGTGGCTACGATGTGCTGTACGGCAAAATCAAGGCCTTTGTCCGGGACGAGCTGTTTGACCGGCAGGTGGAGCTTGCTGACCCTAATACCCTGCGCAACCTGTCGGAATTGGCCGCCACTAAAATGTTGCTGGAAACCTTCAAGAAGGCCATCAACGCCCTTACCGTACGGGACAGGGGTGACGCCGAGATCAGGGACACCATCAAGCTGCGCCAGACCCGGCCCTTTGTGGCCAAGGAGCAGGGCTATCTTGTCCCGAAGAAAAGCATCTTCAACAAGATCATCGGCGACAGCCATTTCGAGCTGCTGTTTGCCGGGTTTCTCGAAGGCTGCGATGATGTGATGGCCTACGCCAAAAATTATCTGGCCGTGCATTTCAAGCTGGATTATGTAAACGCGGACGGGGATATCTCCAACTACTACCCTGACTTTCTGGTAAAGCTGTCCGCCAGGGAAATTTTTGTTGTCGAAACCAAGGGGCAGGTTGACTTGGATGTGCCGCGAAAAATGGCAAGGCTTGGCCAGTGGTGCGCAGATCTCAATCAGGCCCAGGGGCAGGTGAAGTACGGCTTTGTCTATGTGGATCAGGAGAGTTTTGCGAAGTACCGGCCCAGCTCATTTCGGCAGCTGGTTGAGGGGTTTCGGGAATATCAGGGGCAGGGCTAAGAACGCGGTGTCTCTAAGAGTAAGCAATAAAAAGCGGAGTTTTCATGCAGCGTAGCATTATTCGATTAGCCGGTGAAATTTTGCTCCTGGTTCTGTTTGTTGCCGGATGTGCCAGCCACGAAGTAGCTATCATTCCTTACAGTCAGACAGCAACCCAGGAGGCAGGTATTGCAGATGCTTTCGGAAATCAGCGCAGTGCTTCTGCAAATGAGTCTTTTCTTGGCGCACCCCCTGTGGCGGAGGACGTTGTCGTCGTCCTTGCCGGGCGGGGTCGTGCCACGGGCGAGTGCTTTCAGTTGCGCCCAGGGGGGATGGATAGTAAAAAGAAAAAGGCGAGTCGCTGCGAGCCCCAGAGCCTTCCCTTTGCCCGTTGTCGCAGCGGGATAAACACCTGTCGCCTTGGCCACGAAAACGGCCCCCTTACCTGGTTTGCCTGTGAGCAACAGAATGGCAACACCTCTGCCGTGCCCCAGCCCGGTAGTATTCTCATTCTGGCGGCCAACAATCGGCGAAAGATGCCCACCGGCCATGTTGCTTATGTCGAAAAGGCGGTTGCTCAAAATGCCACGGTCTATCGCCTCGTCTTTAGCCACACCAACTATGACCGCAAGTGCAGCCTGGAGACTAATATCGAGGCCACTTACAACAGCGCCGCTCGAACCCTCGACATCCACGGCGGCGCCTGGGGGGCCTGGGGAAAGGGGCTTCCGGTGGCCGGATTTATCCTTAACTGAGGTCAATCATGCTTGACCGGCACATTAAAAAAACAAATCTTGCCTGGCGACTTTTTGCCATTCTGGCCCTTGTTCTTTTGCTGGCCGGCTGCGAGGCCGGGCAGGATGAAGATTCCGGGCAAAAACGTCTGCTCCGGCTGGACAATCTTAAGCCTCTCCCGACCGGGCGAAGCGAGCAGGATTCGCAGGCGCTCCGCATCGGGGTGGGGCCCATTATTTCGCCCCAGGGCACGGCGCTCTCTTATCAGCCGCTCGTTGACTATCTGGGCCGCAAATTGGGTAAACCGGTGGTTCTGGTGCAGCGCAAAACCTACCAGGAGCTGAACGACCTGTTGGCCAGAAACGTGGTGGACCTGGGCTTCATCTGCACCGGGGCCTATACCGAAGGCGCTCGGGATGGGACGATATCGCTGCTGGTTGTGCCGCGGATCAACGGCAAGACCACCTATCGCTCCCTGGTCATCGTGCCCGCCGCCTCCTCGGCCCGAAAATTCGCCGACCTGCGCGGCAAGGTGTTCGCCTTCACCGATCCGCTTTCCAAAACCGGCTATTTCTACCCGCTTTCCCTGTTGCAGGATCTCGGACGGCAGCCGGAAACCTTTTTTGGCCGGACGATTTTCACCTACAGCCATGACCGCTCCATTGCCGCGGTGGTGGATGGCCTGGCCAACGGCGCCGCGGTGGATAGTCTGGTCTATGAATTCGCCGTCAAGCGCAACGAGGAAATCGGCCGCCGGACCAAGGTGATCTGGGAATCGCCGGATTTCCCTATCCCCCCGGTGGTGGTGCCGCGCGGCATCTCGCCGAAGCTCAAGGCCCTGCTCAAGGAGCTGCTCCTTGGCCTGCACAGTGAGGCGGACGGCGAAAAGGCCCTGGTCGCGCTCGGGGTGGAGCGCTTTGTGGAGCCGGAGCCGGAGCGGTATGAACTATAATTCGTGGACCCAGACCTCTGGGCAAGAATTTTTTTGGCAAGCCGTGGGCAAGGGCAGATCCTTCCTGCTTAGTGTGCCGCTGAAGTTGAAGATTATGGGGCTGGCCCTGGCCCTGATCATTCTCTTCGGGGCGGGCACTATTTACCGGGTGCAGTCGGCGCTCAGCGAGAAAATCGAAGACTTTCTCCGGGATGAGAGCCGCTTCGTGGCCACGGAACTTTCCTATCAGGCCCACGACTATCTGCTGATCAACGATATCTACGGCCTGACCTGGATGCTCCGCAACACGGTGCAGAACCGCCCGGACCTGCGCTATGTCTTTGTGCGTAACGCCGAAGGCCAGGTGGTGGCCCACACCTTTGAAGGCGGCTTTCCCGCGGATCTGCTGGCAAGAAAAACCTTCTTGCCGGGGCAAACCTCCGAGCCGAAACTGCTCCGCACCAACGAGGGAACCATCTGGGAGGCGAAGGTCGGGATCAGCAACGGTAATGACGGCTCGGTGGTGGTCGGGGTGAAGGGCAACAGCCTGCGCCGCCAGGTCGGGGCGATCACCGGGGATCTTGCCCGGACCACTTTGCTGGTCGCGGTCTTCGGGGTGCTGCTCTCCCTGGGGCTTACCTGGGTCATCACCAGACCGGTGTCCAGACTGCTCGAAGCGACCAGGGCGGTGCGGCGCGGGGATTATTCCGTGATTCTGCCCCATACGGAAAGTCAGGACGAGCTGGGCAAGCTCATGGAGGGCTTCAACGCTATGGTGCGTTCGCTGGCCAGCGCTGATAAGGCCCGACTGGAAAAGGAGCAGCTTCAGCGGGATTTCCTGCAGCGGGTCATGGCCGGGCAGGAAAACGAGAGAAAACGGATCGCCCGCGAACTCCACGACCAGACCGGTCAGGCCCTGGCTTCGGTCATGGTGGATATCAAGATGTTGGAGAACTCGAAAAACGAGGCTGAGACCCGCCTGAGTATCTCTCGGTTGAAAAAGGCCATCACCGAGGAGATGAAGTCGATTCATGATCTGGCCGTGGCCCTGCGACCCAGCGTGCTGGACGATCTCGGCCTGGTTCCGGCGGTGGAGGTGCTGGTCAAAAGTTTTACCATCCGGCATGGGATGCCGCTGGAGTTGACCATTATCGGTTTTGTCGGAAAAAGACCGGATGCTTGCGTGGAGACCTGTGTCTACCGGATCGTGCAGGAAGCCCTCTCCAATGTGGCGCGGCACGCCAGGGCTACCGAGGTGAACGTGCTTCTGGAATGGCGTGGCGAGAAAATCAGGGGTGTTATCGAGGACAACGGCATCGGCTTTGAGCTGGAAGAAGTTGATTCCAAAATCAGGCTTGGAGTGTTGGGTATGCAGGAGCGCGCTCAGTTGCTGCAAGGTAATTTTCGAATTGAAAGTAGTCCGGGTGAGGGCGCCATGCTGGTTTTTGAAATGCCTGCCAAGGCGGGAGTTTGCTATGAACAGTAAAGCTGAGTCGAGCAGCTTGCCTGCTCAAACGAAACTTATACCCTCTGGGTGTGAAAGTGTCCGGATTATGGTGGTCGATGATCATCCGGTTCTTCTTGCCGGGTTAAGCCTGTTGCTCAATGCCGAATCGGATATGGAGGTGGTAGGGACAGCCGACACGGGGCCAAAAGCACTGACCATGGCCAAGGAGCTGCAACCGGATATAGTGCTTCTTGATATCTCCTTGCCAGAAACCAGCGGGCTTCTGCTTCTGCCGGAGGTTTTGCAGCTGGCTCCCAGGAGCCGTGTCCTGATGCTGACCATGCATGAGGAGTATCAGTATCTCAAGGAAGCCGTGGCCAAGGGGGCCAAAGGCTTTATCCTCAAGAAATGCCTGGATGTTGATTTGCTCTACGCCATCCGTTCGCTGATGCGGGGGCAGATGTATATTCATCCGGACATGATGCCGGATATTATGGCCAGTCAGGAAAAGGGCGAGGCATCCCCCGAGGAGATGCTCTGGCTCTCGCTCAGTATGCGAGAGCAGCAGGTCATGCAGGCGGTGGTTATGGGTTTTACGAGCAGAGAAATCGCGGAGCAGCTTTTTTTAAGTGAAAAAACTATTGCCACTTACCGATCCAGGGCTATGGCCAAGCTTGGCCTGGAGACCAGATCTGAGCTGGTTGATCTGGTGGCCAGACAGAAAAAACCGGAGGGCTGAGTTTTTCTTTGTCAGGAAAATACCTACAAAGAAATCAAAAAAATACCGCTTGTTTTCCTTGCTGGTATCTCATATCTTAACCGGTAATCAGAAAAGGGGGTCATGCATTTACCCCCGGTCCTCACCTGGAGGGCCTGTTTCTTATATCCATAAACCGAGAGAGAGACTATGGGCACGGTCGAAGCGGTCTGTATCAGCGAAAAGAAAGGCATGGTGAAAAAAGAGGTGCCCGAGATTCACCTGGAAGAAAACTGGGGGATCACCGGAGATGCTCATGCCGGAATCTGGCATAGGCAGGTTTCCCTGCTGGCCGGAGAGAGTATTGACACGGTAAAGAAAAAGCTGCCCCATCTCAAGCACGGGGTGTTTGCCGAAAACATCGTCACCCGAGGCATGGACCTGATGACGCTGGCTATAGGCGACCGTTTGGTTATTGATGATCAGGTGGAACTCGAAGTTACCCAGATCGGCAAGAAATGTCATAACGACGGCTGCGCCATCAAAAAGGCCACCGGGGATTGTATCATGCCCAAGGAAGGGATTTTCACCAAGGTTATCCGGGGGGGAGTTGTCAAGGCGAACCTCACCATTAAAATAGAACGTAATGTGGATGTGTAACAAGGGAAGCATAGCCTGAAGCAAACAAAAGGAGAGAAACGCATGAAGATCAAAAGAAGGGATTTTCTCAAACTGAGCGCGGCAACCGGTTTGGCGGCCGCTGCTTTCAAGGGCTCCACCTTGAACGCGCTGGCCGACGCCTATCGTCCCGGCATCGGCGGCGAAAAGCCGGGTTACTGGGTAGCCTCTACCTGTCAGGGTTGCACCACTTGGTGTCCGGCCGAGGTTTTCGTCCAGGACGGCCGGGCGGTCAAGGTACGCGGCAACCGTCATTCCAAACAGAACGAGGGCGTCCTCTGCCCCCGCGGTCATCTTTCCCTCCAGCAGGTTTATGATCCAGACCGGATCAAGACCCCGATGAAGCGGACCAACCCGGTCAAGGGCCGCGGTGTCGATCCCAAGTTCGTGCCCATCTCCTGGGACGAGGCCTACAACACCATCGCCGACAAGATGATGGAGCTGCGCAAAAATAACGAATCTGAAAAATACGCCCTGATGCGCGGCCGTTACACCTACATGCGCGACATCCTTTACGAGGTCACGACCAAGGTCTTTGGTTCGCCCAACAGCATCTCCCACAGCTCCATGTGCGCCGAGGCCGAGAAGTTCGGGGTTTTCTACACCGAGGGCAAGTGGGAGTACCGCGACTACGATCTCGACAATGCCAAATACATCCTCATCTGGGGCTGTGATCCGGTCGCCAGTAACCGGATGGTTCCGGCCGCCATCAAGCGGTTGGGCAACGCCATCGAGCGCGCCACCGTCGCCGCGGTTGACCCGCGCCTCACCACCTCCGCCGCCAAGGCCCAGGAGTGGGTACCGCTTAATCCCGGCACCGATGCGGCAGTGGCCGGTGCCATCGCCCACGTGATGCTCACCGAAGGCATCTGGCACAAGGAATTTGTCGGCGACTTCAAGGACGGCAAAAACCTCTTCAAGGCCGGGGTCACGGTTGACGAAGCCGCCTTTGCCGAGAAGGAGAGCCACGGCCTGGTCAAGTGGTGGAACCTGGCCCTCAAGGACATGACCCCCAAGAAGGCGGCCGAGATTGCCGCGGTGGATGCCGACCAACTCGTCCGCATCGCCCGGGGCATGGCCAAGGCCGCGCCCAATGTCTGCGTCTGGATGGGCCCCGGCTGCTGCATGCAGCCCCGCGGCGCCTATAACTCCATGGCAGTCCATGCCCTCTCCGCTCTCACCGGCGGGGTGGACAATGTGGGCGGTTCGCTCCAGGGCTCCAAGAACCCGACCAACAAGGTGCCCAAGTACGACAAGCACATGGACGAGGTGGCCAAAAAGAAGACCAAGCTGAAAAAGATCGACCAGCGCGGCTACCTGAACCTGCCGGCCCTGGGCGGTGGCAAATCCGGCGGCGGCGTCTCCACCAACAACTGCGCCACCGGCATGTTGGCCAAGGACCCGTACGACATCAAGATGGTCGTCGGCTACATGAACAACTTCGTCTTTTCCAACAACGGCACCGACAAGTGGGAAAAGGCCATGGAGGCGGTTCCCTTCACCGTCCATCTGACCACGGTGGCCTCGGAGTTTTCGATGTACTCCGACATCGTTCTGCCCTGCCGGACCAACCTTTTCGAGCGGATCGGCTTCGTCAAGACCAAGGCCAACCGCCACGCTACCTGCACCCTGCTTCAGTCCACGATCGAGCCGGTCTTCACGGTGATCAACGAGGAAACCGACTACCCGTGGCACATCGGCCAGAAGCTCAAGGAAAGGGGCTTCCCCAACCTGGCCGACTGCCTGACCGATATCTTCAAGGATCCGGAAACCGGCAAGGCGCCGACCTCGGCCGCTGAATTGACCGAGTACGCCCTCAAGTACTACACCTCCCCGTTCTGGGACGGCAAGAAGGACGTGGGCGGCGACAAGATCAAGGGCTGGGATGAGATGAAGCGGCGGGGGATGTGGAACTCCGATGCTTACAAGTACAAATCCCAGTGGGGCGGCAAGTTCAGCACCGTGACCAAGAAGTTCGAGTTCTACTCAGAAACCCTGAAAAAGGCCCTGACCGGTCATGCCGAGAAGCACAAGGTGGACGTGGACAAGGTCATGGAAGCTGCCGGCTACACCGCGCGCGGCGAGCTGGCTTTCGTGCCCCACTACGAGCCGCCCAAGCAGAACGGCGACCCGAAACAGTTCCCCTTGATCTTCATCGACTACAAGTCTCGCCTGAACCGCGAGGGCCGCAGCCAGAACTGCCCCTGGTACTACGAGTTCAAGCATGTCGATCCGGGCGATGTCGGCGAGCAGGACACCGTCCGCCTCAACCCCATCGACGGCAAGGCGCTCGGCCTCAAGGACGGCGACAAGGTGAAAATCTCCTCCATCGGCGGCAGCATTGAGTGCGTGGCTCGTCTCTGGGAAGGGGTCAAACCCGGCACCGTTTCCAAGTCCTTCGGCCAGGGTCATTGGGCCGTTGGTCGCACCGCTTCCAAGGTTTTCGGCAAGGAGGCCCGCGGCGGCAACAACAACACTATTATCCCCTGGGATCTGGAACGCCTTTCCGGCTCCAATGCCCGTAACGGCGGCCACGCCATGGTAAAAATCGAAAAGGTCTAAGTTTCTGAATCAAGACGGAGGAACAAATAATGACGCAATATGCGATGGTAATAGACTTAAAGAAGTGTGTGGGTTGCGGCGCTTGCGCCCTGGCCTGCAAAACCGAGAACAACACCGCCCTCAGGCATGCCGGCCAGGCTCATAACTTTGCCGATTTTCAGCATGAGACCAGCGGTAAGTTCCCCAAAACCAAGTACATGACCAGACCGGTGCTTTGCAATCACTGCAGCAACGCTCCCTGTGTCAAGGCGTGCCCGGTAACCCCCAAGGCGATGTTCAAGACCAAGGACGGGATCACCATGCATAACGACGAGCGCTGCATCGGCTGCCGCGCCTGTCAGGAAGCCTGCCCCTACTCGAAGATGGATGTCAAGATCGGCGAGACCAGCGTCATCAGCTATACCGGTGATGAGGGTGCACCACACGATCCGTTCTTCACCAACAAGACCGAGGTGATCCCCGGCTGCACCTCTTCCGGCGCCGAGCTGGCCGGTAAGACCGACATGCCGCCGCACCGGACCAAGTACGATCATCCGGATTACAAGGATGTCCGTCGCAGCAACATCACCGAGAAGTGCATCTTCTGTGAGCATCGGGTGAAGAAGGGTCAGGAGCCGTACTGTGTGGCTTCTTGCCCGGCCCGGGCCCGGATCTTCGGTGACATCTCCGATCCGAACAGCGAAGTCGCCCAGTTGGTCAAGAAGTACAAGGGCACTGTTCTCAAGCCGGAAAAGGGCACCAAGCCTAATGTTTTTTACATCCGGAGCTACAACGCCAGATAAGTTGAGCGCTGGATAGATCAGGGCTGTTGGGGGGGCGGGAAGCGCAAGCAACCCGCCCCCCGCTTTTTCACCGCCCCACACTTTTTATTTTCTTGAGGAATCACATGACTACCGATCTTGCCCAAACCGCCCTGCTCCGCAGCGATGCTTACCGTCTGCTGGCCGCCTGTTTCTATGAGCCGGAACGGGAGATGTTTAGAGAAGAAAATCTTTGCGCCAATCTTGCCGATCTGATGGCAAAAATTTCGAGCCCGGCCGCGGCGGAAGCCTGTCGTGGCATGGAGCTTGCTGATAACAGCCAGGAAGAACTCCTCCAGGAATACTCCGCCATTTTTCTCGGCCCCTTCAATATTCCGGCCCAGCCTTACGGTTCGGTCTACCTTGATCAAGGACGCCAGCTCATGGGTGATTCCACCATGGCGGTCAAAAAGATATACGGTGAGGCCGGGGTGCAGCACGATATCGAGGGGCCGCCGGATCACATCGCCATCGAGCTTGAGTTCATGAGTTTTCTCGAAGGCAAGATCGCTCAGACGATCAGCGAGGTGAAACAGGCCGACCTTGCCGATTATGCCGCCATCCGGGCCCGGTTTTTCAACCGGTTCCTCGCCTCCTGGGCGTCGCAACTGGGTCAGGCAATTGTTGACCACGCTACAATGCCGTTCTATCGCGGCCTGGGACTCTGCCTCCTCGCCTTTATCGACGCGGAAAAGGGCAATATCGCCCAGGCCGCCGAGGCTGCCCCCACCCCATGAGCCTGGCTGACCGGTTCGTCGCGCGGTTCAAGAACAGTGAACCGCCGGCCCTTGAGTTTGTCAGCCGCCGCTGCCTGCGGACCCGCTTTCAGGGTAGTGTCTGTGCGCACTGCCTAAGCGAATGCCAGACAGGTGCTATTCGTCTTGAATCGGGGCAGATTGTCCTTGACCAGAAACTCTGCCTGGGCTGCCTGGCCTGCACCGCAGTCTGCCCGGCCGAGGCGCTGGTCGGGCTTGATTCCCGCCTGGCCGCGGCCCCCGGTAAGGCGGCGGCGGGGAAAGCGGTTTCTCTTTGTTGCGAAAAGGGGATCCGCACCGGGGAGGAGGTCATTCTTCCCTGTCTGGGGGCTCTGTCTGTGGAGCAACTGGCCTCTTTTGCCGCCCGCGCGGGGCAGGAGGTTTCTCTGCACCTTAGTCGGTGCGCTGATTGCAAGGCAGTCTTTGTCCCGGATATTTTGACCCGGCGGCTTAAGGAATTGAAAGACAGGTTGGGGGGGGATGCCCTTTGTCCCAGCATCAGGCTGTTGCTGACCAAAGAAGAAGAGGCCGTGGCCGAGCAGGCGGAGGTCGCCTCAAGCAGAAGGGCCTTTTTCCGCGCCTTCCTGGATATCTCCCTGCATGCCGCCACCGAGACTATTAACACCATCAAGGCCGATCCCAATGCCCAAGAACAACACGCGCACAAGCATCAGCCCGCCCGCCGGATCCAACTCCACCAGGCCCTGACCGGCTCCAGCGATCAAGCCCACCGCTTGGCCCTGCTGAAATTGTTTTTTACCCTGACGGTGAACAGCGAGTGCAACTTCTGCGGCGGCTGCGCCGGGATGTGCCCCACCGGGGCGCTGAAAAACACCAGGGAAGACGAGGTGAAAAGGCTCAAGTTCGACTGGGCTAAATGCAGCGGCTGCGGCTTATGTCTGGAATTTTGCCGGAAAAAGGCCTTGATCCTGAACCCAGGCCGGGGAGTGGAGGCGCTGGAGGCAGAGCTTGAGGTGCTGCTGGAAATGGTGGTGGAGTAAAGGGGTTTCTTTTTGTATCTTTTGTAAATCACAACGTGCCGATTACCTCAGATTTTGCAATATTGGCTATGCAAAATCTGAGGTATTTTTAAGTATAGCCCTGAAATCAAATTTCGCACCCAGGCTTATTTCTTCCAAATAAAACCAAAATCAAAATCGATTCGGCATTTGGACAGTTCAAAAAGGTGGCTCTCCCGGCTGTAATCGGCCTGTTTGCGGTACTGGTGCTCGATGAGCCGGTACACCTTGGCGGTAAGGGTTTCCGGGTAAATCAGCACGAACCACTCTACCCCCTCTTCCTGATAGATCGCTGGTTTCAGGATCTCATCGCGTTTGACGCTTGAAGGTGAGACCACTTCAAAAACCAGTTCCGGCGCGCGGCTGAGCCTTTCCCCCTCCGGCTGGTAGCAGATCACCGCGCAGTCCGGCCGCAGCACGGTGTTGGCGGTAAGTTCGAAATCGGTTTCGATGATTGCCCGGCATTGGGGGCATTCGTCGAGGGCCTCGTCGAGTTGCCGGGCGATCCGCAGGCTGGCCCGCTGGTGGTCAAAGCCGGGTGAGGGGGGCATGGCATGGGGGATGCCCCGGATCAGCTCCCAGTCTCCTTCCCATTGCCGGTGGTCATTGATGGTGTATTGTTCAAGCGGCGCTGGATCAGCCATATTTTGTCCTCATTTGGGTCTTTTGTGAGCCAAGGGCACGGCATGCCGTGCTCCTACAGAATAGCGGGTAGGCCCGGCTGTTGTCAAGGAGGGGTTTTCAGCCCGTAGGTCGGGTAGAGCAAAGCGAAACCCGACACAGCCCGGTATTGTCTTCGGAACTTGCCGGAAAACGACGACGATTTCTCGATGTGTTGGCGGCAAATGTTGTCGGGTTTCGCTTTGCTCTACCCGACCTACTCCTCATTTGTTTGATTATTACCATAATGGCTTCACCAGAAAATATACCCCAAGCCCGGCGATCAGCAACCCGGCCCCTCTGCGGAACCAGAGACTCGCGCTGCCGAAGCTGGAACTGGCCAGCAGACGTCGCACCGTGGCGGTGGAGCTGCCGGCCACCGCAATGGGCAGACAATGCCCGGCGGCAAAAAGCAGGATCAACAACACCCCGGTAAATACCTGCCCCTGCACGGTGATGATCGCCAAGATGGGGGCAATGAAGCCAAAGGTGCAGGTGCCGGAAAGCACCCCGTAGGCCAGGCCCAGGACAAAGGCGCCCCAGGCCCCCTTCAGTTTGAAACGCCCCATGAGACCGCCGCCGGGCAGTGAGCATTTGGCCAGGCCCAGCATGTCAACGGCCACCCAGATGAGGATCAGGCCCACGGCCATGCTCCAGTAGGGCCCCACATCGCCGAGCATCCTGCCGAGTAGGGTGCAGATCACCCCCACCCCAACAATGGTCAGAAAAAGGCCAACACTGAACAGCAGCGCGTACTTAACCGCCTGCCGACCATGGACCAGTTGCTCTTGCCCACCCACATAAGCGACCACCAGAGGAATGGAAGCCAGGTGGCAGGGGCTGAGCAGAACGCTGATCATCCCCCAGATAAAACAGCCCAGGGCAGCCAGGGCGAGGCCCGCGCTCATCCATTCGTTGACCAGAATAAAAAGAGCATCCATTACTTGCCTTTCCCGGCGGCGGGCTGGACAACACCCATTTTGGCCAACTGGGCCACGATGGTCTTCTTGTCCATGAAGCCAAGGTGGCGAAACATTTCCGTGCCGTTTTGGTCGAAAAATATCTGGGTAGGGATCATGCTGATTTTAAATTTTTTGCCCTCCTCCGGATTCTGCCAGACATCGATAAAGATGATTGCCGCCTTGCCCCGGTACTCTGCCTCCAACTCGGTGAGGATGGGCGCCATCATCTTGCAGGGGATGCAGGAGGTGGCGCCCAGATCGATCATGGTCACCATATTGGGCACCGGTACGGGCGGGCCTGCAGCCAGGCCGGCAGAGGCGGGCAGGATTGCCAGGGCGACCAGCAGCAACGTGAAGCGGATAATTTTTTTCATGTGTTCTCCTTCAGCAACATGGATTGCCTTTGGCGGTGGGGGAACAGCAGGCGCCGGCTGGGTTGGCAAGCTCAAGGCTGACCGGTGGCTGATCGGGTATAGAGATAGAGGCCATCGCGAATTCGTGGTCGAGCATCTGTCCGGCCTCGTCGCGGAGATGGCGGGCAATATCCACCACCATCTCAATTTGCTCCGCGGATACTCCATAGCTCCGCAGCCGTTCAAGCTGGCAAAGGCCTTTTTTGGGATGATTGGCGGCGATGTTGGCGGCGAGCGAAACCATGGCCAGGGTAACACGATCCAAGGCACAATCGGACATGTTTCTTTCCTCTCTTATAGATGAGTGTTCAGCTACCAAGCCAGCTCAAGGCCTCGGCCCTGGACGGCACCTTGCCCACGCATTTCACCACCCCGTCGATCACTACCGCCGGGGTGGAGAAAACCCCGAATTTTGCGATCTGCTGAAAATCGCTGATTTTTTCGATGGAGGCTTCAATCCCGGCCTCTGCCAGCGCCGCCTTCATGATCTTTTCCGTTTCGCCGCATTTGGCGCAGCCAGGCCCCATCACTTTGATTTCCATGAAATTTTTTCCAGTTAGATAATGATATTAAAGAGATAGCCAACCAGCATAATGCCTACCCCGACCACGCCGATGAACACCGCAATGAGTCCCGGTTTGAGTACCTTGCGGAGAATCACCATCTCCGGTAAGGACATGGCGATGACGCTCATCATGAAGGCGAGTACCGTGCCCAGGGCCGCCCCTTTGCCGAGCAGGGCCTCGACCACCGGCACGATCCCGGCGGCATTGGCGTACATGGGAATGCCGATCAACACCGCTACCGGCACCGACCACCAGGCATCCTTGCCCATGATCGAGGCCATCATTCCTTCGGGAACATAGCCGTGGATGCCGGCCCCCACCGCGATTCCTAAAACTACAAAGATCCAGACCCGGTTCACGATCTCCCGCACCGCCGCGCGGCCTTGGGCAAAGCGTTCGGGCCAGGTCGGGTTTTCGTCCGGGATATCGGAGGCGTTGACGTGCATCTCTCGCACCCAGTCTTCAATATGGCGCTCCATGCGCAGGCGGCCGATAATGAATCCGGCGACAATGGCGATCAGCAGGCCGGTGCCGAGATAAAGCGCCGCCACCTTCCAGCCCAACAGCCCGTAAAGAAGCACCAGGGCGATTTCGTTGACCATGGGGGCGGAGATAAGAAAGGAGAAGGTCACGCCCAGAGGAACCCCCGCGGTGACAAAGCCGATGAACAGCGGCACAGCCGAGCAGGAGCAGAAAGGGGTGACGATACCCAACAGGGCGGCGAGCACGTTGCCGGTGGATTCGCGTTTGTCGGCAAGAATCTTTCGGGTGCGCTCCGGGGTAAAAAAAGAGCGCAGCACTCCGACCGCATAGATGATCAGAGTGAGGAGCATCAGCACCTTTGGGGTATCGTAGAGAAAAAAGAGTACCGCCTCGCCCAGACGGCTGCCCGGTTTCAGTTCCATTAGGGAAAAGGCAAGATATTCCGCCAGGCTGTGTAGTTGCCGGTACAGGGCGAACCAGAGGCCAAGCCCGACAAGACCGAGCAGGATGGTGCCTGCTCGGGCCGCACGCGAAGGAGCGGGCTGCGGGATGGTCTCACGGCTTACAGGAAACATGACAGACTCCGGTTGGGGTTTTCTTGACGAAGGGGAAATACTTTTTCTTGAACCAGAGAGATACGGTAACCAGGCCGATGAGCACTGGCACTTCGACCAGTGGCCCGATCACTGCGGCAAAGGCCACGCCGGAGTTGATCCCGAACACGGCGATGGCCACGGCAATGGCCAGCTCGAAATTGTTGGAGGCGGCGGTGAAGGAAAGGGTGGTGGCTTGTTCGTAGGTGGCCCCCACCTTGAGGGACATGAAAAAGGAGACCAGGAACATGACCAGAAAATAGATGGTGAGCGGGATGGCGATGCGGATCACGTCAAAGGGCAGATGCATGATGTATTCGCCCTTGAGGGAAAACATCACCAGAATAGTGAAAAGCAGGAAGACCAGGGTGAAGGGGCTGATTGTCGGGATCAGTTTTTCCTGGTACCATTTTTCGTCTTTGATTTTTACTCCGATAAAGCGGGTCAGTATTCCGGCGAGGAAGGGGATGCCGAGATAGATAAAGACCGACTTGGCGATTTTTGGCATGGAAATGGTCATCAGTTCTCCTTTAATACCCAGCCAGCCAGGCAGTACGGAGATGAAAAACCAGGCATAGACCGAGAAAAAGAGTACCTGAAAGATGGAGTTGAAGGCCACCAGACCGGCGCAGTATTCGGTATCACCATCGGCCAGATCGTTCCAGACAATGACCATGGCGATGCAGCGGGCCAGGCCGATGAGGATGAGTCCCACCATGTATTCGTGGTGGCCGGAGAGAAAGGTGATGGCCAGAAGAAACATGAGAACCGGGCCGATAATCCAGTTCTGCACCAGGGAAAGGGTCAGCACCTTGTAGTCGCGGAAAACCTCGTGCAGCTTTTCATAGCGTACCTTGGCGAGCGGCGGGTACATCATCAGAATCAGGCCGATGGCGATGGGCAGGTTGGTGGTGCCGACTTGCAGGGAGTTTTCGAATTCGGTGATTGACGGATAGAGCCAGCCGGTCATCACTCCGATGAACATGGCCAGGAAGATCCAGAGGGTCAGGTACTGGTCGAGAAAGCTTAATTTTTTTGTTGTGCTTGGCATGACGGTCCTTCAGAGTTTTAAAATTTTTTGGTGGTAGGTGTTATTTTTTGGGCGGGGCAGAAATGTTGAAAAAATCAGGGGCATTTCTCTTTAGTTTGTCTGAAATTTGTCAGGGCTGCTTGGTCCTGCCGGGTTTCCGGCAGCTCGGCCAGCCTTTGGTTGAGCAGTTCGACCATGTCCCTGGTCAGCGGGGTGTGCATCTCGGCCATCCGGTAATACATCCAGGCCCCCAGGCGTCGGCCTTCGACCCAGCCCGTGTTGCGCAGATAGGCAAGGTGCCGGGAGATTGTAGATTGGGGGAGCTGGAGCACGGCCATCAGGTCGCAGACGCAAATTTCTCCGCCTAAAAGCAGGGCCAGAATTCGCAGGCGTGGTTCTTCTGACAGGGCTTTGAAAAATTGGGTTGTTGTCTGCATATGACTCCTGGTAGCGTTAAAGCTGAAGATTTTCCAGGGGAAGCTTAATATCAATCTATCCGCATATACGGATAAGATCAAGATAATATTTGCAGCATATACTTTTTCTTTTTTTTCTCATATAATTTAGACTGTTTGGTAGAAACCAATACAGAGGTTGTGGACATGAGCATGCTTGCTTCTTTTCAGGAATTGCATCCGGTACTCCAGGCTTTGTTGGCCACTATTTTTACCTGGGGGGTGACCGCCGCGGGCGCGGCCCTGGTTTTTGTGAGCAGGACTGTAAATCGCAAGGTCATGGACTCCATGCTCGGTTTTGCCGCAGGGGTGATGATCGCCGCGAGTTTCTGGTCGCTGCTCGCCCCAGGTATCGCCATGGCTGGGCAGATGGGCATGATCCCTTGGCGCACCGCAGCGATGGGGTTTCTGGCCGGCGGGTTGTTCATGCGGCTTATTGATCGTTTTTTGCCTCATCTTCATCCTGGTCTTGATATCAGCAAAAGCGAGGGTGTTAAAACCTCCTGGCAGCGCAGTACCCTGCTGGTGTTGGCCATTACCCTGCATAATATTCCCGAGGGTCTGGCTGTAGGCGTAGCCTTTGGCGCGGTAGCAGCCGGTATCCCCTCGGCCACCCTGGGCGGTGCTATCGCCTTGGCCATCGGTATTGGCTTGCAGAATTTCCCTGAAGGCGCGGCGGTATCCATGCCCTTGCGCCGGGAAGGGATGAGTCGGGGAAAAAGCTTTCTGTTTGGCCAGGCTTCCGGCTTGGTGGAGCCGGTGGCCGGGGTGCTGGGGGCCGCTTTCGTCCTCAGCATGCAGGGTATTCTTCCGTATGCCCTCTGTTTTGCTGCCGGGGCCATGATCTTTGTGGTGGTGGAAGAGTTGATCCCGGAGTCGCAGCAGAATCCCAAGCATATTGATTTGGTCACCATCGCGACTCTGGTGGGTTTCGCGGTGATGATGGTGCTTGACGTGGCATTGAGCTGAGCGTTACAAAAAATGAAGGCAAAATTGAAATACCATGAATCGAACTGTCGCGCATAATACCCATTCTGTCTTTCACCATCTGACTCCGGATACGGTGCTCGGTCTGGTGGAAAAGGCCCTGGACATTCGCTGCACCAACCTTTGTCGGCCTCTGGCCAGTTATATCAACCGGGTCTACGAGCTGGAGGGTGAGGACGGCGAAGGACTGGTGGTCAAGTTCTACCGGCCTGGGCGCTGGACCAGAGCCGCGCTGGAAGATGAGCACGAATTTCTCCTTGAGCTTGCCAGCCGGGAGATTCCGGTCATCGCCCCTCTTGTCTTGCAGGGCAATGGCAGCTTAGGCGAGCATGAGGGGATGTATTTTACCGTGTTTCCCAAATGCGGGGGGCGCAGTTCGGATGAATTCAGCGAGGAGCAGTGGCTGGAGATCGGCCGTCTGCTCGGCCGCACCCATGCTGTGGGCGCGGGAAGGATTCCGGAGGGACGGATCACCATGACCCCGGATAAATCTACCCGGCAGCAGGCGGACTATCTCCTGGCCGGGAAAGTGCCTGTCGATCTTGCCCCGCAATTTGCCGAGTTGACCCAAACCCTGATCGCCGAAATCAGCCCGCTCTTTGCCAATACCGAGCTGATCCGCATCCACGGCGACTGCCATTTTTCGAACCTCATCTATCGGCCCGGCGAATCCTTCTATCTGATTGATTTTGACGATATGGCCCTTGGCCCGCCGGTGCAGGATTTCTGGATGCTGCTGCCTGGTTACCGGGAGGAGACCTTTGCCGAGATCGACCTATTTCTCGAAGGCTACGAGACCTTCCGGGATTTTGACCGGCGAAGCCTGCGGCTGATCGAGCCCCTCCGGGCCATGCGTTTTATCCACTATATGGCCTGGTGCGCCTATCAAGTGGCCGAAGAGGGCTTGAGTCGGGTGGCCCCGGATTTCGGCACCCGCGAGTACTGGCAAAGAGAGCTGTGCGATCTTGCCGAGCAGCTGGAGCGGATCAGAACTGCAATTGAGCCGCCGGGGAATTGGCTTTGAGGCGTGGTGGGTTTGCTGGGCGGATAGATATTTTCCGCGGCCCTAATAACAAAAAGTCAGTTTCCGGCAAAACGCCTGCGCACCTCGGCAATCCTGGTCAATGATTGCCGCACCCTTTCTGTAGAAAGAACTTCGTCTGCAGCTTTTTGCAACAGGGCATGGGCGGCGATGATTTTATGGTGTTCATGGCAGATCAGCAGCATATCCGCCCCAGCTTTAAAGGCGGCAAGGGCGGCATCTGCTACTGTCCCTTCATTTTCGATAGCCCCCATTTCAAGGTCGTCGGTGATTATCATGCCATTATAGCCAAGTTCATTTCGGAGCAATCCTTCCAGAATAAGAGGCGACAGGGTGGCGGGCTGGTCTGGATCAAGTTGGGGGTATACGGTGTGTGAGGTCATAATCCCCGCCACCCCTGCCCGAATCGCCGCGGCAAAAGGGAGCAGATCGCAGGCGCGTAAATCCGCAAGCGAGCGGTCTACCACGGGCAGCACCTTATGGGGATCCAGGGTTGCGGCGCCCAGACCGGGAAAATGTTTGGCACAGGCGGCCAAGCCGTTTTCTTGCATAAGCGTAATAATCAACGTGCCCAGACGAGCCACCTGCTCTGGTGCCCCGCCCAAGGAACGCCTTTCCATAAACAGCCCTTGCTCTGTCGGACTTACATCCAGCACCGGGGCCAGATTCATGTTGATCCCCACCGCCAGCAGCTCGCGCGCGCAGGTTCGGGCATAGTCG
>Ga0208863_1000481_pt1 | contig 38716 bp, 35 predicted proteins | sample RifOxyD3_FD_184040 | JGI IMG/M metagenome (GOLD analysis project Ga0208863, IMG submission 184040) | Soil microbial communities from Rifle, Colorado - Rifle Oxygen_injection D3 (SPAdes) | ecosystem: Environmental > Terrestrial > Deep subsurface > Rock core/Sediment | place: Rifle, Colorado...
GGCTTTGGGGTGAAAGGCGCGCGCTGACAGTCGGTGGCGTACTGCACTTGGTTTTTCGCGCGTGATTTCGCCCCAAAACCGCACGCACATGGCCTGATCACCGCGCCGGGTTTAACGCGATACCTTGCATCGTTCGTATCTCAAGCCACAGCACATGATGGAATGAACCCCGGTTTCAACGTAGCCTTCAAGGCTTTCCCGCGCTGTGTATGCCAACGAACAGACGCGCCAGCTTGGTCCGCCTATAACCTGAATTACCCAAAACGATTCCGCTTTGGGTGAACCGTTACAGGAGTTCCATGATGAAGATAAACCCCAGAGGCGGCCTTGCCTTTTTTTCTGCCGCAGCCCTTGTGCTCACGGTGGGCTGCAGCAGTTTGAAGACACCCGCAACGGCCGATGTGGCGGTATCGAACGCAGCGGTTGCCAACGCAGCGGGTGCCGGTGGCGCCCAGTATGCGCCGCTTGAAATGACGGCAGCCCGGGAAAAACTGGCCTTGGCCAACAAAGCCATGCTGGACAAGGACTACAAGCTGGCCATCGAAATGGCCAACCAGGCGCAGGCCGATGCCAAGCTGGCGCAAAGCAAAGCCAGCTCCGTCAAGGCACAGGCGGCTGCCGATGTCTTGCAGGACGACATTCGCGTGCTGCGCGAAGAACTTAATCGTCCGCGTTAACCCCCTTTCATCCTGACAGGAAAAATCATGAAAAAAACCCAATTGGGCCCGATCGTTCTGGCAGTTGCCGCCCTTATGGCGGGCTGCAGCTCGACCCCTAAAACCACCTCGATGCTGGACCAGGCCCGGAGCGACTACCTGGTGGCTCAAGCTAACCCCAATATTGCCACCTACGCACCGCTTGAAATGAAACAGGCCACCGAGGCCATGGCACAAGCCAATGTGGAAGCCAATGACCGCGGCAGCGACGACAAAATCAACAACCTGGCTTATCTGGCCAAACAAAAAATTGCCATGACGCAAGAAGTGACCAAGCGCAAAGTGGCTGAGGCCGAGATTGCCAACGCCGGCAAAGAGCGTGACCAATTGCGCCTGGATTCGCGCACCAATGAGGCCAATGTTGCCAAGATGAACGCCGAAAAGGCCACCCTGGCCGCCCAACTGGCGCAAAGCGATGCGGCCCAGGCCCAGCGCGTCGCCCAACAAGCCCAGTTGGACGCGGCCAATGCCCAGCGCCAGACACAAGAGGCCCAAGCCCGCGCTGCGCAGCTTGAAGCCCAACTGGCTGATTTAGCCGCCAAAAAAACGGCACGCGGCATCGTCATCACGCTGGGTGACGTGCTGTTTGGCACCGACTTGTCACGCCTCACGGCCGATGGCATGCGCAGTGCCCAGAAGCTGGCCAATGTGTTGCAGCAAAACCCGCAGCGCAACGTGCTGATTGAAGGCTTTGCCGACAGTACCGGTGCCGCTGACTACAACCAGGGCTTGTCGGAGCGTCGTGCCAGTGCGGTGCGCACCGCCTTGCTGGACCTGGGTGTGGCGCGTGAGCGCATTGACATGCGCGGTTACGGTGAATCTTTTCCCGTGGCTGCCAATGACAGTGCCGCCAGTCGCCAGCTCAACCGCCGTGTCGAAATTGTTCTCTCGGACAACAGCGGCAAGATTGTTGCGCGTTAACCCCCAATTTTTCTTAAACCAAGGAGTAATTACCATGACCAGCAAGAATTTTTACATCGAAAAAATGAAGACGCAACTCGACGAGCTCAATGTCAATATGAACAAGCTCGATGCCAAAGCCACCGAGGCCAAGGCCGACGCGCGTGATGCTTATCTGGAAGAAATGCGCAAGCTGCGCCACCAGTCCAAGCTGGCGGGTGCCAAGCTCGACGAGCTCAAGGCAGCCAGTGAAGACACCTGGAAAGCCATGGCGACGGAAATGGACAAAGTGCGTGAAGCCTTTGTGCATTCATTCAACTACTTCAAATCGCAGGTTTAAGCGATTTTTTGGCGCCATAGAGACCACCCCATCAGGCTGCTGGCAATACAGTGCGGTTGAGACATCTCAGGCGTGGTGACTGGGTCATGCGACCGGGCTTTGGGGCGAAAAGCGCGCGCAGAAGGTATTGGTCTGCCCAAACAGCAGCTTCGCGCGTGATTTCGCGCCAAAACCGCACGCGCATGACCCAGTCGCCATGCCGTGCGCGCACAACGGAATTTCGGGTCAAGTCCTGCAACCTACAACCGACAACCTGCAGACTAAAGCCATTGCCGCGCGCACAGCTACGGCGAATCTTTCTTTCTGGAGCCAAACAGGTTGGCATAAACCCAAGTAAATTCGGCCCCGATCAAAAAGATCTGGGCCGAGTAATACACCCACAACAGCACCACCACCAGCGAGCCGGCGGCACCAAAGCCCGACACAATGCCGCTGCGGCCAATGTAGACGCCGATCAGGGCCTTGCCCAGGCTGAACAGCAGGGCTGTAAACAGCGCACCGGTCCAGACATCGCGCCATAACACCTTGGCCCGTGGCATCACTTTGTAGATCAGCGCAAACATGGCCGTGACCAGGACAAACCCGGCAGCTGCGTTGCTGGCGCTGGCAATGCTGATCCAGCCGCCAAAAAGCGGGCTCCACAAGCGTTCCATGGTGGCCAGCGCCGCACTCAGCACCAGCGACACCATCAACAAAAATCCGATCACCAGAATCATGCCAAAAGACAACATCCGGGCACGCAGCAGATGCAGCCAGCCACTGACAGGCGCCGTGGCAGGGACCCGCCAGATCCGATCAAGTGCACTTTGCAGTTCCCCAAACACGGTGGTGGCCCCGATCAGCAACAGCAGTACGCCCAGCAGCGTGGCCCAGGTACTTTCCGCGGGTTGACCTACGCTGGCCAACAGCGCCTGCACGGCGTCGGCACCGGGCTCACCCATCAGGGCGCGCAACTGGAGCGCAATCTCGCCGCGCGCGGCCTCCTGGCCAAACACCAGCCCCGCCACGCTGATCACAATGAGCAGCAGCGGCGCCAGCGAAAACAGCGTGTAGTAGGCCAGGGCAGCGCCCATGCTCGGCACATCATCATCAAGCCAGGCATTAAAAACCTGTTTCAGCAGAACCCAGTACAGTGGCAAGTCAATGAGCATGGTCAAGGCAATGGCGGTTCAGTACAGCGTTTGCTGGCGCAGCACTTCAGCACGCTTCATGGTCAGATAGTCGGGTCGATCCACTTCATGCAACTGGCGCGGGTAACGCTCTACCGCACTGAACCAGCTTTGCAGGCGATGCTCCAGCTGCGCTGCGGGGGACTCGCGCTGTGATGCCAAAAAGCTGTCAATCGCCAGGTAATAACGCATGGTATTGCGCTCAACCACACCGCGCACTCCCGCCACATAGCCCGTTTGGCCGTCTGCGCCGGGGGCGAGCCTGGTAAAGCCCACTTTGTCGGCGCCCAGCGTGGCCAGATAGGTTTGCATGGCCAGGCGCCCGGCAAAACCCACGCCATAGGCGTAGGTCAGGTGTAAAAATGATTGTTTGTCAGGCAGTTCCACTGCTTCCAGGCGAATGCGGTAGTTGCTGGTGCCCAGCGGCCCTTGCCTGGCTGTCAGCGTGATGGCAAAGTAGTTTTGCAGGGTTCTGGTTTCGTTGTACTGAAACTCAACCCGCGTGGCATCTGCCATCGCCTGAGGTGTTTTTTTGCCAATGTTCACGCTCAAACGGGTGCCTTGAGGCCCTGCCACCGCGTGGCAATATTTGGTGTTGATGTGCAGAATCATCACGTCGCACCAGTGTTCTGCTGACTTCATGCCTGTGCTGACGGCGGCAAATGGGTAGGGCACCACGGCGTAGATGTCACCCGTCAAGCCCTTGGTGCTTTCTGCTGACTCAAGCACCAGCGGCTGTCCAAATGCGTTATGTGCCAAGGCGGGTGCCAGGCGCGTGTAAACACCCCGCAGTGCGCTTGCCGGTGCCGTGTCGGTTGCGGCCCCGGCGTTGCAGCCGCCGCAGGCAAAAACAATTCCGGCCAGGCACTGCCAAATGCCTGGCCAACTGTGTTGGTACCGTTGTGGTGTCACGTCGGGTCAACCTTGTTTCAAGGTTGGTGAGTGAGCACGCCTTCATGGATTTGCACCTTGTCGCCAGGCTTGAAGCCCGGGTCAGCGGCATAGGTCACCGTTTGTGCCGTGCCGGCTTGCAAGCGCACCACCACTTCAAAGTGGTTGCTGCTGCGGGATTTCCCCTCCAGGGCCCGACCGGCATAGGCACCGCCCAGCGCGCCGGCAATTTGTGCCGCAGTGCGACCATTGCCACCGCCTACCTGACTGCCCAGCAAAGCGCCCACCACGCCACCACCCAGAATGCCCAGGTAGCTGCCTTCGCCTTTCACCTCAATCAGGTTCACCGCCTCAACCACACCGCAGGTGGCGCAAAGCTGGCTCACGGGTTGACGAATTGGCGCGCCGTCGCTCTGCAAATCCTTGCCCAGGGTGGCGCTGGTGACACGCTCGCCCTGGTGCAAATTGGCGGTGACCAGGCTGTTGCGGCTGATACGGTCGCGATTTTTAATGGTGTAAGTGCCTGCGTATTCACCACTTTTCACCTCAGGCAGCAGGATTTTGCCCTTGACCCCGGCAATTGTCAGATCAGCCTGTCCGCCGGGCGTGCCCAACACCGAGAAATACAACTCACTGCCACCTCTGAGTGTGGCTGCAGGGTCCACGTTGAAATGTTCAATTTTGGGCTGCAGGCCCGGGGCCATTCTGACGCTGTGAACGCCCACCCCTTTTTGGAGTGATTCGGTCAGGATCAGGGTGGTCACCTGGTTGCCGATGCGCAGATTGGCCGTGACCGGGCTGCGCGCCTGAATTTTGTCGCGGCTGCTGATGGTGTAGGTGCCTTGGTATTGACCAGGTTGCACTTCAGTCAGCGTCAGGTTGCGCACGGCCCCGGCAATGTGCAGCGTCGTGAGGGCACCGGGTGTGCCATCAATTTCAAAGTTCAACTCGACACCAGGACGCAGGCGGCTGACTTCGTCCACGTTGAAACCGGCAATGCGGGGCGCCGATTGTGTCGTGTACTGAGTTTGGGCCAGCGTTGCACTGGGCAGCAAGGCAAGCGGCAGCAACACCGAGGCAGTCAACGCCAGGGCAATGAGTTGATGAATCATTTTCATGGTGGTCCAGACGGTCGGTGGTTCATGATGAACAGTGTTTTGTCATGTGGGCGTTGACCCGCGCTGCGGGTCAACGCGACGCACGCGTTATTTGGTCACTTCGTGACCAATCACACCCCCGACAGCGGCGCCGGCGGCGGTGCCCAGCAGGCCACCACCCATAATGTTGCCGGCCACGCCGCCAACAGCTGCACCAGTGGCGGTGCCCTTTTCCTGGCGGGTCATGCCTGCACAGCCACCCAGGCTCAAGGCGGTTAACAAAAGTACAGCAGCAGAAATACGTTGGGTAAAGTTCATGAGAGTTCTCCGGGTCTTAGGAAAGAAACCGTGCAATGCAGCGCATGCTGGCACGGGTGAAGAAGTATTGTTGAGCGCCCATGAGGAGAAGTCTGTGCGCTTGCGTACACAAACAAAAAGCATGTCCGGGCCTCAATCAGGGGGACTACGTACGCCACCACACAGACACTGCACCAGCGTTTTACTAGGCTTGCCGCATACTAATTTATTGCGATGGCGGGCAAGAAATAAGCGAGTTGGATGAGGAATGCGTGTATAACGGTTCACTGGTGCGTACTGCACCGCGGGCCGCGCGAGCTTTTCCACCCATTTCGCGCCTTGCACCAAGCCTGCACCACGAGTACCGCACTTTGAAAATTATCTCCAAGACATTAACCTGGCTGGCTGGCGCCTTGTTGCTGATGGTGGTCGGCATTGCGTTCATGTTCTGGTCTTACCAGCAGATATCTGACGCTGCCGTCCAGCGTCAGCACACCCGCACCATGACCAGCATGGCCAACGCCTTGCTCTCCGGTTTGAAAGACGCAGAAACCGGGCAGCGGGGTTATGTCCTGACCGGCAAGGAAACCTACCTGCAGCCGTATCTGGCGGCGCGCGACCAGGTCATTCCCGAGCTGACAGCATTGCGTGAAGAAATTGGCCATGCGGGGGCCAGCGGCGTGCTGGACACCATGGCCCCTCTGATCGAAGCCAAAATGGTCGAGCTGGCCAACGGTATTGCCCTGCGTCGTGCCGGTGACCTGAACGCGGTCCGACTGTTGATGGAGGGCAGCACGGGTGAGCGCTTGATGGGCCAGATTCGCAACGGGTTGGAGGGCTTTATCCTCATACAGACCCAAGAGGGCTTGCGCAACGAGGAGGATTTTGATACCGGCATGCGTCGTTTGTTGCTCATTCTGTCGGTGGTCGCCGTGCTGGCGCTGCTGTTTGCCTTCACTTTTGCCTATTTGATTTACCAAAAGTCCCAGCAGCGGGTCAAGAATTTGGTACACCTTGAGACCCTGCACTTGTTGCAGGCACAGGAAGCTGGCAATGCGCAGCTGGCACGGGCCAACCAACGTTTGCAGGAGGGTGAGCAAAGACTCTGGGTCACGCTCAACTCGATCGGCGACGCGGTCATTGCCACCGATGCGGCTGCGTGTGTCACCCTGCTGAACCCGGTGGCTGAAACCCTGACCGGCTGGACCCAGGCGCAGGCGCTCGGGCAACGGGTGGATGAGGTGTTTCACATCATCCACAAGGACAGCCGCACACTGGCCAAAATTCCGGTCGCTGAGGCTTTGGCGCACGGCACGATCCAGGGCCTGGCCAACCACACGGTGCTGATTTCCCGAGATGGGAGCGAATTTGACATTGCCGACAGTTGCGCCCCGATTCGCGACGCCGACGCGCAGGTGGTGGGCGCGGTGCTGGTGTTTCGCAATATCTCGGACGAATACGCGGTACAGCAGTCTTTGCGCGACAGTGCGGCACTGTTGCAGACCATTCTGAATACCGTAGCGGATGGCCTGCTGACCATTCACGCCCATGGCGGCATCATTGAGACCGTGAATCCGGCGATTGAACTCATGTTTGGTTACAGCGCGGCCGAACTGGGTGGCAAACACCTGAGTTGGCTGATTCCCGAGCTGGACAAGGACCATCACAATGGGTCGCTGGCGTATTACGGGGTCAGCGCCGAGGACCGTGCGATCGGTGTGGGCCGCGAGGTGATTGGCCTGCGCAAAGACGGCCGTGTTTTTCCGCTGGAAATTTCCGTGAGTGAAATGACCTTGCGTGGCCAGCGCTACTTCACCGGCATCTTGCGTGACATCAGCACCCGAAAAGCGGCTGAAGAAGCACTGCGCAAGGCAGGCGCGTTGCAAAAAGCCATCTTTGACAGTGCGGTTTTTGCCAGTGTCGCCACCGATGCCAAGGGTGTGATCCAGATTTTTAATGTCGGTGCCGAGCGCATGCTGGGCTATATCGCCGCTGAGGTGATGAACAAGATCACCCCGGCCGATATTTCTGACCCGCAAGAGCTTATTGCCCGGGCCAAGTCCTTGAGCATTGAGCTCGAAACCAACATCACACCCGGTTTTGAGGCCCTGGTGTTCAAGGCCTCGCGTGGCATTGAAGACATTTACGAGCTCACCTACATCCGCAAGGACGGCAGCCGCTTCCCGGCGGTGGTGTCAGTGACCGCCCTGCGCGACGAAGACAACAACATCATTGGTTACCTGCTGATCGGTACCGACAACACGGCGCGCAAGGCGGCCGAAGACGCCCTGCGCAAGGCAGGTGCCCTGCAAAAAGCCATTTTTGACAGCGCTAACTTTTCCAGCATTGCCACCGATGCCAAGGGTGTGATCCAGATTTTTAATGTCGGTGCCGAGCGCATGCTGGGCTACACCGCCGCCGAAGTGATGAACAAGATCACCCCGGCCGATATTTCTGACCCGCAAGAGCTTATTGCCCGGGCCAAGTCCTTGAGCATTGAGCTAGAAACCAACATCACACCCGGGTTTGAGGCCCTGGTGTTCAAGGCCTCGCGTGGCATTGAAGACATATACGAGCTCACCTACATCCGCAAGGACGGCAGCCGCTTCCCGGCGGTGGTGTCGGTGACCGCGCTGCGCGACGATCAGGACAGCATCATTGGCTACCTGCTGATTGGTACCGATAACACCGCGCGCAAGCAGGTTGAGGCCGAGCGTGTGCGGCTTGACCTGGTGCTGCAAAACAAGAATGTCGAACTGGAGCGCGCCCGGATGGTCGCCGAGCACGCCAACCAGGCCAAGTCGGACTTTCTGTCGAGCATGAGCCACGAACTACGTTCGCCGCTCAATGCCATCCTGGGATTTGCCCAGTTGCTGGAGTCAGGCACGCCGCCACCGTCGCCCGCACAAGCCGGCAGTATTGGGCAAATTCTGACGGCGGGTTGGTATTTGCTCAAGCTGATCAACGAAATTTTGGACCTGGCCCTGATCGAATCTGGCCGCCTGTCGCTGTCGCTGGAGCCCACCTCGCTGCACGACGTGTTGCAGGACTGCCAGGCCATGATCGCCCCGCTAGCCCAGCAAAAGGGGATTCGCATCAAGTTTTCACCCGTTGACGACGACTGTTTTGTTAACGCCGACCGCACCCGGCTCAAGCAGGTACTGGTGAACTTGCTCTCCAATGCCATCAAATACAACCGTCCCGGCGGCACGGCCGAAGTGACCTACAAACTGCACTCCAACGGGCGCCTGCGGATCAGTGTGCGCGACAGCGGCGAAGGCCTGACGGTCGCCAAAATGGCCCAATTGTTCCAACCTTTCAACCGGCTGGGTCAGGAGACCGGTACCGAAGAAGGCACCGGCATTGGCCTGGTGGTGAGTCGGCGGCTGGTGGAGTTGATGGATGGCGAAATCGGCGTGACCAGTACCGTGGGGGTGGGCAGTGTGTTCTGGTTTGAACTCGACGCGGCATCGGTGCCGCAACTGGCGCAGGACATGCAGGTGCCGTTCACCAGCCCGTCACCGCCGGAGTCCCCTGATACGCGGGTGCATACCCTGCTCTACGTGGAAGACAACAAGGCCAATATGGCTCTGGTGGTGCAGTTGGTGGCGCGCCGTCCTGACCTGCGGCTGATGGGTGCCGGGGACGCCATGCGCGGCATTGCCATGGCGCGGGCGCATCAGCCCGATGTGATTGTGATGGACATCAATCTGCCCGGCATCAGCGGCATGCAGGCGCTGGCCATTTTGCAGGAGAGCCCGGCAACCCGGCACATCCCGGTGCTGGCCCTGAGCGCCAATGCCATGCCGCGTGACATTGAAAGAGGCCTGGCCGCCGGCTTTTTTCGCTACCTCACCAAACCCATTCGGGTGAATGAATTCATGGCGGCACTCGATGAAGGCCTGGCCATGGCCCAGACCAGAATCCAGTGATCATTCCTATTTATGGTGCGAAGTTATCGTTCCCATAATAGATAAGGCAGTGGCTTTGGTCAGCGCTACACTGCCAGTCAATGTCTACCAGGGCCGTTTGGCCCGACACCGGAGGGCCCCATGGCAACACGCCAAAAAGTTAAAACCGACACGCTCAGTGCCGCTCCAGAAGCACCCAAATCCACTCCGCCTGAACCCATTCCGGCTAAATCCAGGTCGTTTGATTTCCCGATTGTCGGCATCGGTGCCTCGGCCGGTGGCCTGGCGGCGATTGAGGCATTTTTCTCGGGCATGGCGCCCGGTGTTGACCCCGGCATGGCCTTTGTGCTGGTGCAGCACCTGGACCCGGATCACAAGAGCCTGCTTACCGAGTTGATCCAGCGCCGCACCCGCATGCAGGTGTCCGAGGTCACCGACGGCATGGTGGTGCAGGCCAACCGGGTTTACATCATTCCGCCCAACCGCGACATGGCGTTTTTGAACGGCACACTGCAGTTGCTGGAGCCAGCGGCCCCGCGCGGCCACCGTCTGCCGATTGACTTTTTGTTCTCCTCGCTGGCCCTGGACCAGCACCAGCGCGCCATTGGCATCGTGCTCTCGGGTACCGGCAGCGACGGTACCCAGGGCGTACGCGCCATCAAGAATGAGGGCGGCATGGTGATGGTGCAAACCCCGGGCTCCAGCGAGTTTGACGGCATGCCGCAAAGTGCGCTGGCCACCGGCCTGGTGGACTATGAGCTGCCACCGGCCGAGATGGCGGCCCAGCTGGTGGCCTACACCGCACATGCCTTTGGTCAGCTGCCACACCACATCAGCGCGACTGAGCCGCTCAGTGAAAACGCCATGAGAAAGATATTTGTCTTGCTACGCACCCAGACCGGCCATGATTTTTCGCAATACAAGCCCAGCACCATCTTCCGCCGCATTGAGCGGCGCATGGCGGTGCACCAGATTGATGGCATTGACGGTTATGTCAAATATTTGCAACAAACCCCACTGGAAGTGCAGGCACTGTTCAATGACTTGCTGATTGGTGTGACCAATTTTTTCCGCGATCCCGAGGCCTTTGTCACGCTGGAGGAAAAGCTTATTCCCAAGCTGTTTGAGGGCAAGCCTGCGGGGGCTGCGGTGCGGGTGTGGTGCACTGGCTGCTCCACCGGCGAAGAGGCGTATTCGATCGCCATCCTGATGCAGGAGCGGCTGGAATCGCTGCGGGCCAGCTACAAAGTGCAGGTGTTTGCCACTGACATCGACAGCCGCGCCATTGCGGTGGCCCGTGCCGGGGTGTACCCGGCCAGCATTGCCGACGACATCACTCCTGAGCGATTGGCGCGCTTTTTTACCGTGGAGCCCGGCGGCAGTGCCTACCGGGTGCACAAGGGCATTCGCGACCTGCTGGTGTTCTCCGAGCAGGACGTTATCAAGGACCCACCGTTTTCCAAGCTCGACCTGATCAGTTGTCGCAACCTGATGATTTATCTGAACGCCGAACTGCAGAAGAAACTGATCTCGCTGTTTCACTACGCCCTGCAACCTGGTGGCATTCTGTTTTTGGGCACCTCGGAGACCGCCGGCGAGCAGGGTGACTTGTTTACCGTGCTGGAGCGCAAGGCCAAAATTTACCAGCGCAAAGAAGATTTCCAGGGCGAGCAACGCGCTGCCTTGGGCCGCTTTTTACCCCCGCTGGTGGAACGCGACCTGACGCTTGTGGCTGGCAAAACCGCGTTGTCGTCAAAACTCTCGCTGCGTGAATTAACCGAGCAAACCCTGTTGCAACAGGTGTCGGCGGTGGCCGCGCTGGTCAATGGCAACGGTGACATTTTGTACCTGCACGGGCGCACCGGCATGTACCTGGAGCCCGCGCCGGGTGCTGCCGGCATCAACAATATTCTGAAAATGGCGCGCGAGGGGCTGCGCCGTGACCTGACGGTGGCCCTGCACAAGGCGGCGTCAGGCCGCAGCACGGTGCGCGCCCTGGGCGTGCGCGTCAGGACCAATGGCCACTTCACGCTGGTAAACCTGAGTGTTTGCCCGGTGGTCGGCGGACCGGACGGGGCGCTGGAGTCGCCGCTGTTTCTGGTGATGCTCGACAAAGCGGCCGACACCAAGGCAGCCGCGCCCAGAACGCTGCCAGTGCCGGCCACGCTAGCTAGCGGGTCGGTGGCCAGTGCGCAAATTGCTGAACTCAACGAAGAGTTGCAGGCCAAGGAAGAGTACCTGCGCGCCACCAACGAAGAGCTGGAAACCACCAACGAAGAGCTCAAGTCCAGCAACGAAGAAATGCAGTCGGTCAACGAAGAACTGCAAAGCACCAACGAGGAGCTGGAGACTTCCAAGGAAGAAATGCAGTCGATCAACGAGGAGCTGAGCACCGTCAACACCGAGCTGCAAACCAAGGTGGTTGACCTGTCACGCGCCAACAACGACATGAACAACCTGCTGGCAGGCACCGGCATTGCCACGGTGTTTGTCGACCACAGCTTGCGCATCATGCGTTTCACCCCGGCGGCCAGCGGCATCATCAACCTGATCCTGAGCGACGTGGGTCGCCCGGCGGCGCACATTGTGAACAACCTGGTGGGCTACACCACCCTGCTGGTGGATGTGCAGGCGGTGCTCAAAACCCTGGTGCCCAAAGAAGCCGAGGTGCAGACCACCGACGGCAAAAGCTACACCTTGCGTATCTTGCCCTACCGCACGCTGGACAACGTGATCGAGGGGGCAGTCATTACCTTTGTGGAAGTCACCGAGGTCAAGCGCAGCCGCGACGCGTTGAAAAAGGCCAATGCGCTGCTGCGCTTGGCGGTGGTGGTGCGTGATGCGAGTGATGCCATCACCGTACAGGCGCTGGACGGCCGCACCATCGCCTGGAACCCGGGCGCCGAGCGGCTGTACGGCTGGACCGAGCTTGAAGCCTTGCGGATGAATGTGCGTACACGCTTACCGCAAGCGCTGCAAGACATGGCGTTGGCGCAGATACACCAGCTCAGTGTGGCGCAAACGCTGGCGCCGTACCAGACCCAGCGCTTGACAAAAGATGGCCGCGTGCTGGATGTGATGCTGACGGCCACCGCGCTGCTTGACGAGGCGGGCCAGATGGATGCCATTGCCACCACCGAGCGGCTCATTCATTCATAGTACGATCAGTCATGAGCCATGAATCCGTGAAAACCGCCGAACTGATGCATGACCTGCAGGTGCACCAGATTGAGCTGCAATTACAGAACGAAGAGTTGCGTCGGGCGCAAGCCGCGCTTGAGGTGACACGCGCACGATATTTCGACCTGTATGACATGGCGCCGGTAGGTTACCTCACGGTGGCCACCAATGGGCTGATTCTGGAGTCCAACCTGTGCGCTGCCAATTTGCTCGGTGTGGCGCGCAGCGAGCTGGTGCGCCGACCACTGAGCCGTTTTATTGTCAAGCCCCAACAAGACACCTATTACCATTGCCGTCGGCTGTTGCTGGAAACCGGGCAGGCGCAAAGCTGCGAGCTGCAGGTGCTGCACAGCGATGGCGTCGCCTTGTGGGTCAAGCTGGACGTGAGCGCCGCCACCGGCGACACCGACACCCCTGTGTTGCGCCTGGTGCTGAGTGACATCTCTGAACGCAAGCGCCTGTTTCAGACCTTGCAGGAGAGCAACCGCGAGCTGGACAGTGCGCGCTTGCAGGCAGAGCGCGCAAACCAGGCTAAATCGGAATTTTTGTCGAGCATGAGCCACGAGCTGCGTTCACCGCTGAACGCCATTTTGGGGTTTGCGCAGCTCATGGAATCGTCCGCGCCACCGCCCACACCGAGCCAGCAGGCCAGTCTGGCGCAAATTCTCAAGGGTGGCTGGTATTTGCTGACCCTCATCAACGACATACTTGACCTGGCGTCCATCGAGTCTGGCCACGCCGCATTGACGATGGAGGCAGTGGCCCTGTCCGACGTGCTGGCGGACTGCCAGGCCCTGATTGAGCCGCTGGCGGAGGCACGCAGGGTAAAAATTCATTTTCCGGTAGTGAATGCGGCATGTCGTGTGCAGGCGGACTCAATCCGCCTGAAGCAGGTGGTCATCAATCTGTTGTCCAACGCCATCAAGTACAACCGGGAGGCTGGCTCGGTGGACGTGACCTGCCATGTGTGCGACGGCCAGCGTGTGCGCATCAGTGTGCGCGATACCGGTGCCGGTTTGCCAAGTGACAAATTGACCCAGTTGTTTCAGCCATTTAATCGGCTGGGCCAGGAGGTCAGCGGCACCAAAGGCACCGGCATTGGCCTGGTGGTGAGCCAGCGGCTGGTGCTGTCCATGGGCGGTGAGATGGGTGTGGAGAGCACCGAAGGCGAGGGCAGCGAGTTCTGGTTTGAACTCAAGCTCGCAGCGACGTAAGCGGCGAAGCTTATTTCGCCTCTTCAACCATTTGCAGGAGTTTTTTCTCAACCTCTGCGGCAACGAGCACCAGCGAGGCATTCTGTGACAAAGCTGCGAGCATGGGGACGGGCCTGATCATGCCGATCCGGGTGCTGCCTTTTTCTGTGAACACAGAAACGCGACACGGCAAGGCCATGTTCAGCCGCATATCGGCGGTCAGAACTTTGGCAGCCTGCGCCGGATTACAGACCTCGAACACCTTGCATTCTTCTTCAAATGCAATGCCTTTGCTGCGCAGCGTGGTGCCCAGGTCATGGACATGCAGCACGCCGAAGCCATGGCGCAGCACGGCGGCCTCAAGGTCGGTGCTTGCCTGGTTAAAGGTCTTGCTGGTTGGAACAATGTAATACATGGAAATACCCCAATTTTTGCGGATCAAGCCCAACTTTCGGTCTTGGTCGATCGGTTGAAGAAAACGGCGCACCAGCTTTTCATGCAGGCCCGGCGCCGTGAAATTCGGCGCCGGGCCATGGCGTTCACTCAATAGGGGCCGGACGTGGTGCCGTAGTGACTGTGAATGCCGCTCGCCCATTCCGGGTTTGCCATGTTGGGCCAGTTGTCTCTGTCAAAGCCTGGGGCGCTTGCAAGGCGTTCCTTGCTGACGTTCAGGGTAAAGCGCTTGTTCTCGGTGTCGAGCGTGAGCGCTGGCCATGGCACGGCAAAGAGCTTTTCGCCCATGCCGAGGAAGCCGCCGAAAGACAACACGGCATAAGTGACCTTGCCCGTGCGCATGTCCAACATGAGTTCCTTGACGTCGCCCAAATCTTCGTCCTGCAGGTTGTAAACGTCATTGCCAATCAGCGTGCCGGCCGACATGAATGCAGGCCCCGGTCCGTCAACGATCTCCGCCGTCGGCATGAGCGTAGTGTCAGTGGTTTCGTAGGTCATTTGAATTTCCTTGAAGGGTGGTTGTGAAGCAAAAGCAACACCAATTGGTTGATGTGCCCTTCGAGAATAGGGGCGAGACGCAATGCAATCTGTTCGTCAACGCACCTAAGCTCAATCATTTGGTCGGCTTACGAGCAGGCGGTTTAGGCTGGGGCTTGCCATGCCACTGTTCGATTTTTTCTTCGACCTCTTTGGCGCCTTTGGCATACAGTTTTGCCTCTTCTGGCGCAAGCTCATGCAGCAGTCGGAGGAACTCTCCGGCGTGGACGAGCTCTTCGTTGGCTATTTCTGCGAGCACCTGGATCGCCAGCGGATGGTCGGTGGACTCGGCCAGCTGCATGTACATCTGGGTGGCCTCGTATTCAGACGCGACCATGAAGCGAATGGCTCGGACGAGTTCCTCATGGCTGAGCTTTTTGTCGTTGGCCAATCCTGAAAAGGGCGATGCGAATCCTGGCATGTGTGTTCTCCTTGCTTGGGCGGTGAATCATGGTCATTCGGTAACCCAACCGGCAGGCCAGCGGGCCCTGTGTGAGCTGCACTGCCATCGTAGGTAAACCGGCGCCGGTTTACCGTGCGCCCGCACACACAGGCTGCGCGTCAGGCCAGCTTTTGCCGCCTCGCGCGTCGCCCACAGTTGCGCAGCCTTGTGGCCGTTGCTGGGTGCAACCAGGCGGTCGGCGCTGCCCTGGATAACCAGCAGTGCGGGCAGGTGGGTGCATGCGGACAGGGGTGCCAGTGGCGCGACCAAACCACGCCCTTGCATTGCCGTGAGGGCGCTGGCTGAAGAATGGGCCATACCGGGCGCGATGCCAGAGTGCATGGCAATCGCGCGAAAGCGCTCTGGGTGACGGGTGACCAGCAAGGCTGCCATACTGGCACCCGCTGACAGGCCGACTAGCGCGATCCGCGTGGCATCGATCGTCGTTAACTGGCACACCTGGCTGATGGTGGCGTTGACGGCATCGGCTTCACGCTGGGCTTGCCCGGTGCGCGTCTGGTGCCAGTTCCAGCAGCCTTGCAGGTTGGCCAGCGTGTTTTGTTCAGGATAAAGCACCACAAAGTGTTCCCGCAAAGCAAGCTGGTTCATGCGGGTGCTGGCGGCCAGGGCTTCGGCGCTTTGGCCGCAGCCGTGCAGCATCACCAACAGCGGCAGGCGTTCAGTACGCTGCACGCCGGGTGGCACAAATAACCGATAGCGTTGTGCCCCGGCGATGCCGACCGTGATGCCCGTGGACGACCGCACCCCGGTGGCAAATCTTGATCGGGTTGGGCTGGATTTTTTGGCAGGTTTGGCTGGGCGTGGCTGCAGTGCCTGCACCATGGCTTTGGAGCCAGCGCGCACCGCGCTGCGTGTGATGGCACGCAGTGAGCGCTGAAGCGAGCGACCAAGTAGCGTGCTTCGGGTTCTTCTTGCCATGGCTGACAAGCTGTTAGATGCGTCCCATCAACAACAACACGATGATGATGATTACCAACAGTCCCAAGCCCCCACTGGGTCCGTAGCCCCAGCCCCGGCTGTGCGGCCAGCTGGGAATGACCCCGATCAACATCAGGATCAAAACGATCAAAATGATGGTACCTATGCTCATGAAAGTCTCCTTGAACGGTGGGTGAGCGAATTCAATTGGCAGGGGCTGACGCTGGCGGCATCACGATGACTGTGGTGCCAGCACCCTCTTTGCCGGTTGCCCCGGTGTCGCCTGTGGCACCGGTGTAGCCGGTGGCGCCGGTGCCGCCTGAACTGCCGGTGTCCCCGGTACTGCCAGTGGCACCTGTGGCGCCTGCCGGGCCGGGAGGGCCGGGCACCATCACGGGTGCCACAGGAACGGCAATCACGGTCGGGCGGTCGCATGCGGCCAGGCTCAGGGCGCCGAGAACGGCAAAAAGTGGCAATGTATATTTCATTTGGAGTCCTTGAAGATCGAAGAAATGTGGCGCAGCAGGCGCATGGTCAACTGCTGAGTTTTGCAGTCACCTGGGCTGTCTGCCCCCCACAGTCGCAGCTTACGGCGGCACCGTGATCGGGTCTGTGCGATGGCGAACCAAGTCTTTGACTTGATGGTCAAGAATATTTTTCCAATATGTGGGGTAACGAACAGATGGTCAGCGGCAGGCCGTCAAGACTCTGCAGCTATGAAATCTGTTCAAACTCACATGACAAAAGCGCCCGACAAAGCAGCCACAGGCATCACGGGATTCGATGACATCACGGGCGGTGGTTTGCCACGCGGGCGCACCACACTGCTGGTGGGCGGTTCCGGCGCAGGCAAGACGGTGCTGGCGCTGCAATTCCTGGTGCAGGGTGCTCGCCAAACCAAAGAGCCGGGTATTTTTGTCGCTTTCGAGGAGAGTCCGGAACGCATCCTGGCCAATGCGAGCAGCTTCGGTTGGGAGCTTGAAGCCTTGATGCCCAAAAAGTTGTTCATCATGAATGCCCAGCCGCTGCCCGGCCTGGTCCAGTCGGGTGATTTTGATTTGGGCGGGATGCTGGCAGCCCTGAAAGTCCAGACCAAGGCCATGCGGGCACAGCGTATTGTGCTGGATGCCCTGGACGTGGTGATGGCCTTGCTGCCGGACCTGGAGGCGAGAAGGCGGGAGATCTATCGCCTGCATGACTGGTTGCTGGCGCATCAATTAACAGCGCTTATCACCTTGAAGGCGGATGCGCAAGGGACCAGCGACTTCAGCCCGCAAGCACTCGGCTTCATGCAGTTCATGGTGGATTGCAATGTGGTCCTCAACCATGGGGTGGTCCATGGCATATCGCAACGGAGTCTGCGCGTACAGAAGTACCGCGGCTCCAGTTTTGATGAGGATGAGTCCTCGTTTGTGATCGGTCAACGTGGTTTGGAAGTTCGCCCCCGGCTGCGGGAAACGAGCGCGTCATGAGCCAGCAAGCCCAATTCAAATTTCGGCTTTATGTGGCTGGCGACGCGCTCAACTCGGCGCAGGCACGCGCCAATCTGGCCACGCTGTGTCGGGTGCACCTGGCCGGGCGGTATCAGATTGACATCGTTGATGTGTTCAAGGAACCCAAACGCGCATTGGCAGACGCCATCTTCATGACCCCCACGCTGGTCAAGCTGGCGCCGCTGCCCGAACGAACCCTTGTTGGCACCTTGAGCCAGACACAGACAGTGTTGCAGGCCCTGGGGCTCGTGGTGTCCGCATGAGCCCGATCAATTCACTCTCTGGATCAGACCGACAAGACGAAGTTTCTGCGTTGATCGAGACCCTGCACGCCACCGGCCAACGCCTGGAGGTCCTGACGGCCGGCGAGGTGGACACGGTGACCAACCGTCGTGGTCGAACTATCATGTTACGGCGCGCCCAGGATCACATGCGTTTTAATGAGGCCGCCAAGCAGACGGCGATCCTGAACGCATTGCCTGCCCATATCGCCTTGCTTGATGCCCAGGGGCGCATCATCTCGGTCAATCAGGCGTGGCGGCAATTTGCCGATGCGAACGCGCTGGGAGCTTCGGCTTATGGGGTTGGCCTCAACTACCTTGACATTTGCGACAACGCACGCGGCGACAACGCCGTCGAAGCGCAGCAGGTGGCCACAGGCATTCGTTCGGTGCTGACCGGCGCGGTCAAGAGCGTGTCACTCGAATACCCCTCCCATTCACCCACCGCGCAGCGCTGGTTCCTGATGGCGGTGACACCACTCGCGGATCAATCTCCGCACGGTGTGGTTGTCATGCACCTGGACATCACCGAACGCAAGCTGGCAGAGCGCACGGTCATTCGCCTGAACCGGGTCTATGCCGTGCTCAGCGGTATCAATGCCTTGATCGTGCGTGTCAGTGACCGCGACGAACTATTCAGGGACGCCTGCCGGGTTGCGGTCGATGCCGGTGGTTTTCGCATGGCCATGATCGCCATCGTTGATCGGGGCACGCTGACCTTGGCCCCGATTGCTTCGGCGGGCAAGGACAAGGCGCTCCTGAGCACCATCAAAAGCATCCTGTCGTCGGCTGCCGATGCCCCTAAAACCATGAGTGCGCGGGCCATCCGGGAAAAAAGGGCCGTTGTTTCCAACGATTCGCAACACGACCCCCAGGTGATATTCAACACAAAATATGTTGAGTCCGGTGTTTTCTCAATGGCTGTGTTGCCGCTGATCGTCTCGAATGAAGCCGTCGGCGCGCTGGCGCTGTATGCCGGTGAAATTGATTTTTTCCAGGAAGAAGAGTTGAAGCTGCTGACCGAGCTGGCTGGCGACATCGCGTTTGCCATGGATCACCTCGACAAGCAGGAGCGGCTCAACTACCTCGCCTACTACGATGTGCTGACCGGTCTTGCCAACCGCAGCCTGTTTCTGGAACGGGTGGCGCAGTACATGCGTATCGCAGCCATTGGCGGGCACCCGCTTGCCTTGTTTCTGATTGATCTGGAGCGTTTCAGGAACATCAACGACAGCCTCGGTCGTTTGGTTGGCGACGAATTGTTGCGTCAGGTGGCGCAGTGGCTGATACATCATGCGGCGGGCGACGTGAATCTGTTGGCACGCGTGGGACCGGATCATTTTGCGGTCGTGATGCCAGTTGTCAAATTGGACGGAGATCTGACCCGGCTGGTCGAAAAATGGATTCAGAACTTTTTGACGCATTTGTTCCGGCTCAATGACGCCGCGTTCCGGATTTCCGTGAAGCTCGGTGTTGCGCTATTTCCGCAGGATGGTGCCGACGCCGACACCCTGTTCAAACATGCCGAGGTATCGCTGAAAAAAGCCAAGTCGAGCGGTGAACGTTACCTGTTCTATACCCAGGCCATGACCCACGCCGGGACCGACAAGCTGAACCTGGAGAATCAATTGCGCCAGGCGCTGGACAACGATGAATTTGAGCTTTATTACCAGCCTAAGGTGAACCTGGTGAGCGGGAAAATGACCGGCGCTGAAGCACTGATTCGCTGGAATGACCCGCGCACCGGACTGGTGCCGCCGGACCAGTTCATCCCGACCCTGGAAGAAACCGGCTTGATCCATGAGGTGGGGCGCTGGGCGCTGCGCCAAACCATCAAGGACTACCTGGGCTGGCGTGCCGCGGGTCTGCCTGTGGTGCGTATTGCCGTCAATGTGTCACCGCTGCAATTGCGTGATCGCGGTTTTATTGAAGAGATCAGGCAGGCCATCAGTATTGACGCACAGGCCGCTGCCGGACTGGAACTGGAGATCACCGAGAGCCTGATCATGGAGAATGTCCAGCACAGCATTGCCAGCCTGCGGGCGCTCCACGACATGGGCATCAGCATTGCCATTGACGACTTTGGCACCGGATTTTCATCGCTCAGTTACCTGTCCAAATTCTCGGTGGATACCCTCAAAATCGACCGTTCCTTCGTGATCGAGATGACAGAATCGGCGCAAGGACTGGCCCTGGTTTCCACCATCATCAACCTGGCCCATGCGCTCAAGCTCAAGGTGGTGGCCGAAGGCGTCGAGACCGAAGCGCAGGCGCGTTTGCTGCGTGAGCTCGATTGCGACGAAATGCAGGGCTACCTGTTCAGCAGGCCGGTACCCGTTGGGATTTTCGAGGTCAAATTTCTGAATTCGACAGTCGTCGGGTGAGCGTGCGGGTCAAGCATCTGGCTCGGGTCGACCCAGGCGTCGAACTGTTCGGCGCTAATGGCTTCCAGGGCCAACGCGGCGGCGCGCAGTGTGCTGCCGTGGTCGTGGGCGTACTTGGCAATTCGGGTGGCCCGGTCATAACCGATATGCGGGGTCAGCGCCGTCACCAGCATCAGTGAACGCTGCAACAGATCCTCCATGCGTGCGGCATTGGCCGTGATGCCCAGCAGGCAATGCTGGGTAAAGCCGTGCATGGCATCTGCCAACAGGCGCATGCTGTCCAGGGTGTCAAAAATGATCAGGGGCTTGTAAACGTTGAGCTCAAAGTGGCCCTGGCTCGCGGCAAAACCAATGGCGGCATCATGTCCCATGACCTGGGCGCAGACCATGGTCAATGCCTCGATCTGGGTGGGATTGACCTTGCCGGGCATGATTGAGCTGCCGGGCTCGTTTTGGGGCAGCTGCAGTTCGCCCAGGCCGGCACGTGGCCCGCTGCCCATCAGACGGATGTCGTTGGCCATTTTGGTCAAGGCAATGGCCAGCATTTTCAGGCTGGCGTGAAAAGCCACCATCGCTTCGTGCCCGGCCAGGGCGGCAAACAGGTTGTCGGCTTGCAGCAGCGGCAGCTTGAGCTTTTCGGCCAGCATGACCACCACGCGCGCGCCGAACTGCGGGTGGGTGTTCAGGCCGGTGCCCACGGCAGTGCCACCAATCGCCAGTCGCTGCACGGCCAGCAGGGCGTGCGCCATGTTGTTGGCGCACAACGCAAGTTGCGCCTCATAACCCCCCAGCTCCTGGCCCAGGGTGATGGGTGTGGCGTCCTGCAAGTGGGTGCGGCCGATTTTGAGGACGTCGCTGAAAGCGGCTGCCTTGGCGCTCAAGGCACTGCGCAAGGCCGCCAGCGTGGGTTGCAGGCTTGATCTGGCGTACAAGGCTACGGCGATGTGCATGGCGCTGGGAAACACATCGTTGGACGACTGGCCCAGGTTGACATCGTCATTGGGGTGAACCTGTGGTCCGGCCAGATGCGCCACCACCTCATTCACATTCATGTTGCTTTGTGTGCCAGATCCGGTTTGCCAGACTGACAGCGGGAATTCCGCATCAAATTCGCCCGTGGCGACACGCTGTGCGGCGTCGGCAATGGCTTGCGCCTTGCCGGCATCGAGCAAATTCAGCTCGCCATTGACGGTGGCCGCCGCCCACTTGACCCAGGCCAGCGCATGAATCAGTGGCAGCGGCATGCGCTGCTCGCCAATGGCAAAAAAGTGCAGGCTGCGCGCTGTCTGTGCGCCCCACAGCGCATCAAAAGGCACTTCTATCGGGCCGAAGCTGTCGGATTCAAGGCGTGTTCGGCTCATGATGGGCGATTCGATCAGGCGCCTGACACGGTTTAAGGGGTCGTGGTGGTGGCCTTCTGGGTGGCTTTGGGTGACGTCGTTGAGTGGTCATTGGCCTGACCGGGCATGGGCATGGCGCTTGATTCCTGCGCCTTGGTGAGGTCCGTTTTGGCGGCAGAGGCGGTGGCGGGGACTTCGCTTGTGGGCCCGGCCGGCACGGTGCCGACCAGGGTCGTCTGTGCAGAGGTATCCGAGGCAGACGCTGCAGGGAGCTGCACGGCGGGTGTCGGCGCGACCGTGTCCGAGCATCCGGCAAGCAGCGTCGCGGCAAGAAGGATGGCGGCCAATGACCGATGAGCAACGGGTAAGTAATTCATGGGAACTCCTGGTGGTGAAGGGTCTGACTGCCGTCAGACCTTGAGGAAATCGAGCAAGTCAGTGGTCAGGCGCGCTTTGTGCGTGGCAAACAAGCCATGTGGGGCGCCTTCGTATTCGAGCAAGAAGGACTGTGCAATGCCTTTGGCCGTGAGCCGGCTTGAGGCCTCGATGGGCACGATTTTGTCGTCAGTGCCGTGAATGATCAGCGTGGGCACCTTGAAAGCGGCCAGCTCAGCGCGAAAATCCGTGGTGGTGAATGACCTGGCGCAGGCCAGGGTGGCCTCCAGGCTGGCTTGCATGCCCACACTGCGAACCCATTCCAGCAGTTCCTGGCTCACGGGTTGTGCGACCGGTGTCACGTTGAAGAACTTCTCAAAAAAGCCCGCCAGGAACTTCGGCCGGTCGTCACGGATGGCTTGCGCCGTTTGGTCAAATGCGGTCTGTTCCGCGCCCAGTGGGTTGTCACCGGTTTTCAGCCAGCGTGTCGTAATCAAAACCGCGCCACGGTTGCGAGGAGCGGCCAAAGCCGCGGCGGTCGTAGGCAATGGCCCGGTAGCCCGCGTTGGCAAGTGCCATTGCCTGATCGTCCCAGCTGTCAGACGAGAGCGGCCAGCCATGAATCAGGATCACGGGTTGCCCCGTGCCCCAATCCTTGACATAAAGCTCGGTGTGGTCGGCAGTGATGATCTTGGACATAGGGTGCTCCTGCTCTTGGGTGTGGGTGGGTTTAGTTCCTGCTGAACTGTGCTTTGGTGGCGGCGACGCAGCTGACATGCCACGACGTTATGCGAGCCATTGCCGCTGGTCTGTGCGTTGGCGAACCCACCGTTGGGTGAGATACCGAACAGACGCCCCGTACCCAGATGCATAGGCTTACGAACAATTCTCTTTACTCGCTGACACCCTGAACCGTTCATAAAGGATCCGCCATGCAACCCACCCGGAAAACGCCAACGGTGATCGAAATTCGCAAGGGCCAGGCGCCCGCCCCGCTGGTCCGCGATGAATTCGGCATCCGGTTTCGTGCCTCGTTTGTTGACCCGGCATTCCGTGCAGAAGATGCCTCTATTGCACGCCTGGAAGCGGTGGCCTGGGCCGCATATATCGAGGGGCGCAAAGCCCCGTTCACTCAGGAAGCGGGCAAGGGGTATGCGGATCCGGCGTATCAGCTGTCAGTTGAGTGGCTGGCCACCAGACAGCGCATCCTCGATGCCCAACTGCATTGGGCCAAGCCTGAGAGTCCGTCCCGGGTGTTGTTGATTTGCGGCTCGGCGCGCAACGATGGCACCTGCCCGGGCGAAATGTCCAAGTCCTTCCGGTTGGTGGACATTGCCCGTAAAACGCTGGAACAGGCTTACATGGTGGTCGATGTGCTGGACTTGAGCCTGCTCACCTCCGACTATGGGCGCCACATTTATCCCTGCAAGGGCTGTGTGTCAACCGCGATGCCCTTGTGCCACTGGCCGTGCAGCTGTTACCCTAACCATGCGTTGAATCAGACCAACGACTGGATGGCCGAAATCTATGAACGCTGGGCAGCCGCCCATGCGGTGCTCATCGTGACCCCGGTGTACTGGTACCAGAGTCCCAGCCCGTTAAAGCTGATGATTGACCGCCTGGTGTGTGCCGACGGTGGCAATGCCGACCCGACCGCCACGTCAGGCAAGAACGCGGGTAAAGCCAAAGCGCTTGAAATGGCGGGTTGGGACTACCCGCAGCACCTTGCCGGGCGCGCCTATGGGTTGATCGTTCACGGCGATGTGGCAGGGGTCGAAGGTTCGCGCCGGGCGCTGTCGGACTGGCTCGACTGGATGGGCTTTATTGATGCAGGTGTCCAGGCGCGACTCGACCGCTTGATTGGTTATTACCAGCCCTATGCCGCCAGCCACGAGGCGCTGGACAAGGATGAGGCCGTGCAGGAAGAGTCGCGCAATGTGGCACGTGCGGTGGCCAAGGCCGTGACAGACTTACGCGCCGGCCGCCTGCAGGCGGTACAGCCTGGGCTGACTCGGCCGCGCCCGAAGTAAGCAGCATCGATCACCCGCACCAAGAAGCTTGCGGCGTAGGGCGCGATGCGGCGCGCAAAAAAACCCAACGACTGAGCGCTGGGTTGAAACCCTTGCGGGGCACGTTTTTGAAGTGGTGAACATGCGCAAAAACGCGAGGACTTTGGAGGCCTGTGGGCAATGTACCCAAGCTGTTGCGGTTTTGAATGTGCGCCAGCGCACACAACGCCACAAGTAAACTGCATACACTGAATCAATAATGCATATTTTTCGTATCAATTTGATCGTCGGCGTGTTTGCCATGGCGGTTGCCACTCCTTTTGTTTTTGTTCTGGCTGCAACTTGAGCCCGCAATGACAATTGGCGTTTGGCAATGACCGTGTGCCGAGTCAGGGGAGGAGTGACATGAGAAGGCCCAAGCTACCCATCAGTCTCCAAACGCCTTTGGTGGGGGTGCATCATGCTGTGCGCCCGCTTGAGGATCCTGACGTGTTGCGCCAGCGCGCTGAAAAGCGGTTCAAAGACAATGCAGCGCTCCCGTACGGCGACCCTGCAGAACCTTTACCGCAAGCGGTACAACAACTGGTGCAAGAGCTGCAAGTGCATCAGATCGAGCTGGAGTTGCAAAACGAAGAATTACGCCAGTCACACTTGGCGCTGGACAGCGCACGGGCACGCTACTTTGATCTATATCACCTGGCGCCGGTTGGTTATGTCACGGTGGGTGCCGGTGGGTTGATTCTGGAGGCCAACCTGACTGCCGCCACACTGTTGGGCGTGGCCCGCAGCGTGCTGGTGCGGCGCCCCCTGCATACATTTGTCGCCAAAGAAGATCAGGACAGTTTTTACCTGCTGTGCAAACAGCTGCGTGAAACCGGTACGCCGCAGTCGTGCGAAGTACGCATGAACCGTATGGGTGGCCGCCCGTTGTGGGTGCATTTGATTGCCACCGCGACCACCAATGCCGCAGGAGTTTGCGCACTGCGCATGGTGCTCAGTGACATCAGTGCGCTCAAGTCAATTGAGCACCAACTGAACCACCTGGCCCATTTTGATGCCCTCACCGACCTGCCCAACCGCCTGCTCAAAGCCGACCGCCTGCAACAGGCCATGGCGCAGGCACGGCGCACCGGCCAAGGACTGGCCGTGGTGTACATTGATCTGGATGGCTTCAAAACCATCAACGACCAGTTCGGCCATGACGCCGGTGACCAGATGCTGGTTGCGGTGGCTGGCCACATGCTGCAGGTGCTGCGCGAGGGCGACACCCTGGCGCGCCTGGGCGGTGATGAATTTGTTGCGGTGCTGATCAACCTGAGCGATATCCACACTTGTGCACCACTGTTGGACCGCCTGCTGACCGCCGCCGCTCAGCCCATGCGGTTCAAAGACGACCTGCTTAAGGTGTCGGCCAGCCTGGGTGTGACGTTTTACCCGCAGGCGCAGGAGGTCGAAGGTGACCAGTTGATGCGCCAGGCCGACCAGGCCATGTACCTGGCCAAGCAGGCAGGCAAAAACCGCTACCAGGTGTTTGATGCCGCGCAGGACAGCAGTCTGCGCGGCTGGCACGAAAACCTGCACCTCATTGCGCAAGCCCTCCATGACGGTGAATTTGTGCTGCACTACCAGCCCAAGGTGAACCTGCGCACGGGTCAATTGGTGGGGGTCGAAGCCCTGATACGCTGGCAGCATCCCGATAAAGGGCTGTTGGCACCTGCTGCGTTCCTGCCCATCGTGGTAGACCATGCGCTGGCCATCGACATTGGCGAGTGGGTCATTGACACCGCCTTGGGCCAGATTGAAGCCTGGCAGGTGCAGGGCTTGCCTGTGTCGGTAAGTGTCAACGTGGGTGCACGCCAGTTGCAGCAAGCCAACTTTGTGGTGCGCTTGTGCACCTTGCTGGCACGCCACCCCGATGTCAACCCCAAAGTCCTGACGCTGGAAATATTGGAAACCAGTGTGTTGAAAGACATTCTCTATGCGTCGCGGGTGATTGAAGAATGCCACCACATGGGTGTGGCCTTTGCGCTGGACAACTTCGGCACGGGCTATTCGTCGCTGACTTATCTGAAGCACCTGCGGGTGGACTCGCTCAAAATCGACCAGAGCTTTGTGCAAAACATACTTGCTGATCCGGATGACTTGGTCATTCTGAAAGGCATCATTGGTCTGGCCAGCGCCTTCAAGTGCGACGTGATTGCCGAAGGGGTCGAGACCGTGGCGCACGGCACGCTGCTGATGCAACTGGGGTGCGATCTGGCCCAAGGTTACTGTTTTGCCCGGCCTATGCCCGCGCAAGACTTGCCTGGCTGGGTTGCTGACTGGGTCACGGAATGGGGTGAAAATCGCCCCTAGGCCATGTACCTACTTTGTAAGAAGTGCTACTATTTATGGCGATAGGTCTCTCATGAAACACAAACATATGACGAAAAGTTTCCCGATTGTTTGCGTGGGTGGCTCGGCAGGTGGGCTTGACGCCTACATCCGGTTGCTGAAATGTATGCCCGCCGACTTGGGGGTGGCGATTGTGATCGTCAACCACATCACCCTGTTTCCGACGCAATTGCATGAGGTATTGCCGCGCTTTACCAGCATGCCGGTGGAGCTGATCACCGAAAACCTGGTCATTGAGCCCAATCATGTGTTCATCATTCCGTCCAACCGCGACCTGCATGTGGATGGCGAAGTGTTCCAGCTCAAGCCCATCTCCAAGCCTCGCGGCTGGCCGGATGTGATCACGGTCTTTTTGAAGTCGCTCACCGAGTATTGGGACGGCAAGCTGATTGCCGTGATTGTGTCGGGTTATGACGGCGACGGTGCGGCTGCGCTACGTGGCATCAAAGAGGTGGGTGGCATCACCATCGCTCAAAAGCTCGACACCGCCAGCCAGCCCGACATGCCCGAGAGCGCCATCGACACCGGTTGCATTGACTTTGTGCTGTCACCTGAAGACATTGCCAAGGAAATTGTGCGCATTGCACAGCGTGAAGCAAAGGCAGCGTAGCCGTGGTAGCCAAGGCAGATTGAGGCAACGCCAAGCAAATTTGTAAGGGTGGCACGGCATTGTGCACCAGCAAGTTGGGTGCGAAGCGCAGCCCAGTGACGGCTGCCAATTGGTTCTGCCATCTTCTTGCAGTGGGGCTGGAGGACAAACTGTGCAAAGTAATCAGTGATCGTACGCTGCCGCACAGACCGGCCCGCTATCGCGGGCATATCGTCACTCAACCATTTACAGCCCGAGCCTTGTGCTCGTTCCATCGTCAACTCACTCAGGAGAAGCATATGAACTCATTGACCACCCCGCCGTCCAACACCAAACCTGTCGATGAAGACCTTGCCGAGCAGGCCAACCCCGGCCACGGTATTCCGTCGCAGGACCCGAATCCCGCGGCGCAGACTCCGCTGGAACCCCAGGATGTCGAGCGCGAAGCCAACTCGGTGCTGGTGGGTGGCGGCATTGTGGCTGGCACGGCCACGGGTGCCGCCATCGGTGTCGCGGTAGCCGGCCCAGTGGGGGTGGTGGTCGGAGCCGCGCTGGGTGCCGTTGCCGGCGCACTGGGCGGCGCTGCGGCTGGTGCCACGGCAAACCCGGAGGATTCGAACAGCGCCGACACAGCGCCCGCGGACACCGTGCGCCTCCCTTTAGAAAAGCAAAAACCATGATCCCTGGCGGCCAAAGTTCCTCACCATCTGGTGTCATGACTCAGCAAGTCATTCCCTCTTACGGCTTTCACGTCGATCTTGGCAAAAGCGACTTTTCAGGCTCTGTGGAGCGTGTCATTGCGGCGCTGAAAGCGGAAGGTTTCGGTGTCCTGACCGAGATCGACGTGCAGGCGACCAGGAAGAGTAAGTTGGGCGTTGGATATGCCAGCGCATCGTATTCTGGGTGCCTGCAACCCGTCGCTGGCGTACCGCGCGCTACAGGCCGAACCCGACATCGGGCTGTTGCAGGAAGTGGGGCAGGTGGCGCAGGAAGCTCGTGAGCGCCTGCTGCGCGCCAGTACCTCGCTCTGATTCGACCGGAGCTGGCCGTGGTGCTGTTGGAATACACCAAGTTTGAGCTGCGCCCCATCACGCGTTCCCGCTAACTGTGTACGCAAGCGCACCGACAAAACGCTTGGCCGTGGCTAATCTGCATTTGAGTCTGAACCAGGCTCGTGATTGCATTTATCCACTTCACCCAAAAGGAAACCTCATGAACAAAGACCAAGTCAAAGGCCAGGCCAAAAATTGATCTTGATGGTGGCCAATGGTTTGGACTCCCCCGGACTGTTCAGACTGCTTGAGGATGCGCCTGTCTGTGCATTTGATGATGTGGTGGTCCTATCGATGGGGGCAAATAATGCGACGTGCCTGTGCTCACCACAACGCTGGGTGGAGTGGCAGAACCAATTGGCAGCCGTCATAGAGTTGCGCTTTGCCCCCAACCTGCTCGTTCACAGTGCCGTGCCACCCATGCATATTTGCATGGCGTTGCCTCAGCCGCTGCGGTGGTTCATGGGCCGCTGGGCAGTATGTCCATCGCACAGGCGACTACAAAGAAACAGCGCCCGCCTGAGCGGGATCGTGCTGCAGCAACTGCCGCAGCACAAACGGCAATATGCCGCCTGCCCGGTAGTAGTCGACCTCAATCGGGGTGTCAATGCGCAGCAGCACCGTGACCACCGTGCGGCTGCCATCGGCGCGGGTCACCACCAGCTGCGCATCGCTCTGCGGTCGCAGGTTCACATCGGGCAGGATGTCAATCACTTCACCGCCAGTCAGCCCCAGGCTTTGCCAGCTGTCACCGGCTTTGAACTGCAGCGGCAGCACGCCCATGCCCACCAGGTTGCTGCGGTGGATGCGCTCAAAACTCTGCGCCACCACCGCCTTGATGCCCAGCAACTGTGTGCCCTTGGCGGCCCAGTCGCGGCTGGAGCCGGTGCCGTATTCCTCACCGGCAAACACCACGGTGGGCGTGCCGGCTGCCATGTAGCGGCTGGCAGCATCAAAAATCGACAGTTTTTCACCCGTAGCCCTGTCGCCCTGCGTGTCGGCAGGTGCCTGGTACAGCGTCCAGCCGCCTTCAGCGCGTGAGCCATCTGCCTGTGGCGGAATCATCAGGTTCTTGATACGCACATTGGCAAAGGTGCCACGCACCATCACGTCATGGTTACCGCGCCGTGCGCCGTAAGAGTTGAAGTCGGCTTTTTGCACGCCGTGCGCCAGCAGCCATTGGCCAGCGGGTGAACTCGCCTGAATGTTGCCCGCCGGAGATATATGGTCGGTGGTGATGGAGTCGCCAAACAGCGCCATGATGCGGGCAGCTTGTACCGATTTAGTGCCTTTTAGGTCTCTAGCCCCCGTGTTACCTTCGGGAGCAGCTATATTTTCCATAGTGAAGGCAGCAAAGAAGGGCGGCTCGGCAATGTAGCTGCTCTTGGGCCAGGTGTAGCTGGTGCCAGTCACACCCTGGATGGCCTCCCACAGCAGGCCCGGCTCGGAGGCAATGCGGGCATAGTTCTCGCGGTAGGCCTTGCCGTTCATGGCAAAGGCCATCAGGGTCTGAATCTCGTCGCTGCTGGGCCAGATGTCGGCCAGGTAAACAGCCTTGCCACCGGTGCCTTGGCCTACCGGTTGGGTGCTGAGGTCGCGCAGCACGGTGCCGGCAATCGCATAGGCCACCACCAGTGGCGGACTGGCCAGAAAGTTGGCCTTCAGGTTGGGGTGAATGCGCGCCTCGAAGTTGCGGTTGCCCGACAACACGGCCGCACACACCAGGTCATGTTCAGTGATGAGCGCATTGAGTTCGGGTGTCAGGTCACCGGCATTGCCAATGCAGGTGGTGCAGCCGTAGCCGACCAGCGCAAAGCCAAGCTGCTCCAGGTAGGGCAGCAAACCGGTTTCGGTGAGGTACTCGGTGACGATGCGCGAGCCCGGTGCCAATGATGTCTTGATGTGTGGCTGCACGGTGAGGCCCGCCTCCACGGCTTTTTTGGCCAGCAGACCGGCCGCCAGCAGCACGCTGGGATTGGAGGTGTTGGTGCAACTGGTGATAGCGGCAATCAGCACATCACCGTTGCCCACCGTGATATGCCGGGCGGTATGCACGGGCACCTGGGTTTGGTCAGTCGTTTCCACGGCGGCCTTGCTTGCCTCAAGGGTAGGCCGGTTCTGCACCATCTCGGCGACCTCGCGCGCGGCACCCAGTGGAACCGGTGGTGCCAGCGGCACCTCGCTGACAGCCAAGGTTGCGCCTACCGGGAAACGCGTCAGGAGTCTGTCGACGGGCTGGTTGAAGCCATTCTGCGCATTCGGTTTGCTGAACAGCTCGGCAAACTGCGCCGCCACCTGTCCCAACGCAATGCGATCCTGCGGCCGCTTGGGACCAGCCAGGCTGGGTGTCACATCCGCCAGGTTCAGCTTGACCACTTGTGAGTAGTCAATGTCGCCGCTGAGCGGCACACCGAAGAGGCCTTGTGCCTTGAAGTAGGCCTCAAAGGTGTCGATCTCGTCCGGGGTGCGACCGGTGCCCTTGAAGTAGTCAATGGTTTTCTCGTCCACCGGGAAGAAACCCATGGTGGCACCATATTCGGGGGCCATGTTGGCGATGGTTGCCCGGTCGGGCAAGGCCAGGGCGCGCGTGCCTTCGCCAAAAAATTCGACAAACTTGCCAACCACCTTGTGCTGGCGTAGGGTCTCGGTCACGGTGAGCACCAGGTCGGTGGCGGTCACACCCTCGCGCAGGCGACCGGTCAATTCAAAACCCACCACGTCGGGCGTTAATAAATACACCGGCTGGCCCAGCATGGCGGCCTCGGCCTCAATGCCGCCCACGCCCCAGCCGACCACCCCAATGCCGTTGATCATGGTGGTGTGGCTGTCGGTGCCGACCAGCGTGTCGGGGTAGCAAATACCGTCTTTGCCCTGGTGCACGCCGCGCGCGAGGTACTCCAGGTTCACCTGGTGCACGATGCCAAAGCCGGGCGGCACCACGCCAAAGGTGTTGAAGGCTTGCATCCCCCATTTCATGAACTCGTAGCGCTCGCGGTTGCGCTGGAATTCCAGCTTCATATTGAGGTCAAGCGACTCTTTTTTGCCGTAGTGGTCAACCATGATGGAGTGGTCCACCACCAGGTCCACCGGCACCAGTGGCTCAATGCGCCGGGGGTCTAGCCCCAAGCGTTGCGCGGTGCTGCGCATGGCGGCCAGGTCTGCCAGCAGCGGTACACCGGTAAAGTCTTGCAGCACCACGCGCGAGACCACAAACGGAATTTCGTCGGTGCGCGGAGCGTTGGCTTGCCAGCCCGCTACCTGCGCGACATGCTCCGCAGTCACCTTGTGGCCATCGCAGATGCGCAGCACGGCTTCAAGCACGATGCGCATCGACACGGGCAGGCGACTCACATTGGGAAATTGCCCGGCCAGCGCCGGCAAAGAGTAACACCAGCCCACCTTGCCGGAGGCCGTGGTGAAAGACTGGAGGGTTGGGGCAAAAGCGTGGGGCATGGCGGTCTCCGGGAAGGGCAGGGGTTCAGGGCATTCTGGCGCTGTCTGAATGGCCCTGATGAACACAGTGTCAGCCGAACCAGATTAGCCAGTCTTGCCATGGTTCTGTTGTGCGCTAACGCACAGACGGTGGCCCTGGCAGCACAAAAAATGGGCGCATGACACAAGCAAACATGAACACTGATATGCCGTCGCCATCGCCAGAACGGTTACCACCCATGCCGATGCCGCCATCCCCCGCGCCGCTGCCATCGCAGGTGCCGCGTCCAGCACCACCGCCTTCACCGTTGCCCATGCCACTGCCGATGCATGTGTTGGTGACCTGATGATGCCGACACCCAGCCCCTCGGCAAGCATGTATTTTCGTGGTGTCGGCACAGCGACACCACCGGCACGCTACACCAAGGCCGAGTGTCTGGACGCGTTCCAGAAGTCCGAATGGTTTGCCCGGCTGGATGCGCGCGCGCACTTTGTGGCCCGCACGGTGCTGCAACGCGACAACGGCATCGAGGCACGCCGCCTTGCCGTGGACGCACTGGCCGAAGTCTTCCAGATTGACCCGAACACGCTGGCAAAGCGTTTTCTTGCCCACGCGCCCAAGCTTGCCGCCAGCGCCGGTCAACGTGCGCTGGCCCAATCCGGCTTGCATGCCGGTGACATCGACGCGGTGGTGGTCAGCACCTGCACCGGTTACCTGTGCCCTGGTCTGTCTGGCTACGTGGTTGAACTTCTGGGCTTGCGCGCTGACGTGCAGGCTTATGACTTGGTCGGGCAGGGCTGTGCCGCCGCCTTGCCCAACCTGCAACTCAGCCGCGCCTTGCTGACGGGCAGCACCTGTGTGCACGTGCTGTCGATTTGTGTCGAGGTCAGCAGTGCAGCGATGTACCTCGACAACGACCCTGGCGTGTTGATCAGCGCCTGCCTGTTTGGTGATGGTGCCGGCGCAGCGGTGGTGTCACGTCAGTGCCAACCGGTTGGTCGGCGTATTGCGTGGACCGACAGCACCTCATTGATCAACCCGGCCGAACGACCCGCCCTGATGTTCGAGCAACGCGATGGCATGTTACGCAACATTCTGAGCCGCGCTGTGCCAGGCCTGGCGGCAGACCATGCGCATCGGGTGCTGAATACGGTGCTGGGGCGCGCGGGCCTGGGCACGGCGGATGTGAGCGCCTGGATCATGCATGCCGGTGGCCGTGATGTGTTGTTGGCGCTTGAACGCGAGCTGGGGCTTGGACCCCGGGATTTGCGCTACAGCGCTGCCATGCTGCATGAGTATGGCAACCTGTCGAGTGCGTTTGTCTATTTTGTGCTTGAGGCGGCGCTGAATGATGCCGCTCCCGATGGCTGGTGGTGGCTCTCGTCGTTTGGCGCAGGTTTCAGTTGCCATGGCGCCTTGCTGAAGGTGAGTGCATGATGCACCGCGTGGTGGCTGCCGAAGTGCTTGACGGCTTGCCCCAGGATGACGTGCGCGCCAGGCGCTCGCGTCGTGACCTGAGGCGCGTTCACCGAGCCATGGGCACACGCGCAATCATCTTGCGTGAGCTCAGGGCCATGGGTTTGGCACGGCTTGAGCTTGAACCCTTGCGCGTGCTGGAGATCGGCGCCGGTGATGGCAGCCTGATGCTGGGGGTGGCGCAGGCCCTCGCCGGGGCCTGGCCCAAGGTGGCACTGACCCTGCTGGACCGTCAGGCCTTGCTCACCCCCGCCACCGTGGCCAGTTACCAAGAAGTCGGCTGGACGGCCGTGGCCGAGGTTGGCGATGTGCTGGACTGGGCTGCGCGTGACGTCAATGCGCCGGCGCTGACGGCGCCCCAACGCTGGGACTTGATTGTTGCCAATTTGTTTTTGCACCATTTTGAAGGTGCGCAACTGACCCGATTGTTGCAAGCCGTTGCCCAAAAAAGTGATCGGCTACTGGCCTGCGAGCCGCGCCGTGATTGGCTGGCGCTGGCGGGCAGTCACCTGACCGGCCTGATCGGCGCCAATGCCGTCACCCGCGAGGATGCGGTGCTCAGCGTGTATGCAGGTTTTACCGGCCACGAGCTCAGTGCACTCTGGCCAGTTCAGAGCGAACCCTGGCGCATTCAGGAGCGCGCGGCTGGCCTGTTCAGCCATTGCTTTTGTGCCGAGCGCCTGGGTGCTACCGCATGAGAACCAAATTTGACACGGTCATCATCGGTGGTGGCCCGGCCGGGTCGTCGGCGGCCATCCTGCTGGCGCGTGCCGGCTGGTCGGTGGCGCTGATCGAGAAGCAGGATTTTCCGCGTCGAAAGGTGTGTGGTGAATGCATCGCGGCCAGCAACCTGCCGCTGCTGGAGGCGCTGGGCATCGGCGCACTGTTTGCGCAGGCGGCCGGCCCGGCGTTGCAGCAAGTGGCGCTGATGCATGGCGCGCACAAGGTTGTGGCTGCGCTTCCGGCGGCCCCCCATGAACACTACTCGTGGGGCCGGGCTTTGGGTCGGGAAACGCTGGACACGCTGCTCATCACACAGGCCCGCCTGGCAGGGGTACATGTCATGCAACCCTGGTCAGCAACACACGTCAAGGGTACTGCGGGAAACTGGCGTTGCGACGTTCGCGCGACAGACGCCGGGACATTGCTGACGCTGCGTGCTGCGGTGCTTATTGATGCCCATGGCTCGTGGCAGGCGCTGCCAGATGCGCGGGCGGGGCGCAGCCGGGGCCACCGTGCCTCAGATTTGTTGGCCTTCAAGGCCAACTTTCGCCAGGCAAGACTGCCCGAGGGCTTGTTGCCCGTGCTGGCGTTTCGCGGTGGCTATGGGGGCATGGTCAGGGCCGACGGCGGCGTCACCACTCTGGCCTGCTGCATCCGCCGCGACCAGCTTGAAGCCAGTCGGCGCACTGCGCCTGGTTTGAGTGCCGGGGAGGTGATCGAGGCCTTGCTTCAAGAACAATGTGACGGGGTCAGGGCGGTCTTGCAGGGTGCTCGTCGTGAGGGTGCCTGGCTGGCCGCCGGTCCGCTCGACCCCGGTATTCACCTGAGTCGGGGTGATGCCATGTTCCGCATCGGCAATGCGGCTGGCGAGGCCCATCCCATCCTTGGCGAAGGCATGAGCATGGCGCTGCAATCGGCCTGGCTGCTTTGCGCACAGCTGCTTGCGCGTGCGCCGGGGCAGGGCTTGTCAGACCCGGCCTGGCAACGGGAGCTGGCGCGTGTGTATGCGGCGCAGTGGCGTGTCGCCTTTGCCGCACGTTTGCGTTTTGCCGCCGTGCTGGCGCATCTGGCGATGCGGCCCAGGCTGTTCAAACCTGTTCTGGCACTGCTGCAGCGCTGGCCGACACTGCTGACCCGGGCTGCGGTTTGGGGCGGCAAGACACGTTGCACCGCCGACCCGGCCGCCATCGCCATCCAGAACACATTTTGTGACCACGCCATGAGGCAACAAGGGACATGACATGACGACAACTTTTGAACACCTGTGCGCGATTCTGGTCAAGGACTACAAGCTTGACCCCATGCTGTTGACGCTGGATGCGCCGCTTGAAGCACTTGGCATTGACTCGCTTGGCGTGGCCGAACTGCTCTTCAACGTGGAGGACGAATTCCACATTACTCTGGCGCCCGATGCGGTGCAACTGCTGACCTTGGGTGACGTGGTTCATTTCATCGATGAACTGGTCGCGGTGCAGCACGGCGGCAAGTCGCCCAATGATGTGGTGATGGCACCGGGTTTGCAGGCCACATGAGGCGCGTTGCCGTGACCGGTATGGGGGTGGTGTCGCCGCTCGGTGGCTCGGTGGTCGAGGTCTATGCCAACGCAGCCCGTGGCCGTTCCGGCATCCACCTGCTGGATGTGGCGTTTGCGCCGCGACTGAATGCGCCGCTGGCGGCAACCGCGCCTTTTGACGGCGCGGCGCATTTTGAGCCGCCCAGGCTGCGCATGCTGGACCGCTCCAGCCAGTTTGCCCTGGTGGCCGCCCGGCAAGCCTTGGCCGATGCCAACTGCGACCGCAGTGCCGTGGACCCCTACCGGGCGGGCAGCTTTGTCGGCACCGGCATGGGCGGATCACAGTCCAACGACGACGGCTACCAGACGCTCTACGCCGAGGGCTCAGACCGCATCAAGCCGTTCACGGTGTTGATGGGCATGCACAATGCGGGTGCCGCCTGGATTGCCATTGATCACCAGTTGCGTGGACCCAGTCTGACCTATTCGACCGCCTGCTCATCGTCCGCCGTAGCCATTGGGGAGGCCTGGTTGCGCGTTGCTGGTGGCCGCCTCGACCTGGCCATTGCCGGCGGGGCCGAAGCACCGCTCTCGTTTGGTTCCATGAAGGCCTGGGAGGCCCTGCACACCCTGGCCATGATCGATGCCAGCGACCCGTCGGCCTCATGCAAACCTTTCTCGAAAGACCGCAGCGGCATGGTGCTGGGTGAAGGTGCGGCCATGGTCGTGCTCGAACCCTGGGACCGCGCGGTGGCGCGTGGTGCCACGATCCACGGCGAGGTGCTGGGTTATGGGCTGACCACAGACACGGGCCACATCACCCGTCCCAGCGTGGAAGGCCAGGCGGCCGCCATGCGGGCAGCGCTGCAATCGGCATCGCTTGGCCCTTTAGCGATCGATGCCATCAATGCGCACGGCACCGGCACCCTGGCCAACGACGCGGTGGAGACGGCTGCGATCAAGGCCGTGTTTGGGTCCAGGGCGTCTGCTATTCCGATCAGCGCCACCAAGGCGATGCACGGGCATCTGCTGGGCGCTTCGGGTGCGCTCGAATGTGTCTTGTCATTGCTGGCCATGCAACATTCGGTGGTTTTTCCCACCCTGCACCTGGCCACAGCAGACCCCGAGTGTGATCTTGACTATGTGCCCAACGTGACCCGAACGCAGTTTCCAGCCAGAACCATGCTGTCAAACTCGTTTGCGTTTGGCGGCACCAACGCGGTTCTCGTGTTGCGTGCAGCGTGTGATGGCTGAGCGTCCCGGATTGCGTTGCGCTTCATCCGTATATGGACTCCTCCAGTTATGCAAGAGGTTGGACATAAAGATTCTGCTGACCTGACCTGATCTTGGCGCCACCGCAGGTAGCTGTGGGCATGGCCTGGGGTCAATCGTGGGTAGGTTGGATGAGCGTGCAGTCGCAGAGTTATCCACGGGCGCCCGCACGCACGCGTGCCTCTCACGCTGGCGTGCGGGCGGGCGGCGGTGGGTAACTCGGCAAACCCGGCACAAGCGCCATTGGGGCGCGCCCTTTGTGTCGGGGTCTTCAGTAACTCGATCAAGGCCCACTTTGCGGGCTTACGTGAGAAAGACAAGAGCTTGGCGACAAGGTACGACTGCGACCGTATATTCGACCTGTTGATGGAGTTTTACGACTCCTGGCCATGATGGGAATCCGCGCGGTGGGGGCTGATCGGGCTATCGGCCTCGAAGGCCTCCGGATGTAGCAGGCTCACCCACCGCCGGTTCGACCGTTTTGCCATCTCTCTCTTTTCTGACGCAGCCATGCGTTGAATGGGCGACTTGTTCGGCGACGCTTCAGGCCGTCTTCATGCCTCGTTGACTGTCATAGCTCTCGCCTCGGGTGAGCAGTGCCCAGACGATGCGTGCGTTCTTGTTGGCCAAGGCCACAGCGGCCACATTCTTGTGGCGCCGCGCCGCCACCCCCGCCAGCCAGCGGCTGCGCGGGTCGGTCTTGTTGCCCACTGCCCTGAGCACGGCCCGTGCCCCATGGATCAGCAGCGTGCGCAAGTAGCTGTCGCCGCGTTTGCTGATCCCCAGTAGATGATCCTTGCCACCGCTGCTGTGTTGCCCGGGGGTGAGCCCCAGCCATGCGGGCAGGTCGCGTGCGCGCTTGAACTGGCGCCCATCGCCAATTGAGGCCAGCAGCGCCGTGGCCGAGACAGGCCCGATGCCGGGTACCGTTTGCAGACGCTGTGCCAGCGGGTCTTGCCTGGCAATCACCGCGATTTCATGGTCCAGTTCTTCGACCCGGCGATCGAGCTCCACCAAGTCCTGGCGCAGGCCTTCGAGCAGGCGGCGAAACAGTGCCGTCAGACCGTTTGCCGGGTCTTCCAGAATGATCGGCAGCGCGCGGCGAATTTGCTCAATGCGGGCAGGAACGACCGTGCCGTATTCCGCCAGCAGTCCTCGAATCTGGTTCACCTTGGCGGTGCGGCTCTTGACCAGTTCGCTGCGGATGCGATGTATCGCCTGCATGTCTTGCTGCACGACGGTCTTGATCGCAACAAAACGCATATTGGGTCGCCCCACTGCCTCGCAGATGCCTTCTGCATCGTTGGCGTCGTTCTTCTGACTCTTCACGTAAGGTTTGACGAACTGGGGGGCGATCAGCTTGACCTCATGGCCCATTTGCTCAAATTGTCGCCCCCAGTAGTGCGCTCCCGCGCAGGCCTCCATGCCAATCTTGCAGGCTGGAAGCTTTTCAAAGAAGCTGAGAACTTGGCTGCGTTTGAGTTGCCGTCTCAGCACCACCCGCTCTTGCCGGTCTACCCCGTGCACCTGAAACACCTGCTTTGCCAAATCCAGACCAATTCGTGTAGCATTCATTTCGGACTCCTTCTCGTTTCGACTGGTTAATTATTCCTCCAGTTTGGCACTTCGATGCCGGTAAAGCCCGGAGGAGTCCATCCCATTGGGCTACCCGCTGAAACACCTTGAATGTGCTTGGGCTTGTGATGCGAACCATGCAAGGTATCGCGTTAAACCCGGCGCGGTGATCAGGCCATGTGCGTGCGGTTTTGGGGCGAAAAGCGCACGCAGAAAGCATTCGCACACGAATCAGCGCCACCGCGCGTGATTTCGCGCCAAAACCGCATGCGCATGACCCAGTCGCCAGGCCGTGCGTGAAAGCCGCCTGTCCACGCCCCGAAGTCGACCACCGCCAGCTCCTATTTGAGCCCCCGGCACTTCTTTGCGCACCATCCTGAAACCAGGGTTCAATCCATCTTGTGTTTGGGTTTGCTGATGGGAACGATGCAAGGTATGGCGTTAAACCCGGCGCGGTGATCAGGCCATGTGCGTACGGTTTTGGGGCGAAATCACGCGCGAAAAACCAAGTGCAGTACGCCACCGACTGTCAGCGCGCGCCTTTCACCCCAAAGCCCGGTCACACGACCAGATCACCACGCCTGACGGCGTCGGCCGCAAAGGGTGTTTGGGAGCTGGGCTGCAATTCGGGCTACCCGCTGAAACACCTTGAATGTGCTTGGGCTTGTGATGCGAACCATGCAAGGTATCGCGTTAAACCCGGCGCGGTGATCAGGCCATGTGCGTGCGGTTTTGGGGCGAA
>Ga0208863_1000482_pt1 | contig 38652 bp, 34 predicted proteins | sample RifOxyD3_FD_184040 | JGI IMG/M metagenome (GOLD analysis project Ga0208863, IMG submission 184040) | Soil microbial communities from Rifle, Colorado - Rifle Oxygen_injection D3 (SPAdes) | ecosystem: Environmental > Terrestrial > Deep subsurface > Rock core/Sediment | place: Rifle, Colorado...
ACTCTCTACGTTGTCGAGGCATTAGTTTAGTATTTTTATGTACCACCATAATTTTGTTTACTTACCTTTAAGTTAATCTATTTACTAGTTTAACTCAAAAGTGTAAACAACGCTATTATATCTTACACCGTATGTTTCTATAGTTTTATGACAATCTTTACAAAGAGTTCTCCCATTGTCAATCGTAAGACGTAGTTCGAGTAAATAAGCAAATGGTTTTATGTGGTCAGCATTTAAAATTACCTTTACTCCATTAGAACTTCTTATATCACACCACACACAAGTCCAATTATCTCTAGTAAAAAATGATTCACGCCATAACCTATATTCAAGACTACTTCTTCCCTTATTTTATTTAAATCTACAAAAGTAGAAATTGAATATCTATATTAAAGCTAAAGAAACATTAAAATTAGAATTATCATCTACAAAAGTAGAAATTGAATATCTATATTAAAGATAGGACAAGACGGGGCTTATTACTCACTATCTACAAAAGTAGAAATTGAATATCTATATTAAAGGCCGGTTATATTACTTTAAGCAAATATCTACAAAAGTAGAAATTGAATATCTATATTAAAGTCTACTATTTTATCTCGTATGAGATCATCTACAAAAGTAGAAATTGAATATCTATATTAAAGGCGCATAACTGCTATAGAATTATCCTATCTACAAAAGTAGAAATTGAATATCTATATTAAAGTTATCATTGACTATCTGGTTCATCTTTATCTACAAAAGTAGAAATTGAATATCTATATTAAAGAAGTATGCTTTGCAGTTACGTCCTGATATCTACAAAAGTAGAAATTGAATATCTATATTAAAGCGACAATACCAATAACAAAGGTAAACAATCTACAAAAGTAGAAATTGAATATCTATATTAAAGTTGCAAAATGTGCATAATAACCTGTACATCTACAAAAGTAGAAATTGAATATCTATATTAAAGTAACTTTCACAGGAATTACCTGTCCTATCTACAAAAGTAGAAATTGAATATCTATATTAAAGGCCGACCCAGTATATGATATACATTAATCTACAAAAGTAGAAATTGAATATCTATATTAAAGTGGATTCTAGTGGTCCGGCAGTATATATCTACAAAAGTAGAAATTGAATATCTATATTAAAGATCTCTCTCCTAGTTATATTATGAACAATCTACAAAAGTAGAAATTGAATATCTATATTAAAGATTGCAGGTCAACAGTATTTTAGGTAAATCTACAAAAGTAGAAATTGAATATCTATATTAAAGTTCTGAAGACCAGAGTAGGAAGACACTATCTACAAAAGTAGAAATTGAATATCTATATTAAAGTCTGGTCTTCAGAATATCAAAGGCTCATCTACAAAAGTAGAAATTGAATATCTATATTAAAGATAATAAACAAGAAGTTGTCGCAGATATCTACAAAAGTAGAAATTGAATATCTATATTAAAGTCGAAAAGAATGCAATAGGTCGCATCATCTACAAAAGTAGAAATTGAATATCTATATTAAAGAACTAAGTCAATACTACTTCCATTCTATCTACAAAAGTAGAAATTGAATATCTATATTAAAGATTAAGTTCAAACCACATTCGCATCAATCTACAAAAGTAGAAATTGAATATCTATATTAAAGTCTAAACAAAGAATTTGGTTTATTACCATCTACAAAAGTAGAAATTGAATATCTATATTAAAGTTTTACACCCTTGTCCTTGTCAACTAAATCTACAAAAGTAGAAATTGAATATCTATATTAAAGGATGGGTTCAACATACATTACTTGGAAATCTACAAAAGTAGAAATTGAATATCTATATTAAAGAAGTAAGATTGTCAACCATTTCAGTTGGATCTACAAAAGTAGAAATTGAATATCTATATTAAAGAAGCTAGTATTAACTAAACAATACATATCTACAAAAGTAGAAATTGAATATCTATATTAAAGCTTCCTGTTGACTGTTGGTGATATTTATCTACAAAAGTAGAAATTGAATATCTATATTAAAGTTATTACCTCTTGTTTGTTTCATATACATCTACAAAAGTAGAAATTGAATATCTATATTAAAGTCTTAACTTTGCTAAACTTAGCGAAAAAGATACAAATTTTTATCTAAAATAAAAACGACTTTTGGCTAAGTTTAGCAATTTTTAAAATATTAAGACTAAGGTTTATATACTTTTTAATATATGCATCACAATTTCCATCAATTTTTCTACTTATTTGAATTGTAAAGAGCTTAACTTAGCAAAATCAGTCAAACATAACAACTTCTTTATCTTCATTGGCAGCATAACCATATTTGAGTATTTTCTTCTTACAACACTCCCCTATTTGATAGATAAGAATACTATCTTCATTAGTAAAATATGGTTCGTAAGTCAATTTTACCTCATTTATGATATTTTGTAAAATCCTCTGACTATTTTTAATCTCAAAGACAGAATACTGGATTCTATGACCATGTTTCTCCAAAAATTTGGAAAATTTTGATCTTCTCTTATCACTAGAAAAATCATAAGATACTATAAACATATTTTTTATTTAATTTTAAAATTTGGAAAATCTACACCACCATCTTTCATTACAAAATAATAATAGTCACGCACAAATAAAAATATTCCTTCCTTCTGTTCCATAATAGCTTCAGAAAAAAATCTTAAATATTTACTTTGTTTGTCATAAGACAAAAAGTAACTTCCATCTTTAGTCTTTTTGAAATCAGTCAAATCTATTTGTTTCAAATTGGCTGATTTTATGATTTGTCTATCTATAATCGATCGGAATGGTTCCATAATATCACAAGAAAGAGATTTGCGTTGAAAAAACAAAGTATGATAAAAACCTTTATATGTATCAAAACCATACAAAAGCAAAAGTGAATCAACAAAATTGAACAAAAAAGTATAACCAATATCTAACAAAATATTTATTTCATCAACTTTTGTTCTAGGCATTCTTTTGTACCAATTTAATTCTGCAAAATATTTTTTAAAAAACATTTTAGAAGCATTACCTTCAAGACCAAGTAAAGAATTACAATCTTGTACTTCATCTATTTTAGCAAAAATACTTTTTAGATTTAGACGTCCATCTTTTATCTTTTTTACTTCACGTAACAATGTAAATTGATTGAAAATTTTGTTTTTAACAATACGCTTAGCCAATTCCAAATTATCTTGTTTATTTTTTGTATATTGTTTTCCACGCAACAAAAAGTTGCCAGCTGATTCAGAATTTATAGTAGCATAAACTTCAAAATTATTTTTCAAAAGAAAAATAGAAATACCATACTTGTTACAGTTTCTAATAAGTGGTGTAGAAATAGTGAAGTCCCCAATAATAAAAACAACAAATATCTTGTAACAAGACAACTGATTGATAATTTTTCCGTCTTTTACAAAGGTAAGATTGTCATTCTTGAAATGTAATTTATTATCCAAATCTTTTTCCGCTCGGATAAATAAAATTTGCTTTTCTCTAAAATCTGGTAAACTCATCATATTTTGAAATTACAAAGTGAATTATAAATACAGTTATTACATTTTTCAGGATTGATTTCCACATGATCATTTTGAAAATCAAAATTTCTTATTTTTTCTACTATTCCTTCCATTTTTTTCAAATCTTCTTTTGTGTATTCCAATTTCCAGACTTTGTTATCTGAAATTGAATACATTTCAATATGCTCTACTTCATAACCAATTTCTTCCAAACAAACTTTTTGAGCTACCAATTGTAATTTATAACCATCATAAATTTTGACAATTTTATTTTTTCTTTCCCTCAACGTTTTAGTCTTGGTATCATAAATATCTATTTTACCCATCAGACGATATTTTTCTGAATATACTGCTGTACCCTGCAAATACCTTTTTTCAGTAGAATATTTACTTTTATCTATGCTTTCATGCTTTATCTTACCAGCTACTTGATAGCTACTATGATATACACGCTCATTGAAATTTTGGTAAATAGAATGAAAATAAATAGAATAAGGACAAAAGATAAAATCATTAAGTTTTGTTATTTGAATATAATCTTCCATATTATTTCTTTAAAATTAAAAAACGCCTGACTGTATCACAGAAAAGCGTTTTTGTCAATATTCTTACTTTTATAAAATACTATTTTTGAGAAAAATTATCCCAATCGGTATTTTTTATAAACAAGTCTGGTTTTTGTGAATTTTCATTAATTCTATCAACAATCATTATACCTTTTCGTGCAATATTGTATGCTCCATTAGCATCACCATTTTCAGGCAAATCTATCTGATACTTTTTACGACTATCAAAAAAATCATTTATCTTTTCTGACCAAATTGGTGATTGAATAAAATCACTTTCATTTTCATCTTTTGATTTATCAGAATTTCTAATTTGATTTAATAAATTCCAATAAAAAATAAATGATTTCCAATTAAAATCTTCTTTATCAAACATTTGGTCACTAATATTTTTTGATTTATTCACTCCTTCAAAAATACATTCAAATTCTTTATGTAGACTATATTTTTTCATATTACCAAATTTTCCCTCTGCATTTTTTTCACTTCTATTCCAATATAATCTTTCCAAATTTGGATAAGCACATAGTTCCCATTTATCATATAAAAATTTGAAACACTTTTTATCTGAATCAAAATAAATTTTAATATTAGCATCTTTCCATTTTTTCTTTATATTTTCAATTGTCTCTGAATTTGATATGTAAATTGTTTTTCTCCAACCTGTCACAGGATCAGTTTGGGATGTATAATCAGGACGAACATAAAACATTATTCCCCACTGTTTAGCTTTTTCAAATTTATCAACATCTCCAGGTTTTATATATGGAGTTAATTGATAAGCATTTAGAGATCCACCTAACTCATTTGCTTTTTTTTCTTTCAAAATAAGATGATTTAATTTTTTTACTAAAGCTAATTCAAATTTTTTATATACTGATTTTTCTACTTTTGCAGTTCTTTTAGCTTTGAATTCAGTATTCAAATCTTCCAAAACTACAATTGCATTATTTTCTATAACTAACTTATAAATTTCATGAATTACTTGTGATAGATAACCTTCCTTCAAATCTTTTATTTTACCAATTGTTTCCCAAGATTGACGAGCTTCCATCATTTCTTTAGCTCTTTTGGATAGTAACTCATTATAATCAACTATTTTATTACCACATTTTATTTTGTTAAAACTTCCTTGTTTTATTATTTCACCATTGTTATTTACTAAAGAATAATAAAGTAAATGTTTTTCACCACGGTCAATACCTAAAATATTTACAGACTCTTTTTTGCTTATTTCCTTATTTAAAAATTGATTGAAACTTCCTTTTAACTTTCTTCCTTTTATTTCAATTGGGAAATGCAAAAAATACTTTTCCTCTGAGTACCTCTTATTTTTTATAATTTCAAATTTATCAGTTTTAAAACTTCTCTCTTTATCAATTTCTTTTTCTATACTTTTTTCTCTATAAAAAACTTCACCACCACCAAGTAATTTTAATTTTAGATTATTTTCTGATTTTAAAAGTTCTAAAAACAAAATAGTATGAGAATTCTTAATCCCACTTGTTTTCTCTGCAAAGTCCTTATTATAAATTTTAAACAAATAAATTCTACTGTCTTTTGTTAGATTTTCAAGTTCAGTAAAATTAATATCTTCCCAACTTGTTTTATAACACATATCAGCAGTATGATTATAAAAATCAACAACAGTATCATATTCACTATTATCCAACCATTTAAAATTTTCTTTAAACTGAACAAAATCCTTATGCTTCAAAAACCCATCTTTAAAGTAATCAAGTAACCTTGGTAAATATTCTTTATAACCATTTTTATTCTCAGTTTTAGAGTAAAGTTTCTTATCGTATAATTCTAAAATACTTTCAGGATCAAGTAATCCTTCTCTAACCATAGGAGAAAATGTTGTTTTTTTAGAACGAATAAACCAACGAGGGGGATTCTTATTATCAATTTTTTGTGTGTTATACAATAATCTTTTTGCTTTAATAGAATCACTATTTATATTATAAATTTTGTTTAATTCACTCTCTGAAAATTTTGTCCCATTTATAATTCCTAAAAAATATTCCCCATTTTTTTCAAAAATTAAAGATCCATAAGTTTCAAAAGTTTGAGACCAACCACCCAACAAAGTTCCACTTTTAAAATTCAACTTAATTTTGTTTTCACTAAATGGCTTCTCAGTTAAATAATTTCTAAAAGCATCATAATATTTTCTTAATTCTGTTTCTTGTAAATACAAATCTATTGTTTCATAAAAATTATCATCAGTATCATTATTTTCATCAACTTTATGATATTTTACCATTCTTTCAATAGCTAAAAAGGCATCACAAAATTCTTTTATAAAAAATACTCTTTCTTTTTTATCCAAATTTTGAAATTTAGTTTGTTTTTTAAGTTCAAATTTAGCAACGTTATTATCCAAAACTTTAAAACTTTCATTTATTTCATATTCCCATATAGCCAAAAAAGTTTCCCAACCATTGGAAGAAAATAATTTTTCGTATACACCCACAGAATTATTCTCTTTTATTTCGTCTTCATTTATCTTTCCTTTTTTAAATAAATCTTCTACATTAGTTTCACTTTCCAAAATATTTTTTAAATCAGCCAAAGAAATCTTTTTAGGTATTGTATATTCACCTGTTTCTTTATTTTTATTTTTTATTATTCTTTTTCCACTAAGCAATTCTGACAATTTATGCCAATTGACAAACCACATACTGGAAATAGTATTGATACTTTGTTTATTAAAGTATATTTTATCCAATTCATAATCACTTGGTTTATCAAAAAAAAGTTTATATAATTTTCTAATCTTTTCTAACAATTCTTTTTGACTAAAACTTTTTCCATCATCTTTGTTGTTTTGTAGATTTTTTAATTCTTTCCATTCATTACCAACAATAATTGAAAACAAATCAAAGATTCTCTTACCACAACCAATTTGCTTATATAGAAATTTTAATTTTGGTGCTTTTGGTAAGATGTCTCTGTTCTGTTGAGAAAACAAATTAAGTTCTTTGTTAATTTCTCCTACAATCTCTAAATTAAATTTTTCAATTCCTAATTGAGTTAAACATTTATCGTAATTTTCCAAACTAAATACTTCTTCAAACTTTTTAATTTGAGCTACTTTTTTAGACACTTCTTCAAACTTTTGTTTATTATCCAAAAAACGTACAAGATTTTCATTTACAACTCGATTAGCCACACTCGTTGATTTATCTTCATTAGAATAATAGTTTTCTCTATTTTGGATAAAACCTGAAAAATAAGTAAAAAATTTACCAAATTTTTCTATAATCTCTTTTTTATCTGTATTTTTTAATTTCAAAATTTCTAAAACTCTAGCTTCAGTCAATATTTTGTATCCAACATCTTTTAATTTTAAATTAGGATATTTTTCATCTCGCCATTCATCTCCTTTTTTATTAAATAATTTTACAACCTCTTCCCTCAAATATTTTTGCAAAACAACAATTTCTTCTTCCTTTTTATTTTCCAATTCATATATAATTTCTTTTGTAATTTTTTTATCTTTTCTAAACTCTTTTTTTTCTAATAAACTTTTCTCTAACGCAACTAGCTTATCAACTGACAACTTTACATTCTCCAAAGAATCAGTAATAAATTCTTCGTGCAATTTATCAAACATTGGTTTCATTTCTTCATTATATAATCTATCTATATCTTTATCTTCTTTAATCACTTCTGCCAAGGATTTTGTTTCAAGTGTAGGTCTAAGTTCAAAACGTAATGTTTTTGTTAAACTATATAAATTAGTAAAATTTGCAAAAAGTTTATTATTCATAAAATTAGGTTAATTTCTTAATATTTCTATATTACCACCATAAAAAACATTATGCAAATATAAAAAAATAGCTATAACAAGCTATTTCTACTTCTCCAAAATAAGCGTAATCGGTCCATCATTTACCAAAATCACTTCCATATGCTCAGCAAATTTGCCAGTTTCTACACGCTCAATTTGTTTTTTCATCTGCTCCACAAAATATTCATACATTTCTTTGGCTTTCTCTGGCTCTTCACTATCTGTAAAACTTGGTCTAGTCCCCTTCTTGCAGTCACCATAAAGAGTAAATTGAGAAACTACTAGCACTTCGCCATTTACTTCCAAAATATTTTTCTCCATGAAACTATCAGAATCGACATCTGAAAACAGACGAAGCTTACAAATCTTTTCAACTAAATAATCAGCCTTTTCTTTTGTATCGCCTTTGCCAATTGCGAGTAATAGTAAAAAACCGTGAGCAATTTGCCCAACGGTTTTATCATTTATTTTTACATTAGCATTTTTTACTTTTTGTAATACTATCTTCATAATTTTCACATAACTCGTAACACGTAACTCGTACCAAATTTTGTCACGATGTTTCTTTTTCTAAATTGTTTATTGTTGTCCACAACATTTTTGCTATTTCTTCTTTTTTGTGGAAAATATCTAGATATTTTTTAGTAGGTATGTAACCAAGTTTACAAGCTAGGTAAAAAGTAGTAATTGATTCTTGCAAAGAACCATAGGAAATTTCATAAAAGTTCAACATCACTTTCTTCTTTTTTCTGGCATAGCCTTCTACATAATTCAATAACACCGAAGTCAAAGATCTGCGACATTGTGAAGTCAACGCATACAACTCATCTTTTGGAAATTCTTTTGAAACAAAATAACCAAAAATAATATAATCAGTAATTTTCCCTTTCAAAATTTTATGAAACCCCTCCATAAATTTTTTGTTACGTGATATGTGTTACGTGTTACGTGTTACGTGTTACGTGTTACGTGCCGATTAAATTGTGGTAATCTCCTTTTCTTTCTCATCTCCAATCTCTTTCACTCTATCATTATATTCTTTCACAAGCTTTTCCAAATCATCTTGTTCATTGAATTTTTCGTCTTCAGAAATAGTTTTGGCTTTTTCTGCTTTATCTATTTCATTACGTACATCTTCACGAATTTTACGAAGAGAAACACGAGCTTGTTCCAATTTTTTGTGCAATACTTTAATAAGTTCTTGGCGACGTTCGGCATTAAGATCAGGCAAAGGTAATCTAATAAGTTTTCCATCATTAACAGGATTGATACCAACATCAGAATTTCTAATAGCGATTTCTACAGCTTGTGACAAACTTTTGTCCCATGGGTCAACATTGATAGTCTTGGCATCAGCGACAGAAATAGAAGCTACAGCTTTCAAAGGTTGCTTTGTGCCATAAGCTTCGACAATAATATCTTCTACCAAAGCTGGTGTAGCACGACCAGTACGTAAACTTGAAATATCCTGTCTCAGAAATTCAATAGACTTCTCAAAAAGTTCGATGTTTGTTTTTGATATATTCATAATATGTTTATTTAATTCCGAATCTGCCCAAGATGGACAAGTAATTCGAAACGAGAAATTAATATTCCTCGTAACTTACTAAAATTTTTTTACTAATCTTGTGGTGGAATAGTATAACCTAGATACAACCAACCATCATTTTGTGGATGAGAAAATAACATTGTTGGCAATTGCTTGGAAGGTAATTTACGTGTTTCCCAAGTTTTACCACCATCCACACTTCTATAAAAAGAAGATTTATAATCTATAGTTGCTGTATAATACATTTCTTTATTATTGAAACGACTAACAGTAAAAGCATAGATATCTACACTACCTGGTGGCGTTACCAATTTTACAGGTTCCCAATCTTCTCCTGAATTACGAGAAGTCAAAATACCATATTTGGAAATCCAATAAATTTCTTCAGCGTTACTAGGATATATCAAAAACCTTCTAAAATCAAGACTTCCAGGATATTCAGCTAACTTAGAGCTCAAATTAACCCAAGTCTCTCCAGAATCTTTGGAACGGAAAAGACCATTTTTTAAAGTAGCTACAAAGAAAATTCCTTCTCTGTTGGTGTCAAAACTCAAATCACGAATATAAGTTCCCCTACCAAAATTATTAATTACAGACCAAGTTTTACCAGAGTCAGTACTTTTTAGCAAATCACCATTACTTTCACCAATATAAATGTTTTCAGTATGAAAAGGATCAAAAGCTACCGCTGTGATAGAATCACTAGGTCTAATTTCATTGAAAACTTCTTCCCAAGAACGTACACAATCCAAAGTCTTGAAAACTTGTCGACCATTGGTAGCATAGATATCACAATTATCTTTTGGATTTATAGTCAATGAACGAATAAGTGAAACATTTAGAGGAGAAACAGATTGTTTCCAACTTCTACCACTATCAAAACTATAAAACAAACCAACTTCTCGAGATAACCAGTACAAACCTTGAGGATCCTCTGGATCTTCTATCAAACCAAAGACACTATAGCCATTCAAATTCTTCACACCCTGACTAGTTGGAAAAGCAGAAATAGCAGACCAAGTTTCACCTTTGTCAGTACTAACAAACATACCAGCTGGTCCAGAAGTAATTGCTTTATTAGTATCACCAACATTTAGACAAGAAGCACCTGTCAAAAAAACACTAGCGATAATTACTGACAAAAATAATAATTTTTTGTTCATAATATAAGTTTAATCCGCCCAAGGCGGACAAGAGGATTTAACCTGCCTGCCGTCAGGCAGGTTCCACGTAGCTTATTACTACGAAGATGTCCTTTTTATACCTTGTTCCCGATTTCATCGGGACTGCGAGGTAGTTAATTAAAATATTAGATAATTTGTAATAAAATATTTTCTACAAGTAAACGTGGATGAACATTTTGCAAAAGAAGTTTGTTGGCTTGCTTGATACTATTATAAATATTCAAAAATAACTTCTTATTAATACTGTTTTCTTTTAACAACAAATGCAACTGCATCTGCCAAATATTCAAAACTCTAATCAAATTATTTCTAGCTTGGATATGATCAGTTTTATCTCCAAACAAATCTTCTACCAATTGCAATTTTTCATAGAAATATTTACCAAAAATATTATTGAATCTTGTCACCTCTTCAAAATAATTTTTATAAAATTCTTCATCAGTAGCCAACTGTACAGCCAAACCTGCCAAACCACAAGATTGTTTCAAAATTATATTTTTCTTTTCTTCTGACAAACTCAAGGTTTCTAAATATGATTTCATATCGTCATTAGCTACCAAAGAAAAATGTATTGTCTGACATCGAGAACGAATAGTTGCTAATAATTTGTTATCATCTTCCACAATCAAAAACAAAATCGTTTTACTTCTTGGTTCTTCCAGTGTTTTCAAAAAAGCATTACTAGCCGAAATATTCAAAAGATCAGCCCTATCGATAATAGCAACTTTATAACCATCCTTTGAAAAAGAACTTCTATTCAAAAATGAAATTGATTTTCTAATCTGTTCAACACCAATGTCTTTGGATAATTTGCCTGTTTTTTCTTTTATAATTTGTTCTACCAAAATAAAATCTGGTGAACTAAACAATTTGTCTTCAGCAATATTCAAAATTTGAGCTGCCAAATGCTGAGCGACTTTCAATTTGCCAACACTTTTTGGTCCAGTAAAACAATAAGCATGACTAAGATTATCATTTTCTATAACTTTGGCAAAAAAATCAGTTACCTGTTTGTGACCTATAATATCTAACATATGTGCTGATTATAACACAAAATAACATGTTTGAGCAAGAAGACAGCAAAAAGGAAAATTAATAAGTACTTTACGCATTTTTCAAAATTTCCCAAGTTTCTATAGCACACTTTTCCCAAGAAAAATTCTTAGATCTTTCTAAACCTAAATTTACCTTTTCTTGACTAAAATCTTTGTCTTTCAAAAAACGCTCTACCTCTTTGGCAAGATCTGCGTAATTCTCTGAATCTACATATACACAAGCCTCCCCACCAACTTCTGGTAAACTACTAAATTTTGAAGTAACTACAGGCACCCCAGCTGACATAGCTTGCAAAATTGGCAAACCAAAACCTTCATAAAGTGACGGAAAAACAAAAACTTGAGCGGCTGACAAAATCACAGGCAAATCTTTTTCTTCCACCCAACCTGGCAAAATTATATCCTTTTTGTAAAGACTGTTTTTTATAGCTTCTTCGACTTGCGCAAAACCATGTCCTGGTTTACCCACAAGAACCAATTGCAAATTTTCATATTCTTTTTTACTTTTCAAAAGCTCAAAGGATTTGATAATCCCTACTGTATTTTTTTTATATTCAAGTCTAGAAATACTAAGTAAAAAATTTGTGGCTATTTTGTATTTATTCAAAACAATATCCTTTTCTTCTCTAGAAAATTTATTTTTATAAAGATTATTGAATCCATGATATACCACATGTACTTTGTTATTATCAAAATCACGAACTTGAAGAGACGTCAATTCATCTTTGGTAAATTGACTAGGTGTAATTATTTTCGAAATATTTTTCAAAGCAAATCTGACGGATGCCAAAGAATACCACTCTTCTAGCCAATTATAAGAATCAGGAAAACGCAAGGCAGCGATATCATGCACTGTCATTACAGTTTTTTTAGGATGTATTAGTGGACAAACATGCGCAGGAATAAACAAAATATCAGGTTTATGAAATAACATTTCTAAGCTCAATCTAATTTGTGTCCAAAATATTTTTGGAGGCCACTTCAATACTTTTTGTTTCCAATTTTTTGGTAAGACTGCCAATTCACCTTGCAAATTTTCTCTTGTATACAAAACAACCTCCATATCTTCTGGAATTATTTTTTTTAAATTTTGCAACAAATAAAAAGCATACCACTCAACACCTGTCTTTTGTAAATTGTTAGCACGAGAAACATCTATACCAATTTTCATATTTATTTATTTTTTAAGACAACAATCTTAGAAACAGAAAATAAAACTACTAAAACGCCAAACCATTGACCTAACGACAATATTTTACCATGAAGCAAAAATTCCAACAAAATAGAACTAAATGGAAAAAACAATTCATAAATTGTTGATTTTGAAGCAGTAACTTTTTTTAATCCATAATAATAAATCAAATTGGACATTCCACCAGTCGTAAAAGCAATCAATAAAAAAACTCCTATAACTGACCAAGTCAGCATCTTGAATCCAGCAAACCCAAGATACATAACTTCTAAACCTGTTGTGTGCAAAATAGATATTACGACAATCAACAAAAACATCAAAATAGTAGTAAGCAAAAAACGCAAAGATGTACCCATCGCAAAACTTACTTTTTCGATAGCTCTCTTAGAAAATACAGTAGAGGCACCAAAAGAAAAAGCTGCTAACACCGACAACATTCCAGGTACAAACATACCCTGTAGACTAAAATGTGCTATATGAAAGCCAAAGGTCAAAAGATAACTACCAAGCAAAGCCAACAAAGACCAAAGATAAAAATTCTTTTTTAATCTTTCTTTCAAAACTATAAAAGCCAAAAATATTGCAAAAATTGGTTGCAATTTTTGTAAAAGCAAAACTACAGAAATATTTAAACCTTGACTATAGACAATAGAAATAGCTGCCACAATTGACATAGTACCCAAAGCACCACCAAACAGAGCTACTAAAATAAAAGAAAACCAATCTTTTTTATCAAGATTTTTTAGTTCTTGAAATCTTTTGAAAAAAAAGTAAGACAAAAATAATGATGATGTCGCATGCAACATAAAAACAAAAATTGGTACATCACTCATGCCAAGCTTCAAAACCCAAGGAGTAAAAATCACACCATCTACTGCCCACAAAAAAGCAGCAAACATGATACTAAGAGCACCTATATAACTTTTTTTCATATATTTTTCTTTCTACTACTCCAAAATGTTGTTTGAAATAATATCGTATTACTACGATCCCGACTATACGGTCGGCTCATGATTTACACATGATCAGTCCCAAAATAAAATGGGAGTCGACGACTTTACGTCCGATTGGCGAATTACACACCACCCTGAATGAATAAATTAATTAATTTATAAAAACTACCAAGATCCTCCCCCACCACCACCAAAACCTCCTCCAGAAAAACCACCACTAGAGAATCCTGAAGAAGAACCTGAATTTTGTGCAAAACTAGTATTGGCAACCGTACCAAAATTACCAAGTTCACTCACGAAACTTATAGCTGAGAAAGTAGCCAAGTCAGCTCCAGAATACCAAGTCGGTTGCTCCAAATAAATTCCTTCAAATTGCTTTGCCCATTCTTTTTCCAAACCAAAGACCATGGCGTATGGCAAAAACTTTTCAAAAGTTTGTGGATTTTTTTCTGGAGCGTTGTGAAATTTTATTCTTTCTTTTTCAGCTACTTTGATATATTCTTTTAGACCGAGAATATAATTTCTAGCCTTTATACCTTTAAGAGTTCTTTTTGACATCACAGCCGCAAACAAAATAATTATTACCCCAGAAACACCCAAGCCTAAAACAGAAAACATTGTAAGTACTGGAAAAGTAAACATTCCCAAACCAACAAAAACCATACCAATAATATTATAATACAATCTTACTTTTGTTGGATTTTTTACAAAATAATTATTATCACTAACAAAATTATACATTTCTTTCGTAGCTTTTTTGAAATCTGCAAATAATTCATACTTCAAAGTTGATAACTTTACACTATTACCTTTTTTGAAAAAAGCATTCAACAAAATTTTCTGATACTCCTTCAAATTATCATCAGCCTCTTTCAATTTATCCAATTGATAATCAACACTTTTTATCAAAAATTTTTTACTTTCCAGACGATTAATCTTGAAATAACCAGCTATAGCCAAATATATAATTTCAGAACTCACATCTTGTTTATCGACTCTCTCATCCAAAATAGTGCCTACCACTCCCGGTGGCAAATTTTCTGGAGAATCATACTGAGCAATGATAGGATCGTGTAAATTTTCATCACGACCTTTGAAATACCAAAGCAAAATCATCACAATCAAAACAAAAATTGGCAAACCACCAAAAACCACAATAAGTAATATTATACTTAGCCACAAAGGTATCGTTGGCAATGGTTCTTCTACTTTAATATTTACAATATTTTTTGCAAATCCTAATACTACAGACATACCTTGATTTGCCAAAAGATCTTTGGTATGAAAAACAGCACCAGAAATATCTTCGGTACTATTAGCGACAAATTTGAAATCAAAAGAAGTGCAAGTATCTTTACTTCCATAATCACCCGCATAGCAAGTGACTTGACTATCCATAATTGGTGAAGAAGTTGGCAACTCTATTATAGTCTCTACATTTTCAATTGGTACATTCCAACCATTACCTGTCACATTCCAATACAATTCATCATTATTTTCAAAAGAATTGAGAGCTCTTTCCACATCATAATTTATGATATAAGTTTTTCGTCCACTTACCAAAATGTCAGCGTCACCTATTCTAATATTTTTTATTCCACGAATATCACTTACTACGAAATTGACCTTATTATTATTTTCATCAGTCACACTGACATTATCAATATTTATAATATAAGTCTTATCATTGATATTATATTTATAAACAATATCACGATAAATACCATGTTTTTCTAGATTTTCAAAATCATAGTCTATTTTTTCTTCTACATGAAAAGAAGCATCTGAATTTATTTTTATATTACTAACAAAATTATTTATTTTTTCTTCAGCGTGAACTGGCAAGGCAAATAAAAAAACAGATATTGCTACTGCCAAAAAAAGTTTTTTAAACATAGGACAAAAAATTTCAAATTAAACTCAAATGAATAAATGACAAAGATTTAATATTTAAAATTTGAATTTGATTTGACATTTGAGCTTTGAAATTTGTAATTACCCAACTATAAATGAATGAATAATTTTTTATAAAAAAACCAACAACAATTATCTAGTTGTCAGGATAGAACGTTTATAATTATCTAAATTTTCTAGCGCAATACCAGTACCCTTGGCTACACAAAGCAAAGGCTCTTCTGCTACATAGGCAGCCACACCAATAGCTTGGGCAATCAACTCATCTAGATTACGAAGCTGACTTGAGCCTCCAGACATTATCATACCTTTGTCCATGACGTCAGCTGAAAGTTCTGGTGGAGTTTTGTGAAGTACTTCTTTGATAGCTTCAATAAGACCTTCCAAATCATGCTGTAAGGCCTCTGTAGTGTCATCTGAGGTCACTACAATAGTACGAGGAAGACCTGTGACCATATCACGTCCTTTTACTTCCATAGTCAAGGGACTGTCCATATACATAGCTGAACCAATTTCAATTTTTACTTTTTCAGCACTACTATCACCTATCGCTAATCCATATTTACGACGAATAAACTCAGCAATAGATTGATCAAAACGGTTACCACCAATACGCACAGAACCCACAGAGACAATACCACCAAGAGAAATAACTGCAATCTCAGCTGTGCCACCACCAATATCAATAATCATATGTCCAGAAGCTGAACCAATCGGAATATCAGCACCAATCGCAGCTACCACAGGCTCTTTGATAATATAAGCAGCTTTAGCTCCAGCTGCCATAGCTGCATCCACTACAGCACGTCTTTCAGTAGAAGTAATTCCAGCAGGAACAGCTACCATTACTTCAGGACGAAAAATACGCATACCACCAATAGCTTTGTTGATAAAATATCTAAGCATAGCTTCAGTCGTACGATAACTAGCAATCACGCCATCTTTGAGAGGTCGCTCAGCAATAATAGAATCAGGTGTACGCCCAATCATTTCCTTAGCTTCAGCACCGACAGCCAAAACTTTGCGGTCATCTTTAGAAATAGCCACCACCGAAGGTTCATTCACAACAATACCTAATTTAGGTACATAGACGAGTACATTTGTTGTTCCAAGATCAATGCCGACTTTTTTCATAGTATATCTAATTTATCAAAATATTTTTGGCGGATACGAAATACGAAAATTACGAATATACGAACATAGAAAAATTTCGTAATTTCGTACCTTTCGTATTTCGTATCCTATTACAAATCAAAACTTTATTTCAAAATTCAAATCTTCAATCAGAGCAGTCTCAAAATCATAATTTCTGTCACCCCACTTAAGTTCTTCCTCAGCAGGTATAGCTGAGACTATATTAGTCTTATCAAATTCTAGATGTATAGTCAAATCAGTATTATTAGAACCTATTTGTTTTTGTATTGATAAATTATAACTTTTATTTTTCACATTATCAATAATACTGTCTGGCAAACTATATTCAAAACTAATAGTTTTTTTATTACCAGGTTCAATAGAAAAATAAACACCAAACCATTTCTTACCATTTTCTATACCAGTATCTACACCAAAAGTATTATCCTTAGCATCTCTTATCCAAGTCTTGTCCCCTACTTTGGCAGATATTAACTCTGAACCAGTAGGTACATAAACCCTAGTATAACTAAGATAATTTGTGGTACGCCAATCAAAACTACCACTGTGTGTATAAGTTGTACTAGCAATAGCTTTATACTTATTTTTATCAAAAACCAAAGTATAATTCAAATCACGTTTGATTACTCTATCAGTCTTAAGAGCCGCCAAATTAGCGTCTACCCACATTAGATAATCACCGGATGTCTCAGCCATTTGTCCTGACCAATTGTTTTCTTTTAGTATTTTAGCCAAATCAGATGTCAAAGAGTAGATTACTATATTTTTTTCCTTTAGTAAAGTATCTACTAACACTTTATAATTATCTAAATTCGAAAACAAATCATTTTTGAGATGATCCATCAAGGATATAAAGAAGACTTCCATAATATCTTTTCTCTCAGTAAAAGCAATATCTCTGTTTTGATAACCATATTCTACTTCATATTCCAATTTTTCTATCACATTATCCGAAGTAAAATTAATACCATCAATAGTGAAAGGTCCCGTTATCTTCATCAACCCTTCCAATACATCTGTAGTAATACCAATCACTCCTGAAATTTCATTGGCTCCAAGATTATTACCATTTTTATAAAATTCCAAAGTCTTTTCAGAACTAATAACAAAATCAGGTGACCAATTACTATCACGAAAATACCATTTATCCACATTTAGTTTATCCAAAATAATTTGTGGTGCACCAGAACCAGAAGAAGAAGTATTAATATTTTCAGTACCGCCCATTTGCAAAAGATTGGTCTGCCCTTGATTCAATTGCAAAGTAGCATAAGAACCAATAAAACCACCACCAGGACGAAGTTCGGTGTTATTCAAAAATAAAAGTAAATAAGTTTTAGGTTCAGAAAAACCAAGCAAGTCTGGTAAAAAATTTATAATTTCAGCATTGTCTTCACCTACTTGTTTAATAATTTGTTGTTTCACAAAATCTGATTGCAACAATTTGACAGGTGTAAAATTTTTTACAAAGCTATACGCATAAAAGCCCAGCCCAAAAACAACAACAAAAACTATAAACAAAAACCACGGCCATTTTTTTCTTTTGTGTTTGAATTCTAAATTCATAAAAATTAATTGTTATTTTTTTCTAAAATTTTTATTACACCTTCGTTAGCATTTACTTCTACCAAGTCACCATCCTGCAATTTATCAAGCACACCTTTGACACCAACCAAACAAGTCACTCCCATTTCACGACTGACGATGGCGGCATGAGAAAGGATACCACCTTCCTCGGTAATAACGGCTCCAGCTTTTTTCATAAGAGGCACATAATCTGGACTGGTCATAAGACAAAGCAAAATATCACCATCGTTGAATTCTCCAGTACTAATTTTATCAGGATGAATAATTCTGACAATACCTTGTGCTACACCAGGGCTACCTACTTTGCCAGACAAAGTATCGTTTTCAACATTTTCAGTGATAGGACTCCAAACATCATCATACATTTTTCCAAGAACTCTATTCCAATCTATAAACCAAGTACCAAAGTCACTAGATTTCACACTTTCAAAATAACCAGGCAAATATTCACCACCTACAAACTCAACAGCAAATTTTTCTGAAATTGCTTGTCTCAAATTTTCATCTGTCACCCTTATATAAGAAAGCAACTCACGTACATGTTCTTCTGCATTTTCATCCTGTGTTGAAGTCTTCAAAATGTTAGTTGCAAAATCATAAGTAAAATTTACAATATCAAAATTTTCATGAAAACCTTGGGTCAAAATATTGTGACTATCAGCGACCATTTCTCCGATGACACCATGTTTATTGACGACAAAAATGCTCGACCAAATATGATCATTTGGATGTGGCACAAAATCTGCTTGATAATTACCGGCTTCAATATTTTGTTCTGGTAGCCAAGAATGGACAGCATCAGCAATAGTCATACCTCGCATACGCAATTTTGGTAATTCTGGCAAAATAGGAATTAGACGCAAAGCACAATATTCATTTCCACGTTCTGCCAAAAATTTTTCAAATTCTTCACTTCTATTTACTACACCACTAGCTGAAAAACTAGTAGGTTTGTCAAAAGGAAAAGTAATAAACTTCGAAAGTTCATCCATTCTTTCTCTTTTCCAATTATCTTCTTCACGAAAATTTTCAGTTTCTTTATGATTGACATTGGCAAACCACTCAGACAGAGAAATTTGTTTTTGGTACAAACTTGGAAGATCCATAATATAAAATTAATTATTTATTGTTTTTTTTCTAAAATTCTTACTACACCATTATCAGCATCTACTTCAACAAGATCGCCGTCTTTTAAAATTTTGGTGGCATTTTTAGTTCCAACTATACACGGTTTTCCAAGTTCTCTTGCTACTATAGCCGCATGAGATGTAAGTCCACCAAAATCAGTCACAATAGCAGATGATTTGTTCATAGCAAATATAATATCTGGTGTTGTTTGATGAGAAACAAGAACCATCTCATCTTTAAACCCTTCCATCTGATTTTGATGATTTACTACTTTCACAATTCCAACAACTTTTCCAGAACGAGCGCACAAACCCTTTACACTTTCATTAATAACATTTTCTGTTTTTAACAATTTATTTAAACAAATTTTAATTTGTTTAGTTGTGAGTATTTTTTCTTCACCATCAAAATAAAAACCAATATTCAATTTTCTATCTACAGCTATTTTTTTACTAATATTATTAGAAGCTATTTCATTTATAGTATGTTCTACTATTTCTTCATAATTCAACCCCTTAATCCTTGCTATAGAATCTAGTTTATCTTTTAATTGATAAGTTGTATAACCACTTGTTTCAGCTGCCTTAAATCTTACAAAACCAATCAAATCTAAAAGCCATATCAAATATTTTGTTTCATCTGTATATTTTTCTGTAAAATTATTTTCATTATTAACTTTACCCTGTCCCATTTTTTCAATCAAATTGTCTATTGTAAATTTGTTGACAACGAAGTGATGGGTATTTATCCATTCATATTTTTTTAGATGCTCTTTTACCATTGGTATAAATTTTTGTGGTATATCTGTAGATTTTATAAATTTTCTACCAATATTTTTTTCTATTTTAGTTTTTATTTCATACATTTCATCAATTTGTTGAAGCGTCATAGGTTTATTATCTAAGAAACCCTTTGTCAAATTAAAAGCTTTTGGATCACTTTCTTGAACATACTTTTCTATACCTTTAGCTATATTGTTCAATGGCATCCATACTCCAGTAAGTCTTTTATAACTTTCCAAAAAATCAACCACATTTTTTATATTCTTACTTTTCTCAGTTATTTCGGCTATCGCTTTTTCTACTAGATCATAAATATTCTTAAAGAATAATTTATTTTTATTTTTAGCAGCTTCATACGATTCATCCACAAAAATTTCTGAATCATGTTCAGAAAGAAAAAAATCACCATTAAGATAAAGTATTTTTTTATCTAATTTTTCCTTAAAAAATTCCTGAGCATACACACCATAATCAAGCCAAGTTTCAGCAGCCAAAGCAGGCTCAATCCATTTACCAAGATGAACCCATTTAGTATTTAAAATTTCTTCTGTTACATCTTTTGAAATTTTCTTCAATAAAGTCGTAATCGGTCTACTTTGCGTAATAAAAAATTCACCATTTTCAAAAGCCCATTCAATGTCACAAGGAAAACCATAATGTTTTTCTATTTGAACAATGACTTTTGATAATTCAATAATTTCTTTTTCTGATAAAACTTGATCTTTTCCTCTATCACCCAAATCTTGCCACTCATTACCACCATTTTCTTGGCGAAATAAAGCTCTGCCTTGTTCACTTACATTTACATCTATTATTAACAAATCTTTTTTATTTACCACATAGCTATCTGGTGTGACACTTCCAGAGACAATCGCTTCACCAAGACCAAAACCAGCTTCGATGATGAGCTGATTTTCATCTTGTGTGACAGGGTGAACAGAAAAGGCAATACCACTTTTTTCACTATTGACCATCTTTTGAACAACGACAGCGACTAAAATATGATCTTCTGCGTTTGTCTGAGTTTTTCCGCGTTCCAAAAGCTCAAAACGATAAAAGATAGCTCGTGGGGTAAAAAGTGAAGCCCAACATTTCTGCACATTTTCAAGCAAATTTTCTTCTTTAATATTCAAAAAAGTATCGAGTTGACCAGCCCAAGCAGCCGAGGCAGAATCTTCTGAAGTAGCCGAAGAACGCACAGCGACAAATTTGCTACCAAGTTTTTGATAATTTTCCAAAATTTCGCTAGCAATATCACTTGGCATGTCTGCAGACAAAATAAGTGCTTGGATTTTTTCTGAAGCATTTTCTATAGTGTGCATTTCTGCTGTTTTTACTTTGCTTAAGATAGAATCAATTTCTACATTCAAATCAGTCTCGGCCAAAAATCTTTCAAAAGCACAAGACAAAATTACAAATCCAGGTGGTACCGACATACCAACTTGCGTCATTTCACCAAGAGAAGCACCTTTGCCACCAGCAATAGATACATCGCTTGAATTTAAATTTTGAAAATCTTTGATATAAATCATATTATTTTCTCTTCTTCTGTGAAACATTAAAACCTAAATATTTTCCAAACATCAGACGTGTTACAGCGTCAATTGCTGGAATAGCTGACAAAAATATCATAGAAAAAGGTAACAACACCCATTGCAAAAGCATGACAATATAAAGATGTTTCGGTTGTTTTGTCTTTGGTCTAGGCAAAAGTGGTAGACTAAAAACAGCTGACAAAATCAAACCAATCATAGATAAAGACATCAACTTTTCAAGCATGTGTGGAGCATTTAGGAACAAAGCACTTTGTCTAATTTCCTCATCAGCCAACCACAAAGGCAGACGACCCAAAATAGTAATAATAATAGCAGCCAAAGACCAAGACCACTTACCTTCCCACTCTACAAAAACCCATTTTATTTTTTTCCAAAGAGGTATGGCTTTATTTTTTTTGAATTCCCAAATCAAATATGGAACATGCTCCACACCCCAAGCCCAACGACGTTGTTGTTTATACAAATTCGACATACTTTTCCACCAATTGTCATCGCGTACAGTATCCATCGAAACAGGAATATACATAGGTGTCACCCTATAATCACCATCATGTGCAATCAGACATTGATAAAAAATTCTTGAATCTTCACTAACAATTCTCTTTTCATGAAATCCAGCTTTGACAAGTGCCTCAAAACTCAAAGAATGTGAGGAAAATGTAACAAGAGCATCCTGACGAGCCAAAGAAGTCATCATCCAAAAAGTAGTACCAAAAGCCATAATACGCAATATAGCCGGTGATTCCCACATATTATTATTGTAAAGTGCAACTGGTTGGAAAGATGTTCTGGTAGGATTTTCAACAGTACAATATAAATAAGTTAAATAGGCAAAATATTGTTCATGACAAATAGTATCAATATCAAAAACAGTTACAACCACATCTTCATATTTCCAATCCTGTCTGTCTACATATTCTTTTACTAACCTCTCAGAATAATTCAAATTAGAACCTTTACCAGGTGTTTCATTTGATAAATCAGCAGGATGTAAAGTAAAAATAATATGATTAAAAGCATGATCAAAATGTGTTTTTACTTTTTCAAAAATATCTTCACAATGTTCTTTTTTGCGAGCTTCACCAGCAATGACTATCGTAAATTTATTTTTGTTATAGACAGCTTTTTCCAAACTTTGCAAAGCATCATAGACAACTTCCCATTCTTCATTATAAAGTGTCAAAAAAACTAAATGACGTTTTTCAAGATAATTTGGTATTTCATGATGCAAAGCATCTTTCCAATCTACTTTTCTAATTTTGTGAAAACGCCACCAAGCCACCAAAAGATAAAAAACAAAATTAGCTACTTTCAAAACCCAATAAACATCAAAAACAATAATAAAATAAATCATCCACAAAGGTTTGAAAATAGAAAAAACAATGCCTAAAATAAGTGTCAACCAAATAGACAGCCCTGGTAATATTTCATAAAATCTATATTTTTGGTAGTCTGTGAACATAGTAATTACTTCATCTCGAACCGCCGAAGGACGGAGAGAGATCTGTAGACACTGATTATTTTTGGTTAAATAAAAACTTTTTAAAAAAGCTAAAATAAAATATAAATGATTTTCTTAAATAACTTTTAGAATCAATTAACAATTTATTAAATAAAAACATTAAGTTTTAAGAAACCTGCCTGCCGGCAGGCAGGGATCCCTCGTCGCGCTTCGCTGACTTCAGGATTTTTTGGCCACACCTATATTCGGCTCTCCACTATAAGTCGCTGAAATATATTGCCCTTTTTCTTGTTCTAATAACTTAGGAATCAAACTTTGAACATCAACTATTTCCTCTACCTTTATAGCCAACAAAGGAATTTGTAAAACAAAAGCAAAAGTATTGGCAACCACACAGGCAATCCTAGTACTGGTAAATGAGCCTGTACCCACTACTACCATTATACCTTTGATATTTTCTTTCTCAAAATTATTTTCAGTCAACAAATTATCTATACACAAAAGCAACTCACGATTTTGTCCTTCATAATTTTTTTCCACAATTTTTTTTTCATCAAAAAGAGCCAAGTGAATTTGGTCTTTTTCTGACATGTCAATAAGTAAAAAGTTCATAAAGTTAAAAAGATACAAAATACGAAATTTACTAAATTACGAAAAAATTTTAAATTAAGTGTTAATTTGTTGAAAGAAATTACTATTAGAAATGATAGAACTTTGTGTTCGTACTTTCGTACTTTTCGTATTTCGTATCCTATACACCTAACTTATTAATAACTTTCAAATTATCAGCCTCAAATAAAGCATACAAAAATTTATCCATAACATAACGTCTATCAAAAAATTCTTCTTCTGTCATCACAGTATAACGAATATTGAAACCAAAATCCTTTTCATAATCTTCCACAATTTTTGCCAAAACTCTTGGTTTTATTTTGCCAACAACCAGTAAATCAGTCGGCGCTTTTTTGTCATTGGTAAATTCACCAGATAATACCAACAATTGGGTATCAGCCATTTTATCCTCAAACTCCTTAATAAACTCTTTCTGTCCAACTACTTTATCTTTTATAAGTAAAGCCTGAAGTTCTGAATATATTATTGACTCAGGATTTAGTTCATAATATTTACGTAATTTTTCACCAACCTCTAGTTCATTTGTATTATCCTTTTCTTTTACTTCCTTTTCTCGAACGATATCCATCGACACAAGTATTTCTAGTTCTCGACGTACAGCATTGATTTGGACACCTACTACCCTAGATAATTCACGTACAAAAAAAGCTTTATCACTTTCGGTATAAAATATTCTAAGTAATTTTAATCTGGTCTTTGAACCAAAAAGTTGTTCAAGCATATTTTTTATTTATAATAATTTTAAACTAATATATAGAATAACAAACTAACCCACAAATGTCCAAATAAAAAACTGGTAATTAATTTGTGAATATAGTATAATAATTAATGCCAATAAAGTCAAAGGCTTTGTTCAAAAAGCCTAATTAATAAGCCTTTATTCATTTATGAAAAATGGACTAGAAATTCAGGAGTTTTTTGTTGAAGGTAGTAATCAAAGGGCGTCACATGTCCTACTTCATATCGCAGAACCCATTACCCAAACTGAAAAGGACAAGGGCTATTTTTTTGCAATTATAGAAGTAAGTGGTAGCTATTCAGAGCAAATAAGCCAATTACAACAAATAGTCGATGATATAGAAATCAAATACTACGATGAAGAAAATACTAATATTGATAATTATTTTGAAAGTGTCTTACAAGAAATAAACCAACAAAGCCATAATATACTACAATACAAAGATAGCACGGTTTCTGCACTAGTTGGTATAATTCAAAAAAGACACTTGATACTAGCCTATCATGGTTCACCAAATGCTTACTTATTTTTTGCAGGTAAAGAAGGATTACGCAGTACTGAAATAATAGATCGAGAAGAAACAGAAAACACTGGGCAACTTTTTTCTTCTGTAGTAGAAGGTGACATGAAAGATGATGACTACTTATATGTAGCTACACCTAGTGTAACAGGCCATTTCTCACCCGATAGAGTACGCAAGATAATCCAAAATCGTGCTACCAAACAAGGAGCAATGCACATACAAAAAGTTTTGGAAAATTTACAAGACGAAAAATCATTTGGTGGTATTGTTTTTCATACCCCAAAAACACAACTTGAAGTAAAGCGCTATCGCAACACCCAAGCTGATGATATTGGTTCTCAAGAGTCTATGGATGACTTACTAAATACTACTAGGAATACAGCTGATACACTGTCACCTTCTCTACTAAAAAATATAAAAGACAAAATAAACTCGTCATTTAGAAAAAATAAAGATAATACAAATTTAGACAAAAAAATTATCAAAAAAACCAGTCGAGGTGTAACTACTCATGGTAATATTGAAACCAACTTTCGAAATAACAAAAAAGATAAAAACCAAAAACTATCAGAAAAACTTTTGGTACTAATTGGCAAAGTATTAGTATTTATTTTTACTGGAATATTTTTTGTATTCAAAAAAGTATTAACTACGATACTAAGCTGGATTAGTAATATTTTTTACTTAATTACCAATAAATCAGGTAAACGAACTATTATAGCAGATAGATTTATTACGGCCCTAAATGAAAGAAGAGAAAGAGTCAGAAATGTAAGCATGATAAGCAAAATACTTTTTATAGCTCTTATATTACTGGCAGTAATTTTCTTGAGTAGCATTGTTTATATAAAAATAAAAGAAAACAAAGAAGCAAAAATAGCTCAATATGAAAACATGCTCCAAACCATAAATGACAAAAAAGATGATGCTGAAGCAAAATTACTTTATGGTGAAGATAGCAAAGCTTTGGAAATACTTGATGAAGCCAAATTAATGATAAATAATCTATCACAAAATACTGACGAAGAAAAAACAAAATATAATGAACTAATTACTTCTATAAACGAAATACTAAACAAACTACAAAAAATGAACAATGTAGAAACTGAAATAATTGCTGATTTCAATAATAGTAAACCAAGTGATCCACTTCAAAAAATAATTAACATAGGTGATGATATTTTTGCTTATTCCGAAAAAGACAAAAATATGTACAAAGTCAATATTATATCAAAAGATATTGAAACAAAAAATCATGAAAATCAAACAAATCTTCAAACAGCTACGACACCAAAAGAAGAAGACAAAATAATATTTTTGAGCAAAGACAATAGCGTATTTGAATATACCAAACTTACAGGATCTTTATCAAAAAAAGATATTGGATTCCCTAGTGATAATGCTAATATTACGAATATTGCAATTTACAATAGAAAACTTTATTCTCTAAGTCCTAGTACTGAGCAAATATACAAACATAGTCAAACACAAACAGGCTATGACAGAGGCACTGCTTGGATAACACAAAAGTCCAGTTCTTTATCCAAAGCTATTTCTATAGCGATAGATGGAGATGTCTTTGTACTAACCTCTGATGCAAAAATTTTACATTTCTATGGTGGACAAGAAAAAGCCTTTGAAATTCAAGGTGTCCATCCTGAACTAAAAAACCCTACCGAAATTTGGACTTATGCTGATTCTGATTATCTATATCTTCTTGATCCAGAAAACAAACGTATAGTGCTATTAGACAAAGATGGCAACTTCATCGAACAATTCACCTCTAGTGAATGGAAAAAACCAAACAATATGCTAGTAGATGAAGACAACAAAGTAGTATATGTGCTAGATGATAATAAAATATATAAGTTTTCGACAAAATAGAAAATAATTTAGAAATTAAAAAAAGAGACGTTTCCATAAGGAGTACGTCTCTTTAATTTTTATAAACTCAAAAAAATTTATTTTAGAGTTACAGTAGCTCCAGCTTCTTCTAATTGTTTTTTCAATTCTTCAGCTTCAGCTTTTTTGATGTTTTCTTTGATTGCTTTTGGAGCTCCGTCTACCAATGCTTTAGCATCAGCTAGACCAAGACCTGTAGCATTTTTTACAGCTTTGATAACGTTGATTTTGTTGTCACCAACAGCTGTAAGTTCTACTGTGAATTCAGTTTTTTCTTCAGCAGCAGGTGCAGCAGCTCCAGGAGCAGCCATCATCATTGCAGGTGCAGCAGCACTAACTCCGAATTTTTCTTCAAGAACTTTTACAAGTTCAGCAAGATCTAATACAGACATTTTTTCTACCATCTCTACAAGAGATTTGAATTTTTCTGGGACAACTACGTCCTTTTTTTCTTCTGACATAAATTTATTTATTATTAATATTATTATATTTTAGCTTCTTTGATAGCGTTCATTACGGTGACTAAACCACGTAAGTTACCAGCTAGGACATTTACAAATCCTGAGACTGGAGCATTCAAAGTACCAACCAATTGACCAAGCAATTGTTGTTTGTTTGGTAATTTTGAAAGTTCTTTTACTTTTTCACCAGAGATGAAATTACCTTCCAAGATACCTCCAAACAAAGTTACCATTTCATGTTTTTTTGCAAATTCAGCTACAATTTGTGCAGGAGCTACTTCATCTTCCTTACCTAGGAAAACAGCGACACTACCTTCAAATTGTTTTGTATCAACGTCTAAGCCAGAATCTTTCAAAGCACGTTTTAATAATGTCTTTTTGGTAGCATAAACAGCGATGTTTTGCTCACGACATTTGTTACGTAATTCTTCTGATTCAGATACTTTTAGACCTTGATAGTTTGCAAAGACAGCTGACAAAGAACTTTTCAAATCATTTGATAAATTCCCGATAGCTTGTTCTTTTTCTATTCTTGTTTTTGCCATACAATCTAATTCTTTTTTATCGTATTTTCAAAAAGAAAATTGACAATAAAAAAAGTGGTTTAAAAACCACAGAACATTTTAGGAAATCGACCCTTTTACTACATTTATTAAAAAGTGTAAAATTTTTCCCTCGGCAGGATGTTTAAGTCATTTCTGACGCCTGCTGTCTATGGTGCTGATATAGTACAATAAGTCTACCAATTTGTCAAGTGTAAATATAAACAACAAAAAAACTCCAATTTCTTGGAATTTGTCAATTGTTAACTGTCAAAAGTTAACAGTCAAAATTGTAGCGCCACGGGGAATCGAACCCCGATTACCAGGATGAAAACCTGATGTCCTAACCATTAGACGATGGCGCCATATAAGTTGTCCAACTAAAGACGAAAAAATTATACACAAAAAGATATTAATTGTCAATATTTTTGTGTGAATACATCAAAGGCTTGAAAAGCCTGAAATGCCAGAAAGGCCTAAAAGGCAAAACAAAATTGCTCTTAAATTTTTTCAACTAAGCTGAGCAAGAAAATAAAAAGTCTGGACTTTTCGCATTTTTTTTGTTAAAATGTTTAAAATAACAAATACAAAAAGCTTTTTAAGCCTTTCAAGCCTTTTATGAAAATCCTCGGAATCGAAAGCTCCTGTGACGACACATCTGTTTGTCTCATGGATATCACAGATGAAAAAATAGAAATACTAGCCGAAAAAACAGCTAGTCAAATTAACATACACAAAAAATATGGTGGTGTGATTCCTGAAATTGCCGGACGCAAACACGCTGAAATAATTACTCCTGTGGTTGAGGAAATAATGAAAGACTTTGAAAAGCCGGACGCTATTGCGGTTACGGCGGGGCCTGGTCTTATTACAGGACTGATTGTAGGCGTCGAAACTGCCAAAACTCTGTCTTACCTATGGAATATCCCAATTGTGGCAGTAAACCACATAGACGGGCATATAAACAGCGTGAAGCTACATCTAGAAGCCGATAGCACCAACCAAAAGCTCGACTTCCCTATTCTATCTTTAGTCGTCTCTGGTGGACACACTGAACTTATTTTGTCTAGAGAAAAAGGCCACTATGAAAAAATCGGTGGAACTCGTGATGATGCGGCTGGCGAAGCTTTTGACAAGATTGCCAAAATTGTTGGACTTGAATATCCAGGTGGACCAAAAATTTCCAAGCATGCCAAAGATGGTAATCCAAAAGCTATCAAATTCCCTCGCCCCATGATGGATAGTGATGACTATGATATGAGTTTTTCCGGTCTCAAGACTGCGGCTCTTTATTGGCTCCAAGATAATGCCACAAAAAATGAAAATAACACTTTCAAACTAGAGCCTCAAATATTGAATGATTTTTGTGCTAGTTTTGAACAAGCGATTGTCGATGTCTTAGTTGAAAAGACTTTTCGAGCAATAAAACAATACAAACCAAAAAATGTCTTACTAGTCGGGGGAGTTTCTGCCAATGCCAAACTTCGTGAAACTTTGAAAAATACTATTGAACACATTTCTGGTACAGACTTTCATCTTTCAGCTCTAAAATATTCTATGGACAATGCTGCGATGATTGCGGCTGCTGGTTACAACAAGGCACGCGAAGGTAAATTTACCGACTGGCGAGATGTGCAAGCTGATCCAAATTGGAAAGTTTATAATAAAAAATAATAAATATGGGAATAAAAGTAGAATACAATCCAGATCTAGCACTCAGAAATATTTCTGAATTCAAAAATGGAAACAGAAAAGAAGAAGAATGTTTTCCAGAAAACATTGAAGCTGAAAAAGAATATATATTTTTGAAAAAAGACCAAAGAAACTATTGGCTATTTGGTGAAATTCCTTTACTTGAAACAAAAGGTAATAGTATTTTGTCTCGCCCACGCGCTAGTATAATCATCCTTGAAGCTACTCACTTTCTAATAGATAATGAAATTTACACCAAAGGAAGATACAAAGTGATAGAAGTTTTCAAAGATGACGATGTTCATTTTGAAGGCTTCGACCGAGTTGGTGCCAAAACTTTTTAATCTAAAAAACGCTTACACAGCGTTTTTTGTTTTTTACAAATGTATTTTATTATGATAGAATTCAAAATAATATAACCTCTAAAAATGGAATGACAAGCGCCAGCTTGTCACGTGTTCAACAGGATAAGCTGGCGTTTATCATTCCTTACACCATCATTTCTAAAAATATATTTTCAAATATGAAAAAACAAATTATCGCAATTTTAACCATTTCTCTTTTTTTGACAGGCTGTACCCAAAATACAATTATTCCTCAAAAAACAGAAGTCGGAATTTATCACGAAATTGAAACAACTCTGACAAGTGAGATTGTTGACGATATTGTAAACTTTTCAACTTTAGTTCCCCAAGAAATAACCAAACTCCAAAAAAATGGGCAAGATTTTTGGTTTGACCAAAATCAAAAAACAAACATGAAAGAGCCAATGTACTATTTGAATAAAAAAATAGAATGCAAAGATAACGGTAAAAGTGATTGTTCAGTAGTAGGCTTACAAACTTACAAAAATAATTTTCCTCCAGATTTCAAAATTGGAGAATGTGATAATGATGATTGGTGTGACGTAATAGAACCACAATTTCCAAAAGATATTATAAATAATATTAAACAACTCTCTGGTGTTTATGGTTTTGATAAAGATATTTATATAGTTGGAAGCAATAATGGAAGTCTCAATGGTGAGGGTATAAATGGAAACTATGATTATTCTGTTTTCAAAAATAATAAAGAGATCTTTTCTCATAAAATGTATTTTGGAACAGAAAGTACAATAATAGATGCAAGCATTGTCTCAAATTCACCAGCCTTTACTTTTTATGATCCAATAAACATAACTGACGAAAATAATCCTATAATAACAAACAATATTTGGTACAATAACGAAACTATAAATGAAAAATATGAAGTAGATTCAAGTTCTTATTTATTTTCATATAAAAACAAAACAGGCTTTGTCGGAGAAAAAGATGGAAAAAAATTTGTTTTCTTCAACGGACAAAAAATTTCAGAAAACTTCGATGAAATAAGAACTACCAGTTGTTGTGCTATCTTTTTTTATCCAATAGAATTGGACAAAAATGGCATCATGTTTTTCCTGGCCAAACGTGGAGAAAAATACTTTTTTGTAGAAATAAATTTGAATGAATATTTAAAATAAAAAATTATGAAAACCGTCATCATCGCTTCCAAAAATCCTGTCAAAATAGAAGCTGTTAAAATTGCTTTTGAAAAAATGTTTTTGCAAGAAAAATTTGAATTTATTGGCGAATCAATTCCTTCTGATGTCAGCGATCAACCAATGTCAGATAAAGAAACTCTGCAAGGTGCCACAAACAGAGCAAACAACGCACAAACTAAATTTCCTGAGGCTGATTTCTGGGTTGGACTAGAAGGAGGACTTGAAGAAATTGCAGAAGATTTAGGTTCTATTGCCTGGATAGTTGTGAAGTCAAAAGACAAAATTGGCAAAGCTCGTGCTCTCACTTTTTTACTTCCTCCAAAAGTTACAGAATTAATAAAACAGGGAAAAGAGATGTCTGAAGCTGTCAATATTGTTTTTGAAGTAAACAATTCTCAACACAATGGCGCAATTGGTACTCTGACCAATGATATTATCACCAGAACGACAGATTATATGGAAACTGTTGTTTTGGCACTTGTACCTTTCAAAAATCCAGATCTCTATTAAATTAAGTTAAATATATCACACAAATATCCAAGATTACCAAGATAAACCATGATATAATCTTGATAATCTATGTTCTATAAAAAAACACTGTCATTTCGACAGTGTTTTTTCCGCCCAAGGCGGATCCGTCCGCCGATTCGGCGGAGGCGGAATGTTTTAATGCTTTAATGTTTTCATGTAACTACATCCCCATTTTCTTTCTAATAAACGCTGGGATTTCTAAATCTTCATCAGGACTCTTCGGTTTGTTGCTAGTTTGATTTATAATATTTGAACTAGGTCTAGATTGAGGTGCAGGAGTTTCCATATCAATATCTAAATCAAGTGAGGAACCAACACTTCTACGACTAAATCCACCAACTCTTACAGCTGGTTTTTCTTCTATTTCAGAAACAGGTTCTTCTTCTAAAAATTCTTCATCACGAGGTCTTGATAATTCTCTACTATCAGATTTTTTACCAAAAATATTTTGTTTAAAAATTGGACGTTTGGCAGTAAATACTTCCATACCAGGATTATGAGAATCTGCTTTTATAGCTTTGGTCTTATCTCTCTCATCAAAACCAGTAGCAACAACAGTAATACGTACATCTTCACCCATAGTTTCATCAATCACAGCCCCAAAAATAACTTTGACATTATCATCAGCAGAACTAGTAATAATTTTGGCTGCTTCAGCAACTTCTTGCATACCAAGATTAGTACCACCAGTAATTGAAAATAATATTCCTTGAGCACCATCAATAGAAACTTCAAGTAGTGGACTAGATATAGCAGCTTTAGCAGCGTCAACTGCTCTATTTTCACCTGTACCAATACCAATACCCATCAGAGCAGAACCTGTATCACTCATAATAGTTTTGACATCAGCAAAATCGACATTGATAAGACCTGGAACAGTGATCAATTCTGAAATTCCTTGAACACCTTGTCGTAGTACATCATCAACAATTTTGAAAGCATCAAGAAGACTGGTTTTTTTGTCAATAATTTGTAAAATTCTATCATTTGGAATAGTAATAATAGTATCCACATAACGCGCTAATTCTTCATAAGCATTTTCAGCGATAGTCTTTCTTTGTGGACCTTCAAAAGTAAAAGGTTTGGTAACGACAGCCACTGTCAAAATTCCCATATCACGCGCAATCTCTGCTATCACAGGAGCCGCACCAGAACCAGTACCACCACCAAGACCACAGGTGATAAAAATCATATCAGTGTCTTTGAGAATTTCACGTATTTCATTTTGTGATTCTTCAGCACTACGTTTACCAAGTTCAGGATTCATACCAGCACCAAGACCACGGGTAACTGTTTTTCCAATATGTAATTTTTTCTGAGCTGAATTATGATGTAAAGCTTGAACATCAGTATTGAGTGCCAAAAAATCTACTCCACGAATTTTACTATCAATCATTCGTTGAATAGCTGAATTGCCAGATCCCCCGACTCCAACAACTTTAATTTTTGCAAATGTTTCAATGTCTGGTTTTACTTGTGGCATATATAAATTTATTCTCCACCCAAGGCGGACTAGTATTAAAATACTCAGATAATTGAATTGTCGAGTTATCTTTCAACAGTAAAGTTTTTTTAATAACACGCTTGAGTACTTTTTGTATTCAAACAAATATAATTCGAATACAAAATTTATTAACTTATATATATTTTACTAGTTTTTGAAAATAGTGTCAAGAAACACTAATCTTAACACGAATAAACACGAATATGATCTAACATATTCGTGTTTATTCGTCTGTCATTCGTGTTATCCAAACAAATAAAAAAGACGCCCAATAAGAGCATCTAAATATTCTAATAAATAAACATTTCTAAGGCATCAAATTCTTCAAAACATTACGTAACTTGTCCCCTACTTTGGCACTAATATTGAAAGAAGTCCTTCTTGATCTAACACTTTGTAAAAGTGAACTTCCCCATTTTACCATACCAATAGCTGAAGCAAAGGAAACATCATTTACTTTGCTACTAATGCTATCCAATCCCAAAGGATAACCCAACTGCGCTGGCAAAGATAATACTTCTTTGGCGACATCCACCATACCTTCTATTTTGGCTCCACCACCAATAAAGATAGCACCTGCAGGCAACATACCACTTCTTTCAATAGTTGCCAATTCATCATCCACTTTTTCAAGTATTTCACTAACACGAGCTTCAATAATTTGATTGATATAATAACGAGTTACGACGTCTGACTTATCAGCACCAAAATCTTTTAGATCTATGGTTTCTTTCTTGTTTACACCTTTACTAACACAACTACCATATTCAACTTTTACTCTTTCTGCAATATCAATAGAAGTCTTAAGTCCCAAAGCCAAATCATTGGTGACATGAGCAGAACCAATTGGAATAACAACACTATGCAAAACATCACCATCTTCATACACTACCATACTAGTAGTAGGTCCCCCTACATTTATAACTACACAACCCAATTCTTTTTGTCTAGTACTAGTTACTACTTCCCCTGCTGCCAAAATAGATAAAACAAAATCATCAACATCAATACCAGCACGATAAACAACTTTTGTTAAGTTTTTTATATGAGAACTAACACTATGAATAATTTTGGTGTCTACCTCTAATCTAATACCTGTCATACCTATAGGATCTTTTATACCAGTTTGACCATCCACAGAAAAACTACGTGGTAACACATGCAAAATATCATAATTTAGTGGTGTAGCTACAGCTTTAGCAGCGTCAACAGATCTTTCAATATCATCTTCAGAAATTTCACCATCAGTACGTGAGACAGCAATCACACCTTTACTTTCTTGAGCAATAATCTGTGTACCAGAAACACCTACCCAAACATGCTCTACTGGCAAACCAATAATTTTTTCTACTTGTTCCAAAGCATTAGATACAGCAGAAACAGTATCTTCAATACTAACAATTTGACCTTTCTGCACACCTTCAGATTGTACTTCAACAGCAGCTATTATTTGCAAAGAAGGATGATCTTCATCTCTCATATTAGAAAATTGTCCGACGGCAAGACGAACACTACTAGAACCAATGTCTAATCCTGTAATAATATCTGTCATTTGTTTATTTTTTGCCATACTATTTTTTGGATATATTATAACACTATTTACTTATAAGCTCAACTATATATGGATAAAAAATCATACAACCTATTACTAAAGACCCAACTGAAGCCAAAAAAACAACACCAGCCATAATATCCTTCAACAATTTCACTTGTGAATCTAGACGTGGTTTCAATAAATCCAAAAATCTTTCAATAATAGTATTGAACATTTCTAAAGTCAAAATAAATGTGACTAACAACAGTACCACGATTTTTTCTGAATTTCTTAATCCTAAAAAAAACATAAAAACAATTACCAAGACAGCAATGATTACTTCAATTCTAAAATTTTGTTCACGCCTAAAAGTGTAAGTGATACCCTTCAAAGCATAAAAAAAACTTTTTTTTAATTTCATCAATTTTATCATAATAATTCTTTTACAAATTTTTCCTGTAAAGCAAACATTACTTTGGCATCAACTTCTTTCATATGATCAAATCCTAAAATATGCAAAACACCATGCACCAACATTCTAATCATTTCTTCACGTGGTGAAATATTATTTTCTTTGGACTGTCTAATTATTTGCGGTAAACATATAAAAATATCACCAAAATCTTTTTCTCCTAAATTAAAAATTTCTTCCCCTTCTTCTATAGCAAAAGATATAACATCTGTTATTTTATCTTTACCACGATAATTTTTATTTAAATCTCTTATTTTTTTGTCACCAACAATATGAATACTAATATCACCATCTTTTTTATTTTTTTTGAGTACAGTAAAAACAATTTTTTTTATTTCATCATCATCCAATAAAAAATTTTTTACATTTTTGAAGATACTACATTCCATAAATTAATTGTTACTACTAGTACTAGAACTTTTTTGAGTATCTAAAGTTGGTAAAATAATATTGATTACACTACTTGTAGCAGTACTACTACTTGTCTCTGGATAAATATTTTGATCAGGTAAAACATTAGTTGTCTTAGACATTCTAAAACTCTGGTACATCATTTGCATCACATGTCGATACATTATTGCAATTCTATCTTTTGGATGATAAATAATAGTATAAATAAAATTTTCATCTTCAAAATAAGATACCAAACTATCCTTTCTAACCATAGCCTTCTCACCAAAACGATTCACAAAAGGACTTAGGTCATTATAATTTTGTCCTTCAGCATTACGACTAAACCAACTAACAAATTGTTGACCAACATCTTTTTTGAAAAACCTTACTTCTATATAATCACCAGTACTAGCACTAAACAGAACTTGTGTTTCACGAGTATCTACAGAGCCTCTCTGCCAACCACTTGGATAATATATACGATAACCTACTGTAGAATTTTTGTATTCTTTTACAAGACCTGAATCAACAATTTTTACAGGAGCTTGTCCTTTTGGATTATACAAATTATAAACTTCTTGACCATCATAATAATTATCTTTGTCAGTATCCCAAGTACCACTATCAGTACCAAATATGCCTTCTTCCAAATCTGTCAAACTATCAGCATCAATATCTGAAGTATCCAAAGTTATAATGGCAGGCAACTCTAAAAAAACATTATCCAAAGAAGGTGTTGTAGTAGGTACATCAATCGTACTACTAACAACTACATTAGGAGTACCAGTTACAACTTGATTGTCCACATTTGTCGTTGTATTTTTTACAATTACTTCAGGAGTGACTACATTATTTTGTGAAAGTAATTGTAATCTAGCTTTGTTATACCCATCAATATAATACCAAGATATGGCAGCAACAGCTATCACAAAAAATATAGAACCAAAAATCCAAATCTTTTTTATAGCTGATTTGTTAACATTTGATTTACTAGACTTTAACTTCTTTTTATTTTTGTTAGAATCAACAATACTATTAGACTTTGTGGTTGCAGTCAATTTTTCTTCATGATCATGATAAATATATGGATCTTGTCCACCATAAAATACCTCAGGTATAACAATAGTCTGAATCTCACTATATTTATTTTTTTCTATTTTACTATTTTTTTTATTACCAAACATAATTTAACAACTACTTAGTAGTGTTAGTTGTACTTATAGTACTACTTGTATTAAAACTAAGATTTGATTCAGTACTTGTTGGAAGTTCAAACAATTTTCCAGGGCCTGTTGGACTATAACCATTTTTTATTTCTGTGCCATCACTATAAGTATCTCCATCAGTATCGGGTTTAAGTGGATTTGTTTTCCAAATAGTCACTTCATCAGCATCACTCAAACCATCTCCGTCAGTGTCCCAATTTAAAGGATCTGTAGCAATACTATTTTCTCTAACATCAGTCAAACCATCTCCATCAGTATCCAATGGCTCTCCCACTATTACATTTTGATTACTATCAATACTACTAGTGACATTTTCTACAGGTACAACATTATTAGTAGGTATTGTTACTGTATTATTGTTAGTTGTTGTGTTAGTACTATCAAATACAGGTGTTTGTTCAAAACCATTGTTGTTATTTATATTGTCTTTTATAAAAGAAAAATAAATCCAAGCACTACCTGATCCTAATATAAAAATAACTACCAAAACAATAATCCAAATAACTATTTTTTTGCTACCAACAGGTTCTGTAAATTGTAAATTATTAGAGGCTGTATTTTGGTCATTCATGCCTGGTGGAGGTAACACAGTTTGATAAGGTGGCTGACCATTTTGAGGCATCTGACTATTGTAGTTATTAGCCGAAAAATTATTCACAGGAGGATTTACAACATTTGAAGGTACGATATCTGATCTAGATTCAACAACAGGTGTGTTGTCTACTCCTCCAAACATATCATCTACCTTTTCTTGAGTATCTACTTTTGGTTTCAAAATACCTGCCCCTATGGCAGAATTCAAAGGATTTACTACAGGAGTAGGCTCTACTGGCTGAGCAGGCTCAAAAACTGCATTATTATCATCAGCAGCAGCAAATATATCATCAGGTTCTGCTATAGGTAAATTAGGAGGTATTTGATTTGAATTGTTGTTATTATCATCGAACATAAATAAAAATTATTATATAAATTATTTTTTCAAAGGATCGAAACCATTTACAATTTCTAGACCATCTCTATAACTATCACCGTCAGTATCTGGATTCAATGGATCTGTTTTGTATTTCTCTATTTCTAACTTATCTGAAATTTCATCAAAATCAGAATCTGGTTCCCACTTATCAGTACCAAGCTTAGTCTCTTCATCATCAGTCAAACCATCTCCATCTTTGTCTGTAGCATACCACTGTGGTGGTGTAACAGGTTCACTAGGTAAAGTTATAACTTGAAATTCAGCATTAGTCGGATTGCCCGCATCATTTTGGATTGCATTTTTTTTATTCAATCTATACTTATTATAGAAGAAAATGCCAGAAGATACAATCGCCACCATGAGGACAATAATTAAAATAATGTAAATAATTTTTTTGTTCATAAAATAATTTAAAGTTGACATTTAGTAGTATTAGGCATATTTTCTTTTACTTGACACAAACTAGTAGCGATAGCGCCATTATAACCACTTGATATATCTGCATAAAATCCATAAAAAGTACTAACAGGAACACTTATAGGTTCAGTTGCTGAAATAGGTATGATAATAGCTTGATTACTAAATCGACCAATATTGAAAACA
>Ga0208863_1000484_pt1 | contig 38445 bp, 31 predicted proteins | sample RifOxyD3_FD_184040 | JGI IMG/M metagenome (GOLD analysis project Ga0208863, IMG submission 184040) | Soil microbial communities from Rifle, Colorado - Rifle Oxygen_injection D3 (SPAdes) | ecosystem: Environmental > Terrestrial > Deep subsurface > Rock core/Sediment | place: Rifle, Colorado...
CCCTCATTTTGATTTCGTGGCCAATGAGGCGACCAAGGGGATTGCCCAGGCCAGCATGGAATCAGGGGTGCCCATCATCTTTGGCGTCCTGACCACCGACAGCATCGAACAGGCCATTGAACGGGCTGGCTCCAAGGCCGGAAACAAGGGCTCTGAGTGTGCGGCCACGGCCATTGAAATGGTCAACCTGCTGCCGCAGCTCGCCTGATTATTCATGGGAAATCGACGCAAGGCAAGGGAGCTTGCCCTCAACGCCCTGTTTCAGGGGGATATGACCGCAACCTCCGCAGTGGAGAATTTCCCGCTGCTCTGCGAGAATTTCGAGATCAATAAAAAAGCCATTCCCTATGGCAGGGAACTGGTTTACGGCATCACCGACAAAGGGGAGGAGATTGACGCCAAGATCGCGGAAAGCGCGGTTAACTGGCGGGTCAGCCGCATGTCGGTGCTGGATCGCAATATCATCAGATTGGCGACCTATGAGCTGCTTTATAAAGAAGATGTGCCGCCCAGGGTGGCCATTGACGAGGCCATCGAGCTGGCCAAGCGATATTGCACCGAGGATTCTCCTGCCTTTATCAACGGGATTCTTGATACGATTCTAAAAAATATCGGCAAGGCAAGGTAGCCTTGTTAAGACAGGCAAGCCTGCTCCTAAAATTGTAACCGATCTGCGAGAATAATGGCGACAGGGAACAACCGACAGGAAAAACCAACCCTTGGGCGAGAGATACTTTCCTTATGTGGAGTGTCTGTCGCCCTTTTTCTCCTCCTGTGCCTGGTCAGCTATACCATGGTGGAATCGTCGGCTCAGCTAATTACCGCCAACTGGGGCGGGGAGGTAGGGCGATTCGTGGCCGGGCTGCTCATGGCTTTTCTGGGGATCACCTCGTTCTGGCTGCCTTTCCTTTTATTCTTCTTCGCTGTTCGTCTTTATTCTCAGGATTTCACTCTTGCGGCCCTGCCCCTGATCGTTTTCGGCTGCACCGGGATTATCCTGGCCAGCGCGGGACTTAGCGGCTTCGCCTCCCAGGATTATCTTGTCGTTTTTGAGCATACCTATCCGGTAGCCGGTTTTTTGGGGACTATACTGGCTCAGTATGCTCAACTGTTCTTCGGTGGGCCTGGTTCATTTCTCTTGTTTTTCCTGGTGCTGGTCATTTCCCTGATGCTGATCAGTCGATTTTCTCCTTATTCCCTTGGCTCTCGTTTGTGTGATTTTCTGGTCAGCAGCTGGACGAACAGAAAATCTCCTGAAATCAACAGCGTTGCTGGGTCGGGCAGAAAACAGGCGGCGGCATCACCTCTGGTGATCAGTGCCGGAGTAAATCTGGCAGATGAGCCCGTGGTGCCCAAGGTGCATGCGCCGGTAAAACGGCTGGTGGAGACAGGGGCAGAGGAAGAAACCTTTCGCCTGCTGCCCGCAGCCAGCGGAGAATACCGGCTTCCTCCCTTGTCTCTGCTGGATAAGCCGGAACACCAGGAGGTGTCCGTAGACCGCGAGTACTACTATGCGGTCAGCGCTGAACTGGAAGAAAAACTGGCGGATTTCGGGGTGGTGGGCAAGGTGGTTGGTATTTCTCCGGGGCCGGTGATCACCACCTACGAATTTTCCCCGGCGCCGGGGGTCAAGATCAACAAGATCATTGCCCTGGCCGACGATCTGGCCCTGGGGCTCAAGGCGGAGAGCGTCCGCATCGCCGGTTCCATCCCTGGCAAGGCCGCGCTGGGAATCGAGATTCCCAACCCGACCAGAAATATCGTCTATGTCCGCGATATCTTCGCCCATGAAAAATTCCAGAAGGCCGCTTCCCGGCTCACCATCGGCCTGGGCATGGACGTGGTGGGCAATCCGGTTATCGCCGACCTGGCGCGGATGCCTCATCTACTGATCGCCGGGGCAACCGGTTCGGGAAAAAGTGTGGCGGTCAATACCATCATCTGCTCGATTCTCTTTCGGGCCACGCCAGAGGAGGTTCGTCTGCTGCTGGTGGATCCCAAACGGATCGAGCTTTCCTGCTACGAGGATATCCCGCACCTGCTCCATCCGGTGGTGGTGGATCCCAAGCTGGCGAGTCGGGCCCTGTTGTGGGCGGTGCGGGAGATGGAGCGTCGCTACCAGCTGATGGAAGAGGCCAAGGTCAAGAGCCTGGCCAGCTACAACGCCGAGGCTGTGGACAAGCTGCCGCTGATCGTGATCATCATTGACGAGCTGGCCGACCTGATGATGGTTTCCTCCCGTGAAGTCGAGGATTCCGTGGCCAGGCTGGCCCAGATGGCAAGAGCCGCAGGCATGCATCTGATTCTTGCCACCCAGCGTCCCTCGGTGGATGTACTCACCGGCCTGATCAAGGCCAATTTCCCGACCCGGATGTCGTTCAAGGTTTCCTCCAAGATCGATTCCCGCACCATCCTTGACGGGAGCGGGGCCGAACACCTGCTGGGCGCGGGCGACATGCTCTTCATGCCGCCTGGCTCCAGCAAGCTTAAGCGGATCCACGGCGCCTATATCTCGGAAAAGGAAACCGAGCGGATCGTGACCTTTCTCAAGGAGCAGGGGGCGGTGCGCTATGATGAAACCGTGCTGGATCTGGTTGAGGAATCCGAGGCTGGGGAGGATGACGAAGATGTTGATTTTGATGAAAAATATGATGAGGCAGTGGCTCTGGTCTGTGAGTCGGGTCAGGCCTCCATCTCTATGGTGCAGCGGCGTCTGCGGGTAGGCTACAACCGGGCTGCCCGCATGATTGAGCTTATGGAAAAAGAAGGGGTAGTCGGCCCGTCGGATGGCTCCAAGCCTCGGGAGGTGCTGACCAGAAAGGCATACTGAAGGACACCTGCGGGGGGGAGTCGCCGGGGCAGGGCCTTATCTTTTGCCTTGACTTCCTTGATCTTTTCATGAGATTTTACCTTATGCTTGGGGGGGAATATCCCACCTTTTTTCTGACTGTCTTCCTGCAAGCGATCTTCTGTTATGGGGTACGACAGCATGCCTGTATCTGAAATCACTACATGGGGGCAATATTTGTCACCGCAGTCTGGTTCCAGGTTGCGGCAATTCATCTCTGATCTGTTTGGTATCGATCCAGCCACGATCGCCAATGTCAAGGAACGCGGCAAGGATATCCGTCTTGCCTGTATTATAGGTCTGCTGGTCTCCACCTCTTTTGCTGTTTTCAACCTCACAGTCGGCTTCGTGGCCCTTGGCCTCATCGAAGGCGCGGCTGCGCTCCTCCTGCTGCCGGCGGCGTATTTTCTGTCTCATTCCGAGCGGATGCTGTCGGCGGAGACACTGGTCATGCTTAGCGCCATCATTATTAATGCCGCGCTCTTCCATTTTGGCGGGGTGGACAGTACTGGCATCTACTGGATATTAAGCCTGCCGTTTATCACCTTTTTTGTTACCGGTCAGCGTCGCGGCTGGCTCTGGGCTTTCGGTTTTTTGGTTCTGCTTCTGTTCATTCCTTCGGCTGCGGGCATTTCCCAAACTCAGGAGGTACATTTTTTCTTTGGCATGCTTTTTTATATGGTTCTTGCCGCGTCATTTAATATGCTGCGGGTTCGTTTTGAGGAGAAGCTGGCCAGGCAGGTTAAAGAGAAAACGGCAGTTGCCACTGCTTATCTTGAACAACTCCAGTTTCTCGCCAAGCATGACGAGCTGACCGGCCTGCCCAACCGGGAGGGCATCCTTGATCTGCTGGATGACGAGATCAAGCGACAGGCCGAAGATTCCGAAGCGCTGGTGGTGATTTATATCAAGCTTATTCGCATCATCGAGCTTATCAATATCGTTGGCACGGAACAGGGAGCAGTGCTTTTCGCGCAGATCGTGGCTAATCTGAAAAACGCCGTGCAGCGCAGTGGCAAGGCGGGTAGGCTCGGACGTGATGAATTCGTCTTTTTCTTCAGTTGCAAAGACCTCGACCTTGAGGCCTCTGGCTGGCTGGCCTCTACCCTTGGCGCTGGCTTTGAGTGCCTGCTGGGTAATCAGACCGTCAACATCGAATATGTTGCTGGCGCCTGTATCCATGGAGACGAAGCGGAGGCTGAAGTTCTCCTGCGCAAGGCCGAACAGGCCATGCTCACTGCAAAAGAGGCGCACTATGACTTTTTTATCTATAATGCGGATAATGACCGGGAGTTCATCTCCCACCATCTGCTTTTCAGCAAGCTGCGCAAGGCGCTGCAGCAAAACCAGCTGGAGATGTATTACCAGCCGCAGGTTGATCTCCATACCGGCAGGCTGACAGGCGCCGAGGCCCTGGCCCGCTGGACAGACCCGACAGAAGGGCCTATCCCCCCCCTGTTCTTTATCCCGGTGGCGGAGCAGTCAGGGCTTATCTTTCCCCTGACCCGCTGGGTCATCGCCACCGCCATCGCCCAGTGCGCCCAATGGCGCAATGCCGGTTTGGATCTTGGTATCGCCATCAACCTTTCGGCTCGCAATCTGGCGGATGCGGACTTGCTTGCCTACCTGGAAAATATGGCAACTGATTTCTGTGTTCCGCCGGAGAAGATCACCATGGAATTAACCGAGGGCGTTTTTCTCGATATCTCGCAAAAATCAGCAAATGTTATCAGGCACATGCATGAAAAGGGCTTCAGGATCTCCATTGACGACTATGGCACCGGCTATTCCTCGCTTTCCTACATCAAGGGTCTGCCGGTTACTGAACTGAAGATCGACCAATGCTTCATCAAGGGCATCATGGAATCGCACAGCGATGCCTTGATCGTGCAGTCCACTATCGACATGGCCTTGCAGCTCGACCTGGAGGTGGTTGCCGAAGGGGTTGAAGAAGCCAGCATCGTTTCGCAGTTGCGGGACTTCGGCTGCCGTGTCGGCCAGGGCTACTATTTCGGCAGGCCAATGTCTGCCGTGGCCTTCGACCTTTGGGCGCAGCAGGACGCTTGCGCCGCAAAGGCGCAGGCATGAAGCTCATTCATCTGAGCGATACCCATCTTGGCGCCGCCGACCTTGGCAAACGCTTCGAGATGATCGTTGACGACCTCACCAGGCTTCGGCCCTGCAATCCGGAAAATCATCTGATCATTCATACCGGTGACCTGATTGATTGCGCCACCAGGGAGTACCGGGCGGCCGCCCGGATCCTGCTGGATCGGCTTCGGGATTTTGGCTATCCTGTGCTGCTTTGCCCCGGCAACCACGATTATGGCGGCTTTTGGTCCGTGAACCCGCATGCGGCCCGGGATTTTCAGGAGGCTTTCAGCGATTATATTTTTCGGGATCATAAGGCGACAAGCTTTCCGTCCTTATATCTACAGGGCGATTGCGCCTTTATCGGCCTGGATTCCAATGCCGCGGAACTGCACTGCCTGGACAGGTTTTTTGCCGAAGGAGAACTTGGGACAGAGCAGCTTTTCCGGCTCAACGTGCTTCTGGACAGCAAACGGCTGCAGGGCAGAAAAATCGTGCTCTTTTTTCACCATCACCCATTTTCCTTTGGTTACAATGTCAGTCCTGATGTGGGCGACGGGAGAGTTTCATCCCATTTATTTGCCGGGCTGACCAGGCCTTTCCGGCGGCTTAAGGATGCGTATTCCTTCTGTCGGATTGTCCGTGACCGGGTGCAGGTTATGTTGTTTGGCCACATGCACTATGGTCTCGACTGCTCCGGCGAATCTATGAAGTATGGCATCCCCCTTGCCATGGATGGCGGCTCCTCCACCTGCGCTGAAGCAGGCGAGGATAGAATGCGCTACCGTATTATAGATCTGGAGGACATGACGTGGAAGATTCGTTTTCTAAGGATGTAACTCAGATGCAGGGTTGTATGTCCTGTTTAGCCTCGTTGTTGTCTGCCTTTTTCGTTGGCTTGATTCGCCTCCCCTTTCTTTTTTATCTGCTCTGGTGTGCCGCTGGTCTGGTGGTGCTGTTCCTGCTTGTTTGCGGACTTTTGCTTGGGCCAGGATTGCTGGCAATAAAGTATGATCTCTGGTGGCCATGGCTGCTTTATGCCGTACCGTTCGCTTGGGGCCTGCGGGGGCGTCCGTCCCCTCTTGCCTCGTTCATGGCCTGGGTGGGCACTCTTAAGTTTTTTTGCCGTCCGTTGTGTGTTGTTGAGGATCCAGGAGCCTACAAAATCAAAGGCAGGGATATCCGCGCCATTCTTGAGAAGCTTAAGCCTGGCGATATCCTGCTCAGAGGATATGATGGTTATGTGGATGGATTTTTTATCCGGCGTCTCTCCGGCGTGGGCGACAAGGTTGGGAATTTTACCCATGCCGCCTTGTATGTGGGAGCGCTGAAGGAGGCGGATAGAAAGCGGGCGGCGACAGACCTGCGGATCCAGGACAAGGCTGGCAACTGGCTGCCAGCGCCGGAGGCCTTGAAAGAGGCGGCGCGAAAGAATCTCTTCGACACTGGTGAGCAGATGGTTATTCATTCCATGGGCCAGGGCGTCCATGCCGAAGATATCCTGACTTTCTGCCGTTGCGATCAACTGGCTGTTCTGCGTTTGCCTGAGGTTATCTATGCCACAGATGGATTTAAGGAGTTTTTCAGCCTTGAAAAGGGTACGGACGAATATGCCATGCAACAGCGGTTGCTTGAAAAGAAGGAGGAACTCTCCAGAGATGAGGTTGTGACATCCGCCCTCAGGTCAGCTCTCAGTAAGATCGGCTCGGCCTATGATTTTGAGTGTGGCAGTCTGGAAGATCATAACTTCACCTGCTCCGAATTCGTCTACTACTGTTACCGGAGCATTCATCACTACATTGGCCTCTTGCCTCGACAGCACTCTCTTTTCGGTTGGCCCTGGCTTTTGTCAAGAGAGACTATTACTCCGGACGATTTCTACGAGATCAGCGCAGAGCCTGGCACAGGGAATTCCCTTGAAAACAGGTTGACCATAGAGTGGAAAAGTGCCACCATAGTATAGCTGATTTTTTTTATAATATTTTTTCACAGACAGCTTGCCATAATTTAATGAATGACTAAATTACAGAGCAGTGCTGGGCTGTTTTATCATAAGAGTTACGGAGAAAATGAATATGCAAGTGGCTGGATCGCCTATCGATATAAGCAAGGTTCGGACGGTTATCTTTCACATGCCGGACGGTCAGCAGTTTTTCCTTAACATGGAAGGTATTGAGCAGTTTGTTGATCTTGGCCCGGGGCGGATCTGTGACACCTCGGAGATCGACGGGGTGCTGCATTTCTTTCCGCGTGGCAACGCCTAGTCCAGAGTCTCTGCTTACCGGCAAACCTGTGCTGATCAACACCAGGAGCGACGGCCATGTTTACAGAGGAGAGCAGGAGCAGATTCGGGCTTGTTTTTACGTGACGGCTGAGTAAAAAAAAAGCCCCGCCGAAGCGGGGCTTTAAAATATCATTCAACAGGTTTTAGCGTTGAACGACATTGGCTGCGGAGGGTCCCTTGGGGCCGTCGACAACGTCGAAGGTTACCCGAGCGCCTTCCTGTAAAGATTTGAAACCCTGGGCCTGAATTGCGGAATGATGTACGAATACATCCTTGCCGCCGTCCTGCTCAATAAAACCAAACCCCTTTGAATCATTAAACCATTTCACTGTGCCTTCTGCCATCTTGTACTACTCCTTTGTGCTCGGTTCCACGTAGGAACCACTTTGTTATAAAGCCGAAATATCGTTTGATATCCCGACTGGAGGTTTGGTTGCCCAAACCGATTTACCGTCGTTGCGCGGGAACCGGGATGCCAAAATCAAAGGATGAGGCCCTGGTGCGCTTGTTTCTGCCCGCTCCCGCTGGGGCAGGTGTTTTTCTTATCGGCCTTTCGCCGCGAGCCTTGAATGGTTCTTCAAGGTCGAGAGCCTCAGCGACAAACCCGGTGACATTCTTGCGGGTCATCTTTTTACCAAGGATAAGCTCGATAGACTGGATCATCTTGCCATCTTCGCGGGAAGCCAGGGTAAGGGCTTCGCCTGTTCTGGTGGCACGACCGGTGCGTCCCGTGCGGTGGGTGTAGGCTTCGACCGTATCCGGGACATCGTAATTGATAACATGTGAAATTCCGGAGACATCAATACCACGGGCGGCAATATCCGTGGCAACCAGAACCTTGAAGGTTCCATTTTTGAAGCCGTCCAAGGCCTGCTGGCGTTTCTGCTGGGACAGGTTGCCCTGGAGGGAGGTTGCGCTGTGCCCGGATTTTTCCAGGTGCAGGGCAAGGCTTTTTGCCTTGTGTTTTGTCTTGGTGAAGATCAGAGTGGTTTCCGTCTCTTCTTGGGCCATGATGCTTTTCAGCATGGCGGTTTTGTTCTCTTTGGTGACCTGGAAGAGAACATGAGAGATGGCTGTTAGTGCCTGGGTGTGATTGATCTGGACAATTGCCGGATCAATCAGGATATCTTCCGCCAGGTGCCGGATCTCCGCAGGCATGGTGGCGGAAAAAACGAGGTTTTGCCGCTGGTTCGGCAGATGCTTCATGATCCGCCGGATGTCCGGCAAGAAGCCCTTGTCAAACATGTGGTCAGCTTCATCGAGAACCAAAACTTCAACGTCTCGAAGATTTATGGCCTTGTCATTTAAGTGATCAAGCAGGCGTCCGGGGCAGGCAACGATGATTTCTGCGCCTTCTCTGATCTTGTTGATCTGGCCGGATTTACCGACTCCACCATAGATAACAACGCTGCGCAGTCTGGTTTGTCCGGCCATGGTGCCGATATTTTCATGGATCTGTTCAGCAAGTTCCCTGGTTGGAGCAACGATAAGTGCCCGTACTTTCTTGCGGGGGCCGGCCTGGAGGCGTTGCAGGAGCGGGAGGACAAAGGCTGCGGTCTTGCCGGTGCCTGTTTGAGCAAGGCCAAGGATATCGCGGCCAGCGAGAATGGGAGGCATGGCCTCGCGCTGGATGGGGGTTGGGGAAGTATAACCGCAGGCTTTTATGCCAGCAATTATCTGGGGGTGAAACTGAAACTCAGCAAAACTCATTAGAACTCCTTTGTTCAATTAACGATGCGGTGAAATGAGGAAACTGGAACTGCATCGCGTAAAGCAGTGTCTTTTTCAAGCTCACTGAAATATTTTTTGTCATTTTTGTATGCGTGACGGAAAGTGTCGGGGATGATGGCGTGTATCAAGGGCGAAATAAACAATATGTCAGACCGGGGATGTTCCACTTTTAACGGATATATTTTCTGTGTATGTGATCGACAGAAATCTTAAAAAAGACTGTCGAAACAGAGGGGAGATAACACGGCTGAATTGAGATCATGAGGATATATTGCTTCTATTTAAATTTATTTTCATTTGCGATGATACTCTGACTTTTCTTGTTGTGCAATAGAAAAGATATGTTTTATTTTTTATGGTGAAACAGAGAAGCCATAGCCATTCAGACCGGCGCCAGGTCAAAGGCAGCAGAAAAGAGTTTTTTGGTATAGGGGTGGGATGGGTTGGCAAAGAGGTGGGCTGCGGGCCCAGACTCGACAATGCGGCCATTCTGCATGACCGCCACCTCATCGGCCAGGGCCTTGATTACCCGTAGATCGTGGGAGATGAAAAAGTAGGTGATGCCGTGCTTGGCCTGCAGTTTTTTTAAAAGCTCGATGATCTGGGCCTGGATGGTCATGTCCAGGGCGCTGGTCGGTTCGTCCAGCACCAGGAAGCGGGGCTTGAGTATCACAGCCCTGGCAATGGCGATTCGCTGTCGTTGGCCGCCGGAAAACTCGTGGGGATAGCGTTCGCTCATCTCTGGCTCAAGGCCGACCTCGATCAAAGCCTCGGCGACCAGCCTTTTTCGCTCCTCCCGGTTGCCCAGGCCATGCACGCTCAAGCCCTCGCCCACGATCTGACCTACATTGAGCCGGGGGGAGAGGGAAGAGAAGGGGTCTTGAAACACCACCTGCAGATCCCTGCGCAGGGGCCGCCACTGGCGATTGGTCAGGGTTAGCAACTCGCGCCCCTCATAAAGAAGGCTGCCCCGGCTGTTGACCAGTTTAAGCAGGCACATGCCCAGGGTGCTTTTTCCCGAACCTGATTCGCCGACCACGCTAAAGGTGGTGCCCTGCCGGATGGTAAGGCTTACCTCATCCACCGCCTTGATCGTGTTTACCGTGCGCCGCAAAAAACCAGCCTTGAGCGGAAAATGGCAGGAGAGGTTGCTGGCGGTCAGGAGCGGGGGCGGGTTGTCCTTGAGAGTGGGCGCCTCGTGGGGCACGCTGTTCAGGAGATGAATGGTGTAAGGATTCTGCGGGTTGCGGAACACTTCCGCCGTGGGGCCGCTTTCCACGATCTTGCCCTCATGCATGATGTGGACTTTCTGGGCGATTTTTTCCACCATATTGAGATCATGGGTGATGAGCAGCAGGGCCATGCCCAGCTCCTGCTGGATCTCTTTGATCAGGGCCAGGATCTGCGCCTGAATGGTGACGTCAAGGGCGGTGGTCGGCTCATCGGCGATCAGGAGGTCAGGTCGGCAGGCCAGGGCCATGGCGATCATCACCCTTTGCCGCTGGCCGCCGGACAACTGATGGGGAAAACTGTTCAACCGCTGGGCCGCGTCAGTAATCCCGCAACGCTTAAGGAGATTTTCCGCTTTTATTGCCGCCTCTCTTTTACCAAGAGCCTGATGCAGCATCAACGGCTCCACCAACTGGGCGCCGATGGAATAGACCGGATTGAGCGAGGTCATGGGTTCTTGGAAGATCATGGCGATCCGGTTGCCGCGAATCCGGCGCAGCCGGTTTTCCGGGCAGGAGGCCAGATCTTCCCCATTGAAGAGGATTTTCCCCTCGATCTTGGCAGCGTCTTTTTCCAACAGACCCAGGATGGCAAGGGCGGTCACTGATTTGCCGGAACCGGATTCGCCAACCAGGGCCGCAGTTTCTCCGGGGGCAAGGGCGAAGGAGACCTTGTTCAGTACCGGGGTAAAGCCGCGATCCGAATAAAAACCGGCGGAAAGATTTTTCAGCTCAAGCAGCATTTTTTTCCCAGAAGACAGAATTAAGAATTCAAGAGGCAGAAGGCAAAAAAACTTTCCATTCCTTATTGCCCACGCCCATTTCCTCTAAACCTTTCTCGGATCAAAGGTTTCCCGCAACGCTTCCCCGATGAAGATCAGCAGAACCAGGGTGCCGACCAGCACGCCGAAGGTGGTAAGCGATAGCCACCAGGCTTCGATGTTGTTCTTGCCCTGGGCCAGCAACTCGCCGAGGCTTGGGGTGGGCGGCGGCACGCCGAGGCCCAGGAAATCGAGACTGGTGAGGGCCAGGATCGAACCGCTCAGGCGGAAAGGCAGGAAGGTGATCACCGGGGTCATTCCGTTGGGGAGCAGGTGGCGGAACATGATGGTGATATTGCCCACGCCCAGCGCCTTGGCCGCTTTCACATAATCGAGATTGCGGCCTTTAAGAAACTCGGCTCGCACATAATCAGCCAGCCCCATCCAGCCAAAGACCGAAAGCAGGATCAGGAGCAGCAGCACACTGGGCTTGAAGATCGAGGCAAAGATGATCAGCAGATACAGCTCCGGCATGGCGCTCCAGATCTCGATGAAGCGCTGCATGCACAGATCTGTGCGTCCGCCGAGATAGCCCTGCACCGCCCCGGTGATGATGCCGATAACCGTGCCGATGGCCGTGAGGATAAAGGCAAAAAGAACCGAGAGGCGAAAGCCGTAGAGCTGCCGGGCCAGGACATCGCGGCCCCGGTCATCGGTGCCCAGATAGTTGGCGCCATCGGGCGGGGAAGGAACCGGTTGCTTGAGCTGAAGGTTGATCGAGGCGTAGCTGTGGGGGTTGGGCGGAAACAGGGCCAGATTGCCGCTGGCGTTGAGCCGCTGGCGGATAAAGGGGGTCTGGTAGTCAGTCTCGGTCTCAAACTCCCCGCCGAAGGTGGTTTCCGGATACTCTTTGAGCAGAGGAAAATAGAGGCTCCCCTGGTAGGAAACCAGGAGAGGTTTGTCGTTGCTGAGGATCTCCGCGCCCAGGCTGAGGAGAAAGCAGAGGGAGAAAATGATCAGGCTGTAAAAACCACGCCTGTTGGCCTTGAAGCGCCGCCAGCGCCGGGAGGAGAGTTTCTGCGGGTTCGGGGTCATTGGCGGGACTCCACACTTTCAAAGCTGATGCGCGGATCCACCACTACATAGCTTAGATCTGACAACAGGCGGGAGATCAGGCCGATGATGGTGAAAAAATACAGGGTGCCCAGTACCACCGGATAATCACGGTTAAGAATGGATTCGTAGGCTAAAAGCCCCATGCCGTCGAGAGAAAAGATGGTTTCGATCAGCAGGCTGCCGGTGAAAAAGGCGGTGATGAAGGAGCCGGGGAAACCGGTGATGATGGGGATGATGGCGTTGCGGAAGACATGCCGGTATAGCACTTGTTTTTCGCTTAGGCCCTTGGCCCTGGCGGTGAGAACGTACTGTTTGCGGATCTCTTCCAGAAAGCTGTTCTTGGTCAACAGGGTCATGACCGCCAGGCTGCCCACTGTGCTGGAGAGTACGGGGAGAACCATGTGCCAGAGGTAGTCCGTTATTTTGGCGGCAAACCCCATCTCGGCCCAGTTGTCCGAAACCAGACCGCGCAGCGGAAAGATGCTGAAAAAACTTCCGCCGCCAAAAAGGACGATAAGGGCGATGGCCAGAACAAAACCGGGGATGGCATAGCCGATCAGGATGGCGCTGGTGGTGAGGACATCGAAGCGGGAGCCTTCCCGCATGGCCTTGGCAATGCCGAGAGGAATGCAGACCCCGTAGACGATGAGAAAAGACCATAAGCCAAGGGACATGGAGACCGGCAGTTTGGAAATGACCAGGGCGACCACGCTGTTGTGGTGGTAATAACTTGTGCCAAAATCAAAGACAGCATAGTTTTTCATCATGGTCAGGAAGCGTTCCACCGGCGGCTTGTCAAAGCCGTACAGCTTGGTAAGCTGCGCCACTCGCTCCTCGTCCAGCCCCTTATTGCCCTGATACAGGTCCATGCTGCGGCTGGCGTGCACCTCGCCACCGGCGCGGTCATGCCCCTGCAATTGGGCGAGCATCCGTTCCACCGGGCCGCCCGGAACAAACTGGGTGACGGCAAAGGTGACGAGCATGATCCCGAAGATGGTGGGAATCATGAGCAGGATGCGTCTGATAATATAGGTTGCCATTTTACGCCTGTTTAAAAATGCTTAGGAGCCGTTCACAAATAACCTGTACATTTTCGATCATTTCTTTACGGCTCCTTATGCCGTTCGTGATATCCAAAGATATAAGTTGTTTTTGTACAACGGCTTATCTGCGTTGCCGGTTTTCCGGGGTCAGCCACCAGGTCATCAGGGCCTGAAAAGGAGAGTAATATAGAGGCAGCGTTTCCGGCCGGGCGAAGATGGCTCGATAGGCGATCCGGTGCTTGGCCAGATACCAGTTGGGCACCACATAATACCCGTGCCAGAGAACCCGGTCCAGGGCCTTGCAGGCTGCGCTGAGTTCATCCTGGGTCCGGGCGTAGATGATTTTGTCCACCAGATGATCCACCGCCTGATCCTTGATGCCGATGAGGTTTCGCGAGCCTTTACGATCCGCCGCAGCTGAATGCCAGTAATTGCGCTGTTCGTTGCCAGGGGATTGGGCCTGGCCAAAAACGTTGACCGTCATGTCAAAATCAAAATTTTCCAGGCGGCGGATATAGAGGGCCGGGTCGATAACCCGCGAATGAACTTGCACGCCAAGTTTTTTCAGATTGTTGATATAGGGCTCTATCACTCGTTCAAAACCGGCGCCCACCAGGAGGATTTCAAATTCAAGCGGTTGCCCGGCCTTATTGGTGAGTACCCCGTTTTTCAGTGCCCAGCCCGCCTGGGTGAGGATTTCTTTGGCCTGCAGCAGATTGCCCCGCAGGCTGGCCGGTGGTTTTGTAGAGAAAGGGGAGGGTGGCGAGGTGAACACTTCCTTGGGCAGGGTGGCGCGGAACGGTTCCAGATAGGCCAGCTCAAGTCCGGAAGGGATTCCCTTGGCGCTCATCGCCGAGTTGCTGAAAAAACTGTCGCAGCGGGTGTACTGGCCAAAAAAGAGGGCCGCATTGGTCCACTCAAAATCAAAGGCCATGCTTAAGGCCTTGCGAACCAGGCGATCTTGAAAGATTGGTCGGCGCAGATTAAAGACAAAGGCCTGCATCCCGGCATTGTTTTTGTGGGGCAAGGTCTCTCTGGTAAGCTCGCCGCGTTTGAACCTGGGGCCGTCCAGATCTCGGGCCCATTGCTTGGCGATATTGACCGGCATGAAATCAAATTCCCCGGCCTTGAAGGCTTCCACGGCTACGATCTGGTCCTTGAAGTATTTGTAAATGATGGTGTCGAAGTTGAACATGCCGCGTCGCACGTTGAGATCTTTGCCCCAGTAATGCGGGTTTCTGGCATAGGTGATGGCTTTGCCGGGGATGACCTCCTTGACCAGATAGGGGCCGGAACCGATGGGCGGGGTCATGTCGGCAGAGTCAAAGGGGTGGGCAGTGTAGAATTTTTTGGAGAAAACCGGCAACTGGCTGGCGATCAGGTGCAGCTCCCGGTTGCGCCTGGCAAAATTAAAACGGATGCGACGCTGATCAAGAATCTCGGCGGAGGAGATGTCCTGGAAATAAATCTGGTATGAGGGGCTTGCCGCCGGGCTTTTGAGGGTGTCCAGCGAAAATTTCACATCTTCCGGGGTGATGGCCGCGCCATCGGAAAACCGGGCCTCTTCGTGGATGGTGAAGGTTACCGACAGTCCGTCCGCTGCCAGGGCGATATCCTTGGCGATCAGGCCGTAGGAGGCAAAAGTCTCGTCCAGGCTTGATACGGCAAGGGTTTCAAAAACCAGTTCGTCAAGTCCTGCTGGGGGAGAGCCTTTCAGGGTGAAGGGGTTGAGCTTGTCGTAGCTGCCAAGGTCATGCAGCACCAACTGGCCGCCTTTCTGCGCCTTGTCAGAAGCGTAGTCAAACTTGCTGAAACCAGGGCGGTATTTCACCTTGCCATCGATGCTGATCCCCTGAGCGCCAAAGGTAGAGGCGGGCAGAGCGAGGGCAAGGGTCAACAGGGTGGAGAAGATGATTTTCATTAGAGAAGGGCGTTAACTGGCATGGTTTGACTGGAGGCATAAAATCCCAACCATGACATTGGCCAGCATATTGGCAAGGATGGTGAGCACATTCATGTCCTGGTTGCTGAAGTTGTCATCGTTTTTATTCAGCGCCTCCAGGGTGCCGATGCATTCTCCGTTCACATGCAGGGGCACAGCGAGGATGGAGCGGGTTGCAAAACCGGTCTGTCTGTCTGTGCTGTTGTTAAAGCGGGTATCGGCACTGACATTGCTTACCCGTGCTGGCTGGCCGTTGTGGTAAACCCAGCCAGAAAGTCCTTTGTCCATGGTAATTCCCTTGCCGACGGTCATGCTTTTGGGTGGGCCAGTGGCCAGAGCAACCAGCATTTCTTTTTTTTCAAGATCTGCGATAAGGATTGAGCTGGCTTCGCACTCGAGGACTTCATTGGCCATTTCCAGAACTACTTCCAGAATCCACGGCCCTTTACAGATATTCTGTAAAAGGATGGCTGTCTGGAGCAGGAAGTGCAACTTTCGGGGAGGAAGTGATTCATGCAGGGAATCGGGCAGCATCTGGGCCAGAAGGCCCTTGGCTAGAGATTTTGGCTCGACCACCTGCATCTTCATAAGAATGTCGCCCAGACAGCGGCCTTCCTGGGCACTGGTTGTGAACCAGGGAAGCAGATGTTCGCGCCACAGGAGGTTAGAGCTTTCTAAGATCTCAGATTTTTGCCCGGTAAGAATCTGCTGTCTGGCAAGGGCGTTGGTAATCTGTTCGCTGGAGGCCAAGCCAAGTTCGGTTAGGATATCGCCAAGCCGCTGCCATTGGGAATGGACATCTATAAGGTGTCCAGAAAGATTGGCGGTGATGTTTTCTTGATACGGGTTTCTGCCATCGCCAAAAAAATTGGTCAGATAACGATCCATGCGGCCAAGTTTGCCCAGGGTCGGCACGACAAACTTCTCGTAAAAGGCAATGGTGCCGTCCTTGATCTCCTGAACGGTCTTGTAAACTTTTGTTCCCTTTTTCGCCAGGGCCTCACGATTTTCAAACTCATAGACCTCTTGAAACTCGGCAAACAGATCATCAATGCGCTGGATATAGTCAGTGTCCGCCATCTGGGCGACAAGGTCGGCGGTGGCCACCATCTGCGCCATGGCCTTGAGTTGAGGGTTTTTAAAGAGAAGATCAATGTCCGGCATCTTGGCATAGTCGGTAAGGGAGATCATCCTGACTACAGCCTCAATCTCATTTTCAGACCATTGTTTTCTGGTAAGGTATTCTCTGGCAATCTCCATGCCTCGCCCGACATGGATCAGGGTGAATTTGCCGCCCAGACCGGCATGATCGCCCTTATTCTTGATATATCCTGCATCATGAAAAAGGCTTGCGGCCATGGCCAGATGGAAGCATTGCCCGTCCAGAGCCTGTGTCGGCGGCTCCACCTTGTTCCAGCCGACAAGCATGCGGGCGGCGGCAAGGCAAACATCCAGGGCATGGCTGAAATTATGATAGGTGACGGCACAGGCTTCGTGGCTCGACCAGCGACCAGCGTATAAATCAGCCACATCGGCAAAGAGCATGGCAAGGCGTGGGGGAACCTCGCCATACTCGGCGTGGAAAATAGCGAGGATCATCCTCATCTGTTGATTATCAGTCTGGCGAGCAGGAAGTTGTTCGTCAGAGGGAGTTGTTTTTTTGGCTGCCATGTGCCTGCTTAGTTCTGAAAATAATTTTAATAAGGTTAAACAGAAAAGGTTCGGTTTGAAGCATGATATACAGCCTGAGAACTTCGGTCAAACGTAAAATATGAAAAAACAGCTTTGGTTTGAACTTGTTGAGATATTCGGGCTGCAGCAAAAAACAGGCAAACAGGTGGCTGTCTAGATGAACGGGAACGTTTCTGTTTGGTTCCCTGCCATGAAGTTAAATTCCTCATAAAAGTCCAATCTCGGCGAGCATCGCCCTGGCTGCGGCAAAAAGAGCATCCTTGCCCGACTCGCTTCTGGCCTCGACGTAAAAGCGCACCTTGGGCTCGGTGCCGGATGGCCTGATCATCAGCCAGCTGTTGTCTTCCAGAATCATTTTTCTGCCGTCAATGGTGATTACTTCGGTGATTTTCTTTGCCTGTCCGGCGATAGCAAGCACGGCGCCGACTGCGTATTTTTCCAGTCCGGCCAGGGTGTCCAGCAGCGCTTTTCCTTGCTGGCTTACCTCTACCCCGCCCTTGCCTGGGTAGTAATAGCCGTATTCTGCCTGAATTTCGTTGAGATAAACGCCAAGATTCATCTTTAAGGTGAGCATCATGTCCAAGGCGAGAAGCAGGCCGATGTAGGCGTCTTTTTCCGGGGTGTGTCCGATGACGGAGATGCCGTCTGATTCTTCAAAATAGACCAGGGCCTTGCCGATAACCGGCTTGAACTCCTTGAAGCCGACCCTTGGTTCGAAGATCTCCTCCTGCAACCCCTTGGCAATGGCGTTGGCAAAATTGCTGGTTGCCACGGTTTTGGCCACCAGGCCATGGCGGCCCTTTTTTTCATGCAGATAATGAAAGGCCATGGCCCCGAAAAGATTCATGTCCATCTCGATGGCGCCATCGGTAAAACGGATGCGGTCGGCATCGGGGTCGATGATGACTCCGAGCTTGAGTGGCTCCGGTCTCTGTCGCAGGGTGGCGAGCACCTGTTGCATGTTTTGTGAGGACGGTTCCGGCGCAACCCCGCCAAAGGTCGGATCTGCCTGATCCCGGAGAAGAATGAGCCTCTCTGAAGGTTGATCGCCGAAAAGGGAGCGCATGTGTACCCGGCTGGCGCCATGGACACAGTCAACGACAACCACACAGTCCGAGGCGGCATGGAAGGCTGTCATTATCCCGGGGTAGTCCAGGCCATGCTGAGAAGTACCCCTGGCGACCAGTTCCTGCCAGCAGGCAAGGGCGTCGCATTGCCTTACCAGGGTAGTATCCGGGGTCAGCGGCTGGAGTTTTCCTCCGGTGATGAGTTGCCGGGCCTTGTCGGTGATACGATTGGTGACCTCCGAGGCGGCCGGGCCGGCATCTGCGGCATTGAATTTAAACCCGGCATACTCCAGGGGATTGTGGCTGGGGGTGAGGTTTATTGAAAAGGCCGCTTGTGTTATGAGAACTGCGGCGGAAAGGGTGCCGGTTGTCGCTTCCTGGGCATAGTGAACGATAATGCCGTTGCTGGTCAACACCTCAATAACCCGCTGCGCCAGAAGGTTGCCGCCGAATCTGTTGTCAAAGCCGAGCACGGCGCCCCGTTGCTGCGTCTCGCTGAAACTGCGCACCCCCAGGGCCGGAGCCAGGGAAGCGTCCTGATCAAGCTCGCGGTACATGGTAACGATGGCCTGGGTAACCTGGCCGACGGAGTGCAGGGACAAATCCTTGCCGATGATCCCCCGCCAGCCGGAGGTGCCGAAGGATACCTGTTGGGTCGGGGGATTGGTATTGGTTTGTATTTCATCTGCAACCAGGGCATATATCCTGGCGATAGCGTCCCTTGCCTGCTTAAAGTCCGCAGAGTCTGGAGGAGCGCTGTTTTTTAGCGCCACCAATTTTTTGATGAGAGTAAAATAGTCGCTGGTGGCGTGATTGCCGAGCGAGAGATGTTTAGTGAAAAGCTGGGCTATATCCTGACTGCTCATGAGATGGCCTCTGGTTGCTGGTTAAAACAGAAAAAGGGTGGCGGAGTCCTTAGCTTGCACTTTATATTTATACTATGCGTGGTTCCGCCGGGCAACGGCTCATTTTTTTACCGTCTTTCTCAGGTTTAGATTGACCGGCAAGGCAAGATTAGCTATACATTGCTGGCGTACTGATCGCGACAAAAAATGCGAATTTTCATAATGGTTAATCCCATTTTTATATTCTTGTGGCACCATCAAATAACATTAGGGAGCAGACGACAATGGGTAAACATGATGAGGCTTTCATTCTCTGGTTTGATGATATCGGCATTGATGATGTCCCCCTGGTTGGCGGCAAGAACGCCTCTTTGGGTGAAATGCATCAGAAGCTTACCTCCAAAGGCGTTGATGTGCCAAACGGTTTTTCTATCACGGCCTGGGCCTATCGGCATCTGCTGAAAACCGCTGGGATCGCCAGCGCCATTGAAGCTGCCCTGGCCGGTCTTGACACCCATGATCTGCGCAATTTGCAGGCCCGTGGCGAGAAGGCGCGCCAGATTATCCGCACGGCCGAGTTCCCTGACGATCTGCGTCAGGAGATCCTTGAATCATACCAGAAGATGGAAGAAATGTATGGCCCCAGTGTTGATGTGGCCGTGCGTTCTTCCGCCACCGCTGAGGATCTGCCGGACGCCTCCTTTGCGGGGCAGCAGGAAACCTATCTGAATATTCGCGGCCCGGAGCAGCTGATTGACGCTTGCCGCCGCTGTTTCGCCAGTCTGTTCACCGATCGGGCCATCTCTTACCGGCACGATAAGGGCTTTGGCCAGTTCGACGTCTATCTGTCCATCGTGGTGCAGAAGATGGTGCGCAGTGATTCCGCCTCCTCCGGGGTCTTGTTTTCCATTGATACGGAAAGCGGGTTCAAGGATGCGGTGTTTATTACCGGCGCCTGGGGGCTGGGAGAAACCGTGGTTCAGGGGGCGGTCAATCCCGATGAGTTTTACGTTTTCAAGCCGACCCTCAAAGAGGGCAAGCGTCCCATCGTTGGCAAGCGTATCGGCAGCAAAGAAATCAAGATGATTTACGACAACGATCCCAAGACCGAAGAGCCGGTAAAGACGATCAATACCACTCCGGAAGAGCGCGGCAAATATGTGATCACTGACGATGAAATCCTGCAGCTTGCCAAATGGGCCTGTATCATCGAGGACCATTACGAAAAGGGCATGGATATCGAGTGGGCCAAAGACGGCGATGGGGTCAACGTCGGCACGGGCAAGCTTTTTATCGTCCAGGCCCGGCCTGAAACGGTTCATTCTCAGGATACGAAAAAGGTCATTGAGACCTATATTCTCAAAGAAAAAGGTAAGATCATTGCTACCGGTCAGGCGGTTGGCGCCAAGATCGGCCAGGGTGAGGCCAATGTTATTGAGAAGGTCGCCCAGATCCATGATTTCAAGAAGGGGCAGGTGCTGGTTACCGACATGACTGATCCTGATTGGGAGCCGATCATGAAGATCGCTTCCGCCATTGTCACCAACCGGGGCGGCCGGACCTGTCATGCGGCCATTATCTCCCGGGAGCTGGGGATTCCCTGTCTGATTGGCACCGGCAACGGCACCAAGCTGGTAAAATCAGGCGACCAGATCACGGTTTCCTGCGCCGAAGGAGAAGCCGGTCATATCTATGAAGGTCTGTTGAATTTTGAGATTGACCGGTTGGATCTTGAAACCGTGCCCGCGACCAAAACAAAGATCATGATGAATGTCGGTATCCCCGAGAAGGCTTTCTCCGAGGGTCAGATTCCTAACGATGGGGTGGGGCTTGCCAGGGAAGAGTTTATCATCAACTCCCATATCGGCATCCATCCTCTGGCTCTTTATAACTTTACGGAGCTGAAAGCAAAGGCCGCAAATGACAGTGAGATCGCGGCTATTGTCCAGCAGATCGAGGCTAAAACCTCGGCTTATCCCGATGACAAGAAGCAGTTCTTCATCGACAAGCTGGCTGAGGGTGTGGCTCGCATCGGGGCGGGTTTTTATCCCAAGGATGTTATCGTCCGCCTTTCCGACTTCAAATCCAACGAGTATGCCAATCTGATCGGCGGCCATCTCTTTGAGCCGGTGGAGAGCAATCCCATGATCGGCTGGCGTGGTGCTTCCCGCTACTATGATCCCAAATACAAGCCCGCCTTTGAGCTGGAATGCATGGCCCTGCTCAAGGCCCGTAACGACATGGGGCTTACTAACATCAAGCTGATGGTGCCTTTCTGCCGGACCCCGGAAGAGGGCCGCAAGGTTATCGAGGTGATGCGGGAATATGGACTGATCCAGGGTGAGAACGGGCTGGAAGTGTACGTGATGTGTGAAATCCCCAGCAATGTTATCTCTGCTGATGCCTTTGCCGATGTGTTTGATGGCTTTTCTATTGGCTCCAACGACCTGACCCAGTTGACCCTTGGCCTTGACCGTGATTCCGATCTTGTCGCCCATATCTATGATGAGCGCAACGAAGCGGTGAAGACCATGATCAAGATGGTTATTGATACGGCCAAACGGCGGGGCCGGAAAATCGGGATCTGCGGCCAGGCGCCCAGCGATTTTCCGGATTTTGCCACCTTCCTGGTCGAGTGCGGGATTGATTCGATCAGTCTTATCTCTGACACCGTAATCAAGACCCGGCTGGCGATTGCCAAGAAAGAGCAGGAACTGGGCATCGCGCCCTGATTTTTCCTGAAGTCAGAATCATATAAAAAAGGGGCCTCGCTTTATAGCGAGGCCCCTTTTTTATATGATGTTTTGCGGTAACTTTTCCCGGTTGCGGGGCAGCTCTTATTTTATACTTTTCAGCCGTTTTTGGGCCATTTCAACCTGTTCGCTTTTGGGATACTCGGCAAGCAGTTTGTTATAGATGATCTTGGCCGTATCCTTTTCGGCGAGACTTTCAAAGGCCTGGCCCTGTTTGAACAGGGCGGCCGAGGCCTTGTTGCTCTTGGGGTAATCGGCGATCACCTTCTGGTATTCAAGGATGGCCAACTCGAATTCTTTCTGTTGGAAAAGGCATTCCCCCAGCCAGAATCTGGCGTTGGCGGCGAGGGGCGCTGTCCGGTTTTTCTCCAGGTAACTTGAAAAGGCGTTGTAGGCTTCCTTGTATTTATTCGCCTTGTAGGCGGCAAGCCCTTTGTTGTAAAGGGGATCGCTGGCACCTGTCTCTGTATCCTGCGCTGCGGGTTTGTCTGTCGGTGGTTTTACAGGTTCTTCCGGTTTGGCCGCCTCTTCAGTTTTTACCGGTTTTCTTTTGACCTGTTCCGGTTCTATTATTTTAGGGGCGCTGACTGTGTCAGCTTTTTTGCGCGCTTCATCCGCAACCCTGGCCGCACTGGCCGCACGCTCTGCCGCTTCTCGGGCCTTGTCTTCCTGGATTCGGTTGACGTCGCCGGTGAAGGAGGCAACCTGGGCGGTTATGCTGGCTACCTTGCTGTTCACCTCTGTCATCTGGCCGCGCAGCTGCTCAATCTGGCTGTGGGTATTTTTTTTCAAAAGGGCTTGGTCGTCCAGATTTTTTCTTGTCTGGATGTTTTTTTCCTCAACCCTTGCTTCAAGTTGCAACAAACGTGACTTGGTCTGTTCGAGCTGGTTTGCCAGTTCTGCGATGGCGCTGCGCTGATTCTTCATGGCGGTAACGGTGTCGTCCATTTCCGCGATCTTTGAGTCCGTGGTGCGGAGGCGCATATCAATGCCCCGGACATCTTTTTCTGCGGCGCAATGCATGAGGAGAGGAGAAAGACACAGGATGAGGGCAAGATTGGTCAGTGATCGTTTCATAGGGATGTCTCCTTGTAAATAAAAGACTTACAGGTCTTGACGCGGGGACCATTGCGGGCTGGATTGGGCGCCCTTGAGATTGAAAAGCGGTCGAAGGCCCATGCCGTTTTTGAAGATGACGCATAATTCCTGTTTGTTGTTCCGTTTTCTTGAAAAAACAACCTGTCGCCCATCCGGCGCCCAGCTCGGAGATTCGTGGTCGCCGGCGGTCTGGGTCAACTGGACGGGGGCGCCGCCTTCGGGTTTGCTCAGCAGGATATGGGTGTTGCCGTTTATCCTGCCGGTATAAGCGATCCAGTCGCCTTTGGGCGACCAGCTTGGCGTGGTATTTTCGTTGCCAAGAAAGGTCAGCCGCTGAACAGCCTTGGTGGCAACCTCCATGATATAGATCTGCGGGGTGCCGCTCCGGTCGGAAACAAAGGCCAGCTTTTTCCCGTCCGGCGACCAGGTGGGCGATACGTTGGCGCCTTCGCCATTGGTCAGGCGGCGTAATTCGTTGCCGTTAATATCAATGAGGTAGAGATCCGGGTTGACTGATTTGCTGAGGGTAAGAGCGATCACGCTGCCATCCGGCGACCAGGAGGGCGCCATATTGAGCCCTTTCTGGCGGGAAATGGCGCGGGTGCTTTTCAGAACGTTCAGCTCGGTGATATAGAGATTCGGGTTGTTCTTGTGATACGAGGTGTAGGCCAGCCATTTGTTGTCCGGGGAAAATCTTGGGGAGACGGCCAGATATTCATGTTGGGTTACCTGGCGGACATTATCGCCTAAGACATCGGCCAGCCAGATCTCCTTGTGTCCTGTTACTGTTGAAACAAAGGCGATCTGACTCTGACTGACGCCGCGTTCCCCGGTGAGCTGGAGGACTACTTCATCGCAGAATTTTTTTATACTCTCCTGATGTCTGCTGATGGGGGTCTGATAGCGGCGGCCAAGGATCATGTGGCCTGTTTGAATTTCATTTAAGCGCAGTTCCAGGACAAGGCCGGCGTTGGTTATTTCATATTGACCAAGGATGGTGAACTCTGCGCCCAGGGCGGGCCAGTCCCAGGTCTGGGCGCCACCGTATGCTGAGGGGGGAATGATGTCCACAAACCCGTGAAAGGCCAAGGCCCGCCCCAGAAGATCCGCCATTTTTTTACCGCTGTCCTGGATGCCGTCCGGTCTTTTTATATCGACAAAATAGGGAACTGCAATGTTCACCTTGCGGAAGTTGGCAGAGGTGATATCGAGATACACTATGGCCTGTGCAGGGCTGCTGAAACTGAGCAGCAGGGCAAGGCCAGTGAGGATCATGCCCAGGAGGCGAGCGGAGACGCGGTTTTTCATAAAAGAATCCATATCAAAAGACTTCTCCTGGCCTGAATTTCAGGCCGATTTCCATTTCTGACTGGTTGATGCCGATGGGGAATGGCGGCAAAGGGGAAGAGAGTTTCAGGGTTTTTTCCACAAATTGATTAAAAAAGATATTGTCTGATTTTTTCTTGAAAGAGCGCTCTACCACCACACCGTCCCGCCTGACCCGAATAATGACAATCGCCTCGATGTTTTCCTTCCAGTTTTGCAGATCCGGCAGCACCCAGTGCTCCTGGATCTGGTTGTTCACGGCAATAAGATAACGCCGAAGATTTTCATCGACCATGATGCCGCCGCTTGGGCCACTTCCTGTGCCAGTGCCTGCCTGAGCGGTCGAGGAGGCTCCGGCGGCAGCCTTGCCAGCGGTAAGCTGCTGCCCTGCCATGAGCGCCTGCTTCAGGCTGTCAACCGCGCCTTTTGCCTTTTTGTCCGCATCTGCCCTGGCTTTTTCCGCAGTGTCCTTGGTCTGTTTTTCATGGCTTTCGGCGAGTAGTTTATCCCGCAACATCCTTACCTTGTCAATGTCTGTTTTTTCTTTTGTTTTTATAGGCTTAAGCGAGATGACGTCCTTGGCTGCGGCTGGCGGCTCTGTTACAGACTGAGTTTTTTGCGGTGGCGCGGGCTTTACGGGTTCAGGTTTTACTTCAGCCTGGGGCGCCGATGGTGGGGAAGGCTGGGGTGCAGCTGGTGCAGGCCCGCCAAGATCCTCAACCGAGAAAAGATTAACCGTGTATACCTCCGGTATCCTTTTCTGGAAGTACATAAATCTTGGCGCTAAAAGACCGAAGAGCAAAAGAGAAACATGCACGGCAATGGTCAAAAACAGGGGTTTTTGCCATTGCTGGTCAGGAAGCTCGGATGCAGGCAGAGGTAAAGGCACGGTGTGTAGGCTATCTTTTGGGTTTTTCAATTTCTGGCTGGGTTATCATGCCAAGTTTATCAAAACCAACGGCCTTGATGTCGGACATCAGAGAAACCACCAGCCCGTAGGGGACTTCTTTGTCGGCGCGTAGCAGAACAGTCTCGTTCGCGCCTTTTTTGGCAAGGTTGGCCAGCCCCTGCTTGATGGCGGCCTGGGTGCCCTTGGTATTGTTGAGGAGAAACTCTCCTTTTTTGGTGATCGTTACGATGATGGGAGTTTTTTCCTGTTGCAGGGGTTTAGCGGTTGTTTCAGGCAGATTAATATCAACCCCCTGGGTCATCATGGGGGCGGTAATCATGAAGATGATCAGCAGCACCAGCATGACGTCGACCAGAGGGGTGACGTTGATATCCGAAACAAGTCGTTTTTTGCTGTTGCCGGTTTCGACTGGATCCATAAGTTACACCTGGCGGGAAATGAAGTCCCGCTCTACGAGGTTCAGAAAATCAACGGAAAAGTTATGCATCCTGTTTTCGATCTCAGCCATCTGGTTGGAATAATAGTTGTAAAAGACCACGGCTGGGATCGCTACGGCAAGGCCGGCCGCGGTCACGACCAGGGCCTCGGAGACACCTGGAGCCACAACGGCCAGGGATGCTGAACCGCGCATGCCTATTTCATGAAAGGAAGTCATGATGCCCCAGACCGTGCCGAAAAGACCGATAAAGGGAGCGGTGCTGCCGGTGGTGGCCAGGAAGGAGAGTGACTTGGCCAGCCGGGAGGATTCGAGATTTTCCGCTTTGCGCAAAGCCCTTTTCAGGGGTTCCATGCCGGCCAGCCGTGTTTCCAGGGTTTCGTCGGCGGCGCCGCGAGCGGTGGCGGTGGTTTTGCCGAGTTTTTGCAGCTCATGGTAGCCAGTTCTGAAGATGTTTGCTTCGGGGCACAGGGTCAGGTTGTTGGCGAATCTGACGGCTTCAGAAAGATTTTTGCTCTGCCAGAAGGTCTCCAGAAACTCTTCGCTTTGCATCCGCGCCTTCTTGAACAGGGAAAATTTTTGAAAGACAATGAACCACGAGTATAAGGAGAAGCACAGCAGCATAGTCATGACAAATTTGACCGTGAGGCCAGCGCCCAGAAACATTGAAATAATATTAAGCTCTCCCACTTGCCATCGTCCTCTTTAGTTAATTTGGTTAAGACCTGAAACACAAAATCCACTCAAGAATACAGATCGATGAAGCAGCAGGGGCTGATTCTTATCGAGAAAAGGAGGGGAAGTGATGCGGTGACATTCCGGTGGATTGCGCCCCTGAATATTCCCGCTACTTGTAATTTTTTTTATGACCCTTGTCAATGGGAGTCATTAATGATCGTGAGGTTTTTTTGAAAATATTTCAAAGAGATTCCATCGTGAATATTTTTGACATCAACTGGCAAAAAAGGTATTAAATTCCCCTTGAACATCGTCGGAATGGTGGCTGGCCGTGTTGCCTGGCCTTGGCATGATCCCGTTTCGTTTCCGGACACATTTTCAGGAAGGTCTCATGAAAGAAATCAAGGTTGGTTTGCTGGGTTTTGGCACCGTTGGCAGTGGTTTGGCAGAGGTACTTTTGCAGCAGGCAGAACGTCTGCAGCGGAAAACCGGGGCCTCCATTCGCCTGTGCTGTGTTGCGGATATCTGTGTTGAGGCGTTGCCGCCGCAATTCAAGGAGGTGCAGCTTGTTCGGGATGCGAACCTGATTTTCCAGAATCCAGAGATCGACATCGTAGTCGAGCTTATCGGCGGGATTGAACCGGCGAAAACCTTTATCCTGAAGGCCATTGAGCATGGCAAACATGTGGTCACCGCCAACAAGGCCCTGATCTCCCAGCACGGCATGGAGATCTTTGAAGCGGCGGCCAGGAAAAATGTGGAAGTCGGCTTTGAGGCCAGTGTCGGCGGGGGCATCCCGGTGATCAAGGCCTTGAAAGAGGGGCTTGTCGCCAACCGGATTCTCTCGATCATGGGCATAATGAACGGGACGGCCAACTATATTCTCAACAAGATGACCGATGAGGGCATGGCCTTTGCCGAGGTGCTGAAAGAGGCCCAGGCAAAAGGTTACGCCGAGGCAGACCCTACTTATGATGTCGAGGGCATTGACACGGCTCACAAGCTGGTGATTTTGATGACCATGGCCTACGGTATGAAGATGAGCCTTGCCGAGGTCAGCATCGAAGGGATCTCCCGGATCGAGCCGATCGATATCGACTTTGCCCGTGAGTTTGGTTATCGCATCAAGCTTTTGGCCATCAGCCGGAATCATGGAGAAACGGTGGAGGCCAGGGTGCATCCGACCATGGTTCCGGAAAAACACCTGCTGGCCAATATCGGCGGCGCTTATAACGGCATCCAGTTCACCGGGGATATGGTGGATGATATCCTGCTGTACGGCCAGGGCGCGGGCAAAATGCCGACTGGCAGCGCGGTTGCCGCAGATGTGGTTGATATTGCCAGAAACATCCTCTGTAACAGCATCAACCGGGTGCCATGTCTTTCCTATCTGCCGGAGGAGATCAGGCCCCGGGGGATTACTCCCATGGAGAGCCTGCGCGGCTGTTATTATTTCAGGATGACCGTTATGGATAAGCCAGGTGTTCTCTCCGCCATTGCCGGGATTCTGGCGCAGCATAATATCAGTATTGAATCGGTTATCCAGAAGGGCAGGCAGAAAAAAGGCACCGTGCCCCTGGTCATCATGACCTATGAGGCGGCGGAGGCTTCGGTACGCAAGGCCCTGGCCGAGATTGACGCTCTGGATGTCTGCACCGACAAGACGGTGAAAATCAGGATCATGAAGGCCCATGCAGAATAGCATTGCGAGGAAATATCTTATCCTGGTTGGTGATGGCATGGGTGATCTGCCCCTTGCTGAATTAGGCGGCAAAACCCCCCTGGCCTTTGCTCAGACTCCGGCCATGGACAGGATTGCCAGCCAGGGAGAACTCTGTCTGCTTAGCACCGTGCCCGATGGGTTTGCGCCGGGGAGCGATGTCGCCAATCTTTCCCTGCTCGGTTATCTGCCGCAGGAGTGTTACAGTGGCAGAGCCCCCTTGGAGGCCGCCAGTCTTGGCGTTGCCCTGGCCGCTGAAGAAATCGCCTTTCGCTGCAATCTGGTGACCCTGCGTTTTGCAGAAGACCGGGTATTCATGGAGGATTACAGCAGCGGCCATATCTCCAGCCAGGAGGCAAGGGTTCTCATCGAAGGACTTGAGGCGGTGGCAGGCAGCAATCGGCTGCGTTTTTACCCTGGGGTAAGTTATCGTCATCTTCTCGTCCATTCCGGCGAGGTCGGGGCGCTGGTGACGGTGCCCCCTCATGATTATACCGGTCGCGAGGTAACGGAATTCTGGCAACGCTACAACCGTATCCCTCATCTTCGGGATGCCCTGGCAAAGGCGGTGGCCTTCCTCGCTGATCATCCGGTAAATCGTGCCCGGATAGCGCAACAGCGCAATCCTGCCAATGCCATCTGGCTTTGGGGTGAAGGCAAGGCTCCGTCCATGCCGACCATTCAGGAGCAGTTTGGCGTGGAAGGGGCCTTGATTTCAGCGGTTGATCTGCTCAAGGGCCTTGGCGTCTATGCCGGCCTGGACATAATTGAGGTTCCCGGCGCTACCGGGTATCTGGACACCAATTATGCAGGAAAGGCCTCCGCCGCAGTTGAGGCGCTGAAAGCCAAGGATCTGGTTTTTGTCCATGTTGAAGCGCCGGATGAAGCAGGGCATCAGGGCAGTCTTAAGGACAAGCTCCAAGCCATCGAGGATTTTGATAGCAAGATCGTCAAGCCGATTTTTGAGGCGCTGCTGGTGAGCGGTTATGATTTTCGCCTCGCCGTGGCCATGGATCATTTTACCCCGCTTTCTACCAGAACACACAACGCGGATCCGGTGCCGGTGGCCATTTATGACTCTCGGGCAGGGCAGCCAGGGAGCGGACTGCCCTATGATGAGCAAAGCGCCGCCATGGCCGGGGAGCTGCTGACGGATGGGCGGCAGTTTTTCAAACGGGTGCTTGGACGATAGTGGCGGATAGTTCTTTGGAGATGCACGAACCTCTGCATCGCTATCGTTGCCGGGTGATTTACGGCGATACCGATTCCGGCGGGGTCGTCTATTATGCTAATTATTTGCGCTACTTTGAGGCGGCCCGGACTGAATTCATGCGGGAGCGGGCGCTCTCCTACAAAGAGATCGAAGAGCAGGGTTTTATCTTGCCAGTGGTGGAATGTCAGGTGCGGTATAAGGCCTCGGCCCGCTATGATGATCTGTTGCTGATCGAAACCTGTCTTGCCGAGGTGAAATCCCGAACCTGTCGTTTCAATTACCGGATTATCCGGGAAAATGACGGCAGGGTGCTGGCTCAGGGAGCCACCACCCATGCGGTTGTGGATCTCAAGGGAAGATTGACCAGGTTTCCAGAGGTGGTGCTTGGCGTCTTGCGGAATCAGGCGGTGGATGCGTCTGAACCCCTTTATTCTCCTTGACATTGTCCCAGAAAAGAGTATTTTGTCGCCACTGACGCGGGGTGGAGCAGTTCGGTAGCTCGTCGGGCTCATAACCCGAAGGTCGCAGGTTCAAATCCTGTCCCCGCTACCATGTAAATGTTAAGGACTTGGCGTAGCTGCCAAGTCCTTTTTTTTGGCGCAGCGTTCTTGGCCAAGTGCAGGCCGGAGGCTGTTTTTGCAGGCCCGTTAGGGCGAGAGACAACTAAGCAGGGGGAGTTATGGCGGCAACCGTTGACGAGGTGACAATCAATTATGAGGAAGACGGGGTCGTGGTTGTCAAGGAGCTTGAAAAGGTTATCCTGTCCAAAGGCGCCTGGACGACGATTCTTTTTCGTTATCAGCAGTGGGATGCCAAAAAAAATGAATACAGCCCGGACAGGTATTCCATTCGTCGTTATCGCAAAGTGAACGGGGAATACAGCCAGCAGTCCAAATTCAATATCTCAAGCCCTGATCAGGCGCAAAAAATTGTTGAGGCCTTGCGCGGCTGGCTTTGATAAGAATGGCGGTTTTTGCCGGAAGAAGCTATATTCTTATTCGTAACTGACTGATTGAGAGCATTAATATTGCCATCAAGGCACGATGCGGATGAATATTTCCCCGGCAAAAGCCCCCAGACAAAAACGTGTTTCCTTTGCCGTTCTGTTGTTCTGCATCCTTTTTGGCTGGTGGGTTTTCTTCGTTTACCAGCGCCAGGTTCCCTCGTCTGAAGTAGCCATCCCCCCAGTAACTGTAACGGCGCGGGGAGATCTCGCCGCCGATGAGCAAAGCACCATTGCCCTGTTTCGTTCCGCTTCGCCAGCGGTGGTCTTTATTACCAATATCGAGGTGCGGCGAAACCTGTTCACCCTCAATATCCACGAGATTCCCCAAGGGACAGGTTCCGGTTTTATCTGGGACAAGCAGGGCCGGGTGGTGACCAATTACCATGTTATCGAGTCGGCCAGCCGGGTCGAGGTTACCCTGGCGGATCGTTCAACCTGGCCGGCCACCCTGGTGGGCGTTGCCCCGGACAAGGATCTGGCGGTGCTCAAGATCTCGGCGCCCGCAGTTAAACTTTCCCCGCTTCCCCTGGGGGAATCCCATAATCTGCTGGTGGGCCAGAAGGTCTTTGCCATCGGCAACCCCTTTGGTCTCGATCAGACCCTTACCTCCGGTATCGTCAGCGCCCTGGGGCGGGAGATCCAGTCGGCAACCGGCAGAACCATTCAGGGGGTTATCCAGACGGACGCCGCCATTAACCCCGGCAACTCAGGCGGGCCTCTTCTTGACAGCGCCGGACGTCTTATCGGGGTGAATACCGCGATCTACAGCCCGTCCGGTGGCAGTGCCGGGATCGGTTTTGCCGTGCCGGTCGACGTGGTTGGCCGGGTGATTCCCGATATTATCCGGCATGGGCGATTGATTCGCCCTGGTCTTGGTATCTCTGTGGCGGATGATCAGATTGCCAGGCGGGCGGAGGTGGCAGGGGTGCTGGTGATGAATATCAGGCCGGGCAGTTCCGCCGAGGCTGCCGGATTGCGGGGAACCCGCAAGATTCAGGGAGAGATGGTTCTGGGAGATGTTATTATGGCTGTTGACGGGCGCAAGGTTTCTTCTTATGACGACTTGCGTAATGCCATGGATAGATATAAAGTCGGGGATAAGGTTTCCTTGACTATCGAAAGGGATAACCGGCAGATGCAATTATCAGTGATACTGGAAGAGGTAGGATAGCTTTGTGATCTGGTGGACCCGCGCCCTTAGGAGTCTTATCTCCATAGACGAGCAGCGACTGGATCTGTTTCGGGTGTTTCCCGGAATAAGAAGGTTTCTGTCCGCCCGGCAGCACTATGCCTATCTGCGGACAGCCGGTGATATTCTCTTTGCCCTGGTGGTTGTTTCCGGGTTTTTCGGCCCCAGGGATGCGCGCAGCAATGTTGCGGTCTTCCTCTCCTGGGGTTTTATCTGGCCAAGCATTGTCTTAAGCTGGTTTTTTGTCGGCCGGATGTGGTGCGGGATCTGCCCGTTTCCAGGGCTTGGCGTCTTTCTGCAACGCCGGGGGATAACCCTTTCCCTGCCAGTGCCAAAAAGTCTGCAAAAATACGGGGTATACGCCTCGGTTATTCTGCTGGCTCTTATCATCTGGACAGAGGTTGTGGCCGGGCTAGACCGCTCGCCGGTCGGCACCTCCTGTTTTGTTCTCTCCATCGTTTTTGGCGCGGCCCTGCTGGCGGTTCTTTTCCCAGGGCAGGCCTGGTGCAGGCATCTCTGCCCTCTGGGTCGCATCAGCGGCGCAGCGGCAACCCTTTCCATCATCGAGTTCAGGCCGGATCATGAAAAATGCCGGGGTTGTGAAACCTTTGCCTGCAAAAAAGGACTGGCCGGGAAACGGGGCTGTCCGGTCTACCTTGGCGCTTATAATGTCCAGAATAACCTGCATTGCCTGGTCTGCGGCCACTGTCTGCCCTTATGTGACCGCGACTCACCGCAGCTGCTCCTGCGCAACCCATATTCGGAGCTGATCCGCAACAAGGGCCGCTATATTACCTGCTCGTATATCGTGCCTTTTCTCATAGGCTCGCAGCTTGCCCGCTTTCTGCGTAAAAAGGAGATATATAGCCAGGTTGCCGCTTTCTCCGGCTGGTCGGACGCGGTTCTTTTCAGTCTGCTGCTGTTGCTTGGCTTTGCCTTAAGCCTGACGATTATCCGTTTCGGCACCCGCCTGTTCGGGATCAATGAGGATCCTTTGTTTGGCAGGTTTTCGCCCATGGTTCCGATCCTGATTCCCATGGCTTTTACCGGGGAACTTGTGTACCGGCTGGGATATTTTACCGCCGGGGTAGGCGATTTCATCCCTACCTTCGGGCGTCAGGTTGGCGTGGAGTTTCTGGAAAAATTCTTTTTTGCCATTCCGGATTTCCCGGTTCAGATCTTCTCGGCTTTTTTCATGCTCAACGGCTCCATCGCCGGCTGTTATATCCTCTGGCAGTTTTGTCTTAATGATTTTGAAGGGCACCTCCGTTTCCGGAATTTTCTCGGGATCAATCTACTGATTGTTGTTATGCTTTTTTTCTATCTGACGGTTATTTTTTAGTAAGTTAGAAATTATTTTCTGTGTTTTTTGGGCAGAAAATAATTTTGTTAACGCACTTATCCCATTTGTTTACAGGGGTTAGGAGCCATACTGGCTCAGGAAGGCAAGTCGTTTGCGTTTGGCAAGTTCCCGCATGTCAGTGGCCAGATCTGATTCGTCAATGATCTCCCGGCCCACTATTTCTTCAATGATATCCTCAAGGCTTACCACGCCTGTGACCGAGCCGTATTCATCAACTACTACAAAAAGATGTTTGTGGTGGTCAAAAAACTCGAGCATAACAGCGGTCAGGCGTCCTGTTTCCGGGACAAAATGCGCAGGCTGCATGAACTCGCGCAGGGTTTTCTCCTCGGCGCCCCTGGCGGCCCAGTGAAACAGATCCTTACGCAAGATAATGCCGACAACCTCATCCATGTTTTTTTCATAAACTGGAATCCTGCTGTGCATATTGAGCATCTCGTTGGCCTGCATAGCCTTGGTCACGGTCAGGTTGGCGTTGAGCATGAAAGTGACGGTGAGTGGGGTCATGATCTGACGGACGGTTTTGTCCTTCAGATCGAGGATGTTGGTGATGACCCGCCGTTCCTGCAGACTTATCTCTCCGGATCTGTGGCTCTGTCTTGCCAGAGCCTGGATTTCCTGGGCCGAGACCAGAAGCCCGTTGTCTTTGGCAGGAAGAAGCCGGGTTATGGCCTGGATCAGCAGGATGAACGGGGTCAGCAGTTTTACCATCCAGTGGAGGGGATAGGCAATCCAGAGACCCAGCTCCCGGCTGTAGGAAACGCCGAGAGTTTTGGGAAGTATCTCTGAAAAGAGGAGGATGACCATGGTGAAGATTGCGGAGAACCAGATCATGCTGTCGGCACCAAAAACTGCGGCGGCCGCAGCTCCGGAGATCGTGGCCCCAGCCGTGTTGGCTATGGTGTTCAGGGTGAGGACGGCGGTGATGGGCCGGTGGATATCCTTTTTCATGCCCATGAGGATACGACCGATCCGTTTGTGATGCTGGCTGAGTATTTCAATGTGGCTCATCGGCAAGGAGTATAATGCTGCCTCGCAGATGCTGCACAGGGCGGAGATTATTATGGCCAGGCCAACGGACAGGCATAATTGCAGGATCAAGGGTTCTTCTCCTTAGTTTTTCTGGTATATTGGACTGGAATTTGCCTTCTACAGCAGGCCGAAATCTAATGCAATTATCGAATTTTATCATGTAATTATTGAGGAGTACATGAATGTTATCTTTTAGTAAGATTGGGCCTGAGACCTATGCCGGCGATCTTCTTGTTTATTTGGCGCGTCAGTCAGACAAGGGTGCTTACTGCTGTGCCAGTGGGGAGGTAGATGAAGTTATATGCCGGGTGTATGGGCTGGGGGATTTTTCCGGAAAAGAGGGCGAGCAGCTGCTTTTTTATCCAGAGCATGAACGGCAGGGTATTCCGACCGCAAAGCGGATACTGGTTGTCGGTCTGGGCAAGGAGGTGCTGAGCAGGGAGTTGTTCCGCAAGGCGGGTGGAACCATTGCCTCTCTGGCTATGAAGAGCAAGGCGCAGGAGTTGCTGCTTGTTCTGCCGGATCTTGCCTGTGACAAGGCCGAAATGGTCGAGGGGTTGTCCGAAGGCCTGGTTCTGGGTGCCTACCGGTTCAAAAAATACAAAACAAAAAAAGAGCCTGATTCCTCGGGGGAGATGTTGCAGCAGGCTGCCTTGTATGCCGTTAGCCACAAGGGGCTGGACAAGGCGCTCAAGCTGGGAGAGATCGGCGCCCAGGCCGCCTGTAAGGCCAGGGATATGGCCAATGAGCCGGCCAGCCACTGGACGCCGGGGCATTTTTCTGAATATGGCCGTCAATTGGCCGCCACCCACGGGATGACCTGTACGGTTTTGAATCAGGCCCGGATGGAGAAGCTGGGCATGGGTGGGATTCTTGGCGTCAATCAGGGCTCGGCTATGCCTCCGGAAATGGTTATCCTTGAGTATGCTGGCAAGCCAGGCGCGCCGACCCTGCTGCTGGTCGGCAAGGGCCTCACCTTTGATTCCGGTGGCATCTCGCTTAAGCCCAGTGTCGGCATGGAAGAGATGAAATACGATATGTGCGGAGGGGCGGCGGTGCTTTGCGCCATGCAGGCGGTTGCCCAGGCGAGGCTCAAGGGGTTGAATCTGGTGGCGATTGTCCCGGCCACGGAGAATCTGCCCGGCCCGGCCGCTCTGAAACCGGGTGACGTAATCACCCAGTATGGCGGCAAAACCGTGGAGGTGGTCAACACCGATGCCGAGGGCCGTCTTATCCTGGCCGATGCCCTGGCCTATGGCATCAAAAAATACAAGCCGGACATGGTGATTGACGTTGCCACCCTGACTGGCGCTGTTATAGTCGGCCTTGGTCATCACCGTACCGGTCTGCTGGCCAATAACGATAATTTAAGCGCGAGGTTGCTTGCGGCCGGAGAACGCAGTGGCGAACCTTTATGGCGGCTGCCCCTGGATCAGGAGTACACCAAGCAGCTTAAGTCTGGAATTGCTGATCTCAAAAATGTAGGGAAAAAGGATGGCGGCGCCATTACCGCTGCGGCCTTTCTTAAGGAGTTTGTCGGAGATACACCCTGGGCCCATCTGGATATTGCTGGCACTGCCTGGGATTTCACCGAGAAATCCTATATTCCGAAAGGGCCATCCGGCATCGCAGTGCGCACCCTGTTTGATTTTGTCAGAAACTGGAAAGGGTAGAGGTGAGGCCTGGAAAGCTGTTGCCTGGCGTTAAGGCTGTTTTCCGCACAGGGCAAGAGCCTCGACGATGATCGCCGGGGCATCGATATTTCCCTTATGGCGTAGCTGGGTCTGGGTGCCGTGTTCCATGAATTTATCCGGCAGGCCCAGGATCTTTGTTTGAATGCCCCAGAGATTTTTCTGGGCAAAAAGCTCAAGAATGGCGCTGCCAAAGCCGCCCTTTTTCACGTTGTCCTCGATGGTAATCACCTTGCCCGTTCGCTTGGCCCATTCACAGATCAGCGCCTCATCCAGGGGCCTGACAAAGCGCGGGTTAATCACCGCCGCCTCAATTCCAAGTTTTTTCAGGCCGGTTGCCGCTTCCAGGGCCGCAGCAACCCTGTTGCCGATGGGAAGCAAAAGGAGATCCTTGCCTTCCCGAAGAAGTTCGCCGATCCCCAGAGGGAGGCGTTGCAGGATATCGTCAGTGGCAATCCCTTCCCCGTTGCCGCGCGGATAACGAACTGCCGCCGGGCCTGGGTGGAGAATAGCCGTGTGGAGCATGTGCCGCAGTTCATTTTCATCCTTGGGGGCCATGATCACCAGATTGGGGATGAAGCGCAGGAAGGAAAGATCAAACACCCCGTGGTGGGTCGGCCCATCGTCGCCGACCAGGCCGCCCCGGTCAATGGCCAGGGTAACGGGCAGATTGGGCAGGCAGACATCGTGAATAATCTGGTCAAGGGCTCGCTGGAAGAAGGTGGAGTAGATCGCCACCACCGGCAGCAGGCCTTCCGTGGCCATGCCTGCCGCATAGGTGACGGCATGCTGTTCGGCAATCCCCACATCAAAAAAACGATCGGGAAATCGTTGGGAAAAATCGCTTAAGCCTGTGCCTGCTGGCATGGCGGCAGTGATGGCGACCACGCGCGGGTCCTGTTCTGCGATTTGCACCAAGGTCTCGCCAAAAATCTTGGTATAGCTGGGCGGGGCAGGCGGGGAGGGGAGGGGCAGGCCGGTGTCGATACAGAATGGGCCAACCCCGTGAAAATCGCCAGGGTTTTTTTCCGCCGGTTCGTAGCCCTTGCCCTTGGTGGTCAGTACATGGATGAGTGTGGGGCCGCTGCTGAAATCGCGGACATTGCTCAAGGCCTCAATAAGGTTTTCCAGTTTGTGGCCGGGGATGGGGCCGATGTATTCAAACTTGAGGGCCTCGAAGAGCATGCCGGGCGTAAAGAAGCCCTTGAAACTTTCCTCGCTTTTCTTGAGCACCGAGAGGATGTTCTCCCCCACGTTGGCAAAGGACTTGAGGAAATGCTCCATCTCCTTCTTGACCCGCACCGCTGTTTTGCTGGTCAGTTTTCTGCTTAAAAAGCTGGAAAGCGCCCCCACATTGGGTGAGATGGACATCTCATTATCATTGAGGATAACGATGAGATTCTTGTGGAGATGCCCGGCCTGATTGAGGGCTTCAAAGGCCATGCCCCCGGTCATGGAGCCATCGCCGATCACCGCGATGCTCTTGTGGAGGTCGCCTTTCAGATCCTTGGCTGTGGCAATGCCCAGGCTGGCCGAGATCGAGGTGCTGCTGTGGCCGGTGTCAAAGGCGTCAAAGGGGCTTTCCTCTCTTTTGGGAAAGCCGCTGAGGCCCTTGTACTGACGGATGGTGGAAAACTGCTTCCGGCGCCCGGTGATCAGTTTGTGGGTATAGCTCTGATGGCCCACATCCCAGACCAGCTTGTCTTCCGGGGTATCAAAAACATAATGGATGGCCAGGGTAAGTTCGACCACCCCCAGGCAGGGCGCCAGATGTCCGCCGGTTTGCGAAACAGTCTGGATGAGCGTTTCTCTGATTTCTGCAGCCAGCATTTCGAGTTGCGCCACGGAGAGTTTTTTGAGATCAGTCGGGGAGTTGATCTTGTCAAGCAAAGGGGTCTGGCTCATGGTGGCCTTTTCCTCCGGGTGTTACCCTGACGGGTGTCCGGTTAGTTGTTGCGTTCGTAAATATATCTGGCAAGGGTGCGGAGCGGCTCGGCATGCGAGTCAAAATTTTCCAGGGCGGTCAAGGCCGCCTCAACCGCCTCTCTGGCCATGACTCTTGTTTGGGCAACGCCGAAAAAGGCGGGATAGGTTGCTTTGTTCCGCTGGGCATCTGCTCCGGCGGTCTTGCCAAGATCTGCCGTGGTGCCTTCAACATCCAGCAGGTCGTCGATTATCTGGAAGGCCAGGCCGATCTGTGCGCCGTATCGGCTTAAGGCGGCAAACTGTTTTTCATCGGCCTGGCCGAAAATCGCCCCGGCCTGCACGGAGGCGGTGATCAGGGCGCCGGTTTTGCAGCCATGGATCAGCCTCAGATGCTCAAAGGGGATTGCCTGGCCTTCGGCGGCAAGGTCAAGAGACTGGCCGCCAACCATGCCTTGCGGGCCGATGGCGTGCGCGATGAGGTTGAGCAGCCGGAGCTGGGCTTCCGGGTTAAGGCCCTGCCGGATCTCGGGATGGCTCAGCAGTTCAAAGGCGAAACTCAGCAGCCCGTCCCCGGCCAGAATGGCCTCCGCTTCCCCAAAGACCACATGGCAGGTTGGTTTGCCCCGGCGGAGATCATCATTGTCCATGGCCGGCAGATCGTCATGAATCAAGGAATAGGTGTGGATGCATTCCAGGGCGCAGGCAACGGGCAACAGGTGTTCGGTCGGGGCGGACAGGGCCTCTGCTGCGGCCAGCGCCAGAATGGGACGGATCCTTTTGCCCCCGGCGAACAGGCTGTAGCGCATGGCCTTGACATGGTTGGAAAGGGGGCCCTCTTCGGCCAGCATATAGAGGGCCAGGGCCTGTTCGACAACCGCGCCTTGTTCTCTCAGGTATTTTTTAAAGTCCATGGCTGGGGAATTTCCTGTGATTGTAAGCAAGGCGAGGTTAGGTCTCGTCTTCAGCAAGCGCTGGGCCGGAAGTGTTAAAAGGAACGTTCACGAGTCTGCCGTCCTTTTTCAACAGGAGATCGACTTTTTGTTGCGCCTCTTCCAGTTTGTGATTGCACAACTCGGCCAGTTTTATTCCCTCATCAAATTTTTTCAGGGATTTTTCCAGACTCAGATCGCCGTTTTCCAGCTCCAGGGTGATCTGCTCAAGTGAGGCCAATGCTTCTTCAAAAGATTTTTTAGACATGATCCCTCCCGAGGTTTTTTAAAAAAGGTTGGCCCTCGTCTGTAAGCAGAGATGAATGGAACGATATAAAATAAATGAAGTTGCGGTTTGGGGCAATGTCTTTCCAAAAAAACATGAGTATGGTAGGTTGACTGGACTTTAGAGTTACAGCAATCCCTTCCCCACCGTCCGGGTGGGTTGAGGAAAAGCTGATTAATTACCGTAACGGCCATAAACTACGCGGCCTTGTCATGCCATGGAGGCGATTCGTCCTCCAAT
>Ga0208863_1000486_pt1 | contig 38367 bp, 31 predicted proteins | sample RifOxyD3_FD_184040 | JGI IMG/M metagenome (GOLD analysis project Ga0208863, IMG submission 184040) | Soil microbial communities from Rifle, Colorado - Rifle Oxygen_injection D3 (SPAdes) | ecosystem: Environmental > Terrestrial > Deep subsurface > Rock core/Sediment | place: Rifle, Colorado...
TTAAAAAATCATATTTTTCCGTTAAATTGAAGTACTCTCTGAATTGTTTTTCTTTGATGAGAGCATCCGCTTTGAGGTAAAGCTCATAGTTTTTTTGCAATGAGTGTATCATCTCTTTTTTTGCGGGGACCACACAAAAGGGTTTAAGAAGTTCCTGTGCTTTAGGACCATTGCGCAGCGGGTCGGCTCCAATCAGTTTTTTTGCTTCCGCAAAGCTTTTTGTAAAATAGAGTTCAAGTTTACGCGCACTATCGGTTTTTTCAAGATAGGGTGCCCGCTCCAACATTCCGAATGCTTCCTGAAACTCTTTTTTCTGAACCAAAATAGCAAATTTTTCAAAATCTTTTTGCTTCTGAAGTAAAAATTCAAACTCTTTTTTATGTTCGTCATCCGATAAAAACGGAGTAGCAAATTCCAATGCAGAAGCGGCGTTTCCCGTCGAAAACTGATTGATAATCTCTTTCAGCATCTCTTCCCATGCCTCTTGAAACATTTCGGACATAGGATGTATAGCCAAAAACAGGTTATTGTCCAAACATCTTTTGGCAGTTTTGAAATTTTTGACGGTAAGCGCTTGTGAGAAATCATCAATAAAAGCATACATATCGATCATATAGACCCATCCGTTCTCAAAACCTATAAAAAGATATGTATCCTCTACGTGCAATGAACTGATCCCTTTTTGATCGAGTTTAAACGACGAAAACATTGTATTATCGGAGAGCTTGACCACATAAATCGTTCCGTTTCGTCCTCCGACTATGGCAAAACGTCCGCTGGAATCGACGACACAACAACTAGGCCATGAAGGGAAGAGGGCTTTTTTGGATGTTTCATCGCTTTTAAAATGGTATACATAGGAGTTCCCTTCACGCCCGATTGCGTACAATGATTTAGAATCATTATAAAAGAAAGAGTGTTCGATTGCATCCTCTGCAAACGTGTTTAAACGCTCTTTTTGATGACGGATGTTTAAAACTATCAGTGACTTGTCATAGGCGGAGTAGGCTAAATTTCCTCCCCTTTTGTCAACGGCAAGATGAGAGATATAGTCGGGTTTGGGCTTAAGAGACATAATGATCTTGCCGGTTTGTGTGCTGTACATGTAGACTTTCCCATCCGTCCCTCCGGTGAGAAGGTATTGTCCCTTTGTACCGCAAAAGGTCATAACTTCTGCCCGCTGATCATGACCGCGCAGTCCTATAGCCGCTTCCGATGTGTTTTCCATTGGGTCTGGAAACGCACCATCCATCTCATTTTCTGTATCTTCTTTAGAGGGGAGTTTCAAACAGATAGCACAGTCATTATTGATTTTTGCACTGTATGCTACATGACCGTTTTGACTGAAAGAAGACCCTTTTTGAAATCGATGCAAGGGAGTTGCTTCTTGGATCAGTGACTCTTCCGATCGATTCCATTGCGTTCTGCAGACAGTATGAAGGTTTCCGTCGGTATCGGTAAAATAGATATTCTTCTCATCGGAATGGATGGCGATTACGCTGGCTTTTACATGAAAAGATTGGATTATTTTAATCATGATGTCCCGCTCAATTGAGAAGTTCTATCAAACAAAGGACGTAAAAACGGGTATTGTCATCTGCGAGTATTCGCTTGATTTTTGCCGAATACAAGACGCCTTCAATATCAAAATAGAGTTCCTCTCCCATAAGTAAAAACTCTTCTTTCCAATCGCAAAAATTCGGATCACTTTTTACGGGAGCATCATCATTCAGGAGCTCTTTGAAGTTGAGCTCTTTATTGATCAGTTTTGTATAATGGGGGGTACCTGCAAGGATAGAAAATATTTCACTGTTACCGACAATCACATGGTCGTGTTGATCAAGAATCATGGAGGGGAGGGGAATGTTTTGGATAATAGATTCAAGAGATTTGTTGAAAGCGTGTTGTATCTGTTCCCTCTGATCGAGTTTTTCCCTCTCTTTTTGCTGAGACTCCTGCTCGATTTTAAGGGCCAAATCGTATAAAATATTGTCCAGCTTATCGAAAATAATCGGCTTAATAATAAAGTGCTCGATTCCGATTTCAATGGCTCGTAACATATATTTTGCTTCGGAATGGGCTGTAATCATAATGCATTTTTGTGTCGGGTTATGCGCTTTAATCTTCTCCAGCATGTCAAGCCCTTGCATAATAGGCATCGTCTGATCTGAGATAACGATGTCAATCGGACGGAGCGAATTCAGGTAAAAATCAAGTCCTTCTTGACCGTTTGAAGCGAGGGAGACATGACCTACCGTATCGCTGAGCATATCGGACACCATTTCACGAATGAGCCTCTCGTCATCCACGAATAGAACATGTAGTTTTTTTGCTAACGTGATATGATTTTCCATTTTTAGCCTTTGTTGTTAATGTGTGCATGGATAAATATTGTAAATACAGCGCCTTCGGCGTCATTATGCGCCGTAATACTCCCGCCAAGGTGCTCTTCGACAATCCGTTTAGACATATACAAACCGATTCCCGTCCCTTGGGATTTATGTTTGGTCGTAAAATAGGGCTCGAAGATTTTGTCGATGTATTGAAGATCGATCCCGCCCCCATTGTCGTAAATACGGATGAGTGCTTGAGTTTTATCATCCGAACAAGCTACCTCTAAACGGATAACTCCGCTTGAAACACTATTGGAAACAATGGCATCTTTTGCGTTATTGACGAGATTAAGCAGTACTTGTTTGAGGTCTTCGGGGAATCCGTAAAGTTCTATATCCGATTGAACGGATGTCTCTAATGTGATGTTGGCAAGATTAAAACTCGGTTCTACGAGTGTAATCGCATTTTCAATTACACTGTAGAGGGTGTAGTGTACTTTTTCTTTATTAGGCTCAAAGTGTCCACGGAAGTCATCAATCGTCTGAGACATGTGGGTGATGGTATCCATCGCTTGGTTGAGTGCATGTTCCATGGCTTTGCTATCAAGCGTTCCGTTCGTGTGCTGGCGGTAAACTTTTTGAAACAACATGGAAATAATATTGAGCGGTTGTCGCCACTGATGGGCAATATTGCCGATCATTTCGCCCATTGCAGCAAGTTTGGCCTGTTGAAAAAGGAGGGAATCTTTTTGCCTGTTTTTTTCAATTTCTTCTTCAATCTTCACTTCCAGATCGTTATTGAGTCTTTGAATGGTTTTCGTGGAGGTATAACTGATGGAGAGGGAATAGACCAGCTGATAGATCTCTTCACTGTTGAAGGGTTTGCGAATATAATAGGTATTGCTCTTCAGCGCATCCAATATCTCTTTATTCGTCCGATCCGAATAGGCGGTTGCAATAATAATATGGACATCGGGATCGATTTGTTTGAGGCGCAGTGAGGTCTCAAGCCCGTCGATGCCGTTGGGCATACGCATATCGACGATACAGACGGGAATACTCAAACCCTCTTCATAGTGTCGGCGAAAAATTTCTACACCGTCCAGCCCGTTGTTGGCCTGAAAAAGGTTAAAGTTCATAGTCCTGTCTGTGGGATCAATCGCACTGCACTCAATATCATGAAGCTGCTCAAGCTTTAAAATCGCATCTTCAAGGCTCGTTTTTTTATACGGTGCCAATATGGCGGCATACGCTTCGAGAATAGTGGTATCATCGTCAATGGTAAGAATATTATGAACAGCCTCACTCATGATTTACATCCTGGGGCGAGAGTAATCGTAAAGAGAGTCCCTTTTCCAATCCCTTCAGATTTGCATGTGATCGTATGGCCGTTTCCGGTTAAAAAATTGGCAAAAGAGTGCAACCCAAGTCCGTGCCCGTCTTTTTTGGTCGTAAAGCCCTGTAAAAATACATTTTTAGTTGTCTCTTCATCCATTCCGATACCGTTGTCGTAGACCTCTATTACGATATTTTCATCCATCATAATGGTATCGTTGTTCATCATGTCAAGTTCGAAGAAGCTCCCCTCGATAGGGACGCTTCTCGCCGCAATTTTGATGATTTTAGGGAACAGTTTATGGCTTTTGTCTGCGGTGAGAATCGCATGGATGGAATTTTTAAGGACATTAAGCATTCCGTTAAAAAGATGTATTCTATTAATTTGAAAACTAAGACTTGGATGTATATCCACCATAAGGGCTATATCGTTTTTAAAGAGTTGCGGTTCGATGACGCTCCGTATTTCGGTAATAAGATCGATAAATTTGACCAATTCATCCATATTGTTTTTGGTATTTTTGTAGAGTTCTTGTTGATAGGCTATGGTTGTAGCGATATTACTAATCGCTTTTTGTAGATTTTTCATATCGCTGTCTAAAACATTCTTAATAGTATCGGTCATAGAGGATTCGATAATATTCAGACTCATTTCGATTTTCTTGAAATTTTTGAGATACTCTTCTAAAACACTCTCTTTGACGAACTGTTTATTCCCCTGAAGCTGCTCTTTGATATGGTCAAAATATTTGAAAAAGAATTGCATCGGTTCAAGATTTTTAATAATCCGCTCGGAAAGATGCTGCGCACCGGTGACGATATTTCCAATGTTGTGGATATATTCGCTGGTCACATCAAAAATACCCTGTTTATAGGCAAGTTCCTTGGATATACTGATCTCGTTTTTGTGCAGTTCAACGACATTCGTTATATCGGTCAATGAAAGAATATAGCTGGATTGATGTTCTCCCGATCCGCTTTCTTTGTTATCTATAACGGTGGATATGATTGTAAAATAAAGGAGTTTTCCGTCAATCAATATTTCAACTTTTGGAAGCATCCTCTCATCTTTAAATGTTAGAAATTCAAACCAGGAATCCGTTGAACACGAGCCGTAGGTATTGGTAATCGGAAGAACTTGAATTTTACGCGGAAAAGAAGGCTCCATCACCGAATCAAATATTTGGTGGAAATAGTTATTGGCCTGAAGAAGTTCACCCTTATGGTTTACAAGCAAGATTGCAGTATGTGCTGTAGCATCAAAAAGACTTTTGTTAATTTGATCCAAATCTTGTTGAAGCTGTTGAATATCAGTTTCGTATTGAAGGGTAAGAGGGGAGTGGGCAGTCTGCATCAAAATCCTTGGCATGTAAAAAGGTTATTGAATGATTATGACGGCTTAGTGTTGCAAATATGTTGCATTTAATGGAGTTACGGGAAAGATTACTCCCGTTTTGAAGCTTCTTTTAACATAGTGTCCATAATGATAAAAAGTTTAGCGGATGCCGTTTCGACTTGTTGAAATCGATCCACTATAAGGTCTTTAGATTCACTTAGACCCGTAGTTTTCATTATCTCTGCCACTGCCAGAACATTGTCATGGACTTGTTTATGCGGTTCTTGAATCTGCTTGTACGATGGGAAGGCGCTAAAACTCTTTTTGCCGTCTCCTTGTTCGTACCATTTTCCGAATCGGCAATTGGTATGATCGACAAATCCCCCATCCAGTTTACGTGCGTAGACAGCATCGTACGCCCGTCCTTTGAAGAGGATATGATCTATTTTTGCCAATGTAATAAATGCGGTCAGCTCAATATTATGGACGACGTTTGCCGTTTCCAGTGCGTTTGTATTAAAAGAATGGATCGTTTCTGTAAAGTTTTGGATCATACCATTGGATTTGAAGGCAATCTCATTCATCGCCTCTGAGCTGGATTGAATCTGATGCGTATCTTGCTGTAGGGTCTGTATCGCTATAGAAATATCGCCGGTCGCTTTTTGGGTTTTTTCGGCCAATTTTCGAACTTCATCGGCAACAACAGCAAATCCGCGTCCGTGTTCTCCCGCACGTGCGGCTTCGATGGCGGCATTCAATGCAAGCAAGTTTGTCTGATCTGCGATGTCTTTAATTAAATTAACAACCGAATTGATATCGTTGGCTCTCGTCCCCAATGCATTGATAGCACCGTTAGAATCCTGTACCAGAGCGGTAAGTTCGTTCAGATTAGTGGTAACCGTATCGAGTTCTTTTACCGTGATAGTTGATTGATCCGCTGTACTTTGAGAAATAGTTGAAATATGAGAAAGGCTCTCAATCGATGTCATAAGATCACGCTGAATGACATCAAGCCCTCCGGTAGAACGGCTGATCTCAGCCAGTTTCCCATCCAAATCGAAGAGTTTAAGCGATTCATGGCTTTGCTCCATTTTTTTAACGCTCAGGTTGATATTTTCAGCTGAACGTTTGAAGGAACCTTTTAGTCCTGAACTTTGTACGGTTCTATAATAGTGATCTTTACTCAATGCATCAATAACGGCATAGGTATCACGCATGTACACTTCCAACTGATCTATCATATTGTTGGTGTTCCAGCATAATGCCTTAAGTTCTCCATATTCATTAATATTAGTAATCCGTGATTCCATATGTCCTTCTTCGATTTCACTCATCACCTCCGCGACTTTGTGGATCGTTGATTGAACTTTTCGGATATTGATAAATATTGCCCACGCAATCGCAAAGTTGATAACATTCAGTAATCGAATCCAGTCAAAGCCTATGGTAATGACTTCGACCACTAACGCTATTAAAAATACAACGATAGAGATAAGATTCAGATACTGTAATTTAGTGAGAGAGGATGAATTCATCATAGGTGACCTTCATTTGATCTAATGCGGCAAGTAATATTTTTTCGCCTGCAGCAATTCCACCGATTTTTTCGGCACGGAGCATGGAGCTATAAAGCGGTTGAATAATAGAGAGCGCTTCTTTTTTGGGTTTACGGCGTACCGAGTGATACCCTATAATGTTCCCTTGCGCATCAAAGCTGGGAGTTACATGGGCAAATACCCAGTAATAGTCATTATTTTTTGTCTTATTGATGACATAGGCAAATACCTCTTCTCTCGATTGAATTCGCGTCCATAGCAATTTAAAAACACTTGCGGGCATATCGCTATGACGCAAGATGTTATGAGGGGCATAAAGTAATTCCTCTTCACTGTACCCTGACATACTGATAAACAGCTCATTGCCATAGGTAATCTTCCCTTTAACATCCGTTTTTGAAACGATAAATGTATCATCACTAAACGTCAGTTCATTTCCGGCCATACTATTCTCCCCTCATCCGTTTTATGGTTAACTTTTAAATTCATTGATGCGTGATTGAAGCGATTTTGCCACTTGCAGCAATTTATCCGAATCGCTTTCGATCATTTCGACACTTTTTTGATTTGATTCGGAGACATGATTAATATTGGATATCCGATCGATAATCCATTCGATATGACTTACCACTTCAACTGAATCCTTATACGAATGCTGCGCAACCACTACGGATCGCTCCATTTCTGAAGAGGTTACGGAAATTTTTTCTTCTACTTCATTTGAAATATGTGTTAATTGATTCATATTGCGTGCATTGTTGATCATCTTATCGCTTACGTCGTTGATTGACTGCACGATTGTATTAACATTGATTTCGATCTCGGTTAAGCTTCGCTGCGTCCGCTCCGCCAACTTACGCACTTCATCAGCAACAACGGCGAATCCTCGTCCGTGCTCACCCGCACGTGCCGCTTCGATGGCAGCATTCAGTGCGAGCAGATTAGTCTGATCGGCAATATCTTTGATAACCTCCAGAACATTTTTAACCTGATCGGCATCTTGACGCAAGTCAACCAGCTGAGATGACATCTCCTGTTCCGTCTCAATGTATCCCTCAACCTCTACGACAAGTTTGCTGAGGACCCCTTTTGCCGTAATCAATTCATTATTAGCGGTAGCAACATTTTTTTGTGTTTGTTCGGAGATCAAGATACTTTTCGACAATATCTCTTTGATAGAGATACTTTTATCAGTGGCTTCTTTGACAATAGAACGCTCTTGTTCTACCCCTTTTGAAATACTATGTGTAGCCTCGGTAATTGTGGCTGCAATCATAGAGTTCTGTGCGCCCAATATTTTTACTTCATTGACGGTATCTTGAACCATAGCGACAAAATGGTTGACTTCGATAGCCGCTTCGGCAAACTCGTCTTTTTTAGTTACCGCAAGCCGTTTCGTTAAATCTTTATCCCCGTTAACTAATTCATTGATGCGCTTTTTGAGTTCTTCAAGAGGGTGCAATATCTCTTTTCCGAAAAAGATAGAAAGGATGACGACAAAAGCTACAATCGTAATACTTAATGCAATCAATAAAATAAATTGTGTATCTCCGATCTCCGCATCATTTTTTTCCAACGAAACAACCAGATCCATAACCCCTAAGACTTCGCCCGTTTGAATATTGGTGTGACATGCCAAACATCTCTCTTGTGCGATCAGCGGCTGAAGGAGACGAATCATATGCCCTTTATCGCTGCTCTCTATGACTTGCGGCTTTTTGCTTTTAAAAATTTCCTGAATCATCGGATCATCGCTGAATTTTTCATTTAGCCCGAACAGTTCAATTACCTGCTTAGATTTTTGAACTTCGACTTTAGAAACACCGTCGATCTCCTGTGCATGGGCAATGGCTTCGTTAACAACTTTCGGATCGCCTGCGAGCATACTTAGTGAAAGAGTTTGAAAGATAGAATCGCTGAGCATCATTAATGAACGTTTGGCTGTTTCATTCGAAAAGGTATTCAATGATGAGGATATATACGAATATATTGCCCCCATACCAATAAAACTGAAAAATATTATTGTGAAAATTATTTTTGATTTGACGGTCGTTAGCATGATGAGCCTTCTTTTAAATAAGTGAGAGAATCATAAATGTTTACTGTTGCAATAGTGTCGCAAAATGCTTATTCAATATCGGAGTGACTTATCTCTTTAAGAAAACGGAGAAACATTTGAAGCTGTTTTTTCTTTTTCGTGGAGCGGGCTTCGATAACTTTGTCACGAAAATGATCTATCAAGACATTTTGAAAAAGATAAAACTCTGAGGGGCTCATCCGTTCAGAAGCGTTGATTTTTTCTAACGCTGCATAGAGTTTTCTTCTTGTGGATGCCGTAAGTTCGTTATCCATATTCCCAAAAACTATTTCACATTCATAAATAGCTTTGGATGTAGTGGAGACTTTATGTTCTTGTCCCGTTGTTTCTACTGTTAGTAACTTGAATTTTTGTGTTGCACTTTGGTAGAGATGTCGGTATTGGGAAATCAAATTGTATTGGTGGATAATACTATCGATAGCCGCGTGCCGACTTAAGTAAAAAATCGGAAGTTTTCCATAAATTTCGATAACCGTTCTGCCATTGGGAGATTGATACCACGTGAGAATTTTTGCCCCTTTTAGGCGGGCTTTGGCAATTATCTCTTCGAGTAAATGTTCGAAAGAATTATTCGTTGATACTGACAATACGGAAGACATAACTCATCACTGAAAGTAAAAAAACAAATGTTGCAAATACAACTACAAAAAGGCTGAATATCAAATATAACCCTTTGATTCAATATAGATAAAGAATCATAAGGTTTTAGTGTTGCAAGTTTGTCGCAATTTAGAAATCGAAAATATCGTCCATGTCGATTGATTCGCTCGGGGATTCATTGACACATAACATGTTGCCCACCATCTGGGCATTGCTGATAATCGTATCATCCATAAAGTTGACGCTTGGCGCACCGTCATAGAAAATCATTTGCAGCCAATGTGTCAAATCTAATCCGAAGGTTTTACAAAAGAGACCCAAAGAAGAAGATTTATCGATAAAAGTTTGCACATTGTTATTAATGGTAGAGGACAATTCGCCTAATGATCTCGCAATCGGATAGCTTTCTGAATAGATAGATGCAGATTTTCCGATCCTATCGAGATAATAAGCGATCTCTTCAACTTCATCGTAACGGATATCTCCGCTTCCTACCATCAGTAAAAGGGTATTTAGCCGCGAAAGATTTTCTTTGATATCTTCTAAATCTTCTTCATCCATATAGTAAAAGATTTGATTTTCAACGACAGGCTCCACAGAGGTTTCTGCGACGACTTGCGGTTGAATCTCACTCTTTGGTGTCTCTGTCATGATAATCGTCTCGCTGCTCTTTTTTGGATCAGACGGAATTTCAACTTTACACAGATCGACTTTTTCACGAGGGATGAGTATGGTAACTTTATAGTGGTCAAATATATACGTATTGAGTTCAGGGATTTTGTTTAGAATCGCCCTGATCCGATCAGGGTTGATTTGACTCAAACCTTCGATGGTAAAGTAGATGTTTTTATCAGACTCTTCGATCCATATATGCGGTGTCACGTTGATATTAAGCGCTTGTATGGAGATGTCATAAATCGCACGTACGGTATCGGATAGACGAGTAGACGCTTGATGTGAATTGAGAATACTTTTTCCGACATTGCATCGTCGACATGCATCGGTAAGGGTTCTCGTCTCTTGCGTCTCAAGGAGATAATATTCCCAAAACTCAGCCAAAACATCATATTCTTTGATAAAGTATGAGATAGTCCGACCATACGTTGCATCCCCGTAAAGGTTATGCCCTTCATGGATAGAAAGATGCAATCGGCGTGATTTGATCAGTGCGGTATAGTTGTCTAACCGTGAGTAAAAAAGATCGGTGTCGAGAGGTTTTTTGATGTAATCTTCCGCTCCGCTCCGCAAGATTCGGCTCCGTATTTCAGGGTCTTTTGAGTCAGAGACAACGACGATCATCGCTTTGGAATTTTTTTCACGAATCAGCTCCGTTGCTTTCGCACTCTCCATCTCAGAAATTTCAACATCGATGAAGACCATATCGTAATTCTCGTGATCGGACATCATAACCGCTTCATTACCGTTATCGGTTTCATAAATCACAAATTTTTTTCGTGTATCATGGGCATACTCTTCTAACATGGTACGAAGATATAATCGACTTTCTCTATTCTTATCTACTATGAGTATTTTTTTCATATACAACCTATCTTAAATTCTGTTCTCAGCGTGTTGTGTCTTAAAAAGTCTGGATACGCTGAGGGATATCACCCAAATGTACTACTTCGCGAACGGCTTGTGCTTCGATAGCTTTGAGCGGCATTCCGAAAACAACGCAATCTTTGTCACTTTGTGCTATTGTCAATGCACCCGAGTCATACATCTCTTTCATTCCGATAGAACCGTCATCTCCCATCCCCGTTAGCATGATCCCCATGGCTTTTGAGCCGGCGGCATTGTTGACGCTGCGAAAAAGAATATCGACACTCGGTTTATGACGGCTGATACGGGGACCGTCGAGAAGTTTAATAAAATATTTCCCTTGACGGTTTTCCAAAAGCATATGTCGGTTTCCCGGAGCGATATAAACCGATGATTCATTTACCATATCACCCTCTTGCGCCTCTTTAATGCTCAAAGCAGAGAGTCGATTGAGCCGCTCCGCAAAACTTCCCGAAAATCCGAACGGAATGTGTAGCGTGATCAATATCGGCGGAAGAGGAGGGGAGATCTGAGAAAATATCCTCATCAGGGTCTCAACGCCTCCCGTAGATGCTCCGATCACAATGACTTTGGATGCAGGAATGAGTGCCGGTTTTTTTACAAGCAGCGCATCAGGATGGATTTTTTCTGTTTCGATCTCGATAGGCTCTTTTTTGGCTCTGTTTTTCGTTTTATAGCGATCAATTAAAAACGTCAAACGCATCAGCGTATCTTCGATCCGCGCAAAAAATGATTCATCCTTTTCGCCAATCCCTTTTTTCGCGATAAAGCCGACGGCACCGTCGTCGAAAACATCGTGATGGCGTGACGCATCCGTAGAAATAACGATTGCGGGCATCGGATGAAGCCGCATTAAATTGCGTAAAAATGTGACTCCGTCCATTTTTGGCATATTGATATCAATAGTGACCAAATCAGGCTCATGCTGTTTAATCAGATCACGAGCTTCAAAAGCGTCCGATGCGGTTGCAATCACTTTAAAATCTTCAAGACGCGAAATCATGTCTGAGAGGATACGCTGCATCAGAGGAGAGTCGTCAATTACAATAACCGTATACATCTGATTCTCCTAAAATAAGGTAACAGCGTTATCGAGCGGAACCTTATCAGTTTTGTTGATAATTTTTTCCAATTCGCGATCGGCATTCGCCAGCCGCTCATCCATCGAACGATTTATGATTGTTTTAGAGACGGTATTAAAAGCACTGTCGAGCATAACGACCCGCCCGTTTGTTCCCAAAACATTCTCCGCTACCACCCGAATCCCCTCGGAGCGACAAAAACTTCGGGCAAACATCACGTTGCGCTCCCCGATGTTGTCGCTGAAATTGTGCAGGACGTTGGCTCCTCCGGCAATTTTCGCATTAATATTCTCTTTACGGCATCCAAGTTTATACATTTCATTCAGCATCGATTCCATCGCATAAAGACCGAACCGGCATGACGTCCCCTGCGTACAGGAGGAGGGCAAAAGAAAGTGGTTCATCCCTTTGATCTGCAAAACGCTGTCATACAGCATTACCGCAACACACGATCCCAACAGTGTCGTAATAGGGAGATTATCGCTATCGTAGGTTATAGCAAACTCACCGCCGATAATTCCGAGCGTCTCTTTGTTTTGTATGTATTTGATTGCATCAGGATGGGATAATTTAACGATTTTAGAATCTACCGTCCCTTTGATAATTTTCATAAGTACTCTTTTGTTTTTACAAATATATTTTGTCCGCACCGCTCTACATAAGGGGCAAGTTCCAACGGACTTTCTGAATGTCCAAGATAGAGTGTTCCACCCAATTTAAGGGTTCTAAAAAGTTTTTTCAAAATAGCGTTTTGATCGTCTTGATTAAAATAGATAAGTACATTTCGACAAAAAACAACATCAAATTCTTCAGACTTAAACGGATAGCTTACTGACATTAAATTCATCTGATCAAACCGAACTTTACGCATAAGATGATCTTTGACTTTAATCAGATAATCATCCTCTTTTGTTGGATGCGCTCTGCGTTTAAAATACTCAGCAGGCTTTATCCATGAAGGAAAATCATCCGCATTTTTATTCCACTCATAGATACCGTTAGAGGCATGTTTTAAGACATCCAAATCAATATCGGTCGCAAGGAGGGAATAATTCGACAATGCCGTTTTGTATTCGCGATTAGCCTCTTCTATCGTCATCAGAATCGAGTAGGGCTCTTCACCCGTCGAAGCCGCAGAACAATAGATTTTAAGAGGCTGATTCGATTCGATAGCCTGTTTGACGACCCGCTCTTTGAGATCATCAAAATGAAACGTTTCACGAAAAAAATTAGTTTTATTGGTGGTAAATGTACTGACAAATATCTCAATGTGATGGCCGTTTTCAACCAATGCTAAAATCGCATCGATATCATCGGAATTAAGAGAACGCTTCAGTTTATCGAGACGATTAGAGATCATTACATCTTTATTGTCACCCAGCGTAATCCCGCTATGACGATACGCGAGATCACGCGCACGATCAAGCTGACGCGCTGAGTACATGCGTTGTCTCAGGAGATTGACGAGAAAGCTTTTGCATCTCTTCTTTATCCAAAATACGGTCAATATCAAGGATTACAATCATTTTGTCCTCTTTTTTAAACAGCCCTTTGAGATATTCGGGAGCGATTGACGTCCCCATATCGGGTGCCGGATAGAGGCGGTCGAGTTCGGCATTTTCCATATCGGATACTTCATCGACGACCAGACCTATCATCCGTGCATCTTGGGTTTTAACGGCGATAATGATCGTGCGATTCGTATAAACAGGGTCGTTATTGATGTTAAATCGTACCCGTAAATCGATGACGGGAGCCACTTCTCCGCGCAAATTAATCACCCCTTTAACCCAGCGTGACGCGTCGGGAATAGGGGTAACGGTAGGGTAGGTTAGGATCTCTCTCACTTTAGAGATTTGAATCCCGTAGGTTTCATTTCCGAGTTTAAAAGTGAGGAGTTGATTGCTCTCTATGATTGACATAATGCTCTCCTAGTAGTTTTTATCTAATATGTTCATCGTATCGATGATAAGACCGATGGTTCCGTCTCCGCGTACCGTCGCTCCGCCTATTCCTCGTGCATTACGGAAATTTCGATCGAGCGGCTTAATGACAAACTGCTGCTGATTCATAAATTCATCAACGAACAGAGCGATTTTTTGCGCCGCCGAGCGAACCACGATCAACAACCCGTCCGAGAGTTTTTGATGCTCGTATTCAACGTTAAAAATCGTATGTAACCGTACGACAGGGATAAACTCGTTGCGAAGCATCAACACTTCTGACTGCGTATCACCGATTTGTTTGATCATCTCCTCTTCAGGTTTGATCGATTCGATAATGGCTGAGAGAGGCAAAATAAACTGCTCCGTTCCGACACGGATATTAAGCCCATCCAAGATCGCGAGGGTCAGAGGAAGTGCAATAGTAAACGTACTTCCATACCCCTCTTCAGTATCGACTTTGACGATTCCGCCGAGTTTTTTGATGTTAGACATAACTACATCCATCCCGACACCGCGCCCGGAAATATCAGTGACAGCGTCAGCCGTACTAAGACCCGGTGCGAAGATAAGCATCGCTTTCTCTTCATCACTCATAGAATACGCTTGGTGTTCATCTATGACGCCGTTTTCTAACGCTTTGGCGGTTACTTTGGCAAGATTGATCCCGCCACCGTCGTCTTGGATTTTAATAATCATTTGACCGTTAGCCTGCTCCGCACTCATCATTAGAGTACCGGTTTCGGGTTTGCCCGCTTTACGTCGTCGCTCAGGAGATTCGATACCGTGATCAAGACCGTTTCGTACGATATGCATCAACGGATCGGTTAGCCCCTCAATCATTGCCTTATCGATCTCGACGCTCTCTCCGAAGCTGCGGAAATCGATCTTTTTGTCGAGTTTCTTCGCTGTATCACGAATGACTTTCGGAAATTTCGAAAAGACGGTCTCCATCGGAACCATTCGGACACTCATAACCGATTCTTGCAGCTCGCGGATATGACGATCGATCAGTTCGAGCCGCTCACTCAAATCAGATTTTGTTTTTTGGTCTTCCATCGTATAAATATACTGAGAAAGCATCGAATGAGCGATGACGAGCTCTCCGATATTATTCATCAACCCGTCAATCTTCGAGAGATCGACACGAATCGAATTGGAAGTCGTATCAGCTTTGAACTTTTTTGCTACCTTTGATTCATCTACTGCCGCTTCTGGGTGTGCCTCTTTAGGGTTCGGCTCAGATCTCTTTTCCGGTAGAGAAGCTTTTGGTTTCAGTTGAGGCGCTATCTCCATAAAAAACCCGAAATGATCCTCATCCGATTCTTCTGCACTTGATGAAACGGTTGCCACAGAGATGGAGTGATCTTCTAGCTCATCGAAGAATCCGAACATCTCCTCTTTGGCCTCTTTCATCGTTATCTCTTCAAGATCATCGAAAAGTCCGAAAACATCTTCGAATGGAGGAAGTTCACTTTGCGGAGCCTCATCATCGAAGAGTCCGAAATACTCTTCCATACTTTCAGGCATCTCTTCTGGTTTCTCAGAGTATTCACCCGAAATGGGTCCGAACCCTTTATCATCATCGGTCGGTAAAAGCAATCCAAAATCATCTTTTTCCTCTTCGAGAATGACTAACTCTACCATCTCTTGAGCGTCTTCGCTAAACGATTCAATTTTTTGGAGTAAAGACATTTTTGTTGTATGGAAAAAACTCTCTTCGAGTTCACCGGAGAGTTCCATCTCCAAAATCTGCTTGAGGGTATCGACCCCTTCAATCAGAAGCTCTGCCATGCTCTCTTCAAATGCGAGTTCACCGTTGCGTAATCTGTCCATGAAAAATTCAAGTTCATGGGCAAGTGCGGCGAACATAGCAAGTTCTACCGAAGCCGAGTTCCCTTTGAGCGTATGGACGGAACGAAACAGAGAATTAACCGTTTCATTGTCCATATCACCCGATTCTTCCGCTTCGAGCAAAATGGTATCGATGGTTTCAAATATGTCTTCCGCTTCTTCTAAAAACATTTGACGATATTTATTAATATCAAACACTGCCATAGGTATCCTTATCGGCTCAGGACGATTCCCACCGCCTTAAGAAGCTGTTCGGGTACGAACGGTTTAACGATCCAGCCTGTCGCTCCGACAGCTTTTCCTTTTGCTTTCATGTCATCGTTTTTCTCGGTCGTAAGGGTCAAAATCGGAGTTTTCGCATACGTCGGAAGCTTGCGTAGCTCGACGATTAAATCAAATCCGTTCATATTCGGCATATTGATATCGGTAACGATTAAATCAAAAACTGCCGATTTTGCTTTTTCCAAACCGTCCACTCCGTCTACTGCTTCGACAACATCCGGGTATCCACCTTCATTTAAAGCATATTTGACCATATCACGCAACATATTTGAATCATCTACAATTAGAATTTTTGGCATTTTTTCTCTCCATAAGTTAATTTTTTTTAGCCCTCTCAGGCAACACTAAACCGTTATCTCACATGAGGCAGATTTTAAAACAGAGTGAACTCATCTATTTCACTTTGATCCGGCTTGCATTTTTGCATAGCGTCATCTTTACCCTGTACAAAATCACGTTGATCTTGAATGGTGTAAAACGGTACGAGACGCTCTTTAAGTGCGGCCTCTTCATCCGGAGAGAGGATACATCCCATCTCTGCTGCATAATTGATATCATCATCCATGATCTTTCCGATTCCATCGATCATCTGGGTAATGCGGTCTTCGCACTGAAGTACCATGATAAATCCGAACATCGCTTTGATCACTTCATCAGTACGATCGAGAATCGATCGGGTCATATTCCATGACTCTTCCAAATCGTTAAACTCTTTCGGAACAATCTGTTCTTTTAGGGCAGTGAGCTTGTCATGGGCGAGGGTAGTATCTTTATGTATGGCACGCATCTCTTCGACACGCTCTTCGAAAATCGTCTCAATCTCTTTGGTACTCTCGCGCATATTGAGCTTGATCCCCTCAAGGTTCGCAAAGTGCACTGACGTATCGACGCTAAAACGCTGGAGCGTGTCGCGAAGCGCTCGTGTTTTCCCTTTTTGATCGATATGGGATCGATATGCGTCGAGCATACTCGGTAAACGATGAAGCCGTTTACGGTCGATCCATGCGCTAAAGGTATTCGGCACTAAGTGACGTTCATGGTCTGGATTGTCGAGTGCGACGATAAAAAAGCTTTCATAAGGATTTACCAAAGCTCCCGCGTATTCAACATGTTCCAATCCACAGATCATTACATCGCAATCTGCCTCTTCGGCTGAAGCGATGGTATAGCCCGCATCTTCCAACGAGGGAAAACCGGAGTCGTCTTCCAGTAAATTCCATATTTTCTTCATAACTATTCCTTCAATACTTTTCGAAACGTCATAACCGTAGATTAATTTTTCGGTATCTCTAATCTGTCTTAGCAGTATCCCATATTAGTGTTGCAAGTTTGTGGCAAAACATAAAGATTTGATTAATGCCGAGTCATATTTAGTGGAATGACCCCCAAAACTAGACACTTTTTTATTCGTTAATTTTTAAGTATCCTATAGCGTTAGTGTTGCATATTTGTTGCATTGATAGTCAATTGTGATTATTTAATAATCAGCATTTCCAAGAATCCATGATTTTTAGTTTTACTATCATTTAGATTTTTTACATCATTGTCAAAAGTTTATAAATTTAGAGCAAGTGGATGATTAAAGAGGTGAAGCTATATTATATCTACCCACATATAGCCTAATCCTCGGATATTTTGTATAAAGTTAGTTCTTAGTTTTTTCCGAACATGCCGGATAAGTGAGCGTATCTTTGCGTAATCACTCATACTGTCATTCCAAATATATAGACTTATTTGCTTTTCTGTAAGAATGGTATTTCTATTTTCAATAAATAACGAGATGAGATAAGATTCATTTTTAGTGAAATACTGTGCTTTTCCTTCGTAGAATAATGTAGAGGTCTTTGTATCAAATGTGTAGTATTCATTTAATGCAATAATAGATGATTTTTCATCAATTAAAAACGGAATAAATCGATTAATACGTAGTTCGAGTTCTTTAAGATGAAAAGGCTTTTTTAGATAATCGTTACATCCTGTAATAAATGCAGATGCAACACTTTCTATACATTGATTTGAACTGGTCACAATAATCAGCGCCTTCGAATAATTTTCTCTAATTATCTTTAAATAATTGAATTCAAAGGAGTCGTTGCTTGGGATATCTATCAGATACATATCATAAGGGACATTATGAATGATATTCATGATATCTTCGTCTTTTTCGTAATAATCGACAGTGTGAAACACAGAAATCAAATATTCACAAATTGCATATGTTAATGGGCTGTTTTTTTTTAAAAGCAAAATTTTCATAATGTTTTACCTAGATTAATCGAATATCGTGCTTTTTGAATGCATTAGTAAAAAATTATGCTCCTTTACTATGAGGAATACTTTTTACATGCTAAAGCACGAATTTGATTTAATGCGTTGAAAACATAAGCAGTATCCTGCTCTATTTCGAGAGAAAGTACTTTAATCTCATGATTTGAGAGTTTTCCGGAAGTCTTCATATTTACAAATTCTTGTACTTTTCTATGAACGTGGGTATGATTTGCTAGAAGTTCTTTCCATTCTTTTCCTTGCGCATATGATTCATTACTATGTTCTTGTATCCATTTTCCAAGTGCACATTGTGTCTCAGTAGTAACGATCCACGATTTGATATTTTGCTCTTTGAGTTTACCGAAATTTGTGTTTTTAAAAATGACATGATCAAGTTTTAGTTTGGTAGTATCAAACATCATATCTACTTGACAAATGCGATCACAGCTTTCAGGGTAAAAAGTCGTTTTTGACGCTATATCGTTTAATGTTTCAGCCAAAATCAGAATTCCGCTGGCCAAAGAAGTGACTTCATTGGCATTTTGGGCATTTTGTTGTGTCATTTGATCGAGTTGGGAGACGGCTGTATTGATTTGATTTATTCCAATCATTTGTTCACGACTTCCATTGGCGACATCTTGTACAAGTTCGGTGGTTAGTGAAATTTTATGGTTGATGAGATCAAATCCCTTCATCATATTTTCACTGATTTGCAAACCGTCTTTTGATTTAGTATTGGCGAGTTCGGCAAGTATTTTAATCTGTTGTGCCGCTTCGGCACTTCGATTTGCAAGGTTACGTACTTCTTGGGCAACAACAGCAAACCCTTTACCTGCATCTCCTGCAGTAGCTGCTTCGACTGCAGCATTAAGACTGAGGATATTGGTTTGAAATGCGATATTTTCAATAATACTGACAGCTTCATTTATTGACTGTGTTGCTTTGCTGATTTCATTCATTGAAAGTACGGTTGTGTCGGCGAGTGACTTGCCGTCATTAGCCGCCTGTTCTGTTTCACGTGCTAGGGAAGCCATTTCAATAGCTTTTTGGCTATTTGTAGAAATATTACTCGTTAGTTCTTCTACAGCTGCTGCTGTTTGTTCAAGACTAGCTGCTTGTTCGTTAGCAGCTGTGGAAAGGCTTTCGCTCGATATATTTAAAATCTGTGCTCCGCTGCTTAGCTCTTTTCCATTATTACTAATCAAAGCAATAAAATCTCCGGTACTTTCTCCAAGTGCTTTAAGTGAGAGCAATAATCCTCCTACTTCACCACCGTATTGTCCTACTGTTACATTGGCAGTGTAATTTGATCGAGAATAAGAGACAAGTATTGTATTTGCTTGAGAAAATATATCTTCAAAAACTTCAAACATTCGGTTAATGGACGTAATTGCATTTTTAAGTTCTTGACTTCCTGCTTTAGAGTGAACACGCACCGATACAAATCCAAGAGATGCCTGCTGTGCAATTATTTCAAGTGCATTGATTGCGGATAAATCATTTTCTGCAGATTGAATAGCATTGTCGTGTTGAACACTAAGATTTACGAAGTCATTATTTAGCTTCGTAACACTTTTTAATATAGAACTTCTAATCGCATATCCTAATACTATGCCTAACAATAAGATTATTGTTGGAAATAGTCCGTTTTCTGAATTCATTTGGAAAGTAAGTAATATACTTAGTACCGCCGCTATCGATGGAATAAGATATAACAATGTCATTTTCGTTGAAATTTTTAGGTCATTGATTAAGTTCATTTTTTTCCTTTTGTTGTATAAGCAAACTTTATCTCTTTAGTGTTGCGGGTTTGTGACAATTTCTATACTTACATAAAAGGGAGAAGAAGAGAGGATTAAAATCAGAGTTATTGATCTTGAAGGCATACCGCAACGCGGACTTTATTGTGGATGCGAATACTTTTGTGGTATTATAAAATCAATGATATCATTTGTAGAATAGAAGAGTAAAGCCCAAAAAGGGCTTAAGAATTGTAAGAATTAGAAGCTTTCCCAGACATCGTCGTTACTGCTCTTAATTGAGGGTTTCGGAGCAGGGGAGGCTGGTCTTGGTGAGAGAGTTGCCGATGGTTTAGTCATTGGACGTGTGGTCGGTTTATGGGTTAGCGTTTTGTGCGTATTCACCTGAGCTTGAATCTCGTTTTTTCCGACAAAGTTTTTGCTCGAAGCATCTGCTACCATAGCAGAGGCTTTATCGATGGTTGCATTGGCGATAGCATCGGCTTCAGCCGCGATCTTCGCATTCTCTTGGGTCATTTGATCGAGTTGTGTGACAGCGGTATTGATCTGACCGATACCCTGCATCTGTTCACGGGATGCATTGCTAACATCTTGAACGAGCATAGTGGTTTGTTCGATCTTACCGGCTATTACTTCAAACCCACGTGTGAGTTCGGTAGCGATAGACATCCCTTCATTGGATTTAGTAGCCGCTTGTTCTGCCATCGCTTTAATCTCTTTAGCTGCATCGGCTGAACGATTCGCTAGGTTACGTACTTCTTGGGCAACTACCGCAAACCCTTTACCTGCATCTCCTGCAGTTGCCGCTTCAACAGCGGCATTTAGAGAGAGGATATTGGTTTGGAATGCAATGTTTTCGATAATAGCAACAGCATTATTGATTGAGTTGGTAGCAACTTGAATCTCTGTCATGGCTGTTGCAGTACGTTGTGCGAGTTCTGCACCTTCTTTGGCACTGGCATCGGTTTGTGCCGCCATTGATGCCATATCGTTTGCTTTTTGGGCATTCTGTTGGACATTACTGGTCATCTCTTCCATCGCCGCCGCTGTCTCTTCCAAGCTTGCCGCTTGTTGGTTGCTCGCGGTGGAGAGGGATTCCATCGCCTGTTTTAGAAACGACGCTTCGCTTCGGAGATTAAGTCCGTTTTGGAGATTCGTCGTCAGCATTACGGTGATCTCTTGTGCTAGATTATTGACACCGTCGATGAGTGCGGCCATTTCACCCTGTTGATTATTTTTAGCAATCTCGGAAGTGAAATCATTCGACGCATACAAGTGAAGCGTTTGAACGATTTGGGCGAACTGTTTGCTCAGTAAGAGGGTAAATGCGTTAAACGAGTTAGCAATAACGCTCACCTCGGTACCGTCTCCTTCGATATTAGTAGGCTTAAACAATCCCGATTTCATTTGATCAAGTGCTAAAATCAGTTCCCCCATCGCAAGCATATCTTTTTGTTTCGCTTCGACGATGGATTGGAGACGATGATGGGCGGTATCGGCAATGTGCTGAATTTTTCGATCTGAAAAACTCGCGTTTGCATAACGGTAGCGGTTACGTTTACCCTCTATCACATCAAGCACTTCGTGCATGATCTCTTCGAGCAGTTGGGCATCGGTAGATTTTATTCCAAACATTTGGTTTCCTTAGAGTGTCTTATAAAGTGCGGTAGCGGTTGCGATCTCATCGTCTGTAGCAAAACGTCTGCATGAAATATAGTGGCGTTTTCCCTCACGCATAACCGGATAAACGGTGGCATAAACCCAGTAAAACTGATTTCCGCCATTAACACTGTTTTTGACAAATCCTGTCCAGATTTTCCCTGTTTTTACGGTGTCCCATAAATCTTTAAACGCGGCACGCGGCATATCAGGATGACGGACAATGTTATGAGGCTTTCCGATTAGATCATCAACACGCTACCCCGCAGCCTCACAAAAATCATCGTTTGCAAAAATGATAATCCCTTTTTCATCGGTTTCCGAAACCAAAAAAGCTTTTTCGGTGAGAACACGCTCTGAGCCTTTTGAGATGAATATATTCATTCATTATCCTTAGAAATATGTATAATGAAATAATGACGGTTTATTGTTGCATTTGTGTGGCAGAATGAAGAATTTCCTCTTTTCCTGCAAACTCTTTTTGACTAATTTCACTATACATTTGATCCGACAAATTTTGCACAATGGCAGACAATGAAGAGACATTGGCGGCCGTTTTTGCATTTTGCTGCGTCAATTGATCCAACTGTCCTACGGCACCGTTAATTTGGCTGATTCCAGCCATTTGTTCACGATTGGCATTGGCTACATCACGTACCATATCATCCGTTTGAGCAATTTTTTGTGTTATTAAAAGAAAACTGTCCATCATATTTTTAGACGTTTCCAATCCGCCGTGTGATTTTTCACGTGCAGTTTTGGCAACTTCTTGAATATTTTTAGCAGCTTCTGCACTGCGGTTGGCAAGATTGCGTACTTCCTGAGCAACAACGGCAAACCCTCTCCCCGCATCTCCTGCGGTTGCCGCTTCAACGGCGGCATTGAGGCTGAGGATATTGGTTTGAAACGCGATATTTCCGATAATATCAACGGCCTGATTGATCGCTTCGGTTGCACTCACCATTTCACTCATAGCGTCCAAACTCTCACGTGCAACACTATTGCCCCGTTCAGCCGCAATTTTTGCTTCTTGAGCGAGAGCCGTCATCTCTTGTGCTTTTGCCGCACTGGCCGAAACATTTGCTGTGAGTTCTTCAATAGCCGCAGCAGTCTCTTCGAGACTGGATGCTTGTTCATTCGAACTGCTGCTGAGTTCATCGGAATAGTGACTAAGATCAAACGTATTGCGTCGGAGGGAGAGAGAATTGGTAAGTTGTTGACAATATTGATCCGCAATAATATCTTGAAGTTCATTGATATGTAGATTGAGCTTTTTGATATCTTTTTCCCATCCGTCTGATTTAAACGGCATTCGTAAATCATTGTGGCTAATACGGGTAAATCCATCTTCGATTTCACAGAATAGTTCTTTGAGACGGCTCATCAGTCCATTATAAAAAATAGTCGTTTCTTTAAGTACCGTACTTCCGTTTACGGTACACTCGGCCATAGAAACATTGGTTAATTCTCCGGTTTTGGCACGAAAAACCGTTAGTGCGAGCATTCCGGCTTGGATATAGTTTGCATCTCGCACCATTTTATAGTCATGGGCAAAATGACTGAGATCGCTGAGCAAATCATTGATTAACGCTCTCGAACTCTCCTCTTCGATAGTGGTTTCATTAACGGTTTCAAAAACAAAATCTCGACAATTTTGAATCGCTTCTTTGAGTAATAAATAATCTTTTTTTCTGATATCAAACATATATATGAATCCTTATTTTATTGTTTTGTAGAGTGCGTCATATTTATTAATTTCTGCACGTGTCGGTTTACGACGCAGTGAGAGGTAGCGTGTTTCGCCATTTTCAAAAGTAATAGGAGATACGGTCGCATAGACCCAGTAAAAATCTCCTCGTTTGGTTTTATTTTTGACAAAACCATTCCATGTTTTTCCCTCTTTGATCGTTTTCCACAAATCTGCAAAAGCGACTTTTGGCATATCCTGATGTCGCAGAATATTGTGCGGTTGTCCGAGCAGTTCTTCCCAACTGTATCCGCTGTATCGGATAAAATCGTCATTAGCAAAAGTGATAACCCCTTTTGCATCGGTTTCAGAGATGATCAGAGAGCTGTGATCCATTTCGATTTCTGCCATTATTTATACCTCTTTTAATAGTGCTATGTATCTGTCAAACAGATCGTAATATTTTAGAGTTGCAAGTATGTTGCAAAATAAAGCAGACGTTAAGAAAAGTACTATTTTTAGACTATTAAGAGTTTCCGTGTGTAAAAAAGTAATTGCATTCGGGAGAGCAAAAGCTCCCCGATAAAAAATCATACTTCTTTGATTAAATTGTCCATAAGAATGAAAAGCTCACTGCTCGCTTTTTCCATCTCTTGAAAGTTTGTGATGATTTCGGTGGCGTGAGTGATGCACTCTTTTTTATCCGCATCTTTGATGTATTTTAGATTTTTGTTGACCCGATCATGGACGACCGTGTGCGGAGCCATCATTAACGGGAAGCTGGCAGTTTTTCCAAAACGATGTTTCCCTTCACTATGGTACCATTGCCCGATACTGCACTGATGGGTGTCCAGCACTTCTAACCGACTTTCACATCGCATCATTGAGTTATACGCTCGTGATTTATAGATAATATGATCGATTTTTGCCAAAACAATAAAGACACTGTTTTCCATCATATACGAAGAGGAAACAATATTGGATGAACTTTCGCTCAGCTGGATCAGTGTCCCCTCAAATGCGTTGATCTTCTGGCTCGACTTTTCAACGACACTGTTCATCTCCTCAGCACTTTTTTCGATCTCATCCATGTCCTGTTTAAGCGAGTTAATCGAGACGGTGATCTCTCCGGTCGCTTTGTGTGTCCGATCGGCGAGTTTACGCACTTCATCCGCAACCACGGCAAAGCCTCGTCCATGCTCACCCGCGCGTGCCGCTTCGATTGCGGCATTGAGGGCGAGGAGATTCGTTTGTTCGGCAATATCGGTGATAAGACTGATTACCGAGTTGATCTCTTGTGTCCGTGACGCAATATTGGCAATGGCGTGAGAATTGTTATTCACCGTCTCGCTCAATGATTCCAAATCCTCTATAATCACTTCAATCGTACTACGACTGTTGTTCGCTAGGGTTTCTGCATGTTTGGTCGCTTCCGTCACCTCTTTGAGATTCGAAACGTTATCTTCTAAGTTGTGCTGAATAACGGAGAGGGTTTCTGTCACTTCAACAGAGAGCTTGCTGAGTTCAGAGTTGAGAGCATCTTGCTGTTTTTTGGTCTCTTGTTCTTTCATAATAGCAATGCTATTTTTTACCAACTCTATCGCTTGAATAAAATCACCGTGCATTCCCTCATTGGTAAGAGGTTGAGAGAAATTCCCCCGTGTCGCATTACCGATAGAGATATAGATTTTATGGATAAATGTTTCGATCTGAGTGACGAGTTTCTGGAGCGATTGCCCCATAATACCGAGTTCCGTATCGGGTGTCGTATCGATCTCGATCCCGGCAAAATTACCGTTGGATACTTTTTCAATCATTTCGGTAAAGGAAGTGAGGGCAGAGATAATCGAGCGCTGTATTAAATTCGAGAAAGTAAAGATCAAAAGTGCAACGCCAAGACCTGCAATAAGAACCGACATTTTATAAAAAAGAATTTCGTTATGCATTTGAGAGATGGTAGTTTTGAAATTCTCTTGTTTTATTTCAATCACCTTTTCAAAGGTTACACGAGAGGCTTCGGCATAGGGAGTCAGCTCTTTTTTGTACTGGGCATAAATAGGGATTGTATTCAAGGAAATAGCATCTTTATCCATCCCCCCTAGTGTCTTCATCATATCCATCAAATTGTCTAAAAAGGTATAGGTACTTTTTTTGGCATCTGCGATCAGTTCTTGTGACTGGGGATCTTCTATCTTTTCGAGCTGTTCAAAATTATTTTTGATCTTTTCTACACGATCATGCAGTTTAACCATATTCTTATCGTAACTGTTTCCCAACATGATGTCACGGCTGGTTCGGCTGACATAATTGAGATCTTTTTCGATCTCCAATGTATACAGAGCCCCTGCCGTAGCATTGTGCTGCAAATCATTATAGTCGGATTCAATTTTAGTCAATGCAAAAAAAACGAAGAATGATGCCAAGACAACTGCGGTAGTTACACTTCCAATCAAATAACTCATCCGTTTACGGATAGTTATTTTGTCTAAAAAACCTCTATTCATACCATTCTCCTTTGATTGACTCTAATAACCCGATACTTTTGTAAAAATTTAGATTTTTCCCTCACGCGCATAGCGTGCTTTAAACGTTGGATATTTTTTAATACGGATAATGATCGTACCGTTCTCATCAACTTTAGAAACTTCCGTATACGCTAATTCATAGCGATGGCTGCGATAGTACTCTTGAACACTTAGTGCCATTGCATCGATATTTTTAGGATTCTTTTCCAACCCCAATGAAGGGCGTACAAGATTCATAAGACGTTGTGTCGATATTTTTTCGTTTCCGTCAAAAAAGATTTTGTTGATGAGATTCGGTTTGATCTCACGGCGTTTCATCTCTCCGATCGCTTGTGCGTCAAAATCAGCATATTTACCGATGCGAATAAGGAGACTTTTATCCTCTTGATCCATTTTTTCAACAGATGCGTAAGCGAGAACATAGTTATTTCTATGGTAGTAGGCTTCTATCTCTTTCGCAATTGCATTTGAGTGTTGAAGATCCAACGGAGTTCCCATATAAGGGTGCGCGACTTTAAGAAGTTTTTTTGTCGGGACTTTGACGTTTCCTACAAAAAATATTTTATCGATAGTAGAACTTGGGGCTGATGCAAATGCGTAAGCCGTAAACATAAATCCGCAAAGCAGAACTTTAAGTGGCATGGTGAGTCCTTTTGATAATTCTCTTATACGAGAGTAAACTATAAAGAGGATTCTATTGGTTTAGTGTTGCAAATATGTTGCAACACACTTGTTTTACTCTTTACTTATTTGTCCCATAACACGATCGAAAAATTGTAAAAAGGCTTCGGTATTCGCCGTTTTTTGTTCATGATCCATTCGATCGTATTTTTCAGAAATTAAGTTTTCCAATTCAGCCATTATCTCCTGCATTTCTGCATCGATCTGATCTATTTTTTCTGCTGTGCTACATTGTTTACTCATTTTATTTCTCCTTTGTATGTGAACAATTGATTAATTTGATGTGATCTAACCCTTTAAAAACACCTAATGTCGCTTTTTCAATTTGAGTGCTTAACGCATATATTTTTTCATTAGATTCATGTTTTGAATCGGCATTAATCAAAGATTGAACACCGTTATGAACCATTTCATGTTCAACAAGCAATGCTTCCCATTGCGGTGTTTTAGCATAAGGCATATGCTTATGCGCATCGATCCATTTCCCCAATGCACAATCATGATGGCCGGTAACACGCCAAGGCTCATGGGCAAATTTGAGTTTTCCGTAATTGCTCTCTTTAAAAATAATATGATCCAGTTTAAGCTTTGCCATATCGAAAAGAAGCTGTGTATCGCACGTATGCGCTTTGTGCGCCTCATCATATTTAATTCGAGATAGCATCAGCTCAAACTGCTCGGTTTTAGAGAGGATGTCACCGGCAATTTCAGCCACATTATTGGCTGTTTTTGCATTTTGCTGGGTCATCTGATCCAGCTGAGAAACCGCATCATTGATTTGATTGATTCCTGCCATTTGTTCACGACTTGCATTCGCAACATCACGTACCATGTCATCGGTTTGGATAATTTTCTGAGAGATAAGAGAAAAACTGTCCATCATATGTTGTGATGTTTCTAACCCTCCGCGCGATTTTTCACGTGCTGAGCGAGCAAGTTCTTGAATCTGCTTTGCCGCTTCGGCACTGCGGTTGGCAAGATTTCGAACCTCTTGTGCAACCACTGCAAACCCTTTCCCCGCATCTCCGGCAGTTGCCGCTTCGACAGCCGCATTGAGGCTCAAAATATTAGTCTGAAAGGCGATATTATCGATAATATCAACGGCATTGTTGATCGCTTCAGCCGCACTGACAATTTCACCCATAGCACTAAGACTCGCGTGAGCGATAGTATTGCCTCTTTCGGCAGCAAGTTTCGCCTCTTGTGCTACATGTGTCATCGCTTCGGCTTTAGATGCATTAGCCGCAACATTCGACGTAAGTTCTTCAATCGCGGCGGCAGTCTCTTCCAAACTCGATGCCTGTTGATTAGCGCTGGTGCTGAGTTCGTCACCCGATGAGCTCAATGCACTCGCCTCGGTATTAAATTCTTGTGAAAATTTTGCAATCATTGCAAAGATTTCACTGTTGCTCGTCGCCATAGAACTGGCTGCATTTTGGATCGAGGCAAATGACCCACCAATACTCATACCGGTATCGGAGAGAGATGCCGAATAATCGCCATTGGCCATTTTAGTCATCACAGCGATCAAATTTGCAAAAGTTCGCTCGATCTCATCCACCATTTTATTGAGTGAATGTGCTAGCACATTCAAACTCGGATCGCTATAATGGGTGGGAATTCGATTGTACAAAAGCCCCTTTGCAACAAAATCAGAAACCGTTCCGAAATCGATGATGCTTTGTCTCTGTTCAGCGAATTTTTTATCTAGTATCGCGATGTTTCGGTTGATTTCGACCGCTAATTTTCCGAATTCATCCTTACCAAGATCTGGGAGGGGGAGGGTACTCTCTTGTTCACCGCCTAAGAATTGGAAAAAAGAGATGAGACCGTTTTGTGTTTTGGACAAAGAATCTTTAATCTGCGATACGATCAGCATCATGACAATTCCTAGTGCAATCAGCAATAATAGTCCGCCGATTCCTGCATAAATACTCCAAGTGACAATGTGATGTTTAAAGGTCTCCTGCATCGCAGCAGCTTCTTTTGTTTTTGATTCCACTAATTTTTCCATCGACTTTCGCGATGCTTTAGCCATAGGTGAAAAATTTTGATGATAATAGTGATAAATATCCGCTGTACTTCGATTTTGATTTTTGAGCGTATTCATAAGATTAGAAGATGCGGATATAAAGACCAAAGCATCTTTCTGAGCTTGTTGTTGAAGCTTTAGTTGAGAGGGTTCAACACATGCGGCTTCCACCTCTTTGAAATGGGTCTCAATTTTTTTCCGTGTCTCCTCAAGTTTGGCTAGATTTTCTTTCAAATCTCCTCCAAGCATAATTTCACGGGTGATGCGGCTAAAATAATTAAGCTCTTTTTCCGTTTCCAAAACGGCTTTAACCCCTTTAAAGCTTTGCGCTTCAAAGGTATCAAACTCAGTATTAAGCGATGTCATAGCCCCTATGGAGAGGAGAGTGCCCATCCCGACGGCTATCGAAGTCAAGATCATTATATAACCGAGTTTTTTCGCTACGGATATCCGTTGTAACCATTTTTTCATCTCTATTCCTTATTTTTAACTGTTAAAAAAGCTCGATGTCCGAGTCTGATGAGGCATGGTGCTGATTACTGAGCATCCCCTGTAAACTCAAAGCGTCGCTGATAAGTGAGTTATCCATATAGTGGATATCTTCAACATCCCTGTAAAAGAAAATTCCCCGCCTCCATTGCTCTAAATTGTCAAATAAGGAGGTGAGCATCGGCATAATGGAAGGAATCTTACTGACATCTTCAATCGAGTCGAAGGTGGTGGCTAACTGCTGAATTCCATACGAAAGGGCGCTGAATTGCGGAATCATCTCCAACTCTTTAGCATAAGCATGTACGATTTTGCTCAACGTGAATAATGTGTCTTGATTGATATTCCGTTCTGCACTGACCAATAAAACATTAAAATTGTCTTCTAATATCTCAAGATCTTCATTCGTTTTATCGAGCTCAAAAGGGTGTACGCTGTGAAACTCTACCGCAGACATTTTTTCACTGCGGGTGTAGAGCATTATCTTTTCATCAGCATTAAGTTCTCGTCCGCTGAGTTGTTCTTGGGGCATACTTATTGGTTCAGACTCTTTCATACGCTTGATTTCAGCTAGTGCTTTTTGAAGCTCTGCATTACTTTTGCGCAATTCTTGATTTGTCTCTTCGAGCGTAGTACTGAAATAATCAAACATTTTATGATCATAAATGGCTTGTGCACTTTTATTAAGTTGTGTCAGAACACGATTCATATCAACCGGTTTAAGCAAGAAACCGTCAATTCCGAGATTGATAAGTGTGATAAGATTGTCACTCTCGGAGTGTCCCGATAAAATAAGAATATTTTGTTCACTGTTATGCATACGTATTTTTTCGGTCAGTTCAATGCCGCCCATCAAAGGCATAGTTAAATCGGTAAGTACTAAATCATACGATTGTTCTTTATACATTTTCAATGCTTCGATGCCGTTTTCGGCTGTATTAATACAACCGAAAAAACGTCCTAAAAATATTTTCAGCTGCATGCGCAAATCGCTGTCATCTTCAACAAGAAGCAATTTCATATCGTATGCGATCTCTTTAAGATTTTTAACTATAGAGGATGATTCGTTATAAACCATGATAAAGTGACTCCTATTACGATTCAAAGTGAATTATTAGTAAAAATAATCCAGTTGCACAATTATTTCTTTTTAGTGTCGCAAATATGTTGCAAACGGCAAAGTTGTAAAAATTAGTTCATTTCTTTGTTTTGTAGAGTTCTCAATATTTTTTCTCCCGATAATAATGAGGTAATATTTTTACATTCCGGAGCACCATCATCCATCTTTTTCATATGATTTGGTGAGACTTTTAAGGATAAACAAACACGGGCATATTCTTTATCCCAGCCAAAACAACTGTGATAACGCTCAAGGAGAGTGTGTTCTTCACCTGTAGGGGCATAGAGCTCGATTTCATGAATCAGCGCTTTTTTAAGCAGAGATAGATTTTTTTCTTCAAAGTAGTCGATCGTGGAGTAGGGGGCTATAAGTGCAATAACTTTAGAAACATCCCCTTTTTTAGCAAGAATATTGGCAGTTGATATAATATTTTTTTTGTAGGCATCAATGTGATTCTTAAATATTTGTGTTGTTCGCAGGGCAGGGTACTCGGAGGAGAGGGTAAATAGTTGTATGAGATTATTGGTTTTGGAAGCATTATTGAATGCATCAAAAGCTTTGATCTGATTTTTAAAATCATTTCCGGTAAGTGCAAAAGGTTTTATTCGGGTTAGCTTTGAAGCATATTCATCGGCTTGGTCCATTTTTCCCTCAGCCATCAGTGCCAGTGTTTTATCAATCAAAGTTTCACCGTAGCTCATAAAGCGGCGATATATTTTTGTTTGACGTAAAACTTCATGCTTTTCGCCTATATCGCTCAAAGCTGCAAAATTTCTTGTTAACGCACTGGACACGAGTTTTTTATAATTTTCTTCAAGTACTTCGGGCCTTGGTATGAGGCTATGCACACATCTGGTGCATCCTCCTGGAGCGGATTCAATGTACTCGTTAAATTTCCCAGGATCAATCTCTAAAAGTTTAATTTCATACATAAGCGCTTTCAAGCAACTGGTACGGACTTCATGAAACTCCCGTAATTGTCGTAATTGCGGTGAATTACGAACGGATACACAGGCGCCTTGTGCATTTCCTATAGAAATTTTCTCCATAAACGGGACAATCTCTTCAGAAGTATAAAGAGAGTGCATCAATTCTTTACGGATCGCCCCATCGGCAACGATGAGCGAAACCATTGCTTCATGACCTTTTCTCTCATCAGAGTTAGAAGGATTAAATTTAAAGATCGCTTCATACTGTTTCTCAAGTTTTGCACACATCTCTTTATTGACAAATAGCAAAGGAAACTCTCCGACTAGAAGGGAGAGATTAGCGATATTACCTATTTCAATGGCGCTATACGCTTCTTGCAGTCTCAAATGAAGATCAATGACAACACCATTTCCATCTGAAAAACCGACAAAAATTTTCTCACCTGAGACGCTGATGGATGTGATTCCCCAAAAATCAAAATTGACACACCCCAATTTGACTCCGTCAGAATTGTTGTAAATCATTAACTGATTGCTCCGTGAACCCAATAAAATCACATTCTCATTGAAGCCTGAAGCAATATGAGTCGGCCATTCCAATGACGGATCTCCCAGAAACTGCTGATTTAATAATAGGTTATAGACGTATGTCGTCCCTGCGCGTGTAAATCCAATAATCTTGTTGTTATCGGCTGCAAATGTAACTGCTTCAGCGATTTCATCCATACGAAAAACCTGAACGACCTTATGGGTATCAATGCGGAGCAAATGTATTTTTTTATCCATTGTCGAAATTACAATTTTTGATCCGTCTTTAGAAAATGCCGCACACACGATTGAATCTGAAAGATGAACTTCACACAGACGCTCATATGTGTGTGTTTTGTAGATATCCAATCTGCCGGAGTTGCTACCAATCGCAAAAAAAAGGTTATCATCACTGAATAGGACAACATCCGGGTTACTCATAGGAATCATAGAAAGAAGTTTCACGGGCTCAAGTGAGAGAAAAATGACACGTTCATTTGAATGGTCACACACTAAGCCGAATTTACCGTCATTGGTAATCGTAACTGAACTCCCATAACGGTTGGGATACGATTCAACCCCTTTCATATTTGCATGTTTTAAATATTCTGCTTGGGATGTGTAGCGATAAATAGTTGGGGTGGAATCAATCACTACAACACCTGATTCATTAATAGTAGAAGCAACGATACTTCTAAGGGCATGTAAGGATGAGTATTCTAATGACATTGTATTTACCCCCAAACTGTCGGAATACACTATTATTTCCCTTTAGTGTTGCAAGTGTGTCGCAAAATACAGTGTTATGATTCATACGGGTTTCCGTACAAGAGATTTCAAATATAATATATATTATGTTAATCAAATAAAATTTCAGTTGAGATAAGTTAGACTTTCATTATGGAATCTACAAAAGAACAACTCATCGCCGATATCGAAAATCTTCTCAACCGCTATGATGAAGTGAAGCCGACACACATCAATCCTGAACTATTACAGTTTTTAGACCGTCAAACGCTTCTAAGCATTATTGACTCTATTCTCAGACAGCAAGAAAAAACCAACGAAACAAACATTGAGTGGCTTGAACAATTTAAACAATACTAATTTTGATTCACAATTTCTATATTTGCAACACTTTTGCGACACAAATAAGAAATAATAATGCGGGTCAGTTTGGAAAACAAATATGACTATTTCATTGCCTCTCTAACTAAAGTTGTTTCTTTAAGGTAATGCTAAAAAATATTATCTATAATTACAACAATTTAACACAATGACATTTTTTAACATGTCATTAACAAAAAGGATCATACCATGTCATCAAACGTCGATTTAATCCAGCTTACCGAACAGACTAAAAAACTCACGGCAATGGTCGTTGAAGACGAAGTAGTTGCTAATGATCTTTTGAGCTCAACGTTCAAAAACTTTTTTGCTGAAGTCACTTCTGCCTATAATGGAGCTGAGGCTCTTCGTATGTATGAAAAAATCAATCCGGATATTATTTTCGTTGATATCATCATGCCAGAAATCGACGGCATTGAGCTTGCACGCCGTATCCGTTCAATCAACCCGTCTCAAATCATTATCGTAATCTCCGCGAGCAACGATATCCAAAAAATCTCTGAATCAATCGAAGTGGGTGTCAACAGCTTTATCCAAAAACCGATCGATACAAAAAAGATTCTTGAGATGCTTCAAAACATCACTAGCCTTGTTGCAAAACGCAAAAAAATCGAAACGAAAACGTTCTCAATTTCATTGCCGCTTGATGTCTATGAGTTGGTTGACGATAACGCAAAAGCAGAAAGTATCTCTAAAAATGCGGTTATTATCCGCGCTCTTCGCTCTTTTTACAATAGCTAGTCTCCCCTCTTCCCGCTTTGCGGGAAAAGATTCTACAAATTTAGCTTTTTTTCAGCAATTGGTTTGTATAATTTCGGCTCAGGTTCACCTGATCTTTTTAATACGGCCCCATCATCTAATGGTTAGGATTCCAGATTTTCATTCTGGCCATACGAGTTCGAATCTCGTTGGGGTCACCACTTTTTAAATCTCCTCTTAAAAAATCTCATTAAAACTACACACATTTTGCTTTAATATTGCTATTCTAATCTCATTCGTATGCTATAATCAGTTACACGGTATATAAGGTTTAAGATGGACAAAATACGGATCAAGGCAACATTGCTTTCGATATTCATTGTCCTATTGCTCATAAGTTATTTTCTTTTCAATGCGTTAGAGAGTAAAAAACGCACCTTAGACGATAAAATGTACGAGCATCACGAACTTCTCCAAAATACTTACAAACTTTCTGTCTTCACTACCGAAAAATCTCTTAATTATCTCGGGTTTCAGATCCTGACCGATCAAAAAATCGTTAATGCGTTTGAAGCACGCGACCGAGAAACTCTATACCGATTGGCACTTCCTTATTTTAATAAAGCATACGCGCGTGGAGAAGTCGATTTAACCGGCTTTATTCGCAACGACGGGATTCATTTTTTACGTCTTACCGATCCAAAAAAATTCGGCGATAACATTGCAAAAAAACGTCCTATGATCGAAGAAGCTCTTCGGACACGCCAGCCCATAGTATCCTTGGATGTTACCCTTTACAATATATCTTTGGTGACCCTCGTCCCTATTTTTAAAGAAAATCGTTTTTTAGGTCTTCTTCAGGCATCTGTTAAAATCAACCGTATACAAGAACATCTCGATATCCACTCCGGAATTAAAAGTGCATTGGCTTTTGATTCAAAAACTCTTCATACACTTCTTCCCGACAAACATTTAAAAGAATACGGTGACTATGCCCTGATTTCATATAATGATCCATTATTTGAAAATCTACCAAACGAGTATACATTAGAAGATTCGTATCGTATTACTTACAATGGCAGAACCTATATGATTGCTCCCGAAGAGCTGCGAACGTATGCGAACAAATCTTTGGCAAAGATTGTGTGCGCTCTCGATGTAACCGAAGATGAAATCATATATAAACGCGAAATACGTGAGCTGATTATCGTCAGTCTTTTAGTATTGATCTTGTTAAGTATCGTATTGCATTTCGGATTTAAAGCATTGATAGATCGCATACATGATCTCTCATCGCAGCATAGCAAACAACTTCATTACCAACTTTACAACGATTCTCTTACACGCTTACCCAACCGTAAAGCTCTCTTTGAAGATCTTTCTCATAACTATTATCGGGGCGTTATGCTGCTGAATATTGATAATTTTAAAGAGATGAATGATTTATACGGACATGAAATCGGAGATAAAATTTTATCAGCTATTGGAAATACCCTTCAAAATACAGTCATAGATCATCCGCTTACCGTCTATAAAATGCACGCCGATGAATACGCTCTGGCTCTGACTGAATCCATTTCCGAACATAAATTTGCCCATTTGTGTCATGAAATTTTGCATACACTGAATGAAGGGTATTACGATATCGACGGGATCAGTATTTTTGTCACTTTTGGAATGGGAGCCGATCTTTGTTTTGAAGAGGGGTGTGATTTAATCGGGAGAGCCGATATGGCACTCAAAACAGCAAAAAAGCGGGGAGTTTCCTTTGTAAAATATAACGATGAACTCCATATTAAAGAAGAATACTCCAATAATATCTACTGGAGTAAAAAACTGAAAGATGCAATTGATGAACACCGCTTTGCCCTTTACTACCAAGGGATACATGAGAGTTCAGCACAGTCCATTATTGAATATGAGGCGTTAATTCGAATCATTGACAAAGACGGCTCGGTTATTTCGCCTGCAATGTTTTTGGATATCGCCAAAAAATCGCGTCTTTATCGTCACATCACTCATTTCGTCGTGAATGAAATTTTTACGCAACTCCATGATACATCGCACACCTATTCGATCAATCTCTCTTTAGACGATATTCTAAATCAAGAGACGCAAAATCTTATTTATAAACATTTAAAAGAATCAAATGTCGGCAATCGGCTTATTTTTGAAATCTTAGAGAGTGAAGGGATTGAAAATTTTGAGGAAGTTTCACATTTCATCACACACGTTAAAAAATACGGATGTAAAATTGCCATTGATGATTTTGGAAGCGGCTACTCAAATTTTGCCTATTTAATGCGTTTGAATGTAGATTTTATTAAAATCGATGGATCGCTCATCAAAAATCTTGATATCGATCTCAGTGCACAAGACATTGTACGTACCATTGTCGAATTCGCCAATCGTCTTAATATCCGAACCATTGCCGAGTTTGTCTCTACCGCCTCTATTTATGATGAATGTAAAGAGCTTAGAATTGATTATATTCAGGGATATTATTTAAGTGAACCCCAACCAAAGGTATAAGTGGATTCTCAAAAATCATAATTGAGTATAAAGTTCTGCTGCGTTATTCCGTTTTTTCGGAAAATAAAATTGTATTCCGAAGCTCCGGGAATTTGATAGGTCTCACCTCGAGCTACTTTGCGTGCCAAAAGGTATTCCGCACGCAGCCCTTTTAGTGCCCCTTTGAATCGATAAAAAACATCAATATTCCATTGGGCATAGCTTGGATGGCCGTATTTATTGTATTTCCACTCTTTGGCATCCGTTTTTTTGTATTCTCCATAACCTGCCATCACATCCAAACCACTCAACCCCTGTCCGGCAAAATTATGTTCAACGCTCGTAAGCCATGCATGACAATTACCGCTTCCGTCACTGCGTTCACGTTTTTGAAAGGTATAAAGAGGTTCTTTTCCCCACTCTCTCGGAAATAAAAAGCGCCCATCGTCCGTTGTTTGATTGTAGGCAAACGTCAACTTTGAATTCTGATATTTAATGGCTGTTTTAACCCCGTAGGTTGTACTCTTTTCCCCCTCTTGCATGTACGATTTTGCTTTAATAGCATTGGTTGGAACACTATTGTCCTCACCATTACCGCCATCACCCGATTGACGCTGGTAAATATATTGTGCACCATAGGAGAGTTCAACTGGACCGTAGGGGAATATAAAGCTTACATCGGCATATGCGAGATTAAAAATATTTTCCAAATAATAATCCCATACATCAATCGTAAATTCTTTGGGAGTCCCATAGCGTATATTGGCTACAAAAAGACCATCCGATGACGTATTTCCTCTATAATTTCCCGCAACAGCAGTATCAAGAGAACTATTTCCCATTTCATATCCGTAGCCCAAAGAGTCTTCGACACTTTTCCAATCAGGAGTATTTCGGTTCCAAAAAGCATTGATATAACCGGCTTGGACACTCAAGACATTTGAGAAAACCGAAGTCGCCCACACTCCTTGCTCAAACGTCGGAATCATACGCCCATCTTGCGGATTGACAAAGGGGGTATCCAGTTTCATCCGCCCCAGTGTAATAGAATTTTTTTCATAGTGGTAACGTACATACGCTTCACCAATATTGGTGACACTGGAGGCATCATAATTGATTGAATCGACCAATCCGACGACATAGCGGGAATTTTTATTGGAGGCTAGCGGTTCAACATTGTCCGAGGAGATATTATCTTTGATAAAGTGTGTCGTATAAAGGCCAACAGCCCCTTGGAAACGATTCCAGTTTGGTGTAAGATAAAGAAGTTTCCCCCCAACCGCAGTCGCTTCATAATCGTGTAAAGGTTCTTGATTGTCTTCCGTCATGGTAAAAACACGAATCTGACCTTGAACTTTTCCAAATGATGTATCATCTTGAGCATGCGATGAGAGTACGACCAGTGCAAACGCAGCGATTCCCGATAATTTCATCGACACACTCTCCTCAAATTTATAGCAGACTATTAGGCCGTTTCATTCCCGCCCGTTACTTTGATATGCCACGGTTCATAGCGGACGCCGAAAGGGTTCCCTTTTGTATAGCGTATCGCAATATGGCCGCCATCATACAGCTTTTTAAAGACATCGGTTTCTTGAAATTTTGTACTGAAATTTCCATACCCATAACCCACTTTACCGATATCAAAATCTCCGACACTGTGAAAGGTGAATCCGGGAGGGGCGATAGAGGTGGATGCCAAACGCAAATCTCCCCCTTCACTCACTATTTTTTTTAAAAAAAGATGGAGCTGTTTAACGGGAGCACGAACACCGGATGTCAATATCAGTTCATCCCCTATCAACTTTTTAATCGTTGTGTATTTTTCAGTTGCGGCACCTCTCAAGAGAAAGTGCCCCGATTGTTTAATGTAAAGAAGATCTTTTTTCGGAGTTATGGCGGTCAGTCTTGGTACGGTTCTCTCCCCATAAAATCCGTAGCGACGGGGGTCACCGTAAAAAATGGTTTCAATATATCCCACTTCATACGGAGTCAATGGTTTGTTACAATGAACCGCCATTTTTAACATTTCATCGAAACTGATGGTATTAAACTGAACATACCCAACATGATTTTGGACTGTATTCAACTTATCCAATAAATTTCTAACCATAAGTGAACTATTATTTGTTACAACGGTAGATGGAGCAAATTTTTGATTTGCACCAAAAGCAAGAGTGCTACTGCAGACAACAGCTAGCGATAAAAACGATCTTCTGTCCATTGTTTTTCTTTGTTCACCAAATCTTATATCTCTATATCGTACAATCTTACCTGATTTTAAAAGAATCTTCATAAAAAATTGGTGTAGAATTATTCGTAACACCATTTTTTCTCTAAAAAACTCTCTGGAGGTGAAAGATGAACGG
>Ga0208863_1000488_pt1 | contig 38265 bp, 35 predicted proteins | sample RifOxyD3_FD_184040 | JGI IMG/M metagenome (GOLD analysis project Ga0208863, IMG submission 184040) | Soil microbial communities from Rifle, Colorado - Rifle Oxygen_injection D3 (SPAdes) | ecosystem: Environmental > Terrestrial > Deep subsurface > Rock core/Sediment | place: Rifle, Colorado...
ATGTCTACATTTTATGGCATTTGTTTAAATAAATCAAACAATTTGCATGTCTACATATTTACACCAAATAAAGTGCTAAAGCAATGATTTCAAAGGAGATTTAACCAAAAGCTGGGAGGAACTTCAGTTTAACACACCCACCTTGCGGCTCCGCACCCCGGATTGCGCCAGCGTGCGTGCTCTTGCAAACAGACGTGCGGGCTCAGACAAGTCGTGGACGGCTCGTTCTCATATTCTTGTTTTGTGCGATGCAGCATGACGTACGTGGTGTACGGCACGGTCATCAGCCGCCAAGGAGTGTTTTCTATGAGTACTAATCTGTTTGGTAATGGGTACGCCCCTTTGAACAAAGGTGGTGTTTTTGAGCGTTTGCGCCAGGCCGCCTTCGGCGCTGCCTGCCTGACGGCTCTCGCGGTGTCGGGCCAGGCCCAGGCTGCGGCGCCGCAAGCGTGCAAGGCGCTGCAGGTCAAGTATCCCCAGTTCAAGGGAAAAACGCTGGTCAACGCAATCAACCCGCATACCCCGGGCTACGAAACCATTGACCCCAAAGACCCCGGCAAATACATCGGCTACGACATCGATCTGGGCGAGGCCATCGGCGACTGCCTGGGCTTCAAGATGACCTACAAGCCGGTCGCTTTCGCGGCCTTGCTGACCACCTTGCAGAGCGGGCAGGCCGACATCGTGATCTCCGACATCTATGCGACCGAGGAGCGCGCCAAGGCCGCCGATTTCATCACCTACTCCAAGGTGTTTGACGGCGTTCTGGTGGCCAAGGGCAACCCCAGGAAAATCACCGGCATCGATACCTCGCTGTGCGGTGCGACGGCGGCTGAAAACACCGGCTATGTCGAGGTGCCGCTGATTCAGAACCTGGCCCCGGCGTGCAAGGCGGCGGGCAAGGCAGAACCGGCGCTCCAGCTGTATGACAACAACGCCAACTGCATTCAGGCCATCCTGGCAGGGCGTGCCGATACGTACATCAACGATGTGAACACCGTTGACCAGGCGGTCAAGGCCTATCCGGACAAGCTGGGTAAGGCCGCCACCCTGGCGCTGCCTTACTCGGTCGGCATCGGGGTGCCCCGGGGCAAGACAGAGTTCCGCGACGCCATCATGGCGGCGCTGGTGGCGGTGCAGAAGGCCGGCATGCAGACCGAGATGCTGAAAAAGTGGGGCATCCCGGTTGAAAACCTGGAAGTTCCCAAGTTGGTGGTGGCGAAGTAAATGGACCTCTTCCTCCACTATCTGAGCCTGCCGTACCTGCTCAAGGGCATCGGCTTTACGCTGGCGGTCACCGGGCTGGGCCTGGCGGGCGGGCTGGTGGTGGGAGTGGTTCTTGCGAGCATGCAGCTCAGCCGTTTTCCGCTGCTGGCTGCATGCGCCCGGGGTTATTCAATCATTTTCCGGGGTACGCCGCTGATCCTGCAGATGGTGTTTGCGTACAACGTGCTTCCCCTCGTGGGGATCAAGCTGACAGCGATCGCCGCAGGCGGCCTTGCCCTGGCCCTGAATGAGGCGCCCTTCATCGCCGAGATGCTGCGCTCCGGCGTGCTCGGGGTGGACCGGGGGCAGGTCACGGCGGGCCAGGCCCTGGGCATGACACCCGGGGTGTTGATGCGCCGCGTGATTGCGCCGCAAGCGATCCGGACCATGGTACCGGCGCTGGGCAGCGAGTCGGTCAGTGCCTTGAAGAACTCCTCGCTGGCCTCCGTGATCGCCGTCGAGGAGCTGACCTTGCGCAGCACGCAGTTGGCTTCTTCCACCTTCGATTTTTTCTCGGTCTTCTGTGCGTCGGGCCTGATTTATCTGGTCTTGACCGGTGGCATCAGCCTGATCCAGCTCTTCGTTGAAGACGTGCTCGATCTGGACAAACCTGCACCGAAGAGCCGTTTTGCGCGCCTGCTTCCCTGGCGCCGTGTGAAAGAGGCCGCCACGTCCGTGCAGGCCGGGCCCGAGGAGCCATCGGGAACCCCATCACCCGATACGGTGGGTCACGCCGGGGCGGCGCCTGCGAAAGCGGCGATGTCTGCCGGGGAGCGATCCGAGTCGCTCACCAGCCATGAGGTGGCGGTGCGCGTCACCGGCTTGTGCAAGGGCTACGGCGAACAGCCTGTGCTGGATGGGCTCAGCCTGATCGTCCGCACGGGAGAAGTGGTGGCGCTGCTGGGCCCGAGCGGCTCCGGCAAGAGCACGCTGCTGCGCTGCATCAGCCACCTCGACGGCTGGGACATGGGGCAGATCCACGTGGGCGGCAAGCGCCTGGGTTATCTCCCGAGCGGCCAGCTGATGACCCAGCATGACCTGGCCAACGAGCGCGCCACCGTCGGCGTTGGCATGGTGTTCCAGCAATTCAACCTGTTCAGCCATCTGACGGCGCTGGAAAACATTGCCGGGCCATTGCGCTGGGTGCATGGCATGTCGCGAGAAGACGCCGACCGGCGCGCGCGCGAACTGCTGGAGCGTGTGGGGCTGAGCCATCGTGTGGATGCCCTGCCTCGTCACATGTCCGGCGGCCAGCAGCAGCGGGTGGCGATTGCGCGGGCGCTGGCACCCAACCCCAGCGTGCTGCTGCTGGATGAGCCCACATCCGCGCTCGACCCCGAACTGGTCAACGAGGTGCTGGATGTCATCCGGCGGCTCGCCGTCGAGGACGGCCTGACCATGATCATTTCCACCCACCAATTGCGCTTCGCCGAAGAAGTGGCAGACCGCGTCGTCTTCCTCAGCGGTGGCTCGGTGGTCGAAGCGGGCCCTGCGCACGAAGTGCTGAAGCGGCCCCGCCATCCGTTGACGGCCAAGTTCCTCAGAGTCATGGGCGCCAACACCGAATTACCTCCCCCTTCAACTCACGAACTCACAGCATGAAGCACCACATTCTTCCCGTATCGCCTGCCACCGTTAACTGGGGCTATTTCAGCAAGGCGGTTACGCCGGCCCTGACCCTGAAGTCTGGCGACCGGGCCACCATCGAAACGTTGACACACCATGCGAACGACGACCATGAGCGCATGATTGCGGGCGATCCGGGCGCCGAGAGCATCTTCAAATGGACGCGCGAACACAAGGCCGTGCCACGCCGCGGTGCCGGCCCCACGGAGGGGCCGTTCAAGCTGGGCTCAGGGGAGGGAATTGGCGTGCATTTGCTGACCGGCCCAGTGGCGATTGAAGGCGCCGAGCCTGGCGACGTGCTGGAGGTGCGCATTCTGGATGTGCGGCCCCGCCCGAGTTGCAGCGCCTGCCATGCCGGTCGCTGCTTTGGCTCGAACGCGGCGGCCTCCTGGGGCTTTCATTACCATGACCTGATCGAGGAGCCAAAGCCGCGCGAAGTCATCACCATCTTCGAGCTCGACACCTCGGGCGAACCCTTTGCCCGCGCCGTCTACAACTACGTCTGGACGCCGCAGACCGATCCGGACGGCATCGTGCATTCGACGATCGACTATCCGGGTGTCAAGGTGGACCATTCGCTGATCCGCAAGCGCGAGAACATCCTGCAGAACGTCAAGGTGCCTGCGCGCCTGCATTTCGGAACCATGGGGCTGGCGCCTTCGGAGTCGGACTACGTCAGCTCGATCCCGCCGAGCTACACCGGCGGCAACATCGACGATTGGCGCATCGGCAAGGGCGCGCGCATGTACTACCCAGTCGCGGTCGAAGGGGCCTTCTTCTCGGTGGGTGATCCGCATGCGGCGCAGGGCGACAGCGAACTGGGCGGCACCGCCATCGAAACCTCGCTCACGGGGGACTTCGAGTTCATCCTGCACAAGAAAAACGACCTGGGCGGTACGATTCTGGAAGGCTTGACCCACCCCTTGCTCGAAACCGACTCGCAGTGGTCCGTCTATGGCTTCACGTTCCCCAACTACCTGGCCGAACTGGGCGTCAATGCCCAGACCGAGGTGGCGAACCACGCCAGTCTGGACAAGGCCATGCGCGATGCCTTCCGCAAGCTGCGGCGCTTCTTGATGACAGTGCATCACCTGAGCGAGGATGAAGCGATCTCGTTGCTGTCGGTGGCGGCGGACTTCGGCGTGACCCAGGTGGTTGATGCCAACTGGGGCGTGCACGGCTCGATCCGGAAGAATGTTTTCGTCGGCAGGTGAGCGTGTACGGGAGACGCGGCGCACGTACTTCACCCAGGCTGAAGTGTTCCGTTCCGTTCTGGGCGGCGTTTCGCGGCACAAGTCTTGCATTGTTCCGGAAAACTCTCCAGAAAAGCCAAGCATGCTCTTTGAACAGTTCTCGACTGAGTCCTATCCAGCACCGCAACGCCCCCGCGCATGGCAAAACATCCTGCAGCGACTTCATTTGCAGCCGGACGTACGCACTGATTCGGTGCGGTTGTTCGGCTCCTTGACCACCGGGCGCACGCCGCGGGGGGTGGAGCTGACGCGCATCGCCTCATCGCCGCAAAAACTGGAACGGCTGGGTGATGCATCTGATTCCGTATGGCTGGCACTCCATCTGGCCGGCGAGGCGACACTGTTTGACGGCGACCGCGCAATGAAGGTGGCACCGGGCGACATCGTGTATGGGCCTGCCAGGGCCGCGCCGGGGCTAATGTTTCGCTCGAATTTCCGCCAGTTCATGGTGCACATGCCTGCGCAATCGCTCAAGCCCCGAATGCCTGCGGCGCGCTTGCTAAAGGTAGGCTGCCTTTCCGGACGTTCGGGCATGGGCCGCATGTTCGCGGGCACGCTGTCTGCCTTGTCCGAGTCTTTTGATGCGCTGGGCGCCGACGAGCTGGCGCCAATTGAGCTGGCCTTGAGCGAATTCATCGCTTCAAGCCTGGTCAGCAACGATACGCATGAAGCCGTGAGCATGAACGTCTCCCAGGCGGCCACCATGCGACGGGTTTTTCAGTACATCGAAAACGAGCTGGGCGAACCTGAACTGACACTCGCAGCGATTGCACGCCACGAACGGGTCTCGGAACGCTTTGTGCAGAAGCTGTTTGCGGCAACGGGCCAGACTTTTTCCGGCTATCTACGCCAACGCCGGCTCGAACGGTGCCGTGCGGATCTTGCCAATCGGCTCTATGGCCACCTGTCCATCACGGACATCTGCTTTCGCTGGGGCTTCAACGATGCGGCGCATTTCAGCCATGCGTTCCGCGACCAGTTCAACGTATCCCCGCGTCAATACCGGCAGCAGGCGAACGAGGCCACGCAGCAAAGTCTTCACTGCACCATCCGGCGCGGCTGGCCGGCAGGTTATCGTGAGCCGTCGAGCGAGGGCAAAGACGGGCGGGGCGCGCCTGGCAAGCCGGATCCGGTGGATGCGCTGGCTGCCTCGGAGGCGCCTGCTTCGGGCCCGTCACCGAATTCGAGCGGGGCAGGGCAGCACCATCATCTGCTGGCCAATGACAAGACGGTTCACTGGGGGTACTTCAGCCACTCGCTTGCCCCAGTGCTCACGATTGATTCCGGCGATCTCGTCACGATAGAAACCTTGACCCAGCATGCCTATGACGATTACGACCGCATGATCAAGGGCGACTCCGGTGCCGAGAGCGTTTTTCACTGGACCCGCGAGAAAAAAAATGTGGACAGACGTGGATCGGGGCCGGCCGATGCTTCGATTTACGGACGCGGCAACGGCGAGGGCTTCGGCGTGCAAATCTGCACCGGCCCAATCTATGTGCGCGATGCCAGGCCGGGCGACATACTGGAGGTCCGGATCCTGGACGTGCTGCCGCGCTTGTCCGCGAATACCAAGTACGAAGGCCGCGCATTCGGCAGCAATGCCGCTGCCTGGTGGGGGTTTCATTACGACGACCTGCTCACGGAGCCGAAGCAGCGCGAAGTTGTCACCATCTACGAAATCGACTGCAACCAGGGCATGGGTTGTGCGCACGCTGTCTACAATTTCCGCTGGACGCCGCAGCGCGACCCGAGTGGCGTGCTTCACACGACGATTGACTACCCCGGCGTACCGGTCGATCGCAGCAGCATCACCGAAAATCACAACGTGCTGAAGAACGTGAAGATTCCCACGCGGCCGCACTTCGGCGTCATTGCCGTGGCCCCGGTCGAAACCGGAATGATCGATTCGATTCCACCTACCTACTTCGGCGGCAACATCGACAACTGGCGTATTGCGAAGGGCGCAACCGTCTATCTGCGTGTCGGCGTTGACGGGGGCCTGCTCTCCGTAGGTGATCCACACGCCTCGCAGGGAGACTCGGAACTGTGCGGGACGGCGATCGAGTGTTCGTTGACCGGTGTGTTCCAGATCGTTCTCCACAAGGCGGAAGATCTGGGCAACGAACCCTACGCCGACATCAACTCCCCGCTGGTGGAAACGCCCGATGAGTGGGTGCTGCATGGGTTCAGCCACCCGGATTACCTCAAGGAATTTGGCGAGCAGGGTCGCAGCGAGATCTACGAGAAGTCGTCACTCGACCTTGCGATGCGGGATGCGTTCCGCAAGACCCGCCAGTTCCTCATGACGGCCAAGGGCTTGAGCGAGGACGAGGCGATTTCCCTGATATCGGTCGCGGTCGATTTCGGCGTGACGCAGGTGGTCGATGGAAACTGGGGCGTCCATGCGGTCATCCGCAAGTCGCTGTTTTCCGGCGGTACCGTGGGTTCTGCGGATGATTAAAAGGACACTGAGCCATGACATCGATTTTTCACATGATTTCCGGCGCACCGGACCCGGTCGCCCCGTTCAGCCATGCCGTTGAAACGGATGGCTGGTTGTTCGTGACAGGGCAAATGCCCTTCATGGATACTTCGCTGGCATCGCCCTACCCGGAAGGCATAGAAGCCCAGACGCACCAGGTCATGAAGAATCTGGTGACTGTTCTGGTCGGCTGCGGCTATGCATTGCGCGATGTGGTGTCGGTGAGGATCTTCCTGACGCGCTTCGAAGAAGATTACGAAGCGATGAACGCTGTCTACGCCAGCTACTTCGCGGCCGGGCGGCGACCAGCGCGCACCTGCGTTGGCGTGACCGGACTGGCAAAAAAAGCGCTTGTGGAGATTGACCTCGTTGCACGCCGCCCTTAGGCGCTCTGGCTGAATGCGAATTTGCAAAACGGCCCGGAAAGATGTTTCCAGGGGTGGATGACGAGCAATCGCTCAAGCCGCATTGACTGCGGCACTGAATTGCTATCAATGGTATAGCTAACTGATGGATTCTGACAAGGGTCGGATTCCGATTTTTATCAACAACTGGGGGCACTGAGCACTGTGCACGTTTCGTCGCTGTGCGGCCGAGCACAACGGCGAACACAAGGTCAAAGACTTCTCGTGTTTGGATCTGTTCTTCGCCATGGCGTTCATCAACGTCCATGGCCTGCCATCCGACGACCATTTCTGTAACTTGCGGGTTTACTAAAATCAAACTTCCTCTTTAACCTCACCTGGACGCGACAACGCGCAAGCCTCATGACCACTATCGGTACCCCCCTGTCCCCCAACGCCACCCGCGTCATGCTGCTGGGCAGCGGCGAACTGGGCAAGGAAGTCATCATTGCGCTACAGCGCCTGGGTGTGGAAACCATTGCCGTGGACCGTTATGACAACGCACCCGGCCAGCAGGTGGCGCACCACGCCCGCACCATTGTCATGAGCGACCCGGCCTTGCTGAGGGAACTGATCGAGGAGGAAAAGCCCGATCTGGTGGTGCCGGAAATTGAGGCCATTGCCACCCCCATGCTCGAAGTGCTGGAGGCGACCGGCGTGGTGCGGGTGATCCCGACCGCCCGCGCCGCGCGCCTGACCATGGACCGCGAGGGCATTCGCCGTCTCGCCGCCGAAACGCTGGGCCTGCCGACCAGCCGCTACCAATTTTGCGACTCGTTGGCCGAGTTGCAGGCCGCCATCGATGGCGCAGATGGCAAGCCAGGCATTGGCTACCCCTGCATCGTGAAACCGGTGATGAGCTCCAGCGGCAAGGGCCAAAGCAAGCTTAAGCGCCCGGCCGATGTGCAGGCCGCCTGGGACCATGCCATGGCCGGTGGCCGCGTCAGCCACGGCCGCGTGATTGTGGAAGGCTTCATCGACTTCGACTACGAGATCACCCTGCTCACGGTACGCGCCAAGGGTGCCAACGGCCAGATCGAAACCCATTTTTGCGAGCCCGTGGGCCATGTGCAGGTCAATGGCGACTATGTGGAAAGCTGGCAGCCGCACCCGATGCACCCGGCGGCACTGGAAAAAGCCCACCAGATTGCCAAAACCGTCACCGACGACCTCGGCATCGCGCTTGATGGTCAGGCCTCGGGCCTCGGAATTTTTGGCGTCGAGCTGTTCGTCAAGGGCGACCAGGTCTGGTTCAGCGAAGTGAGCCCACGCCCGCACGACACCGGCCTGGTCACGCTTACCACCCAATGGCAAAGCGAGTTCGAGCTGCATGCCCGCGCCATTCTGGGTCTGCCGGTTAACACCGCGCTGCGCAACCCCGGCGCCAGCGCCGTGATTTATGGCGGTATCGACGCCATGGGCGTTGTGTTTGACGGTGTTGATGACGCCCTGCGCGTGCCCGGCACCGACATCCGCCTGTTTGGCAAACCCGAGAGCTTCGTCAAGCGCCGCATGGGCGTGGTGCTGGCGGCACACGCAGACATCGAACAGGCGCGTGTCAATGCCAAGCTGGCGGCGTCCAAAGTGAAACCACGGGTGGCTTGAGCACGTCGCTACGCGAGTGGTCTGACCCGCAAGCACCTAATCAGTTGGGGTCAGAGCACGTCGCTACGCGAGTGGTCTGACCCGCAAGGTTTCAAAATATGCCATCTGCGTCGAGCTGCCGCGTACCGGGTCGGGCGGGCCCAGATCGGAAAAACTGACGCTGTAGCCATGGCGCTGCGCCACCGCACTGGCCCAGCGCTGGAACTGCGCGCGGGTCCACTCAAAGTGGTGCCCCGGATGACGTTTTCGCCCGGCAGCCATGCCATGCAAGACGTTGTATTCCTGGTTGGGCGTGGTCACCAACAGCAGCCGCGGGTGCATGCCGACAAACACGGCGCGCTCGACCCGGGGTAAATGGCCGGGTGCGATGTGTTCGATGGTCTCCAGCATCACGGCGGCATCAAAGCCGGTCAATTCGGCATCGACCTCTTCGAATGAACCCAGCCGTACCGCCAGCCGCGGGTCGGGCTGTAGCCAGTTCAGGCCCATGGCCGCACGTGCATCGGCCAGCGCCCGGGCATCGATATCAATGCCCAGCAGGCGCACAAACTGCGGGTGTTCACGCAGGCGCAGCAGCAGTTCGCCCGGCCCGCAACCGAGGTCCAGCACGCTGGTCGCGCCACTGTCCAGCAGCGCGCGCACCACCGCGTCCAGGCGTTCAATGTGCAACAGGGTGGACATGGTTCAAACCTCGAGCGCAGCCAACCACGGTGCGGCATCGCGAACCTGCACCCTTCCCACATCAGCTTCAGCGCGGCACTCGCGCACCAGTTGGACCGCCTGCGCTTGCGGCCACTCAGCAGCAAACCTGATCAGGGTGCGCTGCGCCTTGGTGTCAGACAACTTGCACTCCACCAAATGCGTCAGGGCATCGCCCTCGCTCAAACAAAAGTCAATTTCAGAATCATCCTTGGTTCGGATGTAGTGCAGGCCAACCGCCGCGCCGCGGGTGTCTTGCTGCCACTGCACGTTCTTGAGTAAATGGCAGGCCACCAGGTTTTCAAAGCGGATGCCCTCGTCGCCTTGCACCAGGCCGGCGTCAAAAAAATAGACTTTGGGCGCCTGCAGGGTCGCGCGGGCAATGTTGCGGTGCCACGGGCGCACCACAAACACAATGAACAGCGCCTGCAAAATGTCCAGGTATTTGGCCAGCGTGACGGATGACACGCCCAGGTCGCGCGACAGCGAAGCCAGCGACAGGGGCGATCCCACCCGCGAACGCAGCATGTCGGCAAACAAACGCATGGCGTTCACTTCTTGCAAGCGGGAAAACTCCAGCACATCCTCACGCACCAAGCCCGAAAAATAGTCAGCGCGCCAACGCTGGGCGTCAGCATCGCTGGTAGCCAGCGCGGGCTCGGGAAAACCACCTCGATTGAGCAGGTGCGTCAATGCCGCCGACGCGGGCACCTGCATTTGCTCTGACCACTCACGCACAGAGAGCGGGTGCAAACGCAGCCGGAAATAGCGCCCTACCAGTGACTCACCACTTTGACGAAAGGTGTCCATGCGCGCGCTGCCGGTCACCAGCAGTTGCTGGCCTGGGGTGCGGCCATCTGCCACGCCCTTGAGCCAGCTTTTCCAGTCACGCATTTTATGGATTTCATCAAGCACCAGCAGTGGTGCACTGACGCGCCAACTCTGCGCCAGGATCACTGCCCGGTGCGCAACCACGTCGTGATTCAGGTACTGCGAGCCCGCCAGTTCATCCACCAACTGACGGCTGAGTGTGGTCTTGCCGACCTGGCGTGGGCCAGTCAACACCACCATTTTTTGTTTCAAATCCTGTCGAACCCGGTCGTCTAAATAGCGCTTCATTCGACTATTTTAAATAGTTTTTAAAAATAGTCGCGACTTTTTTTAATAGCAGTTAAATATTGCCGCCATTTTTGACTCATCTTACTGAAACGCCACCTCGGCAAAGCTGCGCAATTTGCGGCTGTGGAGCTGGTCGATACCCTGTTCGCGCAGCAACTCCAGCGCGCGGATACCAATACGTAGGTGCTGGTCCACGCGCTCGCGGTAAAAGTGGTTGGCCATGCCCGGCAGCTTGATCTCGCCGTGCAGCGGCTTGTCGCTGACACACAGCAGGGTGCCGTAGGGCACGCGAAACCGGAAACCGTTGGCGGCAATGGTGGCGCTTTCCATGTCGAGCGCCACCGCCCGGCTTTGGCTGAAACGGCGCTGCGGGCCGTTGTCGGGCAACAGCTCCCAGTTGCGGTTGTCGGTACTGGCCACGGTACCGGTGCGCATGATGTGTTTGAGCTCCAGCCCCTTGAGTTGCGTCACCTGCGACACCGCCGTGGCGAGCGCCACCTGCACCTCGGCCAGCGCCGGAATCGGCACCCACAGCGGCAACTCTTCGTCGAGCACATGGTCTTCGCGCACATAACCATGGGCCAGCACATAATCGCCCAGTTGCTGGGAACTGCGCAGGCCGGCACAGTGGCCCAGCATGATCCAGGCATGTGGACGCAGTACGGCGATGTGGTCGGTGATGGTCTTGGCATTGGCGGGACCAACACCAATATTGACCATGCTGATGCCGCTGCCGTCTTGGCGCACCAGGTGGTAGGCTGGCATTTGCGGCAGGCGCTGGGGTGGCGGCATGGATTGCCGCACTTCGTTCGCAGTGCCAGTCACCTTTGGCGTCACCACATTACCCGGCTCGACAAAAGCCACGTAGTCGCTGGCAGCATCCTGCATGGCGTCATGGCCCAGACGGACAAATTCGTCGATGTAGAACTGGTAGTTGGTGAACAGCACAAAGTTCTGAAAATGCTCGGGCCCGGTGCCGGTGTAATGGCGCAGGCGCTGCAACGAGTAGTCCACCCGGGGCGCGGTAAACAGCGACAAGGGCAGTGGCTCTCCGGGCTTGGGCTCAAAGGTGCCGTTGGCAATGCCATCGTCCATGGCGGCCAGATCGGGCAGGTCAAAGACGTCACGCATCAATTGCCGCCGCTGCGGGCTCAGGCTGCCCTCCACATGGCCATCCTCGGCAAAAGAAAAATGCACAGGAATCGGCTGATTGCTGGTGCCCACCTCCAACTCAACACCATGGTTGTCCAGCAGCAGGGTGAACTGCTCCAGGTAGTAGCTGGCGTACAGGTCGGGCCGGGTCAGGGTGGTCTCGAAGCGGCCCGGGCCGGCCACAAAACCATAACTCAGGCGGGCCGACTCACTGGAGGCCTGGCGCGTCACGGTGTCGGTCTGCACCCGCACAAAAGGGTAGCAGCCGCGCACATGGCCGGGCAAGTCTTCACCTGCGACATAGCGCTGCATGGCCTGGCGCAAGTGGGCAATGCTGCTGTCATAAATCAACCGCGCCTGCGCCAGGGCGGCAGCCGGGTCGGTAAAGCGCATGGGCGCGATAAAAGCGGGTAGGTAAGACATGCACTGATTGTTCCACGCCTGGGTGACATTGGGGCGACAGGGCATTTTGCAAAACTGCCATACTCCGTGCCCAAGAATCCGACAAAAACACCGTCATGCTGAAATTTACCTGTTGCAACGAAGTCCGCCAGTTTTCCGAAGCCCCCCAGGCCCTGCTGCTGCGCGGCATCACCCGTGGCTATGAGCGCGAATGCCTGCGCATCGACCGCAGTGGCCAGCTCGCCAAAACGCCACACCCCACCGCATTAGGGTCCAAGCTGAACCACCCCTGGATCACCACCGACTACGCCGAGGCGCTGCTGGAATTCATCACACCGCCGTCCAACGAGGCTGGTTTTCCGCTGGCGTTTTTAAAAGACATTCACCGTTTCAGCGCCCAACAGCTTGAAGGTGAGTTACTCTGGGCGGGCTCGATGCCCTGCAAGATTGGCCTTGACGCCGACATTGCCATTGCCGACTACGGCAGCACCAACGCGGCGCGCCTCAAGATGGTGTACCGCGAAGGCCTGGGGCTGCGGTATGGCCGTGCCATGCAGACCATTGCCGGGGCGCACTACAACTGGTCGCTGCCGCAGGAATTCTGGCTTAGCTTGCGCGACTGCTGCGGCGGCGCGCCCAACTTGCAGGATTTCATCGACCAGCGCAGCTTTGGCCTGATCCGCAATTTCTTGCGCTACGGCTGGCTGGTGCCCTACCTGTTTGGCGCCTCGCCAGCGGTATGCCAGTCGTTCCTGCAAGGACACCCCAGCGACCTGACCGAACTGGTGCCCGGCACCCTGCACGGCGCTTTTGCCACCAGCCTGCGCATGAGCGACCTGGGTTACCAAAACCACGCGCAAGACAAGCTCAACATCAACTTCAACGCGTTGGCCGAATACACCGACGGGCTGGAGGCAGCCATTCGCACACCAGATCCCTATTACACCGAGCTGGGCGTGCGCGAAGGCGATCACTGGAAACAGCTCAGCGACAGCCTGCTGCAGTTGGAGGCCGAGTTTTATGCCCCCATGCGCCCCAAGCGCATTGCCCCCAACGGCGAGCGGCCGGCCAAAGCGCTGCGCACCCTGGGCGTGCAGTACCTTGAAATGCGGCTGTTTGACCTGAACCCGTTCATTGACATCGGCATAACACCCGAGCAAAGCCTGTTTGCCGACGTGTTGCTGCTGATGTGCCTGTTTCGCGCCAGCCCGCCCATCACCAGCCGCGAGCAAAGCGAAAACGACGAAAACAAACACCGCGTGGTCACGCGTGGGCGCCAGCCCGGTCTACAACTGCTGGTGCACAACCACGAGCAACCTTTGCGCGCGCTGGCGCACGAGCTGTTTGACGACATGGCCCCGTTTGCCGCCATGCTCGACACCGCGTATGGCGGCCAGCGCTACCAGGCGGCAATGCAGGACCTGCGCCAGCGCATTGACCAGCCCGAACGCACGCCATCCGCCCAGGTACTCGAAGCCATCAAACTGCACGGCGGCTACTTCAACTTTGCGTTTGAGATGTCAAAAATCCACACCCAGAGCCTGCAAGCCAGCGCCCTGCCCGCCGACACCCTGACCCGATTCAAGACCAGCGTGCAGGAGTCTCTGGTGGCGCAGCAGCAACTGGACGCCGCACCGCAGGGTCCGTTTGAGGATTTTGTGGCGGCTTACTTTGCCTAAAACCCAGTAATACCCGGATTACTCACACGAATATTGAAACCTGTGGGGCAGACTTAAGTCTGCCATGGTCGACTGAAGTCGACCCCACAACAAACCCAAATGCCCAGCGCAAGTAAAGCGCCGCCTTGACTTATTCCACCATCTTGACCAACTGCCCCACCCTGGGCGCGCCGCCGCTGTAATAGCCATTGATCAGCCGCAACTGGGCTTCGGCCTGCGGCAGGGGTGAGCGCTGGGCCAACTGGGCAAAGCCGCCAGAGGGATACGCCGTGGTGCGCAAGGTCCAGGGCTTGGCGGCGGCGCGGTCTTGGGCCGTCATGGCGCGAAAACTGCCCTGAGCCTGCGCCAAATCTGTTCTGGCCTGCTGCAGCGCGAGGGCACTTCTGCCGGCGGGCACCATCACAAACACCGTGCCCGTGGGTCCGGTCACCAGCGTGGCATCAATCGCCTGCTGGCCCTGGTTGGTAGCGCGGCTGCCCAAAAAACGCGTGGCCTGAAGTCCATTGATGTTCAGACGTTCGGTGCGACCCTGGCTGGGTTTAAGCATGTTACGGATCACCTCGTCATGCGTGCTACCCGCCTTGGGCTGCGCCACCTGGATCATTAACGCGGCATCTCTGGCGGCATTGACCAGCGCCAACTGGCTGGCCTCGTTCTGAATCTTCCAGCCCACGGGGGCCGTGATGGCAATGCCCATGTCGGCATGGTAAAAATTCTGGCCGCGCGTCAAGCCCTGATCGGCACTCTCGCCATACGCCATACCGGCAATCGCCTGCAGGTAGCGGGTACGACCATCATCTGCGAAATTCCCCTTGAACTGGGTGGCCTGCTGACTGATTTGCTGCAGGCGCTGGTCGTTGCTCGGGTGCGAAGACAACCAGTTGCCTGAAGTCGGGGCAGTGCGGCCCTCAGCACGGGCCTGGTCGGCGGCAAAACGCTCCTGGCTTTTCAGCGAATTGATCACATTGACCATGTTGCGTGGGTCATAGGCGGTGCGCGCCAGGTATTCGGCGCCCAGGCTGTCGGCCTGCAGCTCCTGGTCGCGGCTGTAGGAGGCAATAAAGCCTGAGGCCACGGTTTGCGACAGATCGCTGGCCAGCCGCCCGGCGCCGCTCACGCCCTGGCTCTCCAGCACGGCGCCGAGCACGCTCGCCGCCAGCACCCCCAGGCCGGCGTCTTGCTGGCGGGTGGCGCGCTGGGCGCCGTGGCGCGCCGTCACGTGGCCGATTTCATGACCGATCACACCGGCCAGCTCGGCCTCGTTCTGCAGGTAAGCCATGATGCCGCGCGTCACATAGACATAACCGCCGGGCAGCGCAAAAGCGTTGACCTCGGGACTGTCGAGCACGGTAAAGTGCCACTGCAACTGCTCGCGGTGTGACTGTTTGGCCAAGCGCTGGCCCAGGTTGTTGACATAGGCCTGCAGCCGTGTATCCTTGACCACGCCGTATTCCTGCAGCACCTGCTGGTGCGCCTTGGCGCCCTCGGTCAATTCCATCTGCTCGCTCATCACCGAGCGCTCGGCCTGGCCGGTCACCGGGTTCACGATGGGGCTGCCACAGGCGGCCAGCAATGTGGTCAGCAGCAGCAAACCAATACGGCAGGACAGTTTTTGCAACATGAGGGTTCTCCTGATCAATCAACAACAGCGCCGATTGTGTTCAGCTGATTGTGCCCGCATGGGCATTCACGATAATCCTGCCATGACGAACACCACCACCCAGTCCTTTGACACCCTGCCACTCAACCCCGCCACGCTGGCCAACCTGCAGCAGCTGGGCTACCTGGCCATGACCCCGATCCAGGCCGCCAGCCTGCCCACCGCACTGGCGGGCAAGGACCTGATCGCCCAGGCCCAGACTGGCAGCGGCAAGACCGCCGCCTTTGGCCTGGCGCTGCTGGAGCGACTGAACCCGCGCCGCTTTGCCGTGCAGGCGCTTGTCTTGTGCCCCACGCGCGAACTGGCCGACCAGGTGGCGGTGGAGGTGCGCCGGCTGGCCCGTGCGCTGGACAACATCAAGGTGGTCACCCTGTGCGGCGGAGTGGCGCTACGTGGCCAGCGGGCTTCTCTTGAAAACGGCGCCCACATTGTGGTGGGTACGCCCGGGCGCGTCATGGACCACCTGGCGCGCGGCACCCTGGCGCTGGACGCGCTCAGCACGCTGGTGCTCGATGAGGCCGACCGCATGCTCGACATGGGTTTTCTCGACGACATCGTGACAGTGACAAAACAATGCCCGCCCGAGCGCCAGACGCTGCTGTTTTCGGCCACCTACCCGGAAGGCATCGAAAAACTGGCGAAACAGTTCATGCGCTCACCAGAGCAGATCACGGTGGCCGACAGCACCGAGAAAAGCCTGATTGAGCAGCGCTTTTATGAAGTGACCCGGCCCACCCGCTTTGAGGTAGTGGCCAAGCTGCTGAACCACTTTCGCCCGGTCAGCACGCTGGCGTTTTGCAACACCAAACAGCAGTGCAAGGACCTCGTCACTTATCTGCAGCAGCAGGGCTTCAGCGCACTGGCACTTTACGGCGAACTGGAACAGCGCGAGCGCGACCAGGTGCTGGCGCAGTTTGCCAACCGCAGCGCGTCCATTCTGGTGGCCACCGATGTGGCGTCGCGCGGCATCGACATCAAGGAACTCAGTGCCGTGATCAACGTCGACATCACACCCGACCCCGAGGTCCATGTGCACCGCATTGGCCGCACCGGGCGGGCCGGCGAATCGGGCCTGGCGCTGAGCCTGGCCGCCATGTACGAGATGGGCGCGGTCGGCAAGATCGAACAATACCAAGCTCAGCCGTCCACCTGGCACAAGCTCGACGAACTGACCCCCACCGGCTCCGGCCCGCTTCTGCCGCCGATGGTCACACTGCAGTTGCTGGGTGGTCGCAAGGAAAAAATCCGCCCCGGTGACGTGCTGGGCGCCTTGACGGCGGATGCCGGTTTTGGCCGCGACCAGATCGGCAAGATCGTGGTGACCGAGTTCACCACTTTCGTCGCGGTGCAACGTGACATTGCCAGAGAAGCCATGCAAAAGCTCAATGCCGGCAAGGTCAAAGGCAAAAGTGTCAGGGTGCGGCTGATCTCATAAGGTTTATGCAAACTACCAGGTTCGATTACGAGTAAGATTCAACTCTTACCTGTCTTGAAAGAGAAAATACATGCAATTGACTTTATTGTCCAGCAAAGGCCAGGTCATCATTCCCAAGGCGATACGTGAGGCCCGTCACTGGCATGCGGGTACCCGGCTAGAAGTGAAAGAAACGGCCGAAGGCTTGTTACTCAAGCCAGTACAGGTCCATCAAAAAGCGCCTTTACCTCAGGGTTTGGCAGCCATTCGTAACAGAATCGCTTACAACGGACCAATTCGTAGCGTTGAAGACATGACAGACGCGCTGCTCAAAGAGGCGCAACGCAGGGGCTCACGCTGATGGCGGCGCTTGACACCAATGTGGTGATTCGCCTGCTGGTTGGAGACGATGCCTCACAGGCACTGGTGGCAGAGCAACTGGTGAGCACCGAGCCCTGCACGGTGTCGATGTCGGTTTTAATGGAGTGTGAGTGGGTTTTGCGCGCCTGCTATGCGTTACAAGCAGTCACTATTGAAGCCAGTTTTCGTGACTTCTTGAATCTGCAAAATATCAGTGCCGTTGAAGCTGTATTGGCACAGCGGGTGCTGGATGCCTATGCCAGCGGGCTTGATTTTGCCGATGCATTGCATGCGGCACAGTGTTCAGACGGCCAACGCTTGATCACGTTTGACAAGAACTTTGCTAAAAACGCCCGCAAGGCGGGTTTACACGGCGTGACATTGCTTAAAACTTAAGCAATGTCACGTTACCCGGCAAGCCATGCAAAAGCGCCATGCCGCCAAGGTCAAAGGCAAAAGTGTCAGGGTGCGGCTGATCTAGCAACCAAGTGCGGGATAATCACCGTTTTTTATATTCATCCACTGGAGTCCACTCATGGCCAAAGAATTCCGTACCGAAGCTGACCGCAAGGCAAGCCCCCGTCCTGTCGCCCCCAAGGGCGTGTGTTTTACCGCCCCGCACGGCCAGATGCGCAGCCTGGAGCGTGGCGTGGCCACCAACAACAAAAAGAACCCCGGCAAGCGCTGCAAAAAAGGCGGTTGATTAACTCGATGCAAAAACGGCCCTTTCGGGCCGTTTTGCTTTTCCTAATTGGTTGGGGTCAGAGCAGGTCGCTGCGCGAGTGGTCTGACCCGCAAGACATCTACATATTTCTGCGGTATTGCCCACCCACCTCAAACAGGGCGTTAGTGATCTGACCCAGCGAACACACACGCACCGCGTCCATCAGCACCTCGAACACGTTCTGGTTGTCGATCACGGCCTGCTTCAGGCGCGCCAGCATGGCGGGTGCTTCCTTGGCGTGGCGGGCATGAAAGTCAGCCAGGCGCTTTAACTGGCTCTGCTTTTCTTCTTCGGTGCTGCGCGCCAGTTCCAGCTTGTCATTGACCGGGTCGCCATGCGGGTTGCGGAAGGTGTTGACACCAATGATGGGAAGCTCACCGGTGTGCTTGAGCATCTCGTAGTGCATCGATTCGTCCTGGATCTTGCCGCGCTGGTAGCCGGTTTCCATGGCGCCGAGCACGCCGCCGCGCTCGGTGATGCGCTCAAACTCCAGCAACACGGCTTCCTCGACCAGCTCGGTCAGTTCTTCGATGATGAACGCGCCCTGTGACGGGTTTTCGTTCTTGGCCAGGCCCCATTCGCGGTTGATGATGAGCTGGATCGCCATGGCGCGGCGCACCGAGTCTTCGGTCGGCGTGGTGATGGCTTCGTCGAACGCGTTGGTGTGTAAGCTGTTGCAGTTGTCGTAAATGGCAATCAGCGCCTGCAGCGTGGTGCGGATGTCGTTGAACTGTATCTCCTGCGCGTGCAGGCTGCGCCCGCTGGTCTGGATGTGGTATTTGAGCTTCTGGCTGCGTTCGTTGGCGCCGTATTTGTCCCTCAGACTCACGGCCCAGATGCGCCGCGCCACGCGACCCATCACGGTGTACTCGGGGTCCATGCCGTTGCTGAAGAAGAAGCTCAGGTTGGGCGCAAAGTCGTCGATGTGCATGCCGCGCGCCAGATAGGCTTCGACAAAAGTGAAGCCGTTGCTCAAAGTGAAGGCGAGCTGGCTGATCGGGTTGGCGCCGGCTTCGGCAATGTGGTAGCCAGAAATGGACACGCTGTAGAAATTGCGCACGTTGTGGTGCACAAAGTAGCTGGCGATGTCGCCCATCACCTTGAGGCTGAATTCGGTTGAGAAGATGCAGGTGTTCTGGCCCTGGTCTTCTTTCAATATGTCGGCTTGCACTGTGCCGCGCACGTTGGCCAGCACCCATTCGCGGATCTTTTGCGCCTCGGTATCGGTCGGCTCGCGGCCGTTGTCAGCAGCAAACTTTTCCAGATTCTGATCAATCGCGGCATTCATGAACATGGCCAGGATGCTGGGAGCCGGGCCGTTGATGGTCATGCTGACGCTGGTGTTGGGACTGCACAAGTCAAAGCCGCCGTAAAGCACTTTCAGGTCGTCGATGGTGGCAATACTCACACCGCTGTTGCCCACCTTGCCGTAAATGTCCGGGCGCGGATCGGGATCGTTGCCGTAGAGCGTGACCGAGTCGAAGGCGGTGGACAGGCGCTTGGCCGCCATACCGGAGCTGAGCAGCTTGAAGCGCTTGTTGGTGCGAAACGGGTCGCCTTCACCAGCGAACATGCGCGTGGGGTCTTCGCCCTCGCGCTTGAAGGCGAAGGTGCCTGCGGTGTAGGGGTAGCTGCCGGGCACGTTGTCGAGCATCAGCCACTTGAGAATTTCACCGTGGTCCTCGTATTGCGGCAGGCAGACCTTGCGGATGGTGGTTCCGCTCAAACTTTTGGTGGTGAGCTGGGTGCGGATTTCCTTGTCGCGGATTTTGACCACATATTCGTCACCAGCGTAGGCTGCTTGCATGGCTGGCCACTGCGCCAGCAATTTGGCGGCAGCGGGGTCTTGCCGTTCGACGCGGGCCTGAGCCAGTTCAAGCACCGTGCCGTAAGCACCCGGTTTGGCTGTGCCGTCCTTGCCCGGGTCTGCGGCCAGCAACATCTGCGCGCTGGCTTTGAGCTGCTGAATTTCCCGGGCCAACCTGGCCTGGGCGCGTGCCTTGGCCTTGTAGCCGCGCACGGTGTCGCTGATTTCGGCCAGGTAACGGGTGCGCGCTGCTGGCAGCACCGGGGACTGGTTGGTGCTATGGCGCACAGCCACTTTGGGCAGGCTACCCGCGCTCACCGGCAGGCCGAGCTCGGCCAAGCGCACGTTCAGGGCCTGGTAGAGCGCGGTGACACCGTCGTCATTAAAGCGCGCGGCCATGGTGCCAAACACCGGCATTTGTTCCATCGGGGTGGCCCAGGCTTCTTTGTTGCGCTGCACCTGTTTGGACACGTCACGCAGCGCATCAGAGGCGCCTTTGCGGTCAAACTTGTTAATGACAACAAACTCGGCAAAGTCGAGCATGTCGATTTTTTCCAGCTGACTGGCGGCGCCAAATTCGGGCGTCATCACGTACATGGGCACGTCCACATGCGGCACGATGGCGGCGTCGCCCTGGCCAATGCCCGAGGTCTCGACGATGACCAGATCAAACCCCGCCACCTTGCAGGCGGCAATCACATCGGGCAAGGCGGCGCTGATCTCGCTGCCGAAGTCGCGCGTGGCCAAACTGCGCATAAAAACCCTGGCCCCGTTTTGCCAGGGATTGATCGCATTCATACGGATGCGGTCGCCCAGCAGGGCGCCACCACTCTTGCGACGGCTGGGGTCGATGCTGATAACCGCCACCCGCAGGCTATCGTTCTGGTCCAGCCGCAGGCGGCGGATCAGCTCGTCGGTGAGGCTGGACTTGCCGGCACCGCCAGTGCCGGTAATGCCGAGCACCGGGATCTTTGTGGTGGCGGCGAGTGCCTTGATGTCCTGGGTGAGCGCCTGGAAGGGCTGGGAAAGTGCCGCTTTGGTCTGGCCGGCAGCGGCCTCGTTTTCCAGACCGGTGATGAGTTGCGCCAGCGCGCGCCAGCTCCGGTCGGTGTGGCCCTGGATGGCTTCCATGCGGGTAGGTGCGTATTGCGTCAGATCTTTGTCGCAGCGCATGACCATGTCGCCGATCATGCCGGCCAGACCCATGCGCTGGCCGTCTTCGGGGCTATAGATGCGGGCCACGCCGTAGTCCATCAATTCCCTGATTTCGCTGGGCACAATCACGCCGCCGCCGCCGCCAAAGACCTGGATGTGCGCACCACCCCGGCTTTTGAGCAAATCGACCATGTACTTGAAGTACTCGACGTGACCACCCTGGTAAGAGCTGAGGGCAATGCCCTGCGCATCCTCCTGCAGCGCAGCAGTCACCACCTCGTCAACGCTGCGGTTGTGCCCCAGGTGGATGACCTCGGCGCCCATGCTCTGCAAAATGCGGCGCATGATGTTGATGGCGGCATCGTGGCCGTCAAACAGGCTGGCGGCGGTGACAAAGCGTACCTTGTTGACAGGGCGGTAATTGGCCAGTGCCTTGAAGTTGGCGGACAGGTCGGTCATGGGGTGTCTCCAGGTGACTATTTATAAGTTGAAAACCAGCCATCAGACTAGCAAACGCTGACTTGACGTTGACGTAAACGTCAATCTTAACGGGTTTTCAAAAAACAAAAAGGGCACCAAGATGCCCCGCAATACAAGCCAATATCATCCCTGTCCTTTGGGCGTGGATTTGATCTGATTTTGTAGGGCGTTGTAGGGTGTTGTAAGGCGGACTTCAGTCCGCCTGGTCGACTGAAGTCGACCCTACAAACAACCCTACAAACAACCCTACAAACAACCCTACAGACGACCCCGCAAGTTACAGCTATTGCAGCTACTCACTTGTCATCCACCGGATTCAGGAAATCATAAATGGGCAAGGCCAGACCACCAAGCAGCAAGATGGCCAGGTCCCACTGCTTGAGCTTCCAGATCACTGGCAGAAAAAACAGCGCCAGCAGCACAATGGCAAAAATGTTGTAAATACGTTTGTTCATGGTTTGTATTCCTTTGATCAGGCCATGGCCCATTTACCCAAGCCGCTTGACCAGCCAGCGCGCGGTGCGCAGCAGGCGGGCGTCGTTGCGCAGACCTCCCACCAGTTGCACGCCCAGCGGCAAGCCGGCTTCGGTCTGCAGCAGTGGCAGCGACAGACAGGGCAAGCCGGCAAAGGTCCAAAGCGTACTCATGACCGGGTCGCCGGTACTGGTCAGCCCGGACGGTGCAGCCCCCAGCGTGGCCGGGGTCAGGATGGCATCAAAATGTTCAAAAAACTCATCAAAACCTGCCGCAGCCGCTTGCAGGCGCTCATTCGCCGTAAGGTAATCAGCCGCCAGCAGTTGGGCGCCGCGCGCCAGCATATCCAGCGTGGGGGGGCTGGCCTGGTTGGCATTATCAGCCACCAACCGCTGCAAACTGGCATGCATTTCGGCTTCCATGATGGTCTTGTGCCAGACCAGCGCATTGGCCACCGAGGGTGGCAATTCAACCTCGACCATGCAGTCTTTCAGCTCGTCAGCCAGGGCTTCAAAAGCCTCGCGCGCCCCCGGGTCGACCCGCTCCCACATGGGGGTTTTGACAAACATGAACTTGGGCGGCAGCGGCGGCTCTTCAGCACAAATGGCCGCCAATTGCATCGGAAAAATCAGTTGCCCGGAGGCTTGCTGGTGGCCGCCAATCAGCACCTCGGCCACGGCCGCAGCATCTGGCACCGAACGCGCAAACACACCCACCTGGTCCAGCGACGGGGCACCCTTGAGGATGCCGCCATTAAAAATCAGACCCCGCGATGGCTTGAAACCCACCACGCCGCAAAACGAGGCTGGCCGGATCACCGAGCCGTTGGTCTGCGTGCCAACGGCGACGGGCACCAAACCTGCAGCTACGGCCGCCGCCGAACCACTGGACGAGCCGCCCGGCGTGTGACCCGGCGCACGCGGGTTTTTGGTAACGGTGGGTTGCATGTAGGCCAGCTCGGTGCAGCGCGATTTGGCCCAGACCAGGGCACCTGCCTGGCGCAGTTTGTGCACCAGAAAAGCGTCAACACTGGGCGTGCGACCACTGGCTGGCGGGTAGCCCCATTCGGTCGGATAGTCGCAAGTGTCAATGTTGTCCTTGATGGCAACCGGCACGCCAAACAGCGGCGGCAAGGGCGCGCCCACGTTGCGTAGCGCGTCCAGCCGCTCGGTTTGCAAGGCCACGATGTTGGCGTCGTGGTGGGCAAACGCCTGCACCTCAGGCTCGACGGCCCGGGTGTAGGCCAGCATGGCGGCCACATAGTCCAGCAAAGACAGGCTACCCCGCCTGAAAAGTGCCACCAGGTCTTCGGCCCCCAGCGCGTGCACCGGTTGTTGTTCGGCTGTCATGGGTTTACTCTGCTTTCTTTTCGGGGGCGCTGCTACCGCTCAGGAAAAAGGCCGGGTCGATGACCGGGTCGGCCCCGGGTTTTCCGTCGTCTGCCGCAGGCTCAGCCGGGGCGTCAGCCGCAGGCGCGGCCTGTTCGGTGTTACCTCCGTTCAAAAAGTTCAAGTCCATGGTCTCGCTGTTGGCTGGGCCATCTTCCTGGGGTTCAACGGCTTCCGAGGCGCTGTTGTACATCAGGTCAGGCAGCCAGTTGACCAGACGCGGCTGGGCATACAGCAGCGCCAGTGTCATCAGCACCATGCCAAGGAACGGAAAACAGCCCTTGAAAATGGTCCAGAGCTGCACCTGTGGCGGTGCCACCCCTTTTAAGTAATAAGCCGACATGGCCATGGGTGGCGTTAAAAACGAGGTCTGCAGGTTGACCGCGATCAAAATGCCAAACAGGATGGGGTCAACGTTAAAGTGCTCCAGCAGCGGCAGGAAAATGGGCACAAAAATGATAATGATCTCGCTCCACTCCAGCGGCCAGCCCAGAACAAAGATGATGAGCTGCGACAAAAGCAGGAACTGCCAGGTGTTCAGGTCCATCGACAGCATGAACTCCTTGATCACGCTCTCACCGCCCAGGTAAGAGAACACGCTGGAAAAGGTCCAGGAGCCCACAAACAGGTAACACACCATGGCCGTTGTTTTGGCCGTCAGGAACACCGCCTCGCGCAGCCGCAGCCAGGAAAACGCGCGGTACACCACCGCCAGCACAATGCCGCCCCCGGCCCCCATCGCGGCTGCCTCGCTGGGCGTGGCCAGGCCAAACAAGATGGAGCCCAGCACCGTCATGATGAGCAGCGCCAGCGGTAAAAACGCCGTGACCAGCATGTAGGCACCTTGCCAAAACCCAATGGCGTCAACGTCTTTGGGTTTGGGCGCCAGCGACGGGTTGATAATCACGCGCGCCAGTACATACACCAGGTACATACCCGCCAGCACCATGCCCGGAATCATGGCCGCCGCATAGAGCTTGACCACTGAAATACCGGCGGTGGCGGCATACACAATCAGCATGATTGACGGCGGGATCAAAATGCCCAGCGTGCCGCCAGCAGTGATCACGCCGGTGGCCAGTTTTTCGTCGTACCCGGCTTTCAGCATGGACGGCAGCGCCAGCAAGCCCATCAGCGTCACCACCGCACCCACAATGCCGGTGGCGGTGGCAAACATGGTGCAGGTAATCAGGGCGGCCACCGCCATTGAGCCCGGCACATGGCGCAAGGCCACTTGCAGACTCAGGAACAGTTTGTCCAGAATGTTGGCGCGCTCAATGATATAGCCCATGAACAAAAACAGCGGGATCGAAATAAGCACATCGTTGTTCATGATGCTGAAGGTGTTCTGGGTAAACAGGTAAAAAATGTTGTTGTCCAGAAAGCTTTGGCCGGGCTGAAAATAGGCATAAAAACCAAACAGGATGCCCATCCCCATCAGTGTGAAGGCAATCGGAAAACCCAGAAAAATACAAACAATAAACAGGCCCAGCATCAGCAGAGCAATCATCGGGTCGCTCATGCAGCACCACCTTCTTTATGACCAAATTGTTTTTGCAGCGCTACTTCGAGCTCCACCACGTCTTCGTCGCGGCTCATCCAGGCGTTATCACGGATGGCAATCACGCAGCGGCACATTTCGGCCAGGCCCTGCAAAAACAAGGCCACGCCAACGACAAAAATCACCGATTTCAATTGCCAGATCGGCACACCCACCGGGCTGTTGACGCTGGCCTCCTGGATGTTGCCCGACTTGAGGGCATAGAAAAATCCAGAAAACACCAGCGCCAGCACGCCAGGCATATAAAAAATGACGTACAGGGCCAGGTCGACCTTGGCCTGTGTGGCGGGGCTCCACTTGCGGTAAATAAAATCCCCTCGCACATGGGCGCCCTTGGACAAGGTATAGGGGCCAGCCATTAAAAACAGCGTACCGTACAGGATGTAGCTCATGTCAAAAGCCCAATCGGTGGGGTCGTTGAGCACATAACGGCGAAACACCTCATAACAGGTGCCCGCGGTCAACACCAGCACGGTCCAGGCAAATCCATGGCCCAGAGCCTCGGACAGGCGGTCAATGCTGCGAATAAATTTTTCCATGGGAACTCACAAAAAAGATCGCCGCCGAAATGGCGGCGATCGGTTCAAGCGACAACGATCAAACCGGCAACTTGGTCTTGAACACGTGTTCAAAAGCAGACTTGTAATCGGCTTCGTTAAAGAAACCGTAGTAGGCCACACGACGCGCCCAGTCTTTTTGCGACTGCCAGACCTTCTTGAAGAAAGGGTCTTCGGCTTCGAGCCGGGCCACCACCACGTCCCAGGCCTTGATTTGTGCCTGGAAAATAGCTTTGGACGTGCGCGACACCTTGACTTTGTCCTTAACGATCAACTGCTGCAGGTCGCGCGAATAGTTGTCTTGCGCGGTCCAGGTATTGGCCGACGATGTCGCCTCTGCGGCGTATTCCAGAATGGCCTTGAGGTCGGGTGCCAGTGCGTCGTATTTTGTCTTGTTGAAAATGATTTCAAAAAACTCCATGGCCTGGTGATAGGAACCCATGGCGTAATACTTGGCCACGTCTTGCGCACCAAAACGACTGTCGGAGGTGGGGTTGTTGAACTCGAACGCGTCAATCACACCACGCTCCATGGCCGGCACAATTTCGCCACCCGGCAACTGCGTGACCTTCATGCCCAGCTCTTGCATCAAGTCAGCAGCCAGCCCCACGGTACGGTACTTGAAACCCTTGAGCTCCGCAGCAGTTTTGGGCGGCGTATTCTTGAACCAGCCCAGCGGCTGAGTTGGCATCGGGAAGGCAAAAAATCCCTTCACGTTGTTGCCCAGTTTCTTTTGCAGCTCGTCATAAAACGCCATGCCGCCGCCGCGCTGGATCCAGCCCAGCGCCTGCTCGGCATTGGCGCCGGTGATGGGGCCTGAGCCAAACAGCGAAGCCACTTTGGACTTGCCATACCAGTACACCGCCACCTGGTGGCCGGCGTCAAGCACGCCCTTGCTCACGGCGTCGGTGATCTCGAAGGCCTTGACCACCGCACCGGCGGTGAGGTACTCGATGCGCAGGCGGCCGCCCGACATCTCGTTGACACGCTTGACGTAGTCTTCGGCCATTTCGTTGAAAATGTCCTTGGCACCCCAGGCGCCCTGCATTTTCAGGACGATGGTAGACGGTTTAACCGCCACAGCCGGCGCTTGCGCGTGCACAGCCACCACCGGGGCGGCAGCAGCAGCAGCGGCTACAAAAAATTTACGACGTGTTGCGGTTGCCGGAGCAGCGGCTGGGGTGGCAGTGGTCTCATGCACAGTCATGTTGTTTCCTTTACTTGGGTTCTGGTGAACATTGATCCGTCGGGTTTTATTAGCGGATGCTGATAAGGTACCGCGAAGTTCCCCCTTGAGAGCATAGGGATAACCCTGAACAAGTCACCTAGGCGTCAGGCCTTCGCATCACAACAATCATGACTTTTAAGCATGGAATCGGCGCCCCGCGTTACAGTTCAGCTTTGTCACACCGTTCAATCCAAGCCACCATGAACCCGATCCAACTCTTCGACACCGCCTCCAGCACCTACACCTACGTGCTGTTTGACACCACCACCCGCGACGCCATCATCATCGACCCGGTGGACGCGCAGCTTGAGCGCGACCTGCAGGTGCTGCGCGATTACGGCCTGAAACTGGTGTGGGCGCTGGAAACCCATGCTCACGCTGATCACATCACCAGCGCCGGGCAACTGGCCGAGCTGGCAGGCGCAAAAACCACGGCACCCGCAGGCTGCGGCATCAGCACCGCAGCGGTACAGCTCAATGACGGCGACACCCTGAGCTTTGGTGCTGAGCAGATCCGCGCCCTGCACACCCCCGGCCACACCGCTGGCAGTATGTGTTTTGTCTGGCGCAAACATGTGTTCACGGGCGACACCCTGCTGATCAACGGCTGTGGCCGCACCGACTTTCAAAGTGGCAGCGCCAACGCCCTGTACCACAGCCTGACCCAGGTACTGTTCAAGCTGCCCGACGACACCACAGTATGGCCGGGCCATGACTACCAGGGCAAAACCAGCTCAACCATCGGCACGGAGAAAGCGGGCAACGCCCGGGTAGCCGGCAAAACCGAGGAAGAATTCGTCGCCATCATGGACGCGCTGCACCTGCCACCGCCCAAACGCATCCTTGAGGCCGTGCCCGCCAACCTGCATGGCGGTCTGCGCCATGATGCCCACCCCGCCAACAGCCTGCAGGTGCAGCCCGCCCCTGGCTACGCGGGCGACATCAGCGGTGCCCTGGCCTGGCGCTGGGTACAAAGTGGCGCGGCCGTGCTGGTCGATGTGCGCTCGGATGCCGAACGCGCCTGGGTTGGCTTTGTGCCCGATGCCCCTGCCGTGACCTGGAAGCAGTGGCCCGGTATGGTGGGCAACCCCAACTTCGATGCCGAGCTGCTTGCCGCTGTACCTGCCGGCCAAAAAGTGGTGCTGTTGTGCCGCAGCGGCGTCCGCTCCATTGCCGCAGCCAAACGCGCCACCGAGCTCGGGCTGGAGGCTTACAACATTCTGGAAGGTTTTGAAGGCGACCCCGACAGCCACGCGCAACGCGGGCACAAAGGCGGCTGGCGCTTGAACGGCCTGCCATGGCGCCAAAGCTGATAATGCCGCCATGACTTTTTTGGCCATTGATATTGGCAACACCCGTTTGAAGTGGGCGCTGCACACTGCGCCCCAGCGCAACGCGCCTTTGTTGGCGCAAGGTGTCGAGTTTCTGGAAAACATTGACCGCCTGGCCAATGGTGACTGGGGCGGCCTGCCCCACCCGACGCGCATGCTGGGCTGCACCGTGGCGGGCGACGCCGTGAAACGCCGGGTCGAAGAACAAATGGAACTGTGGGACGTGTCCGCCAACTGGGTGGTCGCTAGCAGTGCCGAGGCCGGCCTGAGCAATGGCTACGACTACCCCGCTCGCCTCGGGGCTGACCGCTGGGTGGCCATGATTGGTGCCTGGCACCGCAGCCTCGCACAGGGCCCGGCGCGTCCGCTGGTGGTGGTGATGGTGGGTACTGCAGTGACCGTGGATGCCATCGACCCCCATGGCAAATTTTTGGGTGGACTGATCTTGCCCGGTCACGGCATCATGCTGCGCGCGCTCGAATCCGGCACCGCCGGCCTGCACGTGCCCACCGGCAACGTCTGCGAGTTCCCCACCAACACCAGCGACGCCCTGACCAGCGGCGGCACCTACGCCATTGCCGGTGCGGTCGAACGTATGGTGCAGCACCTGCGCCAGCACTGCGGCGTGGAGCCGCGTTGCATCATGACCGGTGGTGCCGGCTGGAAAATGGCGCCCAGCATGTCGGTGCCCTTTGAATTGGTGGACAACCTGCTGTTTGACGGCCTGCTGGAGATGGCGGCGCACCGGTTTGGCTGAGCGGCCCGGAACAGCCCCCGGATGACATCCGGACTACAGGGGTTTTAGCCAGGCTTCGGCCAGGCGCACCCAATACGTTGCCCCCAGCGGCAGCAGGTCGTCATTGAAGTCATAACTTGGGTTGTGCAGCATACACGGCCCACCGCCGTGACCCAGCGCGCGGTGGTCACCGTCGCCGTTGGCAATAAAGGCGTAACAACCGGGCTTGGCTTGCAGCATGAAAGAAAAATCTTCGGCACCCATGGTGGGCTCCTGCGCCAGCACCTGGTCAGCGCCCACAATATCTGCCATCACCTGGCGCACAAAGTCGGCCTCGGCAGCGCTGTTGATGGTGGGCGGGTAGTTGCGCTTGAATTCAAAGTCGGCGCGCAAGCCTGATGCCGCACAGAGGTGCTCGGTCATCACCTGCATGCGCTGCTCGATCTGATCCAACACCGCCAGCGAAAAAGTGCGCACGGTGCCTTGTAATTCGCAGCGGTTGGGGATGACGTTGGTCGCCTCGCCGGCATGGATCATGGTGACCGAAATCACACCCGCGTCAATCGGCTTGAGGTTGCGGCTGATGATGGTCTGGAACGACTGCACCAGTTGACAGGCCACCGGTACCGGATCGAGCGCGTTGTGCGGCATGGCGGCGTGACCGCCCTTGCCGTGAAGCGTGATCTTGAATTCGTTGCTGGAAGCCATTACCGGACCCGGACTGGCAGCAAACTGGCCCAACTGCAAACCGGGCCAGTTGTGTATGCCAAACACCGCGTCCATCGGAAACTTGTCGAACAGGCCATCCTTGATCATCTCGCGCGCACCGCCGCCGCCTTCTTCAGCAGGCTGAAAAATCAGGTAAACCGTGCCATCAAAATTGCGGTGCGTGGCGAGGTACTGTGCCGCTGCCAGCAGCATGGCGGTGTGGCCATCATGGCCGCACGCGTGCATCTTGCCGGGCTGGGTGCTGGCGTGAGCAAAAGTGTTGGCCTCCTGCATCGGCAACGCATCCATGTCGGCGCGCAAACCGATGGCCCGGTTGGAGCTGCCATTTTTGACGATGCCGACGACGCCGGTGGTGCCCAGGCCGCGGTGCATAGGAATGCCCCATTCGGCGAGCTTGGCGGCCACAAGGTCCGACGTGCGCTGTTCCTGAAAGCACAGTTCGGGATGCGCATGCAGATCGCGGCGAAGGGCTGCCAAACTGGGCGCCTGGGTGAGAATGGCATCAATGATTTTCATGATTGCTCAATTTCAGACTGATTGATGGACCGTGTTGGCGCGGTGGCTAGGGCCTGCGCTTTTTCGACGCCGACGGCAGGCTGCTGCGCACGCCATCCCAAAATGTGAGTCGTGCATCAATCGCCTGCCGGGCGGCCTTGTCAGCAGCCTTCTTTTTGCCGGTGCTGTCGCCACAGAGCTGCGTCAACAATTGAAGCGAGAGAGGGCCATGCGACTCATCGTCAAGGTGGATGTGCCGTTCAAGGTAGTAGTGAAACAGTGGCGCCCTTTTTTTGCTGACGCCCATGTCTGCCAGCAGCGCCCTGAACATGCCGGGAATCACCTGTTCGCGCCCCATGGCAAAGGCGGCGCCGACAAGATGCACTTTCTGGGTGTCAAGAAGACCAAATGTCGTCGCCATGAAGCGGCGTGACGGTTCCGGGATATCGCTCTTCAAAAGCGCTGCTGCAAGTCCCTTTTTCTTTACGGCCTTCAAAAAGGCACGCACCGTCCGGGTGTCGGCACCCACCTCTTCCATCGCCCCCAGGTAAAGATCAAAATGACTGATGAATGTTGGATTCCCCTTGGCATCGGGCAATCCCTCGTCGGTTTCCTCGCCCAGTACGATTTCATTGATGAAACGCTGCATCAGGGTGGACCGGGCGTTTCCGGTGGGAAGCCATGGCAAGGACACAGGCGCCATCGAGCCTTGCAGAAATTTGACTAGCGACATGAAGTCCCACACAGCATACACATGATGCTCCATGAAGCAGCGCAAGTCTTCCATTGTGCGCACCGATGCATACAGCGGGTGCCGATCAAGGCGCGTCCGGAGTTCGGGCAAGATGAGGGCGTCAGTCAGGTTCATGGGCGGCATTGGGGATATCTATGTCTGAAATGATAACGTTTGAAATTGTCCCACCATCCGCTATCACGTCTGCCACCTGAAGTGTCTGCGGCCCGGCAACGCACGGCTTTTGCCCGCCTATACTGTTTCATTTGACTGCTCGTTCATGAACCAGACATCTCCGCAACCCTCGGCGCTCTCTCAGATTCTGGGTGCCTGCCCGCACGACTGCCCGGACACCTGCTCGCTGCTGACCACCGTGCAAAACGGCGTGGCCATCAAGGTGCAGGGCAACCCGGCGCACCCGCATACCGCAGGCAGCTTGTGCACCAAGGTGTCGCGCTACACCGAGCGCACCTACCATCCCGAGCGCATCCTGCAGCCCTTGAAACGGGTCGGCCCCAAGGGCGCAGGTCAGTTTGAAACCGTGAGCTGGGATGCCGCACTGGGCGACATCGCGGCGCGCCTGTCTGCCATTGCCGCGCGCGACCCACAGGCCATTCTGCCCTACAGCTACGCCGGCACCATGGGGTTGGTGCAGGGAGAAAGCATGGCAGCGCGCTTTTTCAACAGGCTGGGAACCTCCCATCTGGAACGCACCATTTGCGCCGCCGCTGGTGGCGAGGGGCTGATGCAGACACTAGGCGGCAAGGTCGGCATGCGGGTCGAGTTTTTTGCCGAGTCGAAACTGATTCTGATCTGGGGCAGCAACTCCGTCAGCAGCAACCTGCACTTCTGGCGCTATGCCACCCAGGCCAAGCGCGACGGCGCAAAACTCATCTGCATCGACCCGCGCCAAAGCGAAACCGCTGAAAAATGCCATGAGCACATTGCCCTGTTGCCGGGCACCGACGGCGCCCTGGCGCTGGGCCTGATGCACGAACTGATCCAGAACGACTGGCTCGACCATGACTACCTGGACCGCCACACGCTGGGCTGTGAGGCTTTGAAAGAACGCGCCCTGCAGTGGCCGCCCGAGCGCGCCGCGGCCATATGCGGCATCGCGCCCGAGCAGATTCGCGACCTGGCAAAAGACTACGGCGCCAGTGCAAGCAGCCGCGCGCCGGCAGCCATCCGTATGAACTACGGCCTGCAACGCGTGCACGGTGGCGGCAACGCGGTGCGCCTGATCGCCTGCCTGCCCGCCCTCATTGGTGCCTGGCGCCACCGCGCCGGCGGCGTGCTGCTGTCGAGCTCGGGAGCTTTTCCGGTGCAGCGCGCCGCACTGCAACGCCCTGACCTGCTGGCCGGGCGCACACCGCGCACCATCAACATGAGCACCATTGGCAACGACCTGCTGCGTCCGGCCAGCCCGGAATTTGGCCCGGCCATCGCGGCCCTCGTGGTCTACAACAGCAACCCGGTGGCGATCGCACCCGAATCCGCCAAGGTGGCGCAGGGCTTTGCGCGCGATGATTTGTTCACCGTGGTGCTGGAGCATTTTCAGACTGACACTGCCGACTATGCCGACTACATCCTGCCCGCCACCACGCAGCTGGAGCACTGGGATACACACAGCGCTTACGGCCATACCGACGCGCTGCTGAATCGGCCGGCGATTGCGCCACTGGGCGAAGCCAAACCCAATACCCAAATTTTTCGGGAACTGGCCGCACGCATGGGCTTGACCGAACCCTGCTTTGCCGACAGTGACGAGGCATTGTGCCGCCAGGCCTATGGCGAGGCGGTCGACTTTGCGACGCTGCTGGCACAGGGTTTTGCTACCTTGCCTACGCCGGACGCCCCGTTTGTTCAGGGCAACTTCCCCACCCCCTCTGGCAAATGCGAGTTTTTCAGTCAACGGCTGGCGGCACAGGGCCTGGACGGCCTGCCCGACCATGTCCCCAACCATGAGGTGGCGCACAGCGCCAGCGCCTACCCGCTGGCCATGATTTCGCCGCCAGCGCGCAATTTTTTGAATTCGAGCTTTGTCAACGTCAAAAGCCTGCAAACCACAGAAGGCGAGCCCCTGCTGGAAATCCACCCCATTGATGCAGTTGCGCGCCATATTGCCGACGACGACACCGTACGTGTTTTTAATGACCGGGGCCACTACCACTGCCGCGCCCGCGTCAGCACACGGGCCAGGGCCGGGGTGGTCAATGGCCTGGGCGTCTGGTGGCGCAAACTGGGCCTGAACGGCACCAATGTGAACCAGCTCACCAGCCAGAATTTGACCGACCTGGGCCATGGGCCCACGTTTTACGATTGTCTGGTAGAGGTCACCGTGGTGCAAGCGGGGGTTTAGGCAGCATGCCTGCGCCTCGTGGACTGATCCAGCCATGAGAAACCCGTCAAAACCACGTTGGCAACGATTTTAAGCACCCAGAAAAAGGGGTACAGCGCAATGGAGATGAGAAGAAACCAGCCGACAAACTGAGCCAGCAGTGGGTTCAGTCCCATCAATTTCGCAATTTCAACAAAAACACTGTTTTACGCAGGCCGCCTGTCAGAAATCTGGCGACTGGTGCCACCGTCCGGTCAACCTGATCACGGACAGCAAGTCGTTGGTCAATTTGCCCGAGTCTCTGCGCCACCTGAAGGCGAATCAGCTTTTCGGGGTAAGACATGGCGACAAACCAATACCCGATGGCCGCCGCGGTCAGGAAAGCCACCACCACGACAAACAACAACTTTCTGAGTCTCATTTTTGGAATTCTCTAGATTAGGAACCATTCTGCGAACAAACAGGCACGCCATTCACTCTCAACTTTGTATTACAGGCAAACGGGACTGATGATGCGCATGCTCGGTTCCCCCGTATTGAACCCTGGGTATGTTTTGCCGTGGTAACGACTCCAGCGCTGCGAATGAAAATCCTGACGTGGGCGCTGCGCTCCCCATGTTCGGCGCCAGCGAGTACGGCGGACAGTCCTTGACCTGGCATGCACAACTCCTTACACTATTTAATAATGTAAGGAGTCCACCATGTCCGAAGCCACACTCACCAGCAAGGGGCAAATCACCATCCCGGCCGACATCAGGCGAACAATGGCCATCGGTCCCAAGGACCGGCTCACGTTCACGCCCATGCCAGACGGCACCGTGGTGATGCGGGCCAAAACGAAGTCCTTGTTGGACCTCAAGGGCATGCTTAAGCCATTGCCTGGTACGTCGGTTTCTATTTCCGACATGAGCCTGGGCTCGACTTAATGGCGGCGCTGGATACAAACGTACTGGTTCGCTGGCTAACTGATGATGACGCGACTCAAAGCGCTGTCGTGGTCAAATTGCTGGCGACGACGGCTAACAATGACGAGCGGCTGTTTGTGCCGGTCACCGTCATGTTGGAAATCGAGTGGGTGCTGCGCTCCCGGTATCGCTTCGATAAACTTTCGATCACGGCAGCCCTGGATGCGCTGCTGTGCGTGACTGAACTCGAGTTCCAGACCGAACCCGCGGTGGAGCAGGCGCTGTGGTTATTCAAGCAGACAGGCGCTCCCGATTTTGCGGACTGTCTGCACGTTGCCCTGGTCAGTCAAGCAGCACGGGGACCTTTGCTGACCTTTGATGACCGAGCTTCCAGGCTCGAAGGTGCCCAGTTGCTCAACGGGTAAGCCCTTAAAACATTATGTGCCGTTCAAACTAGACAACCACCACTTCGTTGCTTCTGACCGCTGCCGTGACCTCCTGAACGATAACTTGCTACTGCTGCGGATCGCAGGGTGCGTGCATGGCGCGGTCGCCATCGTAAAGTGTGATCAGCTTTTGACCTCTAACTTGTCCTGGGTGCGGGTGTCGAAGTCGCTGGCGTCGTGGCGCTCGTGTAACTGGGTTTCCAGCGGCCCCGTCACCCGGTTGACCATGCGGCCACGTCTGGCTGCGGGACGTTGGGCAATCTTGTCGGCCCAGGCGACTACGTGGCTGTATTCGTTGACCTGCAGGAATTCACCCGCCTCGTAGAGCTGGCCTTTGGCCAAGGCCCCGTACCAGGGCCAGATGGCCATGTCGGCAATCGTGTAGTCATCACCGCCCACATAAGGGCTTTCGGCAAGCCGTCGATTGAGCACATCCATCTGGCGCTTGACCTCCATCGCAAAGCGGTCGATCGCGTATTCGATCTTGGTTGGCGCATAGGCATAGAAGTGGCCGAAGCCCCCGCCCAGGAACGGTCCGCTGCCCATCTGCCAAAACAACCACGACAAGCATTCTGCGCGTTGGCGTTGCTGGGTCGGCAAGAAGGCGCCAAATTTCTCGGCCAGATACAAAAGAATTGATCCGGACTCGAACACCCGGATCGGCTCGGGTGCGCTGCAGTCCAGCAGCGCTGGGATCTTGGAATTCGGGTTCACGTCAACAAAGCCACTGCCAAACTGGTCGCCGTCGCTGATACGAATCAGCCAGGCGTCGTATTCGGCGCCGCTGTGGCCGAGCGCCAACAGTTCCTCCAGCATGACGGTCACCTTGACGCCGTTGGGCGTACCCAGCGAATACAGTTGCAGCGGGTGCTTGCCGCGCGGCAGTACATGTTCATGCGTGGGCCCGGCGACGGGTCGATTGATATTGGCAAAGCGTCCCCCGTTGGCCTTGTTCCAGGCCCAGACTTTGGGTGGGGTGTAAATGTTTTGGTCAGACATGTGGTGGACTTTCAGGTAGGTGTGCGATGGCAGTCTACTTCGGGCGGCCACGGTTTTATACCATCAACTTCTTCGGAGTCTAGGTTCAACGTCATCCTGACCGTCTCGGTCGGGGCAGTGTGGTGGAAAGCACTTGGTTATTATTAAGCGCCTAGCGGCTTAAGCGCTACCCAGCCATCTGGCGCCTGAAGGCCGGATGGCTGTTTTTTTGTTACCTCAAAGGATCTCATGTCCAACCCCCTGGTCACTGATGAACTGGACTTGCTGCACCGGCTAGTCAATCTGGATCAACACCGCAACATCGTCGAACTGGGTTGCGGTGCAGCCGCGTTGGCGCGCAAACTGCTGGCCCGATTTCCGGGCTGCGAGATTGCCGCATTGGAAGTGGATGAGCGTCAGCATGCCAAGAACGTGCTCAACCCATTGCAGGGACTTAAATTCATTCAGGCGGGCGCACAGTCCATGCCGCTTGCATCAGAGGCGTTTGACCTGGCCTTGATGTTGAAATCGCTGCACCATGTGCCATTGCCGCTGCTGGATCAGGCCCTGTCAGAAGTCCACCGGGTCTTGAAACCTGGCGGACTCCTCTATGTGTCTGAGCCTGTGTTTGCCGGTGCGCTCAACGAAGTGATGCGCTTGTTCCACGACGAGGAGCTGGTACGTGCAGCCGCTCTGCGAGGAATGCAGAAAGCGGTGTCCAAGGGGGACTGGGAACAAGTCAATGAGACCCTGTTCGATGTTCCTGTGCAGTTCCACGACTTCGCAGATTTCGCGGCGCGCATGATTGGCGTGACTTTTGCCAACCACCGTCTTGATACCGCGACACTGGCGCAGGTACGGGCACGTTTTGAGCAACACATGAGCGCAGATGGCGCCCACTTTGTGCGCCCGATGCGCGTCAACTTGATGCGTAAGCGCTGAACAGTCTGGAAACTGAGAGCAACTGCCCACCCAGCGAAAGGCCGATCAGTTTCCTGGGGCGTTTTGGGTCGGGACAGCGTGACGCAACTCGGTTTGGCGATTTTTTTCATCCACAAATACGAGTTGCGGCTGGTGACTGGCAACCTGATCTTCATGAATCTGGCCAAAAGCCGCAATGATGATGAGGTCGCCCACGGCCGCACGACGTGCTGCTGAGCCGTTGACCGAAATCATGCCCGAGCCACGCTCGCCCTTGATGGCGTAGGTAATAAAGCGCTCGCCGTTGTTGATGTTCCAAATATGAATTTGCTCGTTTTCGGCAATGTTGGCTGCATCAAGCAGGTTCTCATCAATGGCGCAGGAACCCTCATAGTGCAGTTCACATTGAGTGACTGCGACGCGATGGATTTTTGATTTAAGTAGGGTACGAAACATAGGTCGGGATTTTAAAAGAAGCGCGGACTCAGCCTTGCAACCTGCGCTCGAAATAGGGCAAGAGTGCCTTCGCCGCCTCGATGCGCAGAAGCATTTCGGTAGCGGGATCGCGCATCACCGCGAGCAAAAAGTGCTTGGGATCCTGGGCCTCGTGTGCCGCATCGGCAGTGACCGATGCCACAGCAACGGCGGTCGGTGCGCCGACTGGTCTGAGCCGCTCCTGCGCCAGCCGAAATTCGGCCGGCTGGATACTTTTGAGCCCCGACAGAAGTTTGGCCTGCGCATCCGAACCGGGGGGCAGGTCAAGCCAGGGTTCATCGGCGAACATGCCCGCCAAGCCCGGGGCCACAAACGCCGACCAACGGCCCGATTCGCCCTGGCAGGCTGGCACCAGCTTGGCGTGTTGGCTTTGCCAAGGTGTCGAATCATTGGCCGTGGGCTTCATTCTGATGTGTTTTGCTGCGATCGCGCCCAGGTAACGCAGGCGCAACGACGCCAGAAAATCCAGCGCCGGTGCGATGGGCACCGGCTCTGCCAGCGAGAACCAGACCTGGAAGCCATCCATGCCGGACACCGCGATGGCGGGGGCAGGCAGATCAAGATCGTCCTGAACGCCTTGCCAAAGCGCCGCGACCCCGTTCCAGCCGGCCTGCTGTGCAAGCTCCACGACCAGCGCTCGAACGCGCCCGTCGACACCCATCAGGCTGATTGCTTCGTCCGCAGGATCGGGGCACTCGGACTGCGCGTCGTGCGGGAGGTAGAGGCGGTGCAGTTCCGTTTGCAGTCGGTTCATGGCGCGACGGGGTGTTGGGCTTGGTCAGACCAGTTTGAACATACCCGAATCATTCGCCTGCACTTGTCCTGCAGCCACCAGGCGCCTGAGTGACGCCGTCATTGAGCCCAGCGGAATGCCGGTTGCCTTGGCAACGGCCGTTTGGCTGATGGGCGCAAAACTTTTGGTTTTTAATACGTACCGCAGATGCTTGAGCAGTCTGGCTGCATTCTTGGGCAGTGGTGTTGCCAACACAGGGCCCGGTTTGGCAACCGCAATTCTTTTTTTCCTTTTGATCTTGACATCGGTGGCGGCCAGACTGCTGTCGGTCACCAGGGGTGAAGCCGCTTGAGCAGAAGCCGCAGGCGCAGGGGCTGACAGAGCAGGCATCAGGTCGGGCAAGGACGGCTCCACATCGCTCAACTCGCCAGCCATCTGGTACACATTTCTCAGATCTTCCTCCATGGCGGCAACCGTTTTCGACAGGCGTGCGACCGTCTTCCAGTTCTCAAACAGCGTGTCGTTGCCCAAGTGAAACGGATTGGACCCGACAGCCGCATGGACGCGTTCGCCATAGCGCTTGACTGCCAGCTTGAGCTGGGTATCCGCGTCAAACACGGCCGCACCGGCCGTTTGTAGGGTGGCGAGAAGTTCTTTGTTCAGTGACATGAAATGAAGTTCCTTATGTGAAGCAGAAGTGGGGCCAGCATCGAACAGTGCAGGGGCGTATTTCAGCACCATTCTCTGGATGACTGGGGTAGCTGCGATCTTACGACCGGTTTGAATTGATTTTCAAACTAGTAGATCGTTCCATCAATACAGTTACTAAATAGATGATAATTACCATGTTTACGCTTCAACTCATGAAGGTGGTGATCATGGCTAGAAAATCCGAACGCCCGCCGTTGGTGCTGACGCAAGAAC
>Ga0208863_1000490_pt1 | contig 38109 bp, 37 predicted proteins | sample RifOxyD3_FD_184040 | JGI IMG/M metagenome (GOLD analysis project Ga0208863, IMG submission 184040) | Soil microbial communities from Rifle, Colorado - Rifle Oxygen_injection D3 (SPAdes) | ecosystem: Environmental > Terrestrial > Deep subsurface > Rock core/Sediment | place: Rifle, Colorado...
TGGAGGCGAAATGCTCAGGGAGGGAGGCGGTGGGGCGTAGCTTCACGTTCATGGGCTGGCAAAAAACTTATCCTAAAACCTCTCCTTTGCTCCTGTTGTCAACCTGTTTTTTAATGCGATCGCCCTATTCCCGAGACCGACCTGCATTGCGGGCTGATGGACATCGACGGACAGTGGCGTGTTCCCCCGGAGTATCAGGCCTTCTGGCGTCTCGGGCCGAACCGCGCCCTCTTGAGAAGGGGTGCGGAATGGTGCGGCCTCGACCTTAGCGGCAACGAGGCGCCGCGATGCTCTGCGCGTGAGAGGCCCGAACTGGGGCCGCCGGGGTATCGGCTGGACATTCAATCACTGCGCCCCAACCTCGACTGGAACCCTTTGCGCTACGGCTACCGCAACGCGGCGGGCGCTTGGATCAGGCCGCCACTTTTCCGCGAGGCCAGCCTGTTCATGGGGAAGGTCGCGCGGGTCAATTTTCTCGGCCAGTTGGGATTGATCGACCCGCAGGGGCGTTGGCTCACCCCCGCTCCGCCGGACGACCCGGAACAGCTCGCGCGCCGTGCGCAACTTCAGAGCGGCCCACACACCCGTGATGGCAGGATCGGCCTCATCGACCGCCGGGGCGGCTGGGTGGTCCGGCCCCTATTTCATGCCGCTGAGGAGACGCCGGAGCCGGGTGAGTTTCTACTCGATATGACGGGTAACAACCAGCGGGTCCGCGTCGATGACCGGGGCCGCCTCCTTGGTGACGAGTTCGGGGCGTCGAGCACACCCCCGCCACGCGAAGACAAATTGATCCCGGATGATCTGATTGCCGCTACGCGAAACGGCCGCTGGGGGGTACGGGACCGTCAGGGCAAATGGTGGATCGAACCGGTGCATGCCAAGGTCGAGGTGGTTTCGGCACAAACAGCCTGGGTACAAAGCGGTGACAAGTGGGGGCTGATGGATATCCGCAAGGGTGATTGGATCGTCCCGGCTGGCTATCAGGCGCTTACCCTCCTCAATGATGGCCTCGTCCGCGCCTGTGAGGTCGAGGTCTCCGGGTGCATTATCTACACAGAGTCCGGACGTGGGCTGCCGGATGCCGACATCGAGGAAGCTTTCGCCTTCGACGCACAGGGCATGGCAGCGGTGCGCAACCAGCAACGGGGCTGGGGCTGGGTTAACCGGGCGGGCGATTGGGTCATTCCGCCCCAATTCGAATCGGTTCGGGATTTTTCCGGTGAAGCCGCCATCGTGATTCCCCATCCAGGCCCGGAAGAATCCCGCAAACCGGTCGTAGTCCAAGCCGACTACACCATCAGCGGCATCAGCCTTTGGCCGGGGGTGCGGCTGGGGGCGGTTCAGGTCTCCGGGGGAGAGTATTCGCGCTCGGGGCTGTTCAACGCTGAGGCGCAATGGCTACTGCCGAGGCCGGAGGTTTGGGCCGCGCTGGGCGGCGGTTCCATGCCCAGTAAGAAACCCAACAGGAACGACTCGGAGAGCACTTCGAGCCCCTCCTCGAAAACGGCAATGCCCGCTGGAGCGCCCAACTGATCGATGCCGACGGCGGCGAGCCCCGCGACCAGCGCCAGCCAGAGGGCGTAACGCGGTGGACCTTCGCCGGATTGCCGGTAGAGCTGCCAGAGCGTCAGAGAACCCAGCAGCGCGACAGCGCGCATGGGCGCTTCCGCCAGCCAGGGCATGTTCCCGCACGCCACCAGCCATTCCTTGCATCCGTATTTCCAATGCTCATGCAGCATGAATTGCTCGTCGATTGACAGACCAGCGAGGGCCGCGACGAGCCAGGCTCCGAACCGAAGGGAGAGGCTGCCATCAAGCGTCAGACGCAGGGCCAGGAAGGCCCCCGCCAGCAATTGCGCCGACGACAGCCAGGCAACCGGCGAGTTGTCTGAGCGAAAGGCCCGTTCCCACAGGGGGTCCAGCCACCAAGCAGAGATAGCCATGAAGGCCAGGGAGGTAAGGGCGAGGAACAGGGGGGCCGGTTGCCGGGAATTCACGGCATGGCCAGCCCAGTGAGAGCGGTAAAGGGATTCAGCCTATCCGCCATTCTGATGCGAGGGCCAAGGGGTACGGCGCGGCCTTAGCCAGCCGTCTCCAACCTCGGGATCTCGACCATGGGGCAACGATCCATGACCACTTTCAGACCGGCGGCCTTGGCCCGTTCCGCTGCGGCTTCGTTGATGACGCCGATCTGGAGCCAGACGGCCTTGGCGCCGATGGCGATGGCCTGGTCCACGGCCTCGCCGGCTGCCTCCGAGTTGCGGAAGATATCAACCAGATCGACCGGCCCGACGATGTCCTGGAGGCTGTCCCGCACCGGTTCGCCCAGGATCTCCAGGCACGAGCGCCCCGGATTGACCGGGATAACCCGGTAGCCTTGGCGTTGCAGGAAGGCCATGACCTTGTAGCTATCCCGTTGCGGCTTGTGGCTGGCCCCCACCAGGGCGATGGTGCGGCTGTTCGCCAGTACCTCTCTGATCAGGGCGTCGTCGCTCATGGGCTACTCCCTGCCCTATTCGGGCTTGGGATTGCTGGGGGTGATTGCGATCTTGGCCCTTTCCTTCAAGGCGCTGACGTAGTTCTCGAAGTAGCGTTCGCCCAGGCCACCGGAGAGTTCTGCCTTGACCGGATCTGCCCCGGTCTTGGGGTCGAGCGCGCCATCTTGCACACTGCCGACGATGATGACGGCGAAGTCGCCATTTTCCAGCTTGGCGGTGCCCAGGCTGGGTTTGCCCTGCTCCGGACGCGGCAGACGGAAGGCTTCGCGCATGACGGCGGGGGGCGTTCCCTGAGCGAACCTGACCAGCATACCGGGCTTTTCCAGCTTGCTCCCATCCTGACCGGCCAACCCCTCCAGGCCTTCGCCCGATTTCAGCCGTTCAAAGGTCTTTTGGCCTTTCTCGGCGACCAGCTTGACGGCGCGCTCACGTCTGAGGGTGCCTTCGATCTCTTTGGAGACGGCCTCCAGGGGCTTCGGCGCAGGGCTTTCGTGATCCACGACCCGCAGGACCAGGATGTGCTCCTGTCCCAGCTCGATGGCCTCGCTGTTGTTGCCCTGGGTGAGAACCTCTTCGCTGAAGGCGGCTGCGGTCACCTTGGGCGACTTGAGCGAACCTTCGCCGCCGTCACGGCTGATCCAGTCGCTCAGTTTGGGCGTCAGGCCCAGTCCCTTGATGATGGGTTCCAGGCTGGTCGGGGTTTCATAGGCGAGATCGGTCAGACGCTCTGCCTTCTCGTAAAAGATCCGTTGTGCCTCTTCCTTGGCGTGAGCGGCGACGACGCGGTCGCGCACGGCAGAAAGATCGGCCTTGCCGCCGCCCCGCTTTTCCATCAGTTGAATGATGTGAAAACCGAAGGGGGTTTCGACCAGTTCGCTGGTTTCACCTGGTTGCAGAGCCGCCGTGGCCTTTTCAAAGGAGGGCTCCATAACACCCGCGCCGAAGAATCCGAGGTCGCCCCCCTTCTCCGCCGAACCGGGGTCCTGGGACTCAGTCTTGGCGATCTGGGCGAAGTCTTCGCCGCCCTTGAGGCGGGCGAGGAGCTTGGCGGCCTTTTCGCGGGCCTCTTCTCCCTTGCCGTCCTTGACCATCACCAGGATGTGCCGGGCATGAAGCTCTTCGGGCAGGCGGAAATCGTCGGCGTGGCCCTCCAGGTAAGCGGCAAGGGTCTTGTCGTCCGGTTTCACCTCTTTCGCGAGGTCCTCGACGCTCAATTCGATGTATTCCAGTTTGACCCGTTCCGGGGTCATGTAGGCATCCTTGTGGTCCTCGTAATACGCCTTGACGGCAGCCTCTTCCACCTTGTCCGCGCTGATGCCGGCCTCCACGGGGAAGAGGAGATAGCTCAGGTCACGCTTCTGGTTCTTCAAGCGGACGTATGTCTCCACTTCGCTCCGGGTGCTGAATTCGGTCTCTTTGATGGATTGGCTGAGCTGTTCCACCACCAGGTTGCCACGCATGCGCTGGAAGAAGAGATCAGGGGTCAGTCCTTGTAGACGCAGGCCCTGTTCATAGGAGGGGTAATCGAACTTACCGGCCTTCTGAAAGGCGGGAATGGAGGCGATGGCCTGCTGCACCATGGCATCGGACGCCTGCATGTTCTGGTCGCGGGCGGTTTGAATCAGCAATTCGCTACGCACCATGGAATTTAATACCTGGCCCTTCAGCAACTTGTCGTCAATGAGCCCTGCCTTGTAGGAGGCCCCGAGCTGCTCCCGCAACTGTGTGCGAAAACGCTGAAAGCCCGCGTCCAGTTCCCGTTCCGAAATATTGGCCCCGTTGACCTTCGCGGCGACCGCCTCGCCACCGATCCCCATGTATTCCTGAATGCCCCAGAGGGCAAATGGGATGGTGATGAGAATGACAATGACCCAGGCGATCCACCCCTGGGCGCGTTCACGTATGGTTTGCAACATATCGAACTCGCGGAACCGGTTGAGGGGAGTCAATCGCTCCCATGGAAATTATTCGGCAGACTTCGCAGCCGCCCCATCGGGGCGCGCCGCTATTCTACTAGAGCGCCGCACCCTTGGAATACAGGGCATCCATGGCGATGGGCGATTTCAGGGCAAAAAAAATCGGGAGCCCCTCTCGGGGTCCCGATTCGCAATGGCGGAGTGGACGGGACTCGAACCCGCGACCACCGGCGTGACAGGCCGGTATTCTAACCGACTGAACTACCACTCCTAAACTTTTTGATTTGGTGCTGGTGGGTGCTGCAGGGATCGAACCTGCGACCCTCGCCTTGTAAGGGCGATGCTCTCCCAGCTGAGCTAAGCACCCCAACCAAGGAAGTTCGCTAGTTTACAGCATCCTTGAGGGCTTTGCCAGCCTTAAATGAAGGAACTTTCGATGCCTTGATTTCGATGGAAGCGCCGGTCTGCGGGTTGCGGCCAGAACGCGCGGCGCGCTCGCGAACGCTGAAGGTTCCAAAACCGATCAGGGTCACGCTGTCGCCACTCTTCATCGCATCGCTGACGGCTTCAATGAGGCCGTTCAGTGCGCGTCCAGCGGACGCCTTCGAAATATCCGCAGCTGCGGCCATGGCATCAATGAGTTCTGATTTGTTCATTACGTTATTCCCCCTAACGAATTATCTCTAAGTCCGCTCGTCGTCGCCAAGCAACTGCATCACGAGCGGGATTTATACCAAGGTCATAAAAACCCTGTCAAGCCGCGTCTTCCCTAGACACCTATATCCCGGACAAGTCCAGCCTTCTCCCTTCTCGACTAATTTCCCTTCCACTGCCTGAAACGGGAAAATACCCTGTTTCGGGGCGGAATCCTAGTAATATTGCGGCTTCCAGCGTTTTTTCGTCACCGGAACAGGGCAAAGGGCAAATCGGCTAATGCCGTATCAGCCCCATCTTCTCATGATCCTTTTCCGCAGACTCAGATTCCGTGGAGGAAGTCTCACTTTTTGCATCTTCGACGGTATTTTGACTGGGGAGGGGCATCTGCGTCAAAGCTATTTCCAGCACCTCGTCGATCCAGCGCACCGGACGGATATCGAGATTCTCCTTCACGTTCGCGGGAATCTCCACCAGATCCCGCGCGTTTTCATGCGGAATGATCACAGTATGGATGCCGCCCCTGGCAGCCGCCAGCAATTTTTCCTTCAGTCCTCCGATGGGCAGGACCTCGCCACGCAGGGTGATCTCGCCGGTCATGGCCACTTCGGCGCGGACCGGAATATTGGTCAGGGCGGAGACCAGTGCGGTGCACATGGTAATGCCGGCGCTTGGCCCGTCTTTCGGGGTGGCCCCTTCCGGCACATGAATATGGACATCCATCTGCTGGTAGAAATCGTTTTTCAGGCCCAGCACCTCCGAGCGGCTGCGAACCACCGTCATGGCCGCCTGGATCGATTCCTTCATGACATCGCCTAACTGGCCGGTCAGGGTCAGTTGCCCCTTGCCCTTAGCCAGGGCCGTCTCGATGGTCAGCAATTCGCCGCCCACCTCGGTCCAGGCAAGGCCCGTGACCTGACCTACCTGATCGACCTCTTCCGCCCGGCCGAAGCGGAAACGCTTCACGCCCAGGTATTGCTCCACGTTGTCCGAGTTCAGGCTGATTGTCTCGGCCTTGTCGGAGAGAAGGATCTGCTTCACCACCTTGCGGCAGATCTTGGCCACCTCGCGCTCCAGATTCCGCACCCCGGCCTCGCGGGTATAGTAGCGGATGATGTCGCGAATCACAGACTCCTGGATCTCCACCTCCCCCTCTTTGAGGCCGTTGTTGGCCACTTGCTTGGGGATGAGATAGCGCTGCGCGATATGGACCTTTTCGTCCTCGGTGTAGCCGGACAGGCGAATGATTTCCATGCGGTCTTGCAGCGCGTGGGGGATATTCAGGGTATTGGCCGTGGCGACGAACATCACCTCCGAGAGGTCGAAATCCACCTCCAAGTAGTGGTCCTGGAAGGTGTGATTCTGCTCGGGATCGAGCACCTCCAGCAGGGCCGAGGCGGGGTCGCCGCGAAAATCCATCGCCATCTTGTCGATCTCGTCGAGCAGGAAGAGTGGATTCTTGGTCTCCGACTTGATGAGGTTCTGTACAATCTTGCCCGGCAGGGCGCCGATATAGGTACGCCGGTGGCCGCGAATCTCGGCCTCGTCCCGCACCCCGCCCAGGGCCATGCGCACGAACTTGCGATTGGTGGCGCGGGCGATGGACTGTCCCAGGGAGGTCTTGCCGACACCCGGCGGTCCCACCAGACAGAGGATCGGCCCCTTGAGCTTGCGTACCCGCTGCTGCACGGCGAGATATTCGAGTATCCGCTCCTTGACCTTCTCCAGGCCGTAATGATCGGCCTCCAGCACCTGCCCGGCGATACCCAGGTCATTGCTGATCTTGGTGCGCTTTTTCCAGGGCACGTTGGTCAGGGTATCCAGATAGTTCCGCACCACGGTCGCCTCGGCGGACATGGGCGACATCAGCTTGAGCTTGTTCAGCTCCGCCTGGGCCTTGTTCTTGGCCTCCTTGGGCATGCCCGCCTTTTCGATGCGGCGGCCGATCTCCTCGACCTCGTTCGGCGCCTCGTCCAGCTCGCCCAACTCCTTCTGGATCGCCTTCATCTGTTCGTTCAGATAGTACTCGCGCTGGTTCTTCTCCATCTGCTTCTTGACCCGGCCACGGATGCGCTTCTCCATCTGCAACAGATCATTCTCGCCCTCCATGAGCACCATCAGGTGTTCGAAGCGCTCGTTCACATTGACGATTTCGAGGACGTGCTGCTTCTCGGGCAGCTTGAGGGACATGTGGGCGGCCATGGTATCGGCCAGGCGGCTGGGCTCGTCGATGCTGCCCAGGGAGGTCAGAACTTCCGGCGGGACCTTTTTGTTGAGCTTTACATATTGGTCGAACAGGCCGAGCGCGGAGCGCATCAGGACCTCGATCTCACGCTCTTCGATGTTTACCACATCCTCCAGGGAATCCACCCCGGCGGAGAAGTAGCCTTCCACCTCCACCAGGCGATGCAGCTTCGCCCGGCGATTACCCTCTACCAGCACCTTGACGGTGCCGTCTGGCAGCTTCAGCATTTGCAGGATATTAGCCAGGGTGCCGATGCGGTAGAGGTCGGACGCCTTGGGCTCGTCCACCTCGGCGCTCTTCTGCGCCACCAGCAGGATCTGCTTGTTGTCCTGCATGGCGTTGTCCAGGGCCTTGATCGACTTTTCCCTGCCCACGAAAAGCGGGATCACCATGTGGGGATAGACCACCACATCGCGCAAGGGCAACACGGGCAACACGCCGCCTTCCACTACCAGATTCTTTATCTTATCGATCTCACCCATGATTTTTCCTCGGGAACTCTCGCTAAGGGAGTTGTGGGCCGCCCATCCTCGGCAGGATTCAGATCAGCAATTGATGTTCATTCCAGGACGGACAACAGGCCATGCGGCCGGATTCTGCGCGTTTTTTCACGATCAGGAGCATATGGGGACACAGCCCCCCGGCTTCAACCTCAAGGGGGCAAAGAGACCCGCCCTCAATCCGCCGCCGCCCGCTGCTGCTTTTCGCGTGTGGAGCTGTAGAGAATGAAGGGGGTAGACTCGCCGGAGACGACAGACTCATCCACTACCACCTTGCTGACGCCATCCATGGTCGGCAGGTCATACATGGTATCCAACAGGATGTGTTCGAGGATGGTTCGCAGGCCGCGAGCGCCGGTCTTGCGTGCCATGGCCTTGCGCGCGATGGTACGCAGGGCGTCGTCGCGGAACTCCAGCTCGACCCCCTCCATCTCGAACAGGCGGGCATATTGCTTGGTGAGGGCGTTCTTCGGCTCCTTCAGGATCAGCACTAAGGCCGCCTCATCCAACTCCTCAAGAGTGGCCACCACGGGAAGCCGCCCGACGAATTCCGGGATCAGGCCGTATTTGATCAGGTCTTCGGGCTCGACGCCGCTGATCACCTGACCCACATTGCGCTTGTCGTCCTTGCTGCGCACCTCGGCGGAGAAGCCGATGCCGCCCTTCTCGGAACGGTCGCGGATCACCTTCTCCAGCCCGGCGAAGGCGCCGCCGACGATGAAAAGGATGTTGGAGGTGTCCACTTGCAGGAATTCCTGCTGCGGATGCTTGCGCCCGCCCTGGGGGGGCACGGAGGCGATGGTCCCCTCGATCAGCTTGAGCAGAGCCTGCTGCACGCCCTCACCCGAGACATCGCGGGTGATGGAGGGGTTATCCGACTTGCGGGAGATCTTGTCGATCTCGTCGATGTAGACGATACCGGTCTGCGCCTTTTCCACATCGTAGTCGCACTTCTGCAACAGCTTCTGGATGATGTTTTCCACATCCTCGCCCACATAGCCCGCCTCGGTCAGCGTGGTGGCATCGGCGATGGTGAAGGGGACATTGAGCATCCGGGCCAGGGTCTCGGCCAACAGGGTCTTGCCGCAACCTGTGGGGCCCACCAGGAGGATATTGCTCTTGGCAATCTCCACCTCGTCCTTTTTTCCCTTGGATTCGAGGCGCTTGTAGTGGTTGTAGACCGCCACCGACAGGACCTTCTTGGCTCCATCCTGACCAATGACGTACTGGTCCAAGGTCCCCTTGATCTCATGGGGCTTGGGCAGCGAATTGCGGGAATCGATGCCGGAGTCGTCCATCTCCTCCCTGATGATGTCGTTGCAGAGCTCCACGCACTCGTCGCAGATGAAGACCGAAGGCCCTGCTATCAGCTTTTTCACTTCATGCTGGCTTTTGCCACAGAAGGAACAGTAGAGAACCTTGCTGTCGTCCTTGCCACGATGATCACTCGCCATTATTTGCCTCTTCTACTGCTGGGGCCGTCCGCTCCCGCCATGAAATGGCGGCGGAGCGGCAATAACCCGTCAATTCTCAGGAATCATAACTGATTGTGACTATCCCGCAAATAGAGCTACCCGGCGGGTTGCAAGGATTTGGTCACAGTTTGCGCATGGGGATAAATGAGAAGGGACAGGATTAACAGGTTTTATGAAGAAACAATCCTGTTGATCCTGTCCAATAAAGGCTGGCTCAGAACCCTGAGTTCGCAACTTTCAGATTAAAATCAGGAACCGGTGCGGGTGCGGATGACCTTGTCGATCAGGCCGAACTTGACCGCATCCTCTGAACCCATGAAGTTGTCGCGTTCCGTGTCCCGCTCGATCACCGACATCTCCTGCCCGGTGTGGTGGGCCAGAATCGCGTTCAGCTTGTCGCGCAGCAACAGAATCTCCCTGGCGTGGATCTCGATGTCGGTGGCCTGGCCCTGAAATCCGCCCAGGGGCTGATGGATCATCATGCGCGAATTCGGCAGGGCGCAACGCTTGCCGGCGGTTCCGCCGGACAACAGCAAGGCACCCATGCTGGCCGCTTGGCCGATGCACATGGTGCTGACATCGGGTTTGACGAATTGCATGGTGTCGTAGATCGCCATGCCCGCCGTGACGGAACCGCCCGGCGAGTTGATATAGAGATGGATGTCCTTGTCCGGGTTCTCCGACTCCAGAAACAGCAACTGGGCCACGACCAGATTGGCCATGTGGTCCTCGACCGGCCCCACTAGGAAGATCACCCGCTCCTTGAGGAGTCGGGAATAGATGTCATAGGCCCTCTCACCACGGGAGGTCTGTTCCACCACCATGGGGACCAGCCCCAGGCCCTGGGTATCCAGGGCGCTTTTCGCGAAACGGTCGTACATAATCTGTTCCTGGATCTTAGGCGGGGTTCATAAACCCATGAAAATCAGAGTACTCTTCCTCGACCTTTACCTGACCCAGCAGCCAATCCACCATCTGGTCCTCAAGCACCATGCTTTCCACGGAGGAACGGCCCTGGGCGTTATTGCTGTAATGCGCGATGAACTCCTCGGGCTTTTCGTAGCTCTGAGCAAACTCTTCGATGGTGGCATTAACCCGCTCCTGGTCCACCTTGATGCCGTTGCGATTGATGATCTCCGTCACCAGCAGGCTAAGGGCGACGCGGCGGCGGGCCTGATCGCGGAACAGCTCGACAGGAAGCTCGAAGGAGCTGGCGTGGCCGCGGCGCACCATGTTTTGCTTGGCCTGATCCTTCAAGGACTGCGCCTCTTGATCGACCATGGACTGCGGCACGTCGAACTTGTTCGCCTCGTACAGGGCATCCATCACCCGCTCCTTGAGGGTCGTCTTCAGCTTATGGCGAAGCTCCTGCTCCATATTCTTGCGCACATCGGCCTGGAAGGACTCCAGGTCCGCCCCATCCACGCCGAAGAGCTTGACGAAATCGGCGTCGATCTCGGGCAGCACCTGGTGCCGCACCTCTTTCAACTCCACCTCGAAGGTCGCTTCCTTGCCGGCCAGGTCTTTGACCCGGTAGTCCTCGGGGAACTTCAGCTCCAGGGAACGCTTTTCGCCGGCGGCGACACCCACCAAGCCTTCCTCAAAGCCGTCGATCAGGCTGTTGGAACCCAGGACCACGGGGACATTGTCGGCGGAACCGCCTTCGAAGGCCTCACCGCCGATAAAACCCTTGAAGCTGATCAGGGCCTGATCGCCGAGGGCGGCGGCGCGCTCCACCATACTCCAAGAGGCGTGCTGCTTGCGCAGGGTATCCACCATGGCGTTCACGTCGGCATCGGTCACCTCGACGCCGGGGCGCTTGATGGTAACGCCGCCCATGTCGGCGGGCTCGACCTCGGGAATCACTTCGAACACGGCGGTATAACGGGCGGCGGCCAAATCCAGGCTATCGATGCGGGGTTGCCCGGCGGGCTTCAGGTTTTCCTTGGCGGCCGCTTCATAGAAGCTCGGCTGGATCAGGTCGCCGATCACATCCTGGCGCACCGGCTGGCCGTAACGCTGGCGAACGACCCGCAAGGGGGCCTTGCCGGGACGAAAACCGTCGACGCGAACGGTGCGCGTCATGTTCTGCAAACGCTTGTCGACTTCCTGCTGCACCTTATCGGCAGCCAATTCCACGGTCATGCGACGTTCCAGGCCCTCGCCCGTCTCAATCGAAACTTGCATCGATTCCTCTCCGACAGCCGATGCTGTCTGTTGTGGGTTGCCCAAGGTCATTTCAAAAAACTGGTGCGAAAGGAGAGACTCGAACTCTAGGATTGCGTTACACGGCAATACGTGGCAATGCTAAACTGTTGATTTCGCCATACTTCACCTTGCCACGTATTGCCTTGCATTGCCACGTATTGCGGCGAGTGGGGCAAAAAATGGGGCAAGCAGGGCATGATACTGACTAGCAAAAGATGTCTCAACAATAAAAAAAAGCGGCATCGCGCCGCCTTTTGTCTACTGTACAGGCAGGGAGCCGGCCCTTGCGCCTATTCCCCCGCAACCAACGGCTGAAATCGCTCAACTACCAACACTGCCCCGTCTACCCTGTACACCTTGACCCGCGTACCCGCTTCACAATCCTCGCCCGTCACCTTCCAGTTCGTATCGTCCAAACAGCGGTGGATGCCACTGACGGACGGAAAACGCCGCTATTCCGCTTTATTTCGCGCCACATAGAAGGGCCTTTGCCGTAGGCTGATTCTCGCAAAACATCCACGAGAGTCGCTATGTTCGAATTTCTGAAATCCGCCGTTGAAGACAATCCTCACGCTGGTACTGGTGTCTTGGCCAGGGAGGGAATTGTCTACGCCGAGTCCGGCCCCAACTCTTACCAAGAAGCGCCAGAGCTGCTTCTCCTGGTAACCAATGTCGCGGGATATATTTACGGACACGTCCACCAGAGAAAAGCCGCGCCGGAATACGGTCGAGAAAGCGTATGGGTGGCTGTCTTGGTGGAGTCTTCAGTCCTGGTTGACGGGCGCACGCCTGGCGAGGCACTTCTGTGTGCCGGAGATGCTTGGTACCGGCATTGCAGCTACCATCCCATGTACGCGCAAAGCGAGGATGACGTGCTTGCCGTGAGGGACAGTTTCGAGGACGCCTGCAAGGTCATGGCTGAGATGGTGCGTCACTACGATCCATTGAGGCGCCATGGCGGTGAAAGGGAGGTGGATGGGGTATGGGTTATCCACGAGCCAGAGGGGCGAATGGATCTCCGCATCATGGACTTGTACGGGCTTAGTTGCGCACTGAACGAAGAAGAGATTGCCGCTGGCAGTGACGATGGACGCCCGGTAGCATAAGGGGCGGTTTTACCTTGCCAAGGACACGCAGCGTGACGCGCCAGGCTTTACTGCCGAGTCGGCTATCCGGGGAAAGGCGGATAGTCTCTCCAGAGGAATTCATCGCCATCGCGGGACCGGGCTGGCGCGAGAAGGCGCTTCTCCCTCTCTGCCCTGGTTGTGGCGCGGAACTAATCCCCTGCGGCGTCCACTCCACGCTTGTCGTTTCGAATTTTCGCCATCCCGAGTACGCTACCTGCTCGCTATCGTCGACGCCCGATCCGCGTTATGCCCACCTGCGTCCATCTGATTGGGATTTTACCGAGGCCAGGCACCTCAAGGCGCGGTTCTGCGAGCCGGACAATCTGCGGCAGGGATACGCCGTATGCCACAGACTGTGCTTCAAGCGTCTTTCGACCTCAGAGTTCGTCGCGCTTTGCCGCGAGGCCGATCGGCGCAATGTGTGGGCCTACCGCCACATGCCTCTGGAAGTAATCCCATATATCCTTGTGACCTTGTGCGATTTTCTGACGGAAGCACCAGAACAACAAAGAGCCGGGTCAGCCAGAAGGTTTTCATACCGCTTCGTCCTCCAAAAAACCAAGTCGGCGGGCGACGACATCGACGCCCTGTGGCTACGTCCAGAAGATTGTCGGCTACAAGCGGTTTTCGTGGACTCAGGAAAGCCGGTGCGAGGACGAACCGTGGCGATTTACGACGCAGAAATTGAAAAGGCGAGATCAGGATCGGAGGCGTGGACCGGCGGCACTGTCTTCAGGAAAATCCTGGAATGCTGCGCAGGAACCGCTCCACCACCAGTATGACGCCATTGACCCGACACACCCTGACCCGCGTACCCGCTTCACAATCCTCGCCCGTCACCTTCCAGGTAGTGTCATCCACAAGGCAGGGAAATAACCGTTCATGCGACCTAGACCTGGGTCTTGGCCCGTTTCGCCGCGCCTTTCAGGCAGCATTCCCGAATACGCTCAGCCAGACCGTTATTTATCCAGCCTGTGCATGAGCGCGCACTCTCAATGGACGGCTCCCCGATGACGACGGGCGGATATGCCCGATAGACTTCCCCGCTCGGAAAAACCGACAGAATGCGGCAATCTCGCGGTCGCTCCCATAGGGCGTCCACAGAGGTTCCCTTGGGACGACCCAAGACAAGCCGGAGAGGATGTTTTCTTGCGTGGCGCGCCCGATCCGCCAGCTCGGCGTCCAGTTCCTTCAAAGTCACCAGAACATAAGGGACGTGTATCAGCGGAAGTCCCTTGTACGCCCAGATGTGGCGCCTGTCCGCTTCGCGACAGAACGCGACAAACTCATCGGAGGTCAATCGTCCATGACAGAGCTTGTGGCAAACAGCGTATCCCTGTTTCAGATTTTCGCGTTCACAAAATTCGGTGCGGAGTCGATTCCCGGCATGGCTGTCCCAGTCCTGTGGCATTTCTTCTGATTGAGACGAGGATTTTTTCTGAAACAGGGGGCACTCTTCGCCGTCCTGAAGGTGGCGAAAATAGGGCGTGATGCCGGGGTTAGTATCATGGGCCAAACAGGGGTATGCCGGTTCCCCGCATGCCTTGCAGCTCGCGTAAATCCCCGCGTCCTTCCAGTTCGCGCCAGCGTACCGGACAAATTCGCCTGGCGTAACCAGGCGTCCCCGGTAGAACGCCTCCCCCATTTTTGCCGACATACACCATCACCGATCAGATCAACTCAGGAGGGATATACTCACCGCTGGGCCAGCGATCCGTAAAGCAGTAGATGTTACATTGACCGGGAGGGCGTGTGCCGCCAGGGCCGAAATCCCGCAGATCCGGGTCGAAGCATCGAATGATTTTCTCCAGTGCTTTGCAGCCCTCCTCGAAAGTTGCGCAGAAAGCCAGAATATCGCCGGGCTCCTGGGTAAAGCACGGTTCGTAATCATTGCGCTCGAAAAGGTGATACCGGACAGATTGCAGTGCCGCTTCCGCCGTTGCCCCATCCATCTCTGTCCTCGAATTGACGAGAGTGGCGACCCAGGGCTTGTCCGCGCCGGATTCTTTCAGTTGGTCGGGGCTGGCACGGTACAGATACCCATACCACAGTCCGTCCGTGCTGGCGATCAGGGCCAGCAGCTCCTGATCGCCTCCATGGGAATTTACCCCCTGTCGGCAATAGGCTATCCGCTCGCGAATCATGATGCCCAAAATGGCGAGGGGGCTGGCGTCCAAAGCGGCTTTCAAGCTTTCCACAGCGATCACCCGCGCTACTCAGTGGCCAGAGCCTGAAACCGCTCAACCACCAGTACAGCGCCATCAACCCTGTACACCCTGACCCGCGTACCCGCTTCACAATCCTCGCCCGTCACCTTCCAGGTAGTGTCATCCACTTTGATCTTGCCAAAGCCGTTCTCGATGGGCGCATCCAGGTCGAAGGTCCGCCCCACATACTGCTCGCCCCGGCGGTTCAGCTTGGGCTGGTCGGTTTGTATCGGGAAGCGATCCAGGTAGCGGTGCGCCAGTACAATGGCCGCTACGCTGAACAGGGCGAAGGATAGGAGCTGGTATTCCCATACCATTCCCGGCATAACCAGCAAGACCAGCCCGACGGTTCCTGCCGCGACCCCCAGCCACAGCAGAAAGATACCGGGCGCGGCAATCTCCAACACCACGAAGACCACGCACAGTATCAGCCAGTTCCAGGCGGTGGGCTGAACGAAGTCGTTTATGCTGGGGACATCCATCACGCACCGCCTTTTCCGGCATTGCCGAAGGTCGCCTTGGCGATTTCACCGATGCCGGCGATGCTGCCGATGAGGCTGCTGGACTCCAGCGGCATCATGATCAGCTTCGCGTTATTGGAGGTGGCGATTTCTTTCAAGGCCTCGGTGTATTTCAGCGCGACGAAATAGTTGATGGCGCCGATGTTCCCTTCCGAGATAGCCTGCGAGACCATCCGGGTAGCATTGGCCTCCGCCTCGGACAGCCGCTCCCTGGCTTCCGCCTGCCTGAATGCTGCCTCCTTTTCCCCTTCCGCTCTCAGGATGGCGCCCTGCTTCAAGCCTTCGGCCTTGAGGATCTGGGACTGGCGTTCGCCTTCCGCCTCCAGGATTGAGGCGCGCTTGTCGCGTTCCGCCTTCATCTGCCGACCCATGGACTCGATCAGATCGCGGGGAGGGGTGATGTCCTTGATCTCGATACGAGTGGCCTTGATGCCCCAGGGGGTAGTGGCCTCGTCTACCACGGTTAGCAGCTTGGCGTTGATGATGTCACGCTCGGCAAGCACCTGGTCCAGGTCCATGGAGCCCATGACGGTACGGATATTGGTCATGACGAGCTGGAGGACGGCGTACTCCAGGTTGCTGACCTCGTAGGCCGACTTGGCCGCGTCGAGGATCTGGAAAAAGACAACGCCGTCCACCCTGACCATGGCGTTATCGCGGGTGATGACCTCTTGGGAGGGGACATCAAGCACCTGCTCCATCATGTTGACCTTGCGTCCAATGGCATCAAAGAGCGGCATGATCAGGTTAAGTCCGGGGCTTAGGGTATGTGTGTAGCGGCCAAACCGCTCAACAGTGAACTCACTGCCCTGCGGGACGCGCTTGACGCCCATGACGACGATGGTTGCGGCCAGAACGACCAGTGCGAGCATGAAATATTCCATGGTCATTACTCCTGCGGCTTGGGTGCGGATGGCGTGGATGCGGGCCTTGGCGGGGCAGAATCGATCTGCGGCGGTTTCGCTGTAGGCCTCAGTGGCTCCAGATCAGCAATCGTCTGCATCATCTTTTCTTGCAGCAAATCCGGCGCGAAATTGCCCAGGGCGGTACCGTACTTTTCATTGACCGCCTGCGTTGCCTCCTGCATCAGCAAGGGCGCTTTCTCGGCGAATTTCTTGCCAGCATTGGAGCGGTAAAAGGCCAGCAGGGCATCAGCTTCAGCGGGCGTGAAGTGTTTCAGATACAGCGGAACGTACACGTCCTTCACCAGAGCATCCCAGGGCACGGTTTTATCCAAGTGCTCCCTGAAGCGATCGGCGATGTCCTGTCCATGCTTCTGAATAATCCGCTGGGCTTGTTCCTGGTGTTCGGGGGCCACGGGGTTCTGTTGCAGCGTTTGCGCCAACCCCTGCAGGAATCCACGCTGGAGGCTTTCCGCCAGGATGCCAATCATTTTGTCGTAGGGCGCCTTGGCGCTGAGATTGATGATCTCGGTCACCTTTGCTTCGCCGCTATCGATTGCGAGAACCGGTAACGAGAAGGTGAACGCCAGGAGCAGCGCCGGGGCCGTCTTTTTTAGCAGGTGTTTCGTTGGCATGGGGGTATTCCTTGTGCGTGGGGGAAGTGGCGCGATGTCCTGGTGACGGTCCCGCGCCGTTGAGTGGCTGTTCGATTACCGATAGGACTGCTGGTTTTGGATGCCGTGCTGATCGGAGCGGATCTCCTTACGGACCCGGCTCCAGGCATCCGATGCGGATGGAGCGGCTACTGCCGCCGCAGCGGCCTCGGCGCGATTGCTTTGTTCTTGCAGGCGTTCGGACTGGAGCTTCAACGCCTGACTGCTCAGGTATTCGGTCTTTTCTTGCAAAGTCTTCGCCGCGCTGGCTACGTCGCCCTGGTCTTTCAGCTTGATGGCGCGACTGTCCATTTCCGCGCCAATCTGCTCCGTAGCGGAAACCATGACGCCCTTGTTCACGGAGCGTTCGATATCACCCGCCGAAGCGGAGAATCCGGCACGGATCTCGCTGGATAGGTGATCCTTGGCCTTGGTTAGCAGGTTGTTGTAAGTCACCCTGACGCTGGCCAGGTCCAGTGATGAGCCAGCCGACCCTGGGGGAACCTCCGCCTCCAGCAGCAGATATTTCTCCTGCTTGGCGTTGAGCTGGTTGAGCCGGGCCACTACCCTGCCTTCCTCAATCACTGCTTTCCGGCCCAGAATCCGCAGGGGGCGCACGCCGTTGCGGCACTCAATGATAATGACGATATCGCCTGCCACCGCACTGGTCAGCTCGCCGAATTCGTGACCAAATATCTCGGATAGTTCTGCGGGGGATTCAGCAAAGGCATGGTTGCCGTCGCTGGCATCGGCCAGTGCCGCCATCAGGTCTTCGTTGTAGCCCAGGCCCAGTCCGATAGTGGTCACGGATATCCCCTCGCCACCGAGCTGCTGGCCCAGTTGTCCCAGGTCATTGGCGCGGCTTGGTCCTACGTTGGCCATGCCATCCGACAGCAGGACCATGCGATTGACCCGGCTCTCGTCCAGATACTTGCGCAATTCCGCAGCCCCCTGCACAACGCCGCCATACAGCGCCGTCCTGCCCTTGGCCTGGATGTCGCTGATGACGCGCTCGACATACTGCCGTTCGAAGAGTGGCGCTGCGGGCACAAGCACTTCCGGCTCGTCGTCGTAGGCCACGACGGAGACCGTATCGGCGGGACGCAGGTATTCCAAGGCCAGTCCGATGGCTTCCTTGGCCTGTTCAAGCCTCTGGCCCTGCATGGAGTCCGACCTGTCGAGCACAAGGGCAACATTGATGGGCGCGCGCGCCGACACAGGGAGATCCGCGCCTTCGATGCCTACCCGCAAGAAGATGCGCTGCGGACCGGATACGGGCAACAGGCCCTGCCCCGCCTCTACACGCAACTGCACCTGTCCGGCCTGTGCTGCGGCAGGGAGCAGAAATGCCAGAAGAAGCGGAACCGTTGCGCGAAGGCGTGTAAAAACCATGGCATCCCCTCTTAGTTGAACTTGGCCGGCACCGGGTTATCAAACCCCGGAGGCGGCGGATTGGCTCCGGTCACGTTCAGGATTGCCTTCATCTCGTCGGACGCGCCCATTGGCACGGGGCCGGCTGCGTCACCCGAAGGGCCGGCCAAAGGATTGACCGGAGTCCTGCCTCCTCCTGCGGAAACCGGATGCTCGCCCTGGGCCAGCCAGAGTATTCTCCCGTTCGATAGCGCAACCCTGTCAGGCCCGATGCTCCTCACGGTCAATTTGCCGACACGCGCCCCTGGGCAAACGGTCCAGTCCCGCTCCCCTTGGGTGATTACCGCCCGCATTCCGGCGGACGTTTCGATCACTCCGGTCAGTTTCATGTCGGTTTTCGGGGCTTTCGCCTGTGCTTGCGCGGGAGCAGGCGCAGGGATCGCCGTCTGCGATGGAGGTCCCTGCACCGGCACCGCCGGGACTACTGGGGCAGGAAGCGGGACTGGGGTGGTGCTAGAAGCAGGCTGCGCCGTTTTTCCCTGCCCCTCCGTGGCGAGTTGCCCGCCAATGTTTTCGAGCATGAACTTGTTGCGTTCCAGGGCAATTTTCTCCTCCATGAGCTTGTTGCGCTGAGCGGTCTCGTCCGTTTGCAGACGAAGCTCCTCGATCTTTCCGTGAGCGCCCGTGAAGGGGTTGACCTCCTCGGCGGTAACGGCGCCAGAGACGAGAAGTGCAACGGCGGCTGCTGCTGGGGTGAATCTGAACATGATCGTGTCCTCGGGTTAAAAGATGCCAACAACGGTTTGAGAGAGCCGCGCCCCGCCGGGCAGTGTCGTGTAGATCACGGCGGTATAGGGCGGCGTTTTCAGCGCCGTGGTGCTATTGCTGGGATTCCGGCAAATATCGCCCCGGTTCTGCATTAGCAGGACTTGTCCGTAGCCATCGGTCACGTCGGACTGAGACAGACCCAGGATCTCGTAAGGCCGTCCAGACGCCGTGACGGTGTTCATTGCCGCGCCATCGCCCGCGCTGCCCGATACCGGCATGGCACCATCGACATCCCAGTGCGCATCAACGGCGGTTGCACAGTCCGCGACGCCACAAGAGAAGTAGTCAATGGAGATGGAGCGGTCCGAATCGGCCTGGTAGCGCGCCTGAAAATAGGCCTGATAGGCGTCGGACGTGCGCCGGAGCGCGTCAAGGGTGGACTGGAACTGGGTTTGGACGAAGGATCGCCCGTCCAGCAGTACCCCGATGTCGTCGCCAGCCAGCGTCAACTCCCCTGTGGCGGAAAGCGTAGTCCCGGCATCAATACGCCCGTTCTGGGCGGTCGCTACCAGCGCTACAGAGTGGTAATTCAGGGTAATGCCGTCTATCACTACCGATTGGCGCGGCGTGATGTAAACGCACAGAGAGCGGTTGTAGCCGTCCAGATGCGCGTTGGTGGATGCCGTGTCCAGGTAGCGGGCGATGGGCAGGAAGGTGGTGTTGGGAGCCACGCAGCGATTGTCGGCATTGGGCAACTGTTGCGTAATCTCGCTGCCAACGGTGAACACGAGCTTTTGTCCGGTGTCGGCATCCACGGAGGCCATGTTGTCTTTGTAGGCGGCGAGGACGGAGGTCCGTAGGGATTTCAGCCGCGCCTCCGTTTCAATCTTTGCCCGAAACTGGATCGCAGGGGCGAAGCCCTCCATCATCACGCCGTACAGCAAAGTGACCAGGCCAATGGTGATAATGACCTCCAGGAAGGAGAAGCCCCTCTGGCGTTTGTATCCAAGCCGGAATTGTTTGTTTTCCATCTTCTCCTCCTCAATTCAGCCCAACACGGCTCAGGTACTCGCCCAACCGGGCCGGATCGTAGGCTTGGCCCATGGCTGCGTCCCGGCTGATGATCTTCTGCGAAACCAGATCGGACAGATGGCGCGACAGGGATTGGTGGCCCGAGCTACCGCCTTGCTCGATATCGTTCGTGATCAGATTCAGCTTGGCCTCCTTGATATTGGCCTTGATCGCGCTGGTGCCGATCAGGATCTCGCGCGCCAATGCCCTGCCCTCACCGTCCATGCGGGGCACGAGGGTCTGCGACACAATGCAGTTGATGACCGAGGCGAGTACCGCGTAGGCCCAGTTCTTCTCGGATTCAGGGAAAAACGACCCCACCCGGTCGATCGTCTTGGGCGCGGAATTGGTATGCAGAGTGGCGAACACCAGGTGCCCGGTCTCCGCCGCAGAAAGGGCAGCGCGCATAGTTTCCAGATCCCTGATCTCGCCCACCATGATGATGTCCGGGTCCTGGCGCACGGCGGCCCGCAACGCCGACAGAAATGAAGCGGCGTCGGTTCCCACCTCCTTGCGCGTGACCTTGCACTTGGCCGGACGGATCACATACTCCACCGGGTCCTCAATGGTCAGGATGTGCTTGCTGGCGGTCCTGTTCAGGTAATCCAGCATGGATGCCAGGGTTGTGGATTTCCCCGATCCCGTTGGCCCCGTCACCAGTATTAGCCCCGTGGGGCGGTCTATTTGCTGTATCACTGAGAAGGGCAGTCCGAGACTGTCTAGGTCGGGCACGTTCTCGGACAGGCGTCGCAGCACCAAGGAAAGGCTGCCGCCATTCGCCCGCGACAGGTTGCAGCGGCAGCGATGCGTCCCTATCGACGCGCTAAAGTCGTGGCCGGTGCGCGCCTCGCCCCCATCCCGCCGGGTCTCTGCCCGCTGGATCACGGACTCCGGATCGGCCAGGTCGTGCCGAAGTTGCTTGAGGAGCTGACGGATGCCCTGGTCATCCACGATGGCGGCGTCTGTAAATACCAGCGATCCAGATTCCCGCACCCGCACGGGATCGCCGACGGTGATGTGCAGATCCGAGACCCAGGGATTTCCCAGCAAATCGCGGCATGAGGGGTAGAGGTCGTAGTCCATGGGTTTCCTTAATCGGTGATAGTGGCGCGGGTCAGGGTTGGCGTGCCCCATGGGGTATTGGCGCGAAGCCCGGCGCTGTACGGCGGAGGCGGCGGCATTCCTTCCAGATTCGTGAACTGGATCGTCCCGCCCCAGTCGTCGCGGGCGTCGTCAACGCTCATGCCTAGTTTGGCGCGGATGTCGTCCATTCTGTTGTGGTCGAAATCCGTATAGGAATCGATGCAGCCCAAGCGGTTCTCGGGCGGGTTGCCCGTACAGGCGTCGGCCCGGAAATAGTTCACCATGGCGCCCTGGCTAGGCTCTAGCTGGGCCTGAATTTTGAACCAGGCCTCAAGCCGCTTGACCAGCAGGCGCATGCTGTTCTGCGTTGCCCTGAGCGTTTCCAGCTCGATATTTCTGCCGTTGATCAGCGCGTAGCGAATCTCTGCGGGCGCCCCGTTCTTCGTTCCCTGCTGAAACACGCCGGCTGCGTCGAAACCCGTGCCGGTTACGCCGAGCTGGGGCAGCCAGAGGACGAGCATGTGATATTGCACTGCGCCATCGGTGAGTCGCGCGGTGGATTGAAACTGGACGCCATGCGTCGTGGCAAGTCCCGCGCCCGCAAAGGCGTCGGCGCGGGTAATCGCATTTGCGTTGGCGTCGATGCTGGACTTGTTGCGCTCATACCAGAGCGTCATAGCGGTTCTCGCCTCCCGCAGCCACTCGTCCTGGAGCTGCGCCTGCCGGGTCTTGGCCTGCTGCGATACATCAGTGCTGATCGCTAGGTACATGAAGCCGATGATGAACGCCATGGCCGCTAAGCTCAGGGCGACCACGAAACCGCGCTGGTGCTGGACGCTTCGCATCGGCTTAGTAGACCTGATAGAGGTATTGCACGTTGTATTGCGTGGTGACCGTACCGCCCGTCCAATACCCGCCGCCCCATCTGCTGCTGACCCATGTGGCTCCGGCCGTGGTTGAGGTAACAAGACCAGAGCACTTCTGCCCGTCCGCGTGAGAGGTCGGGGCTGTTGCTGCGGAATAGTCCGTGCCGTTGCAGGCGCTGAGCATGGACAAAAAAACCTGTTGCGGCAAAGGGCCTATTTGCACCGCGTGCCCCTCAACCGCGCCGGAAGGCAGTCCTGTAGTACGGACCACGAATGACGCCTCTGCGCCGTTGACGTGACTGGACAACGGGTAACTTGATGACGCTGATGACGCGCCTTTGATATACGGGCCTTGCCAAGTGTTGGTCGCGTCCACTCCTTCTGTGGTGTAGCCGGGGGTATTGAGGTTTTTGAAAAACAGCGCCGACGGGTATTTAGGATGCAGCCCGGTATCCGCGTTGTAGCGCGCGGCGGCCTTACCGAGTTCGGTGGCGACCTCCAGCAGATTGCCGGCCTTGCCAGCGCCGTTGTACATAAACACACCGCCCGCGAGCAGCATGCTCATCATGAGCGTGCCGCCGACAATCAGCTCTACCAGCGAGAAGCCAGCTTGATCGTGGTTAGGAACGGTTTTTTTCATGGAAAAATACTCCAGTTACTGGGTGCGATACATGCGCCAAAAGGTTTCGCATCGACTTAATAGACTTGGTAGAGATATTCCACATAGCCGGTATTGGTGGCCGTGGCGTAAGACTGGTTGATGCACTTTTGCCCATTGGCATGATTTGTTGGCGCCGACGAATAGGAGGTGATGGAGGTGCCATTGCAGGCATTGAGCAGGGCCAGAAAGACCCGTTGCGGCAAGGGGCCTACCCGGACCTTATGGCCTTCGACGGCACCGGAGGGCAGGTCTGTAGTGCGTGTCTGGAATGTCGCCGTTGCCCCGCTGACATGATTGGTCAGCGGGTAGTCTCCGGTCGCGGACGAAGACGATGACAGCCCGCTGATATAGGGGCCACGCCAGGCATCGGTCGCGTTCTGAGCCTCCATGGTATAGGTGCTGGTGTTGTAGCCCTTGACGAACAGCGCCGATGGGTATTTGGGATGCAGCCCGGTATCCGCGTTGTAGCGCGCGGCGGCATTGCCAAGTTCGGTGGTGATCGCCAGGAGGTTGCCCGCCTTGCTGTTGTCGCCGCTGTACATGAAGACGCCGCCTGCGAGAAGCATGCCCACCATCAGTGTGCCGGCGACGATCAGCTCTACCAGCGAGAAGCCGGCTTGACCTATGAGAAGGGAGCGTCTGGATTTGAGTGTTGTGAGCGGCATTTCGGTCTCCTTGGGTTGTTTCCCAGGGCCTCGCGGCCCTGGGGCTGATCGGATCGGTCGCTTACTTGGCCACGTAGAGGTACTTCACGGTTCCGATCTTGGTTGTGGCGTTAATGGAGCCCGCGCATTGCGCGCCGGCAGAGTGGTCGGCAGGAAGTGTGCTGGCAGCGGTGTAGGAGACGCCATTGCAGTTGCCCAGGATGGTGCGGGTAATGGTTTCCGGCAGTCCGGTCAAGACCACTTCATAGCCCTCGGCGGACCCCGAAGGCAGTCCGGTGGTGATCTTGGCGAAGGTGGCTGTCGCCCCGGAAACGTAGGCGTCCAGTGGATAGACGCCGTCTGTGCCTGCGGTGAAACCGTTGATATAGGGTCCCTGCCAGGTGGTAACGGCGATGCCCTCATGGGTATCGGTGGTAGTGGTCTTGGACTTGTCGAACAGGCTTACGGGCGCCTTGGGATTCAGCCCTGTGGTGGAATTGAAGCGTGAGGCGCCGTCGCCCAGCTCCTTGGTGATGGAGAAGATGTTGGTGGCACGGCTGTTGTCGCCCGAGAACATAAAGACGCCGCCAGCAAGCAGCATGCCCACCATAAGGACGCCAGCGATGATCAGCTCGACCAGCGAGAAGCCGGACTGGCGACGGGTGAAGGGGAGAGACTTTTTCATACAAACTTCCTCGTGAGGCTTGAGGTTTAATTGGATATATCCGGGACCGCGCAGTGCGGGCTTGATGGAATTATCGAGGCTTATTTCGGGAAAAGGCGGTGGAATAACGGCTTTTAACGGGGTTATTCGGAAAAACAATTCTTTTTGCGGCTGCCGGGAAACAAAAGGGAGGCATGGCCTCCCTTTTGCCGAGACCGTATCGGCTCAGGTCACTTGGTGCGGTAAAGGTACTTTGCTGTGCCGACCTTGGTGGTGGCGTCGATGGAACCCGAGCAGGTCGCTCCGGTGGCGTGGTCGTTGGGGAGAGAAGACGATGTGGCGTAGGTAACGCCGTTGCAGTTGCTAATCAGGGCCAGTGTTAAATCCTGTGGCAGGCCTGTGACAACCACTTCATAGCCGGTTGCCGCTCCAGTCGGAATGCCAGTGGTGATATTGGCGAAAGTGGCATTGGCACCCTCGACATAGGCATCCAAGGGGTATTCGCCGTTGGTGCCTGCCGCGAAACCGTTGATGTACGGTCCCTGCCACTTATTTGTGGCTGCCACCCCTTCATGCGTATCCGTCGTGGTGTTCTTCGACTTATTGAACAACGAGACGGGCGCCTTGGGGTTGTACGTGGTGTCCACGTTGTAGCGGGCAGCAGCGCCGCCCAGCTCCTTGATGATACCGAGGATATTGGTTGCCTTGGACTGGTCGCCACTGAAATTGAACACGCCCGCAGCCAGCATCATGCCGACCATGAGGACGCCTGCAATGATCAGTTCGATCAACGAGAAACCAGTCTGCCCTGAAAGAGTCCGACGGGCCTGACGAAGGGACTGGACGTGGTTGGACTTTGTCATATCAAATCCTTTGGCCCGAGCCGGAAAGCCCGGCTCGGGCCTGTCCATGCGGATTAACGGGTGCGGTACAGGTACTTCACGGTACCGACCTTGGTGGTGGCATCAATGGTGCCTGCGCACTTGGCGCCAGTGGCATGGTCGGCTGGCAGGGTACTGGCTGCGGTGTAGGAGACGCCGTTGCAGCTACCCAGCAGGGCCAGAGTCAGGTCCTGGGGCAGTCCAGCGGTAACCACTTCGTAGCCAGCGGCGGCACCGGAGGGCAGTCCGGAGGTGACCTTGGCGAAAGTAGCTGTTGCGCCTTCAACAAAGGCGTCCAACTTGTATTCGCCGTTGGTGCCGGCTGCGAAGCCGTTGACATAGGGACCCTGCCAGGTGGCGGTGGCGGACAAGCCCTCCTGGGTTTCCGCAGTAGTGTTCTTGCTTTTATCGAACAGGCTCACTGGCGCCTTGGGGTTCACGGAGGTGTGGGTGGCGTAGCGGTCGGCGCCGCCGCCCAGCTCCTTCATGACGCCGAGGATGTTGGTTGCCTTGGACTGGTCGCCGGAGAAGTTGAAGACGCCAGCGGCCAGCATCATGCCGACCATGAGAACGCCGGCGATGATCAGCTCGATCAGGGAGAAACCGGCTTGGCCGCGAAGGGATTTGAAGGGGATGGTTTTTTTCATGAAGCAATAACCTCAACAAGATTGAATGGATATACGGGCCGGCATTGAGCGGGCCTGATGGAATTGTCGAGGTTTATTTTGGGAAAAGGCGGCGGAATAACGGCTTTTAACGGGGTTATTCGGCAAAACAATTCATTTTTTCGTCATCTCCGGTAAAAAAGGGAGGCAGAGCCTCCCTTTGCTCGCAATCCACCGGAAAACTCAGGCGCTGGTGATGACCATGCGTAGATACGGCAGGATGGTGACCTGGGCCGCTGCGAAGATGCAGAGCGCGAGCGTGATCTTGATCCAGATGTCGGCGATCATTTTGAACTTTTCCGTCAACAGGAAAACGTCCTCTTCCAGGGTCAGGCAGATCCCCTTGATCTCGTCCGGAATCGACGAACCCGAGGAGTCGGCCGCCTTGATGGCCGCGACAATATAAGGAGGGAACTCCGACCGCTCCACCGCCGCCGAGATCGGCATGCCGGACAGAAAGTTTTTTTCCAGCGCGGCCCATGCCAGGCTGCTCTTCACGCGCCGGGCCGCCGACTTGACGATGCGCGCACACTCGTAGGGAGGTACGCCCGCGTCGTAGAGCAGCCCGAAGGCCGTCCAAGTAGACGACATATCGGATTTTTCCGAGATCATCCGCCAGGACTGTATTTTGTCCATAACGTGCTCATAGCGTCCGGTCTTGACCCACCAGACGAGCAGCGCGGCAGGCAGCACCCAGAGCGGCAGCGCCAGCCACAAATGATCGTTGACCCAGTGGGATGCCGCGAAATAGAAATCCTGCATCGCGTCGGGGGTCTTGTTACGGCCCATGTTTACAGTCTGCATGAACTTGTCCAGCTTGGGCGCCAGCAGCCAGACAGCCAAAAAACCCGCGACATAGAGGGCGCCGAACATCAGCCTCGGCATGAACAGCATGGAGCTTAATTGCGAGGAGAGCTTTTCCCGCCGGGCCACGTCGGCGGACAAAGACTGAAAGGCGTCTCCGGTCTTGCCGGACTCCTCGGCCGCACGGATCGCCATGGCGTCGCGCTGCTCGAAGCCAGCCGTGATCATCGCCTTGGACAGGGGTGCCCCATCGGCCACTGACTGCTGGACGACCAGCACGGACTGTTTCAGTCGCGGATCGCTCACGAATTCCGCTGCCGGCATCAATCCCTCCAGCAGCGGGCGCCCGTTGTTGATACGCTTGCCAATGGTGCCGTAAAAGCGCGCCAAGTCGCGCTGGTTGAAGCGGCTGTTCATCATCCCGTTCAGGGTGGACGAAGGGTCAAGGGCAAGCGTCTGAGCCCGCAGGCCGGCGCGCTTCAATTTAATGAAGGCGAAATCCTTGTTTTGCGCGAAGACGACGCCGGTCATAGATTGACCGATATGGGTCTGGGCTTGGTAGCTGTAGGCGAGTTCCACTGGAAATTGCTCCGGATCTGAATTAGGAATTGGTTACATCTCGATCCGCGCGGCGGATCAATTCGTCGATGCTGGCCACGCCAGCGGCGACCAGGCGCAGGCCACTGGCCCACAGGGACTGGCCCGGCGGGATGCCTACGCGCTCTATTTCGGAAACATGCCCCCCCGATTCGATCAGGTGCCTGACCCGATCACCCTCCATCAGCTCATAGATCATGCGGCGTCCGCGCACCCCGGTGAAACCGCAATGCTCGCAGCCCTTGGCTAGAAACGGCGTTTTCTCCACGCCCCGCAAATAGTGCGGCATTTCCAGTTCTTGCATGGTCTCAGGTCGAGTGTCCGGCTCCTTGCAGTTGGGGCACAGCAGCCCGACGAGGCGCTGGGCCAGGGCGCCTTTCAGCACTGCGGCCAGAACCTCTCGCTGCGCGCCGATTTCGGTCAATCGCATGACGGCACGCGGAGCGGAATTGGTGTGCAGGGAGGCAAAGACCAAGTGCCCCGTGTTCGCGGCGGCCAGCGCGGTCTTGACTAATTCGGGGTCGTCGCGCAACTCGCCGATCAGGATCACATCCGGCGCTTCGCGCAGCAGCGCCTTCAGCATGATCCGCGCTGCACTGCCTTCGTCTACTGCTCGGGGCAGATCGTGCTGTATCCAGGACCCGTGCCGGTACTCGACCGGCTTCTCGATCGAGAATATGGCACGGTCGATGGGGTCAATCTCGCGCATGAGCGAGTAGAGCGTCGTCGTTTTGCCTGAACCCGTAGGTCCCGTGACCAGCACCAGCCCCGTGGGAGACTCAGACCAGCGGCGCAGTATGGTGGCCGTGCCTCGATCAAACCCCAGCCCGCTGAAATCCGCCTCCGAGGACTGGGAGTCATTGAGGCGGATTACGGCATTGACGTAGCCTGTAACCGGGTCCTGCACCAGCTCCATGCGGAAGGTGTAACGACCGAACACATCGTCGTATTCCTTCTTGATTGACTCGGACGGCACATCGACCTTTGACTCCTGCGGCTCGTTGCGCAAGGCGTCCGATTTGCCTGAGTTAAGCACCAGGGTATTGACGAGCCGTCCGTACACCTCAAGAGGCAGCGTCCGGAATATTGACCCCGTGCCGTCCACTTTTATCTTGATGGCCCCGGCGCGCCCCGTGCGCCAGAGATAGATATCGGACGCACCGATGTAGCAGGCATGCCGCAGCAGGTTACAGAGAAGCCGCTGCACGGCGCCCCCCGAATCGTCATCGCCATGGCGCACGGCAAGCGCCTTGGCGATCTGGATTGCCAGCGCATCAAAAGCCTCGGCCGTGCGGGCGAAAAATAGCCGGTACACCCGCTGAATGGTCATTTCGGAGGCCACGCACACCATAGGACTGTGATCCGCGAAGGCGTTCCGGGCCTGATTCTCGAACTCCTGAGACGGGATAGCGACCAGCACGCCCCCTTTCCGATTATGGCCCACCGGGACATAGCCCGCGAAGTCGCGGACCAATTCCTTCAGCTCCGCCATCTCCACTAGATCGAGCGTTTCCACCCGTCCCGGCCTGAAATACTCCACTCCCAAATGGAGCGCAATGGCTTCGGCAATCTTCTCACCCGAAACCAGCCCCATGTCGCGGGCAATGACCGGCAAGGGTTCGTGCGTCACCTGTTGACGGCTGACGGCGGACTTGACGTGCTTTTCTTTGATTCCGAGTTTGATCAGAATATCGCTGATGCTGTCTCTGACGACTGCGGTCTCCACGTTGTTTTCTCCAGTCATAGTGTCTCCAGTGGACGCATCCTGCGGGGCTATTTGGTGTTTTTTTGCGGCCAAAGGTGGCTTGTGGTCAGGTACGGGGACAGCGATCGGCGCCCCTTTTTTTTGGTCGCGATCTACAACATCGCCTACCAACTTCTCCGGCTCCGCCATCTCTTGCCGCCGGTCAGGGGCCGGGCTTGCAACGGACTTTGCAATTTCCCCCGGTACCGGCCTTTGATCCCGATCCCCTGCCGGTTCGAAGCATCCTCCTTCAGGGGGATTTATAGAACCGGGCTGCGGTGCGTGAGCGTCGTTATCCTCTCGACAGCCCCGTCCTTGAGGGAGTGGATCAATCCGCTGGCATCTATCCGCTGGCGAGTTTTGTTCGTCGCCTCCCGGCGACTCACCCCTGCGGGGTTGACACGGAAATCCGCTCCCGGCGGATTTTTCGTCCGGCAGATGAGGTTGGGCGCGGCTTGAAACCCTTACAATCCCAAGCATGATCAGGATGCGGTTGATGATGTCTGCGTCCTCTGTTGCTATTCAGCGTATGGCGTATACCCGTATGTCCAGGTCGTATGACCTTCCATTCACGGACAACTTCCGGACAGATGCCGGCAGCTCGACAATCGCAGCCAGATAGCGCCTGAAACTGGCGTAGTCCTGATACTGGCCCTTGAGCGATATGCTCGCCGACAGCACCCTTCCGCCGGTACTCGACAGCGGCTGAAACAATCCATCCACCGTGGCATCCTGCTGGCTGGAGCCTGGCCCGGAAAGCGTGATCTGTCCGTGCTTGACGCCATGGGCGACTCCCGCCGCCTTCAAGCCCAGCAGCACGGCACTCAGGACATTACCGCTGTCGCGTGGACTGTCGGCGTCGTCCGCCTCAAGCGATATCGCGGTTTGCAACGCGGCGTTCTGGCGTTCGAGGTCCTGCCTGGCCTGATCCAAGCGCGAGCCCGCCTGGATCGAGCCATCGTGCCAGGCAGTACCAAAATGCGCGGCGCTACCAGCCGTGAGCAACCCCGCCGACAGCGCGAGGGCAGGTAATAGATTTTTTGATGTCATTCATGCCTCCAGTGATTCCGGTGCTGGCCTGACCGCAGCCTTCGGGGATAGGGGTTGCCAGCGACTTGGCGGTACGCTCCAGAGAAGCGACCTCCAGCGCCGAGTTCTCGCGTTCTTTCTGGACCCTCACCGGGATCAGCGCGTCGTATTTGTGCTCCGTGGGAGTAAGGCTCATGCTTACGCCCCCTCCCGGCGGCCATAGGGCTTCTGCCGTCTCGAAACCCCGACTGACATCCAGGGACGCGAGTCTCGCCAGAGAGCTGAGACGGCGAGACAGCTCGTCGCCCGTCCGGCTGGCTGCATCCATGGCCTGGCCTGCGATAGACGCAATCTCGCCTTCAACCCGTTGCTGCCGCAGATATTCGTATCCGGCCCAGCCGCCGGTTGCGACGGTGATGGTCCAGACCCCGGCCGCAACCAGCGTAATTGCTTGGTGATAGGGCAGTCCGAACAGGGTGGCATGACGCGGATAGACGGGTGTTTGCTGAATCCTCAGCGCCCTGCCCAGCTCCTCCTGAGTGAAAAGGCGGGTCTCCACATCGGGTGGCAGGTGGTGCATGGACGCGAAGGATGCTGCCGCAGACGCCGCGCTATTGGGGTTGATCGAGACCTGCATCTCCCGGTCAGCGACCAATCCGTGCTGAGTGAAGAGATAAAGCACCACCAGGTCCAGATCCCCGAATACCACCCCGGCGACGGAGGGCCGCTTGACGCCCGCATCCATCATGCCGTCCAGCACTGCAATCAGCGGTGCCTGGTCCCATGCGTACTCCAGCGCCCGCGTTTTGCGAGTGGCATAGACGACACCCTTCCGACTAGCATTGATTACCGTCAAGGGCTCCAGGACATCCGTTTCCCTGGCGATCAAGGAAGCTCCCGCCTTATCCGACAGGGAGCGCCCGCCCGTAGGACCCCGCCAATCGTCTCGGTAGGCGGTAATGACGAGGTCGCCCGCGCCCGACTCATCGCATCGCTCGAAGGCGCCGGAGTGCAAACCCATGCGATAGAATAGGCGCCGTCCGTTCTCGATCTCGACCGAGATCGTACAGAAGTCGCTGTCAGCGAAGCGGAAGCGCTTGTCGCGACGCTCGTTTCTCTCGCCCTTGCTGCTGACCGGTACGCGCATCGCCATCACAGGCTCTCCGCGAACAGGATGGACTGGTGCTTCTCGGGCGAGATTCTGGCGTGCAGCAGGATCGCAATCTCGCGGGCCTCGCGTCCGGTGTCCCTGGCGACGGCGATATCGACCCCTGGCAGCAGCTTTTTGTTGCTCGTATCCCTGGTGTAGCGGATACCGCCGATCACCGTCGTCATGCCGTCACGCAGCGTCGTGGAGACCAGTGCCTCCTTGGTGGTGCGCGTGGGCGCCACCATCTGCGAGCCGGCTACGGTAAAAGTAGACATGCTCTTCACTGCGGAGATGGTGGGCACCAGGGTTAGGTGCGCTTCAGAATCCGAAAGAATGTCGGTCACCACTGACATGCTTACGCCGTCAGTTGCGTAGGAAACCGTGCCTCCCTGCGTAGGCGCGCCGCCAGCGACGGTGCTGGTGGTGGTGGTGATTTCCCCTAGATAGGGTATTTCCTGTCCATCAAAGATCATGGTGGGCACGCCGTTTGTGGCCGTGATGCGCGGCTGGGTGACAATCTTGAGGTCGTTGCGGGTGCGTAGCAGATTGAGGACGGAAGCGATCGACCCCTGCGTGAAATTAACGGCCAACGCCGGACTGGCCACGTCGGCGGCGGTTGTCAAGGCAAGGTCGAGGGTGCCGTTCAATGCGGACAGCATGTTGCTCCAATCGATGCCATAGCTTGATTCGCGGCCAATACCGATATCGATCACGGCAACGTCGATCTGCACCTGGCGCATCGCCTGATCAGCCATCTTTTGCAGATAGCCCCGGACCCGTTCGATTGCCACCCCGTCGCCGCGCACGGCGATATGTCCGGCCTCGGGAGAGACGGTAACCGAAGCGGACGAGCCTGCCAGATTGGCCAGGTAGGTACGGATGGATGGCGCAGGGTTGGATGCCGTACCCGTGGCGCTGAATTGCGCCCTGCCGGTCAGTCCACCGCTGCCGCTGGAGCTACTTGAGCTGCCCGATGAGCTGGAACCGCCCCCGCCACTGCTGCCGCTGTTGCTCATGGACCAAGTCGTGCTTTCTGCCTGCATCACATGCCGGGGCATATGGAAGACATAGGTAGCGGTCCGTGCCATGGTCACTAGGCGGGCGTGATGGTCGAACACGGCAACATATCCAGCGCCGGCGGCCAGTTTGCGGATCGCCGTCTTCTCCGACACGCCGGACATGGAGAGGGAAACGGACTTGTCCTTGGAAACCCCTTCGGACCAGGCTAGTCCGTAGCCGATCGCATCAACGTAGCTTTTCACCACCGCACCGATGGGGCCGGAAACATTGATGCTCACGCTACCCGAGTCGTCGTTGAGATCAATGTCCGCGTAGGCTGCGCCCGGCACACTGCGGGCATCGGAGACGCGCTCCAGCCCGAAATGGGTCTTTGCGGGCGTGAGCCGCGCGACCTCTTTCGACATGTCGGTGGAAACCTTGGACGCCATGCCGGGAGTTGTGGCGGTGCATCCCGTGGCGCTCAGTAGCAGCGTGCAGGCGATGGCGGCCGACAAAGTGGATACGCGCATTATTCGGACTCCTTCACGATATAGAGGGTTTGGTTGTCTTCGGTGATCCAGCCCTTCAGCTCGAATGCCTTGAGCGCCTGGTCGATCACCACGTCAGGCGACCCGCCGGAAAAGGCGAAGTCACGGGTTGAGAGCCGGTCGCGGCCAAGATTCCAGGACAGATGCATGTTCCACTTGCCCAGAGCCTTCGCCAGAGCTGCCCGCAGGCTGTCGCCGGATCTCACCTCCAGGTTGTGAGTGGGAGCAGGCTTTTCCGGTACGACATCTGCCTTGGCCTGCGCCGGAACCGTCTTGGCTACTGGCTTGATCTCGGGTTTAACCTCGGGCATGGGCTCCGAAATCTTTACAGGCTCGGCTTTCCGGGCAACGGCAACCGGTTTCCCGTCTGAATCAGGCTTGGCACGAAGGTCCGCGAAGGGATCGATAACGTCGTCCACGGCAGCGGATCTATTGGTAGCCTTGGCCTTAACGGGGACTGGCGGTTCCTTGGAAACCCTGACCGGTTTGGCTGTCGGCTTGATTTCGGGCGGGGGCTCGGAAATCATTACGGGCTCGGCTTTCGCGGCAGTAAGAGTAATGGCGGACTGCTTTTCGTTTGAGTCGGGCTTGACCTGAGCTTTGCCGAAGGGCTTTGCGGGTTCCGGTTCCGGCTCGGACTTGTCCTGAGCGGAGTCGATGGGGCTACCTTTAACGTGACCGAAGTCCTCCGGCACCGGCGTGGATTGCGCATGGACCTGTGGCGCTTCCTTGGCAATGACTACCGACTTCACCGGAACGGGGTTCGCCGTTGCGACGAGCCTTTTCTCCACGACGGGCTTGACCGCCTTGCTCACTGGAGCAGTCCGCACGGCAGGAACGAAGAACTCGCAACGGTAATCGTCCGTTACCTTGACCAGGCCCTTGTTGGTTGCAACGCGCACCTGCCTTTCCGGGTTCTGAATCACCAGGTAAGGCCCCCGGACATCCGGCTTGACGGTGCGTGCCTTGCCGGAACAGTCCTCGGACGTGAAAACACCAGGCTTAACGGATGACCGAAACTGGAAATACAGTTCCTTCTGGTCTCCATGCACCTGTGGTCGAGCGTCGCGAGCCCCGCTCACGGTGTAATTGAAGGTCCATTCGGTATTGGCGTCGGCCTGCACGCCAGCGGCGGCCAACGTAGCGAGAAGGATGGCTGGAATTCTTTGCATGACTTTTATTTCCTGGATTCCTGGGGGAAAACGCCGAGCGGATTGCTGGCGCGGTTCTGTTCGCGGACTTGTTCCGGCTCTCGCCCTGTCACTGTGGATGCAGGCGTGGATGCAGGCTCGGGGCTTAACGCCGTCACGACGGACCGGGATGGGGGCTTGCTGGACGGGATCGCTGGCCCTGCGGCAGGTGGTGCAGACTGCGGTGAGACATCGATCAGTTCGACACCCAGCGTGGAGCCGCCTTCGGACTGGACGCGGATCTTTTGCGGCTGCCCGTCGATATGGATAACGGCGCCCTGCTGGTTCCATGCCGGATCTCCGGTGGCGGCAACCTGCCTGGCCTTGATGCCGCCGGGCAGAATGACGTAGCTCTTGCCTGCACCGGAGAACGCCTGGCCCTGGCCTTCGGTGATCCGGTAGGCATCGAAATCCCACTGCTCGTCCCACACGATCTTGACGATTTCTTCGGTATCGGGGCTCGCCTGGGGTGAACTGGCGCACCCCGTGACCAGGAGAGCGGACGCCAGGGCTGCGCCAATGGATAGGAGCTTGATCACAGATTGCCTCCAGAAAGCAGCAGGTCTTGATTGACCATGACGTTGAAGGTGGCGCCCGGCTCCAGGGTGATGGTGGGCTTGCGATTTTCGTAGGGCTTGGCCATCTTCTCGGCAGCCTTCGTTAGAATCTCTCCGTGAGCGCTGAGATCGTTGCCGTTGTCGCTGCCGCCGCCGCTGTAGACGTTGACGTTTGTGCCGCTGGAACCGCCGACATCGGGCTCCATGGCCCAGGCAACAGTGGCCACCAGCAGTTGCGAGCCCAGCATTTCCCAGAAGTGGGTATCGACCTTGCCGACAAGTCCGGACGAGCCCTGGTTATCCGTGCCGTTGGCCGCTTTCAGGTACAGCGAGCGGCCATCGGGCAGGATGATGCGGTGGAAGGCGGCCATGACGCGGCGCTGACCCTGCTGGACATCCGAGTTGTACTGGCCGATCAGGCGCGATCCGGCGGGGATGGCCAGCTTCAGTCCGTTTTGCGTCTCGTAGACGTTACTCATGACGCGGGCGGTGATCATCCCTGGCAGGTCGCTGTTGATGCGGGACATCAGCACTGCGCGGAGGATGGTGCCCTCGTGGACCACCGTGCCCTTGCGGGCGGGGGACGCCATGATCGCGGACTGTTCCCCGTTCGAGTTGGCCATGCGATCCCGCCAGCGCTCATCGCCACCACGTTCATCCTTGGGCTGCTGCCCCAGTGCGTCACGCATGGACTGATAGCGGTCCTCGAAGCTGGAATCCGTGCCGCGTTGTCCTGATCCCGTCGCAGTGGATTTGGCGCCAAGCGCGGACACCGCTCCTGTGATCTGGTCGGTGCCGGGGATATTGAGCCCGCCTTGTTCGCCACGGATCGCAATCACTTTAGAGATGGCTGCTGCATCTTTGCGCTCCAGATCCTTGTCATTACCTTGCGACTGGTTTCCTTGCGCGGGGGATGGCGCCGTGCCCGGTTGGCGGTTGGCGAGATTACGCTCCTTCATCTCCAGTTCGCGCTTGGTGCGTTCCATAGCCAGTTCCCTTTCACGCAGGGCGCGTTCCGCCTCCAGGGCTGCCTCGTTTTGCTTGCGGATCTCCGCGATGAGCGCGGCCTGATCCGGTGCCTGCTGTTCGGTTTTGGCGGGCTCCTGCTTGGGCTTGTCGCCGCCCGACATCAGCCCCTTGATCAGAAAGCCGATCATCATGATCGCGGCCAGGAACAGGATGGCCGCCACATGCAGATTGCGTGGGATTTTGATGGCCATGGCGGTTTACCAGTTATTCACGTCGTTAGGGTTGTGGGACCAGGCGTAGCCCTGCCCACGTTTTTCGTTGCGCTTTCCTTCGCTCTTCACCACCACCTCGGACTTGCCTGCCTTGAGCACCAGCTCGTCGATCACGCGCTGCACCACCATGTAGTCGCCGCGCATGCTGTAGTTGACCAGGACCAGCTTGCCGTTCTCGCGGATGAAGGCGGCGGGGGTGTCCTGGATGCCATGGGGCAGGCGGAGCCAGGTACGCTCACCGTCATCGAAGATGTTGGTGGGGGTGAAGGGCGCTTTGCCCTTCACGCGGTAGCCAAAGCTGAGCTTGTCGGGGGAGGCGATGTCGCCGGCTTCTGCATTGGCTGTCGGCGCGACGGACTGCTCAGTGACGCCGGCACGCGCCACTACCAGGGACGGATACTCCCAGCTCACCCGCTGATACCAGTTGCCGTCGGCGGGCATGGAGCGAAGCTGCAACTGATAGGTGCGCTTGTCCGTCACCAGCGTGGCGCTGGTGTACAGATTCTCCCGTGAGGGCTTGATGAAGATGTGCCCTGGCGCCTGGTCATAGACCCATTGCACGGTATCGCCCAGGGCGAAGGCGACCAGGGTCTCGCCAGACGACATCTTGATGTCGGTGATGGCGTTCGGTTGCGTTAGGACATCGAAGGTTCGGTTTTCATCGAAAACGAACCGGACCAGGCGGGTTTCCTGCGGGAATTGGGAGGGCTCCATGGCGGCGTTGGCCTGGCCAATTCCGGCGAAAGCGAGCATGACGGCGAGAGCGATCCCGCTGCGTGGATTATTTTTCTGCATTGAATGAAACCTCTTTGGTCCAGTTGAAATCGGTTACGAAAAACCCGATGGGGTTTTGCATGATGTCCTCCGCCGTCTTGGGGGGCTGGATGATCCAGTGGAGGGTCATCATGTAGGTCTCGACGAGCGGCTTGGTCTCCTTGCGCCGCTCAACCACCTCGAAGCGCACCATGGCGATGCCGTCACTCACGAAATTGACGGATTTGACCTGGACGGCGGACGTGAGGGATTTGTCGGAGGCGGAGCGCTCGATCGGTTTGTAGGCGGCGACGTGTTGGCGGAAGACCTCGTTGGCCTTGCCGCGCGTCATGCTGTAGGAAGCTTCCAGGCTCTTGGTGGTCAGAGCGGGATCGATACCCCACAAGGCCTCGGTCCAGCGCGAGATGAAATAGACGATCTGCGCCTGGGTGGGGGTGAAGCCATCGCGGGCCGCGCCCACCACCGTGGCTTTGCCGGTCGGTTCCACCTCCACGACGTAGGGGACCACGCTCTTGAGCGGTAGCATGAAGAGAATCGTCCCGGTCAGGGCGAGCGACAACACGCCGTTCAACAAGGCGATGATGGCAAAGCGGTCCCGGTCCAGCTTCGGTTTCTCGTTCCGGCCCCATGCCGCCATTGCGGCCTGGGGATTCATGCCCGCCGGGGGCGTCAGATCGTCGTGGCGCATCTCAAGCAGCCTCTTCCAGCATCAATTCAATGACCTCTTGCCGCCACAGCAGGCTGTGCGGACGAAGCTCACCTTTGACGTACGGCGCGACATTGCCCCACTCCGCCCCCTCCTCGGTCAGCTCCCATTCGCCGCGTCCGTGGCGGGATTGCAGCCCGATCTCCTCAAGCCGTGCATTTACCTCGGCGGTGCCTATGGCAAGCGCGGCGGCAATCTGGGACGGATCAACGAGGGCGAAAGGGTCGTCGCAGGAGTTGGGAGCGGGCAGCAGTCCGCTGGTGGCATGAACAGGATCGGTGGGGGAAGGGAGCGCCCTTCGGAATGGCGTAACGTCGATGCCGGTTCCGGATTGAATGGCGTCCAATGCGGCCGACATGGCCGCCCCTGGACTGATGCCACGGGTCCGTGCCATCGTTTCGCCAATGGCGAGCAGGGCGGCGACGCGGCTCTGGAGACTGTCAGCCAGGAGCGCAGTCGCGGCGGGTGCAGCAACCGCCGGAGCCGCAGGATGGGCATAAGCGCCGGTCTTGCGCAGGGACGGCAGGACCTCGCTGGTTATCCATCTCTTGAAGCACTGGGCCGCCGGCTTGCGGCTGGTGAGTATCAGGCTGTACAGGCCTGACTCGTTGACGTGATTAGTGGGCTGTTTGCGCCCCATGGCGTCGATGACCTCCATTTTCTGGAGGTCATCGGCATCGACGTGTGATTTGATGGCCTGGTGGGGATTGCTGAGTTCCAGCGCGGCACATACATCCTTGGCATTAAACCAAGGAGCGCCGTCATTCTCCTGGATCACTCTGACGTTATGGGCCTCAAAGTCAAAAGCCATGTTCTGGTTCTGGTGCATGCTGGCGTACCTGTTGTTGGTGCTGTGCATGCACTCTACCCGCCGGAAAGCGCGCAAAGTCGTCAAATAACCCCGTTAAAACGGCTTATTCGAGAAATTGAAAAATATTTTCCCGGGGAGCCTTTGATCTCGTGAATTCGCGACAGGGCATCCGAGTCAACTCTCGCGGACGCGATCTTCGGCTACTCGTGAGGCCCCGTCCGCCCTGCGCCTACCGGGGACTATCCGCCTCGCGCTTCGCACTTTCTTGGCGGACAGCGATTGAAGGCCATAACACACGACCGAGAGATATAGAGCGTGCGCTGGCCGGTGAATTCGATCAGGACGCAGACCGGCGCGATCTTCAGCGTGAGGCGGC
>Ga0208863_1000491_pt1 | contig 37978 bp, 25 predicted proteins | sample RifOxyD3_FD_184040 | JGI IMG/M metagenome (GOLD analysis project Ga0208863, IMG submission 184040) | Soil microbial communities from Rifle, Colorado - Rifle Oxygen_injection D3 (SPAdes) | ecosystem: Environmental > Terrestrial > Deep subsurface > Rock core/Sediment | place: Rifle, Colorado...
CCCGCCATATTCAAGAGGGTTGTGGCTGGGCGTCAGGTTGACGGAAAGGGCCGCCCCCAGTTCGAGCACGGCGGCAGACAGGGTGCCAGTCGTGGCCTCGCCGGCATAATGGACGACAAATCCGTTGGAGGTGAGGACATCCACGACCCGTTGGGCCAAGAGGGGGCCGCCGAACCGGTTGTCAAAACCGACCACGCAGCCCCTGGCCTGGGCCTCTGCCAGACTATCGACACCGAGGGGTTCGGCCAGAGCCGGCTCTGTCTCCAGACCACGGTACATCTCGACGATGGCCGCCGTCACCAGGCCTACTGATTTTACGAAGAGATCCTTGCCGATCACCCCACGCCAGCCGGAAGTGCCAAAGGCGACCGGCGACCGCGGCTGTTCCTGATTGGTCAACAGCTCATCCTGGACCAGGACATAAACTCCGTCGATCTCAGCCTGCAGAGCGTCAGCCGCGCCAGTCGCTGCCATCTGGTCATTGCGCAGTGCCACCAGTTCCTTGATCAGGCCAAAGTAGTCGCTTCCGGCGTGGTTGCCGGCCTGCAGGTATCGGTTCTTCAGATTTTCAACGGTTGCCGAACGGGTCATTGTCGGTTCTCCCCCTTGCCCGGTTGATATTGTCAGCGGTTTAAAGCCTGAAATGTCTGGGTCGTGTCCCGCAATTGTACCACAGAGAGTTGTCGCCGGGTAACGCATTTTTCTGCTATACGGCCGAGGGCCGACATTACCTCACCCTGTTTTGATCTGGAAAGCGAGAACGACAAGCCGCAATGCAACCGCCTGTTTTGTGTTTCCAGCCGCAGGTTTCAGTTGACCATGCGACCAAGATTGACTATACATTAAAAGCAGTCAGCCAGAAGTCGTTCGCGTAAAACGTTCTTTATTCACTTCACGTTACGCAGATCCATGCAACTTACTCATCACTATCAGGCAAGCCGGGAGAACAAAACATGGGAAGTAAACACGAAAAGGCCTTAATTCTATGGTTTGAAGAGATCGGGATTGAAGATGTAGCAATGGTGGGCGGCAAGAACGCCTCTTTAGGTGAAATGTACCAGAAGCTCACATCGAAGGGCGTGGCGATTCCCCACGGCTTTGCCATCACAGCCTACGCCTACAAACATCTGATCAAGACCGCCGGCATCGAAGACGCCGTAATCCACGCCCTGGACGGCTTGGACACCGGGAATATGCGCAACCTGCAGGAACGCGGCGAAAAGGTGCGGAACATCATCCGGACCGCCGAATTTCCCGATGACCTGCGCCAGGCCATTATCGAGTCCTACCGGAAGATGGAGGCGGAATACGGCCCGGCGGCCGCTGTGGCGGTCCGCTCCTCGGCCACGGCCGAAGACCTGCCCGATGCCTCTTTTGCCGGCCAGCAGGAAACCTACCTCAATATCCGGGGCGACGAGGCTTTAATCGATGCCTGCCGCCGCTGCTTTGCCAGCCTCTTCACCAACCGGGCCATCTCCTACCGCCATGACAAGGGGTTCGGCCAGTTCGACGTCTATCTCTCCATCGTGGTCCAGAAAATGGTGCGCAGCGACTCCGCCTCCTCGGGGGTCATCTTCTCCATTGACACCGAAAGCGGCTTCACGGGCGCGGTTTTCCTAACTGGTGCCTGGGGCCTTGGCGAAAACGTGGTGCAGGGCGCGGTCAACCCCGATGAATATTACGTTTTCAAACCAACCCTCAAGCAGGGCAAGCGGCCCATTGTCGGCAAACGGGTCGGTAGCAAAGAAATCAAAATGATCTACAACGACGACCCCAATGCCGAGGTACCGGTAAAAAATATTGCAACCACCCCGGCGGAACGGGGCAGTTATGTGATCAACGACGACGAGATCCTGCTGCTGGCCAAATGGGCCTGTATTATCGAAGACCATTACAACAAGGGCATGGACATCGAATGGGCCAAGGACGGCGACGGTGTCAAGGTCGGCACCGGCAAACTGTTCATCGTCCAGGCCCGGCCGGAAACCGTGCATTCCCAGACGGCCAAAGGCACCATGGAGACCTATGTCCTCAAGGAAAAAGGCAAGGTGGTCGCCGCCGGCCAGGCAGTGGGCGCCAAGATCGGCCAGGGCAAGGCCAACGTCATCCGGGACGTAGTCGATATCCACGACTTCAAGAAAGGCGAGGTCCTGGTTACCGACATGACCGATCCGGACTGGGAGCCGATCATGAAGATCGCCGGCGCCATTGTCACCAACCGCGGCGGCCGCACCTGCCACGCGGCGATCATCTCCCGCGAACTCGGCATCCCCTGCGTGATCGGCACGGTGAACGGCACCGAAAAAATCAAAAGCGGCGACCCGATTACAGTCAGCTGCGCCGAGGGCGAGACCGGCAATATTTACGAAGGGCTGCTCAAGTTTGAAGTGGAACGTCTCGACCTCGAAAACATCCCGGCCACCCGCACCAAGATCATGATGAACGTCGGCATCCCGGAAAAGGCCTTTACCGAGGGCCAGATCCCCAACGACGGGGTCGGCCTGGCCCGGGAAGAGTTCATTATCAACTCCCATATCGGCATCCATCCCCTGGCCCTGCTGTACTTTGATGATCTCAAGGCCCGGGCCGCGGCCGGCGACGCCGAGGTGGCAGAGATCGTCCGCAAGATCGAAGAGCGAACCACCGCCTACCCCACTGATAAAACACAGTTCTTCATCGACAAACTGGCCGAGGGCGTCGGCCGGATCGGTGCCGGCTTCTATCCAAAGGACGTTATTGTCCGCCTCTCCGATTTCAAGAGCAACGAATACGCCAATTTAATCGGCGGCCATCTCTATGAACCGGTTGAGTCCAACCCGATGATCGGTTGGCGCGGCGCCTCCCGCTACTATGATCCCAAATACAAACCGGCCTTCGGCATCGAGTGCCAAGGTCTGCTCAAGGCCAGAAACGACATGGGCCTCACCAACATCAAGTTGATGGTGCCCTTCTGCCGGACCCCGGCGGAAGGCCGCAAGGTCATTGAGGTCATGCGTGAATTCGGGCTGGTACAGGGTGAAAACGGCCTGGAGGTCTATGTGATGTGCGAGATCCCCAGCAATGTCATTTCAGCAGACGCCTTTGCCGACGTGTTCGACGGCTTTTCCATCGGCTCCAACGATCTGACCCAGCTTACCCTGGGGCTTGACCGCGACTCCGACCTGGTGGCCCATATCTACGACGAACGCGACGATGCCGTGAAAACCCTGGTGAAAAGCGTTATTGACACGGCCAAGCGTCGCGGCCGGAAGATCGGTATCTGCGGCCAGGCACCCAGCGATTTCCCGGAGTTCGCAACCTTCCTGGTGGAATGCGGCATCGACTCCATGAGTCTCATCTCCGATACGGTGATCAAGACCAGACTCGCCGTGGCGGCCAAAGAAAAGGAACTGGGAATCAGCGCAAAATAGCTCTTCCGAATTACCTTTCCATGAAAAAGGGGGCGGTCCGACAGGGCCCTCCCCTTTTTCTTTTTTTTGGGCGCGGCCAGACTCCCTGCCAACTGCGGCCCGATTTTACCAGCCTCAATTTGGATCGTCGCGACATGCCCATGGAACCTTCCGAGCCCGCCATCCCCCTTGTGACCAGCGCCGTCGACCTTAGTCGGCTTGCGGTCGAACTGCACAACCAGAAAGCGATTGCCGTTGACCTGGAAGCAGACTCGATGCACAACTACCGCGAAAAAGTTTGCCTGCTGCAATTTTCAACTCCTGACCGCACCGTGCTGGTCGATCCGCTGGCAATTCCTGATCTATCACCGCTTAGGCCGGTCATGGCGGATCCGACTGTGCGCAAAATCTTTCACGCCGCTGACTACGACATCCGCTGCCTGTTCCGGGATTTTGCAATTGAGGTCCACGGCCTCTTCGACACCATGGTGTGCTGTCAGTTTCTCGGAGAGGAAAAAGTGGGGCTGGCCGATGTGCTGGCCAAATACTACGACCTGCGCTTGGCCAAACAGCACCAGCGTTCAGACTGGTCCATGCGGCCTTTACCCGACGAGATGATCCGCTATGCAGCAACGGACACCGCCCACCTGCTCAACCTGGCTGAAGCCCTTGAAAAAAAAGTCATCGACAAAGGGAGACTCGATTGGGTTGCCGAGGAGTTTTGTTTGCTCGAACAGGTCCGCCACAACCCCGTCAGAGGGCCGCTCTTCCTGCGGGCCAAAGGGGCCTGGTCCCTGAACCGCCGCCAACTGGCATTACTTGAAGGTCTGCTCCAGTGGCGGGAAAGCGAGGCAGAGCGGCGTGACTGCCCTCCTTTCAAGGTGATCGGCAACAAGGAGCTCATCGATCTGGCCCGAGCTGCGCCGCCTTCGATTAATGAAATGGCGGAGATCAACGGGTTGCCCCCGCGTCTGTTTGCGCGCTATGGCCGGTCGATGGCCAGGGTCATCGAGGCCGCTCTCGCCCTGCCCGAGGAGAAACTGCCCGTATTGCCTGACACGGCAAGACATCCCAAAGACCCGGCAGCCGACGCCAGGCTCAAGTCCCTCAAGAAATGGCGCACCGAAAAAGCGGCTGAACTGGACATGGAAGCCGGGATCGTGATCAACAACGGTCTTCTCGAAGAAATCGCCCGCCAACCGCCCGATGAACCAACCGGGTTTGCAAGGTTCCCGGCCATGAAGAACTGGCAGCGCCTTGAACTTGGCCAGGGAATCCTGGCAGCCTTGCGGCAGACCTGATGCCGGGCCCACTGCCGACAACCTTTCCCCCATTGACAGATACATGGTCATATTCTAAATATATACAGGTAAGACAGTAAAGACGCCCCGTTCGCCAGAAAATCCCACATGAATCCAACGAAAAGGAGCGAAAAATGAACAAATTAACAGTAACGGGCATTATAGGCATATTTCTACTGAGCGCATGCGCAGCTCCTCAGACAAACACCCAAAAAGGCGCCGCGTATGGCGCCGGCGGCGGTGCCCTGGCCGGGGCGCTCATTGGCCAGGCCGCCGGCCATAACACGAAGAGCACCCTGCTCGGTGCGGCAATCGGCGCGGCCGTCGGTGGCCTGGGCGGTGCCGGGGTCGGCAAGATGATGGACAATCAGGAGCGGGATATGCGCGGCGCCTTGGCTTCATCGGACGCGGCCGCGGTCCGCCGGGAAGGCAACATGCTGGCCGTGACCTTTAAGGGTGATGTTACATTCGATACAAATTCGGCGGTTGTAAGACCAGGCCTTTACTCTGAAATCGACCGCGTGGCCAACGTGCTGAACCAGTATCCAGACAATCTGATCAGGGTGGAAGGTCATACCGACAGCAAAGGTTCGGAAACCTATAACATGGATCTTTCAAACCAGCGGGCCAGCGCGGTGCGGGATCTGCTGGTGCAGAGGGGAGTGGGCGGCAACCGGATCGAGGTTGTCGGTTATGGCGAAACCCTGCCGGTGGCAACGAACGATACCGAGGCAGGGCGCCAGAAAAACCGGCGTGTTGAACTCAAGATTGTCCCGCCGGTGCAGCAGAATCAGTAACAGGCAAATAGCCGGCTGAGAACCAGCCGGCATAGAACAAAGCAGATCATGCCGGCTCCGGCCGGTTCGCTTCTTTCCCGTGCCATTGCGGGATGGGAGCCGAACCGGCCGCGATTAATTCATTTACCCTTTGCAGTGACGGTGTTGCCGTTAGCAAACGCAGTAACCGTATCGCAACCCGAAAACTCAATACCCGTGACCGTCCTGCCGGTCAGGCAGGCCGAGGTGTCGCCGGCCCTGATATTCAGGATGGCGTTATCGAAAGTCAGCTCCATGTCTGGATAACCATCCTTGTTCACATCCTTGCTCTTGGCAACATTGCCTTGCGCCACGGGAGGTGCGCTGGCAAAACGCACCGTCTGCCAATCAACGGCCGAGGCATTGAATGTTTTACTGCCGAGGATCGCCACTGGCACCATACCGCTGGCCTTGACATTGATGTTGTTCTTTCCGGGGCCGGGCCGGATATCGATGTTCACCAATACGGTCTCAGCGGTATTCGGGTTGCAGTCGTCATCAATACCGTTGCCGTACACCTCTTTCGCACCTGGGTTGATGCTGGCATTCGCGTCGTTGCAATCGTTGCCGCCCGCCTGTTTCCCGACGTAGCCATCACCATCCACATCGACTAAATCTACGCCGTCGCAGTTCTGATCGGTCCCGTCGTACGGAATCTCGGTCGCGCCCGGCTTGATAGCGGGATTCGAGTCGTTGCAATCGTTGCCGCCCGCCTGCTGCCCAACGTAGCCATCGTCATCCACATCGACTAAATCTACGCCGTCGCAGTTCTGATCGACTCCGTCGTACGGAATCTCGGTCGCGCCCGGCTTGATAGCGGCATTCGAGTCGTTGCAATCGTTGCCGCCCGCCTGCTGCCCAACGTAGCCATCACCATCCACATCGACTAAATCTACGCCGTCGCAGTTCTGATCGACTCCGTCGTACGGAATCTCGCTCGCACCTGGCTTGATAGCGGCATTCGCGTCGTTGCAGTCGCCTTCGTCACTGGTATAACCGTCCCGGTCGCCGTCAATGGCAGAGACGGATGGCCAGGGAGCCGCCAGGCTAGTACTGAGCGCGCCGACCAAAACACCGAGTTCCGTTGCCAGACCGCTCTCCAGGTCGACTTTCACGAACCGATTGTTTTCGCGCACCGCAAACAGCTCACCCGTGAGCGGACTGAACTCGACCCCAACCGCGCCGCCATCATAGCCAAGAGGACCGATGATCTCGCCTAGACCGGAAACCGGCCCCTCCCTGTCGATCTTCATTAGGAAATCAGCAGCCTCGCCGTATCCGGACACACCATAAAGCATATCCGCGATAAAATCGATTGCCAGACCGGTATGGCCGGCGTCCACGCCCAAGTCGCCGACCACACTCACCATGCCGGTGGATGGATCAATGGACACCAACTGATCAACGCCACCATGGACGCCGTAGAGATTACCGGCCCGATCAAAGGCCAGACCGTTTATTCCTTGCCAGTCCGGCTCGGGAAGACCGATATGCAGAACCCGACCCGTTTCGAGGTCAATCCGGAAGAGCTGACTCCGCAGGTTGTCCCAGCCAAACAGCCTGCCGTCAGGGCTGAATGCCAGGGAATTACTTCGAAAACCAGTGACACCCGTAAGGTCAAGCACGGTTTCCACGTCCAGAGTATCCGGATCGATGCTGGCCAGTCGTGTGATGGCGCTATCCGGTTCAACGATGTAGAACTTGCCTGGATCAATAACCGCGGCCGGGCCAGGAATTTCCGTCTCCGGTTCCGAAGCCAGAGTCAGTTTGACTTGCCCGTAGTTCAGCGTGATCCATCTGTTGGCAGCTGTAGAATATTCCACCGCCCTGGCCGACCAAAAAATCGAATCACCGTTTTCCACGTCAACCTGCATGTCAAGATCCACATCCACGTGGTCGCAGTCTCCGTAGTTGGGCGGCACGCAGGTGGTTTCCTCGTCATGCGGTTTCTCCAGCCGCTTGCTGTACAAGACCTGAACCGTGTTTGTCGAGGCATCATGAAGCCCGAGCACCAGATCGATATCGGCCGGACTGCCTACCAGATAGGAATAATCCCAGTAATCCTTTGAAGCCCTGTTGGGGTTGACATTCAGCCCCCACCAGGAAAGAGTGATGCGACCAGTGATGTCTATGCGGGCCGGGCCGTTGGTCGGGTTAGTCCAGCGAACCAAAGGAACCTCGCCGATTGCCGCGGCAGAGTAATGGAAATTCATGCTCGAGCCGTCAAGGTTGACTGTCCCGATACTGTACGGCGTACCCCAAGTGTTTCGATTGTAGATGTAACTATCCCAAGTCAACAAATTTGTTTTGTTGAGATACCACGGGGGGTCGGCATCCAGATTATTGACATCGATCCATTCATAGGTCCAGGTCGGATTGCCGTTGGCATCGTCATCGGGATTGCCGGCCGTCGAGTTGCGAACCGTGCCTTGGTTATAATCCTGCGGGACGCTCCAGGTGAAGCCGGGATAATAGCTGCCGGCCTGGTGGAACACGCTGTCTCCCTGCCAGTCGATCCAGTCGATCTGACCGACAAACAGATTCTTGGTCTGGTCGTTGACATTGGCCCCGATCACCACAATGCCCGAGGCCGGGGTGATCCGATCGCCTTCGAACAGGTGCATGGCCGTTGGCAATTGCGACTGGTCCGCGTCCGTGCAGTTGACCGCACCGGCCCATTGTTCGCCGACGTTGTCGCCGGCCGCTCCCTGGTCATCAATCAGGATGTCCGCCGGAATGCCGCCAGTCTTCTCGGAATTCCATACGACCTTCACCTGATACCAGTGATTGGCAACGATTGGGCAGACCCCGTAATCGGTCAGCACCGGTTTCCAGGTATTGCCGCCGTGCTTGTCCTGCGGACTGACCCAAAAGGCGATGGAGCCGACCCCGTCCGGCGGATGATAGTTTTCCACGGCCGGATTGCGCCAGACCGACATCTGGTAATTGCCGCCCCCGTCATGGGCGAAAAGACGCTGAATGGTCGTCTCGGTGCCGCGGCCCATCACAGCCGGCTTGATCCTGGCCTCCAGGGTCAGCCTGGAAGTGACGGTGAACATGTCCGGATCACTGGTCAGCCGCAGATAGTTGTTGACCCCGTCGCCGCGAAAATAACCGCCCGCGGGGACGGTCTGGGTTGGATCGTTCACCTGCCAGATCGATTTCCCCTGGTCATCGGTGATTGTCGTACCAGAGACAGGACTGTTGAACTGCAGTGAGTAGTGCGGATCCGCACCCTGGGCGCTCAGGGCCAGGAATACCGGAAAAATGCAGACCGCCGCCAGAACGCACCTGGTAACCGGACTCAAGAAAACTCCCCGCTTCATGGTGTCCTCCCCCTGTCTCCGTTAAGCCCTGCCGGGTTGGTGCCCCACGAAAAAACCCATACCTGAATTCAGGTATGGGTCGCTTTCCGAGTTGCACTTTTCTTCGGCAACCCCGCTATCCTAAGCATCTGTCGTGCCCGGGACCGGAGGTTTTGCGTCCCACCCTTGCAGGCGGTTTGCCTTTGTCGTTAGCACCCGTGTCGAGTGTCTTGCTATTTTATATGCAATAAATATTCCCTCTGCGGCCAATAACAAAAGCCACACCGCAAGCAAATTCAATATGCTTTCATATCAACAAATTATCAGAGACAGAAAAATATGGATGAAAGAAAAAGTCAGACAAGGGTGACATCATAGCGACCCTGGAGTGCCAAAAATTGTCATGCAATTATTGTTTTTGGGCAGATAAAGAGGCACTATCCGGAAAAACTCAACTGCCAGCCTGAGACAGCAGGTTAAGCCGCCGGATACGCTCCGCAATCGGCGGATGGGTACTGAACAGAGAAGCCACCATACCACCGGCAAGCGGATTGACGATATACATCTGGGCCGTGGCCGGATTGACCTGCATGGGCAGTTGGCGGTTAAACTCGCCCAGACGCTGCAGGGCGCTGGCCAAGGCAAGCGGGCGGCCACAAAGCCGAGCGCCGGTGGCATCGGCCAGATACTCCCGGCTGCGGGAGATGGCCATCTGGATCAAGGCCGCGGCCAGCGGCGCTACAATCATCATCACCAGAGTACCAACCAGACTGCCGGCCCCACCCTCGTCATCGTCACTGCGACCGCCGCCGAAAATCATGGCCCACTGCGCCATGGAGGCCAGATAACTGATGGCGCCGGCCATGACCGCCGCGACTGAACTGATTAAAATGTCACGGTTGAGGATGTGTCCCAGTTCATGGGCTAGCACCCCTTCCAGTTCTTCGCGGCTCATAAGGCGGAGCAGGCCTTCGGTGACCGCCACGGCCGAATGTTCTGGGTTGCGGCCCGTGGCAAAGGCATTGGGCGTCTCGCCGGGCATGATGTAAACCCGCGGTTTGGGCAGACCAGCCCTGCCGGCCAGTGTTTCCACCAGGGCATGCAGTTCCGGCGCCTCGGCGGTCGAAACCTCCCGGGCGCGGCTCATGGCCAGGGCCACACGATCGCTGAACCAGTATGCGAAAAAATTCATGGCCAGGGCTATGAACATGGCAAGCGCCATCCCGTGCTGCCCGCCCATGGCCTGTCCGGCCACCATGAACAAAGCGGTGAGCGCCGCCATCAATAGAAACGTCTTGACTGTACTGAACATCGGTTACGTAACCTCCATATTGCTTGAACTGTGATCGGCCGGGATCGATCTGCCCGTAGCAGACCCATACGCCAGAGTAGAACTATAAGGAGGGAGTCGGTCTTGTCAAGACGCGGGCCAGCCAGTTCAGTGGCCAAACCAATGCCGGAAAGCTGTTTCCCGAGATGTCGGCTTCCACACGGTCTGCACGGCAGAATCTCCAGACACCAGCCGCCTGTTTATCCAGGAGATTGCCTTGTCCCTTGACTTTCCGCCCCATAAAACCTATAATTAGAGGTCTGAGAACGATTGTTATTCGCAGATTATTCGCAGATTTAACAGGACGCCGGGCCGCTCGATTCCCAGCCAGCCTCACCGAATCAGCAACTGACCATGGCCGTTAACTAATGTCCGACATCTCGCTTGCCCAGGTCATGCAGGATCCCTCCAGGGTCCCGGCCAACTATGGTGAAAACCTGCCGGTGCCGGTGCGGGCTAATTTCCCGGCGACCTCGACGCGAGACCGAAAAGACAGGATCGAAAACCGGACCGGTCTCTCCCTTCTGCAGCAGAGCAACCGTTTGACAGCCGCTGCCGCGCCCGCCATTCCGGAATCACTTTTCCTGGAGCCGGCTATCTACGACATACCCCCGCCCCAAATCCGGCCGACGGATTACAAACGCGTCGCCCAACAGGCGACGGTCAGTTACGCCAACAGCACCCCGCCTCTTCCCGGGGCACAGTTCATCGACATCTACGCCTGATTTTCCTCCCGCGATTGTTCGACAAGATGGACATCTCGCTGCGGGAAGGGAATGACAATGGCATGCTCAGCAAAGGCCTGATAGATGGCCTTGAGCAGGTTATGAATTTCACGGCCCTTCAGGCTGGGGTCGTCTACCCAGCAAAGCAATTCGTAATTCACTGACGAATCGGCAAAGGCTCGAAGGCGGACACGGGGTTCTGGATCGGCGGCGATACTGGGATTGGCGCGGGTTACAGCCAACAGCACCTCCTCAACCTTACCCAGATCACTGCCGTAGGCGATCCCGACCGGCACTCGAATCCTGAATCGAGGAACCGGCGCACTTTCATTGATAATCTTCGCATTGGCCAGAATTGAGTTGGGAATGGTGATCAGGACATCGTCGCGAGTATTGACCCGGGTGGAACGGATGCCGATCTCCACCACTTCGCCCCGTTCGCCGGTATCCAAAATGATGAAATCACCGACCTTGAATGTGTTGTCCATGAACAGGCTGATGCCACCGAAAAAATTGGCCAAGGTATCCTTGGCGGCCAGAGCCACGGCAATGCCGGCGATGCCGGCCGAGGCGAAAAGCGGGGTCAGATCAACCTGCCAGATGGACAGTAGCCAAAGCAGGCCAGTCACGGCTACCACCACCCGGACGATATTCTTAATGAGCAGGAACATATCCTTGCCGACCTTGCCGCGGGTGAAGGTGGCGGCCAGGTTTCTTTCCGCCAGCAGATTCAGGAATCGGATCAGGCCCACGGTCCAGACCAGCAGAAGCAGGCTCTTGATCGTGGCGGGCAGGACAAACTGCCAGGGAACAGGCAAAGGTGGCAGCACCATGGCATGCAAAACACCCAGCAGAAAGATCGTCCAGTAGATGGGTGTATGCAGAAAATCGACCAAGATGTCGTCAAAGTCAAACTTGGTCCGGGCGGCCAGCCGCCGCAGAACCCGGTCGCTGAGCAGGCCGAACACCTTGGCCAGCACCGCATAGATAGCGACCACGGCCAATCTTCTCAACAGCACTACCTCGCTGGCCTGCCTGAAATATTCCGAAATCGAGACGATATCCACGCGTTACTCTCCTTAATCCTGTGCTGCGCTGTCCAGAGCTTTCGCCTCGTCGATCAGCATGATCGGGATATCATCCCGTATTTCATAGAGCAGCCTGCACGCCTCGCAGACCAGACCGTCTTTGCGTTCGGTCAGATGAACCGGCCCCTTGCATTTCGGGCAGGCCAGGATATCAAGCAGTTCCTCGCTGATCATTACGCCATTCTCCGTTTGCTGAATTATGTTATACTACTGCCGTTACCTTCGTGAATTGCATATTATACAACATGCTGTAAACCCCTTTCAAGGGCAGCAGCGACTCATGGGTACCTTCTTCGACGATGTTGCCGTCCTGAATGACGATAATCCGGTCGGCGTTGCGGATGGTAGACAACCGATGGGCAATCACAAAGGTTGTCCGATCCTGCATGAGATTCTCGAGCGCCTTCTGCACCTCATGTTCGGACTCCGTATCCAGGGACGAAGTCGCCTCATCAAGAATAAGGATCGGCGCATCTTTGAGCAGGGCGCGGGCAATGGATATCCGCTGCCGCTCGCCGCCGGAGAGCCTGGCCCCGGATTCGCCGATTACCGTGTCAAACCCCTCAGGCAACTGTCTGATAAAATCCAAGGCATGAGCGGCCTGGGCGGCGGCCACGATCTTCTCTTCCGGACAATCATCAAGGCCATAGGCAATGTTGTTGCGGATCGTGTCGTTGAACAGAATAGTCTGTTGGGTAACCATGCCGATCTGCGACCGCAGGGAATGCAGGGTGACATCCCGGAGATCATGGCCGTCAATGGCGATACTGCCGCCGCTGACATCGGCGAAGCGCGGAATCAGGTTGACCAGGGTGGACTTGCCGCCGCCGCTCGGGCCGACAATGGCCAGTATCTCCCCAACCTGCACGGTAAGGGTAAGCCCTTTCAGCACCTCGGTTCCGTCGTCGTAGCGGAACCGGACATCCTGCAGTTCGATCTTCTCCCGGATGGGCGGCAGGCTACCGGCGCCCTCTTTATCCGCAACATCGGCCGTGATATCCAAAACGCTGAACACCCGAAGCGAGGCGGCGATCCCCTGCTGCAGGGTGTTGTTCACGCTACTGAACCCCTTGATCGGCTCGTAGGCCATGCCCAGGGCAACCAGAAACGAAAAAAAGGTGCCCGGCGTTGCCTCGCCGTGCAAGACCTCGGAGCCGCCATACCAGATGACCAGGCCAAATCCGATGCCGCCCAGCACCTCCATGAGTGGATGGGCCAGACAATGAATCCGTTCATCCCGCAGGATCGTGGCAAACAGTTTCTCCACCATGACGGCAAAACGCCGGCTCTCATACTTCTCCATGCAGAAGGCCTTGACAATCCGAGTACCGGTGACCGTTTCAAAAAGGAGGTTGGAAACCAGCGCAATAGTTTCCTGAATACTGGTGCTGTTCCGCCGGTGTTTCCGGCCAAAGAGTACGATGGGATAGACCATGAACGGCAACAGAACAAAGGTAATGACAGCAAGCTTCCAGTTCATGTAGAAAATGACCCCAAGCAGCACCGCTGCCGTGCAGAGGTCTTTCAGTACCCCTACCAGCACATGGGAGACCGCCCCCTGCACCAGGGTGATATCAGCGATAACCCGGGAGATGATCTCGCCGGTAGGTGTCTTCTGGAAAAAGGAAAGGGGAAGGGAGTGGATATGCTCAAAAATCCGGTTACGCATGTCCCGGATGACGCTCTGCCCAACCTTGGCCAGCAGAAAGGTATAGCCGTAATAACAGACGCCCTTGATCAGAAAGATGCCGAACAGGGCCAGGGGAACAAGCAGCAGCATCTCCTGTTTCTTGTTCACGAAGATGTCATCAATGACCGGTTTGACAACATAGGCCTGGGCACCGGTCATGATCGACACGACCACCATGCAGAACATAGCGATCCGCAGCCAGCCGAGGTAGGGCCTGATCAAGCGGTATATCCGTCTGAATATTTCTCGTTCCTGCATAATCTCTAACGGGCGACTCCAAAAACCTTCGGCGACAGAGCGCAACTCGCGACCTACTCTGTGCTCAGTTACGTTTTGTTAACGCAATGCTTATATCCTTCTCCGAACAGCTATTCAAGAAAAAATGCGGCAGCCGTACAACTGTCCGGAATATCCCCAGCGCCGTTCGTAGCACTGCTTGCCCTGAGGGATGATTGTATAGTATCTTGGCCGCCTGACAGAATGGCGGCAGACGCCGGCATGGAACCGAAACCGGCCGGGCCGCTCACCAGCAGGGCATGCAACGGAGTACTCATGAAGACAACAATACCGGTGGACGAGGCAATAGGCCTGGTTCTGCCACACGACATCACGGAAATACGCAGGGGCGAGTTTAAAGGTGCCGCCTTCAAAAAGGGGCATATCATCCGCGCCGAGGATATCCCCCACCTGAAAAGATTGGGCAAGGAGCGCATCTACCTCCTCAAACTGGGGCCAACGGACATCCACGAAAACGAGGCGGCGATCCGGCTGGCCGCCGCCCTGGCCGGGCCGGGCACCACCTATTCCAAAGAGCCGGTGGAGGGCAAGCTGAACATCCTGGCGGCCCGCGACGGACTCCTGTGCATCGACACCGAGGCCTTGTTCCGCTTCAACTTGTTGGCCGAAGTCATGTGCGCCACCCTGCACTCCGACACACTGGTCAGAAAAGGAGAACAGGTGGCCGCCACCCGGCTGATCCCGCTGGTCGGCAAACGAGCGCTGATCGAAGAGGCGGAACGAATCGCGCCGAGAAACGACAAAATCATCCAGGTACTGCCCCTACGCCGCGCCCGGGTGGGGCTGGTGATCACCGGCAACGAGGTCTATTCCGGCCGGATACAGGACGGCTTCGAGCAGGTCCTGCGCGACAAACTCGCCGGGCTGGACTCCGAAATCCTCATGGTCCGGCTCGCCCCGGACAACGAGGAGATGATTGCCGCGGAAATCGAAAACTGCCTTACGGCCGGCGCCGATCTCATCATCACCACCGGCGGCATGTCGGTGGATCCCGACGACGTCACCCAGGCCGGCATCCGTCTGGCTGGCGCAACGGACATGCTGTACGGCACACCGGTTCTGCCGGGGGCCATGTTCCTGCTGGCAACGATCAACAACGTCCCGGTCCTGGGATTGCCGGCCTGCGCCATGTTTCACCGGATCACGGTCTTTGATCTCATCCTGCCGAGAATCCTGGCCGGCCAGCCCATCGACCGACAGGATCTGGCCAGAATGGGGCACGGCGGCCTCTGCCGCAACTGCAAAACCTGCCGTTATCCGGTCTGCGACTTCGGCCGATAGTTACCGCACCCGCGGCAGCTGGAGCCAGTCGGTGGTATAGGACGGCGACCGGCGCTGGAAAACGGTCCGCCACTCCTGCCCGCTCCCGGCTCCCTCGACTCCGTAACGCAGACTGCCCGGCCCCAGCCGGCCGTTGACCGCGTCCACGGCCGCCATGAGCCGATCGGCCCGTTGCTGGTCATTATGTTCAAAAAGGCTGCGCTGAAAATAAGCGGCCGGCGCTAATTCCAGGAGCATGACCCCGGCCTTCTTGTACAGACAACCTGGCCGATACAACCGCTCCAGGCAGGCCAGGGCCCGGCCGATCAACTGCCGGCTGTCGGCCGAGGCAGCAGACAATCGAGCGTTCGCACCATGAAAACCGTGCTGCACCCTGAAACGATTTTCTTCCAGGAACACCAGAATCCGACCAGAGGTCAGCCGTTCACGGCGCAATTTGGCCGCGGCCCTGGCAACATAGGTGGCAACCGCCTCTTTCAACGATACCATGTCGCCGATTTCCTGCCGAAAGGTTCTGGAAACGGTGACAGCCTGTCGCGGCGGCGGGCAGCTTTCCAGGGGCAGACAGGAAACGCCCCGCAATTCCAGGATCGTCCGTCGACCGTTGACCCCGAGCCGCCCGCCGATAAGGGCCTCATCCGCCTCCCTGAGTTGCAGGGCGGTGCTGATCCCGAATCCCCGTAAAACCCTGCCCGAAGCCGAGCCAATCCCCCAAATATCGTCAACCAGGGTATCAGCCAAAATTGCTGCCTGCAAAGCCGGATCGGCATGCAGATGCAACACCCCGTCGAACTGCGGCGACCGTTTGGCAAAACCGACCGCGATCTTGGCCAGAGTCTTGGTCAGACCAAAGCCGACCGTCACCGGGATACCGGTCCACTGCCGAATTATGGCCCGGATACGCCGGCCGGTCGCCAGCGGCTCCCGGGCCACCCCCCCGGTAACATACAAAAATGCCTCATCAATGGAATAGATTTCCAGGTCCGGCGTGAATCCGGCCAGAATGGTCATGACCCGTTGCGACATGTCACCGTACAGGGCATAGTTCGAGGAACAGAGTCTGACGTCGTGCCGTTTGACCAGCGCCCTGATCTTAAACACCGGCGTTCCCATGCCGATCCCCAAGGCCTTGGCCTCATTTGACCGGGCCACCACACAGCCGTCGTTATTGGATAAAACCACCACCGGCCTACCGCACAGCGCCGGATTAAACACCCGTTCGCAGGAAACATAAAAATTATTGCAGTCCACCAGGGCAAACATGCCTACCTCGCCAGAGAAACAACAACTCAGGATTATCGCCGCCAGGATATCGACGGATTAAAGCGGATGGATGACATTCGTTACCACACCCCAGATCTCGACCTGCATGTCGCCCTCAATGCGGAGCGCTTCATACGCAACATTTTCCGGCACCAGCAGAACCCGCCCCTCGATAATTCGAATCCGCTTAACCGTCAACTCGCCATCGACCACCGCGATGACAACCTTCTTGTCGGCCGGCTCCAGAGCCCGGTCAACGACAAGGATGTCGCCGGGATGGATGCCCGCCCCAAGCATGGAATCGCCAGCCACCCGAACAAAAAATGTGGCGGCTGGATGCCTGATGAGATGTTCGTTCAAATCCAGCCGGCCTTCGATGTAGTCCTCGGCCGGTGACGGGAAGCCAGCTTCCACCGAAGTCACGAAAAGAGGAATGGCGCAGAACGTGACCGGCCCCGGCCGATATACACTCTCCACCCCGATCTGCGGGTTTCTCATGGCAATGTTCCTCCGTTGGTTGAAAGATACGGCCGCCGCCGTCATACTCCCGTCAAAAAATAAAATTGTACACCGGGAAACCGACCGACTCAACGCATTTCCAGCAAACGGAAACAACTTGTCGGGTCATGACATTTGGATTACATTGACATGCCAATCTCGGCGACCAATCGTCCGGTAAACCTGGAAAAAACACCGAATGGGGGAAACTACTTGGAGTAAGTTACCTTGAAAAACCAACGACCTTTCCCATTGTCTTTTTAGAACACCCTTCCCTATCTCCCGGCTCCCTGGTTGGCCTGATGAACAACAAGGATATCTGGATTTTTCTCTTTCTTTCCGGCATGCTCTGCTTCAACTGGCCATTCCTGGAAATCTTTGCGGAGAGCCTGCCGCTGTATTTTTTCCTGGCCTGGCCAGGGTTCATTCTCATCATGATACTCCTCTCAACTCGGAAATCCGCGGATCATGACCCAGACGTCGATGTTTGATGGGCCAGAGCTGTTCTTTCTGATCCTGATCTATCTGTACTTCCTGTTTCTTGTCGCCTACTACGCCGAACAGCGCGAAAAGGCCGGCAGGAGCATCACATCCAACCCGTATGTCTACTCCCTGTCGCTTGCCGTCTACTGTACTTCATGGACCTTTTACGGCAGCGTGGGCAAGGCGGCCAACTCGGGGTTTTCCTTTCTCACCATTTATCTCGGCCCGACCCTGATCGCTTCCCTCTGGGGAATTCTGCTCATGAAGATGATCCGCATCGCCAAGGCACAGCGGATCACGACGATTTCGGATTTCATCGGTTCCCGTTACGGCAATTCCCTGTCTCTGTCGACCATCGTGACCATAGTTTCCGTGATCGGCATCACGCCCTATCTCGGGCTGCAGATCAAGGCCATCATCAATACCTTTACGATTCTTACCGGCGGCTCCAGGGCGGACGGCTTCGGCATGGGCTGGATCATCACCTTAATCCTCGGGGTATTTGCGATTATCTTCGGGGCACGCCGGCTCGACTCCTCTGAACGCCACGAGGGCCTAGTCTTTGCCGTGGCCCTCGAATCCATTGTGAAGCTCGTCGCCTTCCTTGTGGTGGGCGTGTTTGTGACCTACGGTCTTTTTGATGGCTTCGCCGATATCTTCGCCCGAATCAACGATTCTCCATACCGACATCTTCTGCACCTGGGCGAGACCGCGCAGGTCAGCTACCATGAGTGGGTATCGCTCCTCTTTCTGTCCATGATGGCAATCATGTTTCTGCCCCGACAGTTTCAGGTGGCGGTGGTTGAGAATTCGGACGAAAACCATGTCAAAAAAGCCATGTGGCTTTTCCCCCTCTATCTTTTCCTCATCAATATCTTTGTGATGCCGGTGGCCTTGGGCGGCCTTTTACTCGGCGGACGGCAGCTCGACGCCGACAGCTTCATGCTGACGATTCCCGTGAGTCAGGGCAGACCGCTCCTGGCCCTGCTTGTTTTTGTGGGCGGCTTCTCAGCCGCCACCGGTATGATCATCGTCGAATCCCTCGCCCTGAGCACCATGGTCATGAACAACCTGGTCACCCCCGGCATCTTCCGGCTCACCAGGCTGGCCTGGCTGGAAAAAATCCTGCCGACCGTTATCATCAACAGCAAAAGGGTCATCATTCTCGGCTGCGTTTTTCTCGGATATTTCTTTTCGATTGTGGTGGGCGAATTCTACACCCTGGTGGACATGGGCCTTAAATCCTTTGAGGCGGTCACCATCTTCGCCCCTTCGATCATCCTCGGACTTTACTGGAAAAAAGGGAACAGAAACGGCGCAATCGCCGGAATCATTGCCGGCTTCCTTGTCTGGTTCTACACGCTCATTGTTCCGGCCCTGATCAAGGCTGGCGTCCTCACCGAACAGGGCGCGATCCATACTCTGGTCACCTCCTCTCTTCTGAATCCGCAGGCCCTGTTTGGCCTTTCCGGCCTGGATCGATGGAGCCATTCCCTCTTCTGGGGTCTTCTGGTCAACATCAGCCTCTATGTAGGTCTTTCGCTCTTCACCCGCAAAACCATCCACGAAGAAAAACAGGCGCTCATGTTCGTGGATTCCTATTCGCCGCAGATCATTCCGGGCGAGAGCAGTCTGAGCGTCGCCCATATCCAGGACGTGCTTGGCATATACATCGGCAAAACAGAGGCCGAGGACGTGATCCAACAGTTTCAGAAACGGCATCAGAATGTGGCCGGTTATGTTTCAAGAAACGAACTGGTCCGCCTGCGCGAGGAGGCGGAGCGGGTTTTATCCGGTGCTCTCGGAACCTCCATTGCCAAAATTATCCTCGAAAACAAACTGATTCTGACCGAACAGGAACGGCTGAAGGTATCGGAGTCGATCAGGCGGATGGCCGAAACCCTGCGGTTTTCACGCCAGGAACTGGCCGAGGCGAACAGGAACCTTGCCTATCTCAAGGAGTTCAACGAAAACATTATAGAAAGCGCGCCGCTGGGGATTTTCACCATCGACGCGGAGCTGCATATCAAGTCGTGGAACTGGGAAATGGAGAAGATCACCGGCGTCACCAAGACCGGCGCCGCCGAAATGCCGGCCTCGGAAATCCTCCCCTGGATCACCCAAGAATTTCTTGAGAAAGGCGCGCGGGAAATCGCGGTCGAGTCCCTTACCCACCAATTCTTCAAGATCAATATCAGCCCGTTCACCAACCCCGCCGGCGGCTATGTGGTGATTGTCGAAGACGTCAGCGAGACCATGAAAATGGAGGAACAACTTTTTCAGGCCTCAAAGCTTGCGAGTCTGGGCAAACTTACGGCCGGCATCTCCCACGAGATCGGCAACCCGCTCGCCTCCATCTCCTCTCTTGTTCAGGAACTGACCGCGATCAGCCCCGATGAGACCGACGCTGCCGCATTTACCGCCATCTCCTTGAGTACGATTCACAGCCACATCAACCGGATTGTGAGCATCGTCCGACGCCTCGGCGATTTCGCCCGGCTGTCGTCAGCGGAAAAAGTCCCCTGCCGGATCGAGGAGATCCTTGACCACACCCTGAATCTCGTCCGTTACGACAAACGATTCCGCAATGTCCGGCTCACCATGGAGCTGCAGGCAATGCCGCCCCTGATGGTCAACCCGGACAGAATTCAGCAGGTCTTTCTGAATATCATCTTGAACAGCCTTGATGCCATGCCGGACGGCGGAGATCTCGCCATTACAATGCAACGCATAGGAAAAGAGGTTGAAATCCAATTCCGCGACACCGGCAGCGGCATCGCCGCCGAAATCATGAACAGGGTTTTCGACCCGTTTTTTTCCACAAAGCCGCTCGGCAAGGGAACCGGTCTGGGGTTGAGCATCTGTTATGGCATTATCCAGGAGCATCATGGTAGTATCGCGGTCTCAAGTAGAAAAGGCAAGGGAGCAAGGATCGTTATCCGGCTTCCCGTGGTCGACGACCGGAACACCGCGGGGCAAAACAATAAATACAAGGAAGACCATCCATGACCGATCGGCTGTTGATCGTTGAGGACGAGGAGACGCTGCGGGATTCCCTGCAGAGGGTCTTCCGTCGGGAAGGCTTTGAAGTTGAGACCGCCGGCAACGGAGAGGCAGCCCTCAAAATCCTCGAAAGCAGTACCTATGATCTGATCATCATGGATATCATCCTGCCCGGCATGAACGGCATCGAGTTGCTGAAAAGATGCCGCGTGCAGAATCCGCGGCAGCCGGTAATCGTCATGACCGCCTTTGCCTCGCTCGAAACCGCGGTTGAGGCCCTGCGGGGCGGAGCCTACGATTATATCGTCAAACCCCTTATTCATGAGGAAATAAAACAGACCGTCCGGAATGCCCTGCGTGAACAGTCCCTGGCCAATGAAAATGTCCTTCTCAAAAAACAAATCGAAGAACGGTATGATTTCGGACAAATCGTCGGCCAGAGCAGGGCGATTTCCCAACTTCTCACCGAGGTGAAAAAAATCGCGGACTCCAGAAGCAATGTCCTGCTGCTTGGCGAAACCGGCACCGGCAAGGAACTTTTTGCCCGGGCGATTCATCATTCGAGTTCCCGGCATGAAAAACCGTTTATTCCCATAAACTGCAGCGCGATTCCGGAGAACCTGCTTGAGTCCGAACTGTTCGGTCATGCCAGAGGTGCATTTACCGGTGCGGTCAGCGCCAAGCGCGGCCTTTTTGAAGAAGCGGACAACGGCACGATCTTTCTCGATGAGATCGGTGAATTGAACTTGCAGCTTCAGGCAAAGCTGCTGCGGGTCCTCGATGACAAGGAGATCAGGCCAATTGGTGGCGTGCAGAGCCGGGCGGTGGATTTTAGATTTATTGCCGCCACCAATCGCGATATCGCCGAGGACAGCAAGAATGGTGCTTTTCGCGAAGACCTTTATTATCGGATCAATGTCGTTACCCTGTGGTTGCCGCCGTTGCGTGATCGGAAAGAGGATATCCTGCCCCTGGCCCACCGTTTTCTGAACCGGTGCAGCCAGGAGATCGGCAAGGAAATTCCGCATATTCACAAGGATGTAACCGAGATTCTCATGCGTTACCACTGGCCTGGTAATATCCGGGAATTACGGAACATCATCGAACGGGCCGTGCTGCTCTCCGAAAGCGATGCCATCCTGCTCGAGCATTTGCCCGACAGCCTCCGCAGTCCGATTCCCCGAGTTGTCGCTGCCTTGCCCGCCCAGGCTTTGTCGATCGAGGAGTACACCAAGGATTTCATTCTCCGTTATCAGGACCGCTATCCGGAACAACAGCTTGCCGCCATGCTCGGGATTACCCGAAAGTCCCTCTGGGAGAAACGCAAAAAATGGGATCTGAAGCGATTGATGGCCGTAGGCAAAAATCAAACATCAAGCGTAACAAACGACGCATGAGCAGAAACAACACCCGTCACCAAACTGCTTGATCAAACCGCTTTCCACTAGGCATTTTTGTACCATGCCCGCTACTTATTGTAACAGACACAACATCAAGTAAAAACAGAAAGTTAGCTGCCACGCCCCCAAGATCATTACTTTTTGTAACGCTGCCAGCGCGTGCCACTTTGTGGTACAATTCCCCCCTGCCGTAAATTGTCCTTTGTTTCTGTCCCGTTATCGCCTTCCCCACACAAAATCTTCAATTAGGCACGATAGTTGCGTATATAACCATTTTTAACCGGAGCCTTCTCTCTTTGGTCCCGTAATTGGTGATGCTGGTCACTGCACCGCATGCAACCCAGGAGATTGTTGCCATGATTATTGAAGAGGCTGTCGCTTTCCTCAAAAAAGTACCTCCATTCCAATTTCTGGAAGAGGGACGGCTTCATTCTATCGCCCTGAACCTGGCTCTCGAATTCTATCCAAAAGATACCCTCATCCACCGGCAGAATGGGCCACCCAGTAAACATCTCGGCATCATCAAAAAGGGCGCGATCAAGGTTTTCGTCGTCACCGAAGACGGCGAGGAGGTGGTTATTGATTACCGGAGCGAAGGCGCCACCTTTGGCTTCCTCTCCCTCATCGGCAAGGACAAGGTTCGGTCCAACGTCATGGCCATTGAGGACACCATCGCCTATCTGTTAAACAAGGAAATCGTCCATCAGCTGCTCACGTCCAATCCGGATGTTACCGAATTCCTGCTCAAGGCCCACCTCGCTACCTACATCGATAAGACCTACAAGGAGATGCACAGTAAGAGCATGTTTCACGGAGGCAGCGACCGCCTGCTTTTTACGACCCAGGTGGGAGAACTGGCCACCAAGATGGTGATCACCGCGGCCAGCACGGCTTCCATCCAGGACGCGGCCCGGATCATGGTGACGAAGAAGGTAAGCGCCCTGGTGATCACGGACCATGACGGCCAACCAGCCGGCATGGTGACGGACCGTGATCTGCGCGACAAGGTGGTGGCCCAGGGGCTTGTTATCTCGGAGCCCGTCAGCGCCATCATGAGCAAACCGCCGCTCATCACGGTAGACGCACGGGACTTCTGTTTCGAAGCGATTCTGCGAATGATCCGCCACAATGTCCATCACGTTCTGGTGCTCAAGGAAAACAAACTGCATGGCATAGTCACCAACCACGACTTCATGATCCTGCAGGGCGCCTCACCGCTCTCCTTTGCCAAATTTATCGAGAATCAAGACAGGATAAGCAGCCTCGTCCCGGTTTCCGCCAAGATCAACCGAGTCATCGACCTGCTCTTGAAGGAAGGCGCCAAGGCCAGCAACATCACTAAAATCATCTCGGAACTGAACGACCGCATCGTGCGCAAGGTCCTGACCATCGCTGAAAAGCAGTACGGCCCGCCGCCAGTGCCCTACTGCTGGATCGTCTATGGCAGCGAGGGTAGAAAAGAGCAGACCTTTCGAACCGACCAGGATAACGGCCTCATTTTTCAGGATGTCGAGGATAGCGAACTCCGGACGCGAGCCGAGGAATACTTCGCCTCCCTTGCCATCTTTGTCCGGGATGCGCTTACCACCTGTGGTTTTCCCCTCTGCCCCGGCGATTACATGGCGGCCAACCCCCTGTGGCGCAAGCCGCTGTCCGCCTGGAAAGAGCAATTCGCCGGCTGGGTCAACACCCCGACTTCCGAGGCCATTCTCGCCTCCGTCATCCTCTTCGACTTCCGGGGGGTGCATGGAGAGCTGGCCCTGGCGGAGCAACTGCGCGCGCACCTTTCTCATCTTTCGCGGCAGAAGGACATGTTCTTCAAACATATGGCCGATATGGTTGTGGCCACCAGGCCGCCGCTCGGTTTCTTCAAAACCTTTGTGGTGGAAAAGAATGGCGAGCACAAGGACAAGCTGAACCTCAAGATCAAATGTCTGGCTCCTCTCATTAATGTCGTGCGCCTGTTCAGCCTAGAAGAAGGACTTCCCGAAACCTCCACTCTTGAACGCATCCAGGCCCTCAAGGACAGGCATCCCATTATCCGGGAGTTGGGAGATGACCTGGAGCATGCCCTGGAGTTCATCATGCTGCTCCGCATTCACCACCAGTCGGCACAAATCGAGGCCGGCGAAGAACCGAACAACTATATCGATCCCGAGAAGCTCAGCAACCTTGAAAAAAACACCCTCCAGACGTCGTGCAAGCTCATTTCCAAGGCCCAGGAGTCGATCGTCCGTAAATACAGCCCTGGGACGGTCATGTAAGCCTCCATGCTGCGCGACCTTGCCAAACAACTCCTGGAAGGATTGGAAGGGCTACAGGCCCGGATCTACTCGACCCCGACTTCGCTCCCGGGCCAACGCGGGCCGGAGAGCCCGACGGATCCTGATACCCTCCTGCGGGAAGCACGCTATGTGGTCTTCGACACCGAATTGACCGGCCTTTCCAGGCGCAAAGATTCTGTCGTTTCCCTGGGGGCGGTGCTGGTCGAGAACGGCAGAATTCCCCTGGGGGAATATTTCTACCGGGTTGTCTCACCCCGCACGGCCCTTACCGGTAAAAGCGTGGTCATTCACGGCATTACCCCTACCGAGGCATCTGACAGTCCGACGATTGAGGCGCTGCTGCCGGAATTTATGCGGTTCTGTAAAAACAGCATTCTGGTTGGGCATTTTGTCGGTATCGATAAGCACTTTCTTGATATGGAACTCAAACAGTTTAACGGCGGCCGCTTTCGGCAACCGATGATCGACACTCACAAGGCGAACACCTGGCTGCGCAATCGCCGGGACAACCCCTGCGCCTTTCATGAGTGCCAAGCCCAAGACATGAGTCTTGCGGCCCTGGCGACAAGCTACGGCATCACGGCGCAAAATGCCCACAATGCCCTCGATGATGCCTATGTTACCGCCCAGGTCTGGCAGCGCTTTCTCTGGGAATTACCGTTACTGGGCCTGGAACGTGTACGGGATATCCTGGCCATCGCCGGGGTTTGATTGCTAATCCGAACAGAGGAGGTGCCAGACAGGAGAACAAGCAACAAAAGTAAAAAGCCCAGGTGATTAGTCTGTAGTCGTTTGGAGGGTAGCGAAGAAGGAACATACGAAACGGCCGGCCTCCTTTGTTGTTCGCTGAACAGCCCAAGAGACCACAGACTAACGACCTGAGCAGTGGAAGACAGAAACAAAATCGGCAGTTACAAAAAATGGAGGAAGGAGATGAGTCATTCAAAAGATCTGCAGGAGTATTGGCGAAGAAACCTGCGCTACGTAGTTATTCTGCTGGCAATCTGGTTTTCGGTTTCCTATGGCGCGGGAATCCTGCTGGCGGACACCCTTGACAACATCAAACTCGGCGGCTTTCCCCTGGGCTTCTGGTTCGCCAACCAGGGCTCGGAGGTCATCTTTGTGCTGCTCATCGTGGTTTATGTCAAGCTGATGAATAACCTGGACCAGGAATTCGATGTTCATGAAAAATAATCCATGACGCAACCGTCTGGAACTGCACTTCATTACGGGAGGAAGGAAATTTATGAGTATCTTAATGTGGACGTGGATTATCGTCGGGTTGAGCTTCGCGCTCTATATCGGCATTGCCATCTGGGCCAGGGCAAAAACAACCGGCGACTTTTACGTTGCCGCCAAACAGATCAACCCGATCATGAACGGCATGGCCACCGGCGCCGACTGGATGTCGGCCGCCTCCTTCATCTCCATGGCCGGCCTGATCTCCTTCATGGGCCGCGACGGCGCCATGTATCTCATGGGCTGGACCGGCGGCTATGTGCTCCTGGCCATGCTGCTTGCCCCCTATCTCCGAAAATACGGCAAGTTCACGGTGCCGATGTTCGTGGGCGAGCGCTACTATTCCCAGTCGGCCCGCGTCATCGCGGTGATCTGCGCCATCTTCGTGTCCTTCACTTACGTTGCCGGCCAGATGCGCGGCGTGGGCGTTGTCTTCTCACGATTCCTTGAGGTGGACATCAACACCGGCGTGATCATCGGCATGGCCATTGTGTTTTTCTACGCGGTTATGGGTGGCATGAAGGGCATCACCTATACCCAGGTTGCCCAGTATTGCGTGCTTATCGTCGCCTACCTGCTCCCGGCGATCTTCGTTTCGATCATGCTTACCAACAACCCCATTCCCCAGTTGGGCTTCGGTTCCACCTTGAGCGAGAACGGTATGAAACTCCTGAACACGGATGGCGGCTATCTCCTGAGCAAGCTGGACGGGATTCAGAAGGATCTTGGATTTGCCGCCTATACCGGCCGGGGCGCCAAGAGCATGATCGACGTGTTCGCGATCACCTTAGCCCTGATGGTCGGCACTGCCGGCCTGCCGCACATTATTATCCGTTTCTTCACCACGCCCACCATTAGAGGCGCCCGTGCCTCGGCCGGCTGGGCCCTGCTCTGCATCGCCATCCTGTACACCACCGCCCCGGCCGTGGCCTCCTTTGCCCGGCTGAACCTGATCAAAACGGTGCATGAGAAGTCCTATACGGAAGCACCCTCCTGGTTCAAAAACTGGGAAAAGACCGGACTCGTGGCCTGGATGGACAAGAACGGCGACGGCAAGATGCAGCTCGCCAAGGGCAATGCCTTCAAGGGCAAGGTGGCCTTTGACAAGACCGCTGTCGGCCCGTATGGCGAGAAGGTGGTGACCACGCCGGTCGACGATAAGTCCGCCAACGAATTGTATGTGGATAACGACATCATCGTACTCGCAAGTCCCGAGATCGCCAAATTGCCGAACTGGGTCGTGGCCCTGGTGGCGGCCGGCGGCCTGGCCGCGGCTTTATCCACCGCCGCCGGCCTGCTGCTGGTCATTGCCTCGGCCGTCTCGCACGATCTGCTGAAGAGCATCATCGTAAAGAACGCCACTGAAAAGCAGGAACTGATTTGGGCTCGCTTCGCAGCAGGTGGGGCGGTCATTGTCGCCGGTTACTTCGGCATCAACCCGCCTGGCTTTGTGGCTCAGGTGGTGGCCTTTGCCTTCGGTCTTGCCGCCTCATCCTTCTTCCCGATTATTGTGCTGGGCATCTTCTGGAAGCGGGCAAACAAGGAAGGCGCCATGCTCGGCATGCTCTCGGGCATCGCCTTTACCGCCGCCTACATCATCTACTTCAAATTCATGAACCCGACAGCCAACGTCGCGGCCAACTGGTGGTTCGGTATCTCGCCGGAAGGGATCGGCTCTATCGGCATGTGCATTAACTTCCTGGTAACCATCGTCGTTTCCAACCTGACCCCCGCGCCGCCGGCCGAGGTCCAGCGCATGGTGGAAAACCTCCGTTACCCGCGTGAAATCGCATAACGGGCCTCGCTTTTCACATGTAGTCCACCCGGGAGTCGTTTTTTATCGATGCATCTCCCGGGTGGACTACATGTCTCACGAGTGGACCGCGTTATGACTGATGATGGCTGAAGTCCATTGTCTCGTTCCGCAACCAAAGACCCCAAGGCAGCATATATGGAGATTTTTACCGCAGGCCATAAAATGCCTTACAAACTTATACATAGGAAAGAACCATGAGTGGCAATGAAAACAAGATAGAAAGCCTATCTAAGGAGAATAGGGTTTTTGAACCGCCCTCCCAGGGGCGGGAGAATGCATATATCAAAAGCATGGAAGAGTATGAGGCCATCTATAAGCGTTCGCTGGATGATCCGGATGGATACTGGGCCGAAAGGGCTGAACAGCTTCTCTCGTGGGATAGAAAATGGGACACTGTTGTTGACGCCGATTTCCACAAACCTGAAATCAAGTGGTTTCAGGGCGGCAAGCTGAACGTTGCCTATAACTGTCTTGACCGGCACCTGAAGAACGGCCGCCGCAATAAGGCAGCCATCATCTGGCAGGGCGAGCCTGAAGATGATGTCAGGGTCTATACCTATCAGATGCTTCATACTGAGGTCTGTCGTTTCGCCAATGTCTTAAAAAAAATGGGCATCAAAAAGGGTGATCGGGTCTCGGTTTACCTGCCCATGATTCCCGAGTTGGCGATTGCCCTGTTGGCCTGCACCAGGATCGGCGCCGTACACAGCGTGGTTTTTGCAGGATTCAGCGCCCAGAGTCTAAAGAGCAGAATTCAGGACTGCGAGGCCAAGGTCTTAATTACCTCGGATGCCGTGCTGCGCGGCGGCAAGAATATTCCGCTCAAGCCCAATGCCGACGATGCCTTGAATGAATGCCCGACCATCAAGGATTGCATCGTGGTGCGCCGGGCCGGCAATGCCGTGCCCATGCAGGAGGGCCGTGATTGCTGGTGGCATGAGGCAATGGCTGCCGACGATATTTCCGATCTGTGCGAACCTGAGAGCATGGATGCCGAGGATTTGCTGTTTATCCTCTATACGAGCGGCAGCACTGGCAAACCAAAGGGCGTGGTCCATACGACCGGCGGCTATCTCACATACGCCGCCCACACGACCCAGTTGGTCTTTGACCTCCATGACGACGATATCCACTGGTGCACCGCTGATATCGGCTGGATCACCGGTCACACCTATATCCTGTACGGCCCCTTGGCCCTGGGCGCCACCTCGGTAATGTTCGAGAGCGTGCCCACATATCCCAAGCCTGATCGCTTCTGGAAGACCGTACAGAAATTCAAGGTGAATATCTTCTATACCGCGCCCACGGTTATCCGTTCCCTGATGCGGGAAGGCACGCAATGGACCCAAAAACATGACCTCTCATCCCTGCGCATCCTGGGTTCGGTTGGCGAGCCGATCAATCCCGAGGCCTGGATCTGGTACCATGAAAACATAGGCAAGAGTGCGTTGCCGATTGTCGATACCTGGTGGCAGACCGAGACCGGCGGCATCATGATCTCGGCATTACCTTTTGCCTCGCCGCTCAAACCTGGCTCGGCAACCAGACCGCTACCTGGTGTGGAAGCAACCATCCTGCGGCCGGATGGCAGCGAGGCCGATCTCAACTCGGGTGGCCATCTGGTGATCAAGCGACCCTGGCCCGGCATGTTGCGGGGCGTGTTTAACGATCCCGACCGCTTCAAGAAGGCCTACTTCTCGCATTTTGCCGGAATTTATGATCCGGAAGATGGGGCCCGACAGGATGAGGACGGCTATTTCTGGATCATGGGCCGGCTTGATGATGTAATCAATGTTTCCGGGCATCGGCTGGGAACAGCAGAAATAGAATCTGCGCTGGTGGCTCACCCCAAGGTGGCAGAGGCAGCAGTAGTTGGTGCGCCCCATGAAATCAAGGGGCAGACCATATATTCTTATGTGAGTCTCAAGGCTGGAATCAAGGGGGATGACGCACTCAGGGATGAACTCAAAAAACATGTCCGCAAGGAGATCGGCCCGATCGCGACTCCCGAGTTCATTCAGTTTGCTGACGGACTGCCCAAGACCAGAAGCGGAAAGATCATGCGCCGGATTTTACGCAAGATTTCGGCAGGCGACACCGAGAATTTTGGCGACACCTCAACGCTTGCCGATCCTACTGTTGTGGATTCTCTGGTAACGGGCAGCAAGCAATTCGTCAAATAAACGGTAGTCGTAAAGCCGTCCGACACGTTTCTTCTGACGAGCACGCAACGAACTCGCACAAATAATAAACTGGGGTTGGCCAAAAACGGCTAACCCCCGTTAATTTTGATGGCCAGTGGCCGTTTATTTATCGATATTGCCAATTGCGGGCTCTTTTTTCTCATACCCCCCGGGGCTTACGATAAATTCTCCATGCATGTTGTAAACAGGATTCCCGGCAGTAACCCAACCCTCAAACCCATCGGAGATATGAACCGCATTCGTATAGCCCATCTCAAGGAGACGCTCGGTAGCAAAAGCGGAACGTCGTCCATCCTGGCAATAGACATAAATTTTCCTATCTGGTTTCTTGATGATATTTGGAACAATCCATTCAAGCCGGCCGCGTTCAACATGCAGGGCGCCAGGTAGGTGCGCCGCGTTAAATTCAGCTTCGGACCGGACGTCCAGCAAAACGAATTCCTTGTCACTCTCAATATTTTTTTTAAAATTCTTAGCCGAAACAGCCGGCTGGCCCGCCATTACCGACGCATGCAGATTACTGACATTCTTTTTGACTTGCTCAAGTGATACCTCCCCCGCCTGCAGGGAAATGGGGGCACTGAACGCCATGATGGCAAAAATCGAAAATACTCTCAGAGATGTTCTCATTGCCTGACTCTCCTTATCTTCAAGTGAAGATTAACAAACCACCCCCGTAGCAGAACAGCGGGGTATCAACCCCAGGCGAGACTTCCACCGGGGACATCCACGGCACAACCCATTCCGCCAAGGCGAAGTTCCCCAAACCTATTTAAGGCTTGCCATGTCAATAACAAACCTGTAGCGCACATCGCTTTTTACCACACGCTCATAAGCCTCGTTGACCTGCTGGATGGAGATCACCTCAACATCGGACAACACCCCGTGTGCAGCACAAAAGTCGAGCATTTCTTGCGTTTCACGAATACCACCGATGAGCGAACCGGCAAGGTGTCGGCGCTGCATGACCAAAGGTGCGGCAGCAAGAGGAATCGGATCGGGAATGCCCACCAACACCATCGTCTTGTCCCGTTTCAACAGTTCAAGATAGGCATTATAGTCATGTTGGGCCGAGACAGTGTCGAGTATAAAATCGAATCGCTTTAGGTTCTCCGTAAACGCATTTTTATCGCTGGTGACAACAAAATCGTCGGCACCGAGCGCCATGGCATCAGATCTCTTATTGACCGAGTGGCTCAGAACAGTCACCTTCGCCCCCATGGCCTTTGCAATCTTCACTCCCATATGGCCGAGGCCACCGAGTCCCAGTATGGCGACTTGATCGCCAGGCTTGATGCCATATTGTTTTAGCGGAGAGTATGTCGTGATGCCGGCACAGAGCAGCGGGGCAACTCGTTCAAGTGGCATTCCGGAAGGAATTCGCAGGACATAATCCTCATTCACCGTAATGCACGTCGAGTATCCGCCATGGGTTGGCGTCTTGCCGTCACGTTCGTGGCTGTTATAGGTGAAGCTCGCCCCCTCTTCGCAGAACTGCTCTTCACCTTCCCGACACGCCTCGCACTTACGGCAGGAGTCAACGAAACACCCGACTCCGACGGCATCCCCGACGCGCCATTGAGTAACCTGGTCACCGATCTTGACTACGTTGCCGACAATCTCGTGACCAGGCACCATCGGGAAAACGGAACCACCCCATTCATCGCGGGCCTGGTGGATATCGGAATGACAGATGCCACAGTAGAGGATATCGATCAACACGTCGTGCGGGCCGGGCTCACGACGTTGGATGGTGTGCGGTGCAATTGGTGCCTTTGCGGTCATGGCAGCATACGCGGGAGTTATTAACATGATTTAGACCTCCTTGAAAATTATGACGTTACTCTTTGTATGAGGGCCTCGGCAACCAGATGGATTCGCTGATCCATGCTGTGCTGCCCGGGAAAACAGAACCGCTGGCTTGCTAAATGCCATGGCATAGGCGATCACATGGTCTTCTGCAATTCCTAACCCCGATAAACTCTGGCAACATGTCGTAATTGCACACTTTGTCAGGCAGTCCTAGTGACCTGCCACTGGCGATCCAGCACCTGCCGCACCTTGCCGGCTAGCACGCTTGGGGTGAACGGTTTCTGGATGAGAAGGGTCTCTGTTTCCAGGATGCCAAGGGGACTCAAGAAATCGGCGGTATAGCCTGACATGAACAGGACCTTGATGCTTGGCCGTTCGCGCTGCAAGGTATCGGCAAGATCCTTACCATTCATGCCCGGCATGATCACGTCGGTCAACAGGAGATCAATCCCGTTTGCCCAGGCTCGGCTTGCCTGTAATGCCTCCTCGCCTCGTGCAGCCTCAAGGATACGGTAGCCTAATGATGCCAGGGTATCAACGATCATCTTGCGGAGCGGGGCATTGTCTTCGGCTACGAGCACCGTTTCTTTGCCGGTCGGCAACGAAGGGATGTCGCCTATTGGCCTTTCCTGTATCAGTTCCTGACAGACCGGCAAAAAGATCTTAAAAACAGTACCCTTGCCGATCTCGCTGTAGACATGAATTCCGCCGTTGTGCTGTTTGACAATACCGTAAACGGTCGCCAATCCGAGCCCTGTCCCCTTGTCCGGCGCCTTGGTAGAAAAGAAGGGTTCAAAGATCCTCTCCTTGACTTCCGGGCTCATTCCTATCCCCGTGTCCGAAACAGTCAGCACGACGTATGGACCAGGGACCAACTCCGGGATAAGGGGCGCAGGAGTTTCCGTGATCGGCACATCAGCGGTCTCGATCCATAAGGTTCCACCTGAGGGCATGGCATCGCGGCCATTGACCACGAGGTTCATAAGTATCTGTTCGATCTGCCCCAGGTCGGCAAAAACATTGCTGACCTCATTTTCGATCCGTAACTCGAGGGCAACATCTTCGCCGATCAAACGCTGCAGCATCTTGCCCATATGGCTGATGATGGTATTCAGGTTGACCGGCTCCATCTTGAGTTGCTGTTTCCGGCTGAAGGCAAGAAGCTGGCGGGTGAGGGCCGCGGCCTTGTCCCCGGCATCCTTGATGATCAGCAGGTTCTCCCTGATCTCATGGCCTTCGGGAAGTTTCATCAGGGCAAGTTCGCTGTAGCCCAGGATGGCGGTAAGGAGGTTATTGAAATCATGGGCCACCCCTCCGGCCAGCCGCCCAATGGATTCCATCTTCTGGGTCTGGATCAGTTGGGCCTCCAATTTCCTTTGCTCTGCCGCAGACCGCTTAAGATCAGTGATATCGCGCACTACCTGGACCATGCCGTCTATCCCGCCCGCCGGATCGAAACGGGGGAACGATTTTACGGCAAAGGATCTACCGATGTCAGGGGCATCTGCCTCTACGGCCGGCGGGCAATCATTGCCGCCAATCAGGGCGAAACACCTTGCCTGGAGCAGTTCTAAAAGCGTTGGCGGCAAGGCTTCCGCTGCCATGTTGGCGGCCGCGATGGCGCCGTCCTGGTCGTGAATAATTATGGCATCGTCAATGGCATTAAAGGATGCCTCCCAATCTTCCTTGGCCTGGCCAAGCAAACGGCTGAAATATTCCAGTTTGACAATATAGGCGACGGCAAAGGCAATGGTGACGTCAAGATAAAAAGAGGCTGGTGGGACCCAAAGATTGAAGGCGCGAAAGAAGATATAAACGGTTGTCGGGATGATGGCAAGGCCCACAAGCCAGATCAGGGTGGCAACAACACCGCTGTTTTGCACAAAAAGAAACAAAAAAAAGAGGGTGGTCAGCAAAAGGGCCAGCCCTGCCGTGGCCGCACTGGCCTGCCTCATATCTGCGGCGTCGAGAAGGTTGTTCAGAATCTGGGCGTGGAGCTCCACCCCGGACATCCGGTGCCGGTCCTCATTAAAAGGGGTCAGGTGCCCCGGCTCAATGCCGGCAGCAGTAACTCCGACCAGGACCAGCTTGTTCTTAAAAAAAGAGGAGGGCAAATTCTTGTCAAGGATGTCGATCATGGAAACGGCCGGCACTCTCCCGGGCGGGCCGTAAAAATTGATCCGTCGCTCATCGCCCTGTATGAACCCGGAAGTCGAACTGAGCGCGGCAGGTATCCTCGGATGCTCGACAGAGTGGACTCGGCCCAACGTATAAAGGGCAGAGGCAAAGGAGGAAAAGGACTCACCTTGACAGGAAATGGTGTGGAAGACCTTACGGACGACCCCGTCCACGCCCGGTTCCAGATGGACATGACCGGTTGCGGCGCGGGAGAAATCCACAAGCGGACGGGAAGGGTGCAGGTTTTCGTCGATGTAGACCGGCAGTACTACCCGGCCGTGCCGGGTTATAGCCGAGTCCAATTCGGGATCAGCAGGCGCGGGCTCGGCCAGGATGATAGCAAGACCAACACCATCGGCCTCATGTAAGGCATCAAGGAGTTGCGCATAATAGACCCGGTTGATCGGCCATTGCCCCAGTCTGGCCAGGGTCTTTTCATCAATGGCCGCGAGGATGACGGCCTCACTCGGTTGCCGGGCTCCTCTGAGCCTGAAGGAGAGATCGTAGAGGGAGTCATTGATTCCGGCAAGAAGGCCGGCATAGTCTGCCAGCGCCACCAGCACCATGCCCGCGATGGTAAGCCAGACGGCGCGACCATACGGTTTATCGGCTGCCTTGCGAATCGAAGCCATCAAGAATCATCCTTGTCTTTACCTGAAAATCAAGGGAGCAACACCAGTCCCAGCGCCACGGCCAGAAAAAGGCCGATCTTTCCATAGGGAAATTGCTTGGCAACGGTAAAATTCTGCGCCGGAGAAAAGCCCCCTTCATAGCCGTCTGGAGCGACGCTACTGGTGCGAACGTAATAGGTCCCGGGTTGTTCTGGCTTGGGAATGTTCACCTCGGGCCGCTCCAGGCGTTTATCCGTCAGCAGCCCGGAGAACTCGGGGTCCTGGGCCATCTGGAAGTGATAGCTGATCCCCGGCCCCAGATCGCGCCACCTGATATGCATTTCCTGATCCCCTTCCTCCGGCGGCTCAACCGGGGGGCTTGGCGGCGGGGGCATGATAGTAAAACCGAGGGAATCTGACCACATCCCTTCATAGCCGTCCGGGGCCATGGACCTGACCCTAAAATAATAGGCCTTGGGAGGCAGGCCGCTTATGTCAAGTTCGGTTTTCTGCAAGTCCTGATGTTCCTGGACGAGCACCTGAAACTCCTTGTCCTCGGCCAGTTGCAGATGGTAATCAGCAGCATCGCTAACCATGAGCCAACGGAAGGGCACGGAATTTCGTCGTAACTCCTCCCCGTCTCTAGGCGACTGTATAAAGGGCGGGAAAGGATTGATCCGAACCTTGACCGGATAAGGGTCTGAGGCCGAGCCCTCAAGGCCGAGTTCGTCAATGCTCTGGATCTTAAGAAAATAGTCACCATCCTCAACTTCCGGGATCATTGCCTGTTCATGGGCAGCCACAACCGCACTTTTCACCACGTTCCTGGCTTCCCGATCGGAGCTTAGCAGAATCCGGTAACGAGCCGCGCCTGATACCGGCTCAAGGTCAAAGCGCAACGGCAGTTCCCGATACAAAGGCAGCAAGCCGCGCAGTTCTGGAGGCGGGAGGAGTTTTTGGGCGGGCCTGGGCGGGTGGTCTTTGCTCACCAGCGTTCCTTCCCCCTCCCGCACCATGATCTCTTTTTGTGCGGCGCTCACCGCGACCTTGCCTTGTAACACCTCAAGACGGGTCGCATCTTCCAGGTCCAGGGTGGTCCTGAATTCCGTGCCGCGCACAGCGGCTACCGCGGAAGGTGTGCGTATCTTATAACGCGGTTTTTGCCCGGTCGCCGATTTGACCTTGGATAGTGCCCGCCCCGATCCCAGAAAAAACTCATAAAGCCCTTGAAACAGCCCCCTGCTCCCCCGGAACAAAATCATGCCGACGGTGGTGTCGGCCCAAAGGAAAAGGGCGGAGCCGTCAGCAAAACTGACCTCCAACGCACTTTCCGGCCCGGTTCTGATGGTAGAGCCCTGCGGGACCTTGTCCTCATTGTGAAGCGGTTGCCATTGCGGATTCTCCTTTTGCAGAATCATGGTTTCGCCCTTGGCAAAGGTAACCGTACCATCCACCGGCACCCCGGCCATAAGGCGTGCCGGAATCTTCAGCTGTTGCCCCGGATAAATCAGGTCAGAATTTGCAAGGCCGTTCAACCGGGCGATCTCCGGCCATTTTTGCGGATCGCTCAGATATTGGCTGCAGATGGCGCTCAAGGTGTCCTGTTGTTCCACGACAATAATCACGTCCTCTGACGAACCCGCCCAGGCAGGGCCGACAAGGATGCTCAGGAAAAACAGGATAACGATGTACCGATTTTTCGTTTTCATGACGTATCACCCCTACCAATTATCTGTTTGTGGGATCGACGCGACCTTTTGCACCATCTATACCTACAAAAAGATGGTAACAACTCGCCAGGGTTCAATCAAATTAAATTATGAGCCTCTTGCAAAATGACCGTCGTAGCGAGATCGAGAGAAAAATCTTCTGTGCAAGGATGAGTTGTGAAATCGCCCGGAAGCGTAGCGGCGCTACGTTGAGGACGATTTCACAAGGAAGACGCCGCACAGAAGATTTTTAGCCGATCGGAGTAGATGGTTCGTTTTGCAAGAGGCTCTTATGGCTCTAAACAATTTTGAACCACGTTTGTTGTGGAACCGCAGCTCTTGAGGTGAAACCTTTGATGACGCAACATCAGGTACGTTGACATTGACACTCAGGATCAGTACTGGTTAGCAGTAAGTACTAATAAAAAATCCAGCGCAAAGGATGCCATCTCCACTGGATTTTTTTACACCTGTGGAAACACTATGCTGCTGAACTTTGTTTCTCAACCCGACAGAGGCGGCTATGACTGAACCCCGCCGGATAGCGTTGTTGGCGGATGTCCACGCCAACCGCGAGGCGCTCGCCGCATGCCTGGATCATGCATCGCGCCTGGCAGTTGACCGGTACGTCTTCCTTGGCGATCTCGTCGGGTATGGCGCTGATCCAGCCTGGGTGCTGAATCTGGTTATGGAGCTTGCCGAGCAGGGTGCCAGTGTAGTGCTGGGCAATCACGATGCCGCCGTGGTTGGCGACAACCGCAGCAGGATCATGCACGTCGATGCGCGCCGGGTTGTGGACTGGACCAGGTCGCAACTGGATCAAACGCACATGCAATTTCTCGCCGGCCTGCCGTTGTCGACAACCAACTCCGAACTGCTCTTTGTGCACGCCAACGCCTGGGCTCCGGGTCAATGGGAATATATCACCTCGCCGTTTGCGGCGGCAAGAAGCCTGGCTGCCACCCGTTGCCGCATCACCTTCTGCGGCCACGTCCACAAATCAATCATGTACCACCTGGGACCGAATGGCCGGGTTACCGAGTTTAGCCCGGCCCCCGAGGTGGCGCTTCCTCTCAGCGGGACTGGGGGTTGGCTGATCAATCCTGGCTCGGTCGGGCAACCGCGCGACGGCAACCCGGCGGCCAGCTACGCGATCCATGATACCGTCAAATCCTCTCTGATATATTTCCGGGTGCCATATGACACGACGGCAGCGGCGCAGAAGATCCGCCAAGCCGGTCTGCCGGGATGGCTCGCCTCCCGGCTCCTGGAAGGAATATAACGAGTTGTTGGGATAATAAACCCGCTTCGTTCATGACATAGTGCCACCCTATCAGGGGGCCTCGTCTCCATGCGCGGTACACCACAATAAAAAAGGGGGTTAACCAATTAAGGTTAACCCCCCTGATACTACTGGCGGAGCCGACGAGACTCGAACTCGCGACCTCCGGCGTGACAGGCCGGCGTTCTAACCAACTGAACTACGACTCCGCAATATTTTCTTACCTTTCAATGGTGGGCGGAACAGGGCTCGAACCTGTGACCCTCGGCTTGTAAGGCCGATGCTCTCCCAGCTGAGCTACCCGCCCGTCATTGGGTGTGGGGTTTTTTACAGTCTGACGGGCCGGAAGTCAAGGAAAAAGACTCGCCACCGGCAGTTTTTCAATGTGCCACGTTGTTTGCCGCAGCCGCCACGTCGGCGCATACCGATTCCACCGGCACATCGGTGAACAGTACCTGATTCTCCTTCAGCACCAAAGCCTTCTGCAGCACGTCATCCATGTGCTCCACCAGCTCCACCCGCAGTCTGCTCCGGATCTTGGCCGGGATCTCCTTCAGATCGCGTTCGTTGTCGATCGGAATCAGCACATGCTTGATGTTGCCGCGCCGGGCCGCCAGCAGTTTTTCAGTAAGGCCGCCGATGGGCAGCACCCGGCCGCGCAGGGTGATCTCGCCGGTCATCGCCAGATCATGCCGGACCGGGGCCTTGAGCAGCGCCGAGACAATGGAGGTGGCCATGGTGATCCCGGCCGACGGACCATCCTTGGGAATCGCCCCCTCGGGCACATGGACATGGATGTCGAGCTTCTGGTAGAAATCGGGCAGCAGGCCCAGACGCATGGCCCGGGACCGCACATAGCTCAATGCTGCCTGGGCCGACTCCTGCATGACATCGCCTAGTTTGCCGGTGATGGTGAGATTGCCCTTGCCCGGCATCAGAGTCGTTTCGATCTGCAGCAACTCGCCGCCGACCTC